>Ga0335083_10000882_pt1 | contig 43004 bp, 34 predicted proteins | sample Lox_Sample_42_FD_206716 | JGI IMG/M metagenome (GOLD analysis project Ga0335083, IMG submission 206716) | Soil microbial communities from Loxahatchee National Wildlife Refuge, Florida, United States - Lox_Sample_4.2 | ecosystem: Environmental > Terrestrial > Soil > Wetlands | place: USA...
CGCACGATGACCTACAAGGCCGCGACAGTTCTCTCCTTGATCATCACGGTCTTCGGCATCGGACTTTTCCACTATCTGCTGCAAGTGCCGATGCCCGTCCTGGAGTGGAGAGGCCTGTGATCGAAACTGCACTCACGGACCTTATGTACGGCTTCGGCGTCGCGCTCGAGCCGCACAACATCATGTTCTGCTTCCTCGGCGTGCTCGTCGGCAATATGGTCGGCGTGCTGCCGGGCATGGGCCCGCTGGCCACCATTTCGATCCTGCTGCCGCTGACCTTCGGCATCAAGCCGGTCGGCGCCATCCTCATGCTCGCCGGCGTCATGTACGGCGCGCAATACGGCGGCGCCATCTGCTCGATTTTGCTCAATCTGCCCTGTCATCCGCCGCACGCGGTGACATGTCTCGACGGCTTTCCTCTGACTAAGCAGGGCAAGGGCGGCGTGGCGCTGGGCCTGACCGTTTTTTCCTCCTTTGTCGGCGCGTCCTGGGGCATCACCGAAATGATCTTCCTCGCCCCGGTGCTGGTGGAGGTGGCGCTGCAGTTCGGTCCGGCGGAAATCTGCTCGCTGATGCTGCTCGGTCTGCTTGCCGGCTCGACGCTGGCGCGCGGCTCGCCGGTCAAAGGCGTGGCGATGACCGTGCTCGGCCTGATGCTCGGCATCGTCGGCACCGACCTCGAGACCGGCGCCGAGCGCTTCACTTTCGGCATGACGCATCTCGACGACGGCATCGAGTTGATCGCGCTGGCGCTCGGCCTGTTCGGCATCGCCGAGTTCATGAGCAGCGTCAACCAGGTGTCGCTGATCAACGCCAAATACGCCAAGGTTCGCCTGCGCGACATGCGGCCGAACAAAGCCGAGATCAAACGCGCGATCGGGCCCATGTTCCGCGGCACCATCGTCGGCAGTCTTTGCGCGTTGATCCCGGGCACCGGACCGACCATCGCCTCCTTCGTCGCCTATGCGACGGAAAAGAAAATATCGAGGACGCCGGAAAAGTTCGGCACCGGTATGATCGAAGGCGTGGTCTGCCCGGAAACCGCGACGCATTCCTCGGTGCAGGGCGACTTCATCCCGACCATGAGCCTCGGCATTCCCGGCGACGCGGTGATGGCTTTGCTGCTCGGCGCGCTGATGATCCAGGGCATCGTCCCGGGTCCGCAGCTCATCAAGGAGCATCCGGACATCTTCTGGGGTCTGGTCGCCTCGTTCTGGATCGGCAACATCCTGTTGGTGCTGCTCAACGTGCCGTTGATCGGCATCTGGGTGAAGATGTTGACCATCCCGTACAAGTATCTCTTCCCCAGCGCGATGTTCTTCGTCTGCATCGGCGTCTACGCCGCCAACAACGACATGTTCCAGGTCGGCGAGACCGTGGTGATCGGCATCCTCGGCTACACCCTGCTGCGGCTCGGCTTTCACCCCGCGCCGATATTGCTCGGCTTTGTGCTCGGGCCGCGCTTCGAGGAAAACTTCCGCCGCGCCATGCTCATCTCGCGCGGCGACATCGGCGTGTTCGTGGAACGGCCGATCAGCGCCGTCTTCATCGCGCTTTGCGTCATCCTCATCGGCGCGCAGATTTATGTGCGCCTGCGCAAGGGCAAGCCGCCGATCCCGACCGACGTGCTCGAATCCTCGCTGGAAAGCGCCGAGTAAAAAAGCGCGACGGTCGCCGCCGCGCCTTTTTTGCATCAATTCATTACTGGATCTGCGGGATCTTGGCGTCCGCGATCACCTTATGCCACTTCTCCACCTCGGCCTTGATGTAGGCGGCAAACTCCGCCGTGGAGCCGCCCTCGGGCTCGAAGCCGAGCGGGGCCATCTTTGCTTTCATCGCCGGGTCGGCGACGAGCGCGGCGATCTCGTCGTGCAGTTTCTGCACGATCTCCTTCGGCGTGCCCTTGGGCACGAACACGCCCTGCATGGTCTCCGATTCCTGGCCGCTGATGCCCGCTTCGGCCATCGTCGGCACCTCGGGCAGCGCCGTCGAGCGCTTCTTGGTCGTCACCGCGAGCGCGCGCAGCTTGCCGGCCTTGATGAACCCTGTGGTCGGCGTCATGGCGACGAAGGACATTTGCACTTCGTTAGCGAGCACCGCCTGCGCGACCGGACCGCCGCCCTTGTAGGGCGCGCTGGCGAAATCGAGCTTGTAAGTCGCCTTGAACAGGTCGGCGGCGAGATCCGGGGTGGTGCCGAGGCCGGGCGAGGCGTTGGTGAACTTGTTGGGATTGGCCTTGATCAGGTCGATTAGCTCTTTCATCGTGTCCGCCTTGACCGACGGATTGACGATGACGATGTTCGGCGTCACCGCGGCAAGGATCACCGGCTCGAAATCCTTGTACGGATCGTACGGGCAATTCTTGTAGAGGCTCGGGTTCACCACATAGCTCGAAGAGGCGAACAGGATGGTGTAGCCGTCGGGCGCCGCGCGCGCGACGTTGACCGTGCCGAGATTGCCTCCGGCACCCGGCAGGTCTTCGACAAAGAACTGCTTGCCAAGCTTGTCGGAAAGCCTCTGCGCCACCAGCCGCGCCATGACGTCGGTCGGCCCGCCCGCCGCGAACGGCACCACGATCTTGACCGGACGTTCGGGATAACCGGCGGCATGCGCCGGTTGAACCAAAATAAAAGCCGCGAACAGCGCGGCGCTTGCGGCCAGACAATTTGCTAATCTACGCATGAGCGTCTCCCCTTTTTCTGCGATGCTAGCACCGCGGTCGCGTGCCGTCAGTGGGGCTTGCTTTCGTTGTGCCGGGCAGGCTGTATTTTGCCGCTTGCCCGAGACGCCTTTTCAGCAGGGGAAACAAGGATGCCGACCAAGAAGATCACCCGCCAGGACATGCGCGAGGCCGCCGAGAAGTACAAGAACTGGGGCAAGTGGGGGCCGAACGACGAGGTCGGCACGCTCAATTACACGAGCGCCGAGGACATCGTCGCCGCCACGCGCCTGGTCAAGAAAGGCAAGGTGATTTCGCTCGCGCTCAATTTCGACCACACCGGGCCGCAAGGAGCGAAAAGCAAATACCCGGCGATGGGCCGCACCAATCCGATCCACACCATGATCCGCACCGGCACCGATGCTTACGCCGGCGTGCTCGACAAGCGCGGCATCCGCGCCGCCGACGACATGGTGACCATGCCCTTGCAATGCGGCACGCAATGGGACGGGCTCGGCCACGTCTTCTACGAGAATTCCATGTGGAACGGCTACGACTGCCGCGAGGTGACATCGGCCGGCGCGCAGAAGTGCGGCATCGAGAAAACCAAGAACAAGATGGTCGGCCGCGGCGTTCTTCTTGATGTCGCGCGTTTCAAGGGCGTCGCGTCGCTCGACGACGGCTACGCCATTACCAACGACGATCTTTATTCTACGGCGAAGAAGCAGAACGTCGCGCTCAAGCGCGGCGACTACGTCATCGTGCGCACCGGCATGATGGAACGCTGCCAGAAGGCCGGCTCATGGGACGGCTATCCGGGGGGCGATGCGCCCGGCTTCGGCTTCGAGACGCTCGACTTCATCAAGGACACCGAGCTCGCCGCGCTTGCCTCCGACACCTGGGGCTGCGAGGTGCGGCCGAACCAGAGCGAGGAAGGCATCAACCAGCCTTGGCACTGGATCACGATTCCCATCATGGGCATGACCATGGGTGAGATCTTTGCGCTCAAGGAGCTGGCCGACGACTGCGCCGCCGACAAAACTTACGAGTTCCTGTTCGTGGCGCCGGCGATCCCGATCACCGGCGCCGTGGGCTCGCCGGTCAACCCGCTGGCAATCAAGTGACGTTTACTTGCCGCAAGTCGGCATCATGCCAATCGGCGTCCACGTCCAGCATGGGCCGAAGCCGCCGCCGTTCCACTGGCCGTGGAAGAACCGCGGACCGCCCCAGCCATAGTCCCACTGTCCGGTCCAAAGGTTCAGGTAGCGCCGTTCATGGCTAAGATCGCCGCGCCGCCCGCTGCGGTCGTGCCAGTCATACAGGTTCGGTGGCTGATGATAGCCCGGCAAAAAGCCGTAGCCGTGCCAGTGCGGATGGACGGCGGCCTTGGCGTGGGGCTTGGTCCGGGTATCGGTCGTCTTCGCTGGCGTGGGTGACGCAAGCAATACCGTCATCGCCAGCGCGAGAGCCACGCGCACGAACCTGGCTGTCATGACAGTGCTCCTAAGCTCGCGGACCTGACCGGGAGGAATTGTAGCTGGAATCAAACGCGGCAATAGCCGCCCCACCGGAAATGTTGCTATGTCATCCCGGCGGTTCCAAGGGCTTGTAGGGCTGGTGTTTAAGTAATGTGAGGTTGACGATGGCCAAGCAATATCCGGTTCATCACACCGACGCCGAATGGCGCAAGATTCTCACCCCCGAGCAGTTCTACATCATGCGCGAGCACGGCACGGAAATGCCGGGAAGTTGTGCGCTGCTGCACGAGAAGCGCGCCGGTACCTTTCACTGTGTTGCCTGCGGGCAGCCGCTGTTCGCGTCAAAGCTGAAGTTCGAAAGCGGCACCGGCTGGCCAAGCTTCAACGATCCGGTGCCCGGCGCCGTGGAAAGCGACACCGACACCAGCCACGGCATGGTGCGTGACGAGGTGCATTGCAGCCGCTGCGGCAGCCATCTCGGCCATGTGTTCGACGACGGCCCGCCGCCGACCGGCCTGCGCTACTGCATCAACGGCGTCGCGCTGAAGTTCGAGCCGCAAAAGGCCTAGAACCTTGCAACGCTCACTGCGATAAGGCGGCTAGACGAACGTCTTCGCCAGTTCTTCATCAAGCTGCGCGTAGATCTCACGCTCGAATTGCACGAGCGGCTCCGCCGTAACGTCGCGCGGACGCGCCGAGGAAACGCGCCATTCGGACTTTATTTGGCCAGGACGTGCCGACATCAGCGAGACGCGATCTGCCAGAAACAAGGCCTCGGGCACCGAGTGGGTAATAAAAACAACGGTACGTCGCTGTTCTTGCCACACGCGAACAAGTTCGCGCTGTAAGACACGGCGCGTAAGTGCGTCGAGCGCGCCGAACGGTTCGTCCATCAAAAGGATCGAGGGTTCGACCGCAAAGGCGCGAGCGATCGCTACGCGTTGCTTCATTCCGCCCGACAACTCGTCGATACGCTTGTTTGCGAAGCCCTCAAGGCCGACCAGTTGCAGCTGATGGAGCGCGATTTCCCGTTTACGCTCTCGCGGGATTTTTTTGGCGTGCAGCCCGAACTCCACGTTCTCAACGACCGTGAGCCACGGGAAGAGTGCATAGCTCTGGAATACGACGCTACGGTCGATGCTGGGGCCCGCGACCGGCTCGCCGCCGACGAGGATACGCCCCTCGGTCGGCTTAAGGATGCCGGCCAAAATGTGCAACAACGTCGACTTCCCGCATCCGCTGGGTCCGACCACGGCGAAGAACTCGCCAGCTTCGACCTCGGTGGTGACCGGCCCTAGCGCTGTCAGCTTCTCACCGGAGCGCAATTGATATGTTTTGGTGAGGCCACTTATTTGGAGCGACTTGCCGGTACGACCCTGCGCCACATCAGTCACCACGGCCGAACCGGCGCTGCAGGTCGCGAAACAACGTGTCAAAGAGCAGGCCCAAAATTCCGATGACGATCATGCCGACGATCACCTCGTCGGCGCGCAAGATGTCCATGCCGTTTGCGATCAGATAGCCAAGACCGCTTTGCGCGGCGACGAGTTCGGCGGCAATAATTGCCGCCCATCCCGTGCCGAAGCCGATCCGCAGACCGACCACGACGGCCGGCATCGATGCCGGAACCACAACGCGTCGAAACAAGCTGAAGCGGGTTGTGCAGCCAAACACCTCTCCGGCATGCAGCAAGGTTGGATCGACGCCCTTCACGCCCGTGATGGTGTTGAGCAGCACCGGGAAGAACGCGCCGATGCACACGACAAAAATCTTTCCGCCTTCACCCAGTCCAAACCAAAGGATGGCCAACGGGATCCACGCCAAAGGAGAGATAGGCCGCAGCAACTCGACGAATGGGTTGACGATACGCTCGATGGACCGTGAGGTTCCCATGAGCAGCCCGAGCGGCACGGCGATCAAGGCCGACAGCATCCATGCTGAGCAAACCCGCGCCAAACTGTACGCCGTATCCGTGGCCAGGACACCGTTGCGGGCGAGCTGGCCAAAGGTCCTCAACACATCGATTGGCGGCGGAAGGATCGACGGATCGGGCTGGGTGAGAAGGACGAGTGCTTGCCAGACAATGACAATGACAATGGCTGCAAAAACGAACTGCAACGTCCCTGCTGCGCGCCCAAGCAGGTTTGTAGCCTTCTTCATCCGCTCAATGCCCTGCTGGCTGGCAGGTCTTTTCCTTCTGCACTTGATCAAGCGCCTTGGTTGCGAAAGATGGATCGATCTTCGGTGAATCCGAAACCTTCAGGATCTGGGCGTCTTTGAGGAATTTGGAGTAAGCATCCATCGTCTCTTGCGTCGGAATGACGTTCAAGCTGTATACCGAAAGCCCTTTGTCGAGCGACAGTTTGATCACGTTCTCTGCTATTCCGATTTGTTGGCTCCACAGCTTCGCCGCATCGTCCGGGTGGCAGAGAATGTAATTGATCGCCTCGACATTGGCGGTCACGAGCTCCTGCGTGATGTCGGGATGGTCCTTAAGAAAGTTGTCGCGGACATACAGGCCATTGCCGATGTAGTGACCGTTCATGATAGGCATGATGTCTTCGGCCTTGGCGAGAAGTCGTATTTTGCCGGTTGCAAGGCCTACCGATATCGAGGGGTCCCAGGTGATCCCCGCGTCGACCGACTTGTTTTCGACGAGCGTCGGAATGTCCGGTCCGTTCGACTTGAAGAGCGAGATGTCCTTTTCGCTGAGCCCGCACTTTTCCAGCGCCTTAAGCAACAGTGGGTATTGCTGTGATCCGACGCCCGGGAAAGCCACCTTCTTGCCCTTCAAGTCACACGGCGATTTAAGCGCCGAATCCACTGGAACGAGGATCGCAGTCTGTTCCAGGATGTTGATTGCAATAAGGGTCGCGGGCAGCCTCGAAGCGGCAACCACCGCCGGTCCCATCCCCGCCGACGCCACTTCCAGGGCGCCGGCTCCCATCGCTTGGTTCTCCGGTGCGCCGTATGAGAACTGACGAAAAACAATTTTTACCTTGTGTTTCTCTTCGATAGGCTTGAACAGCCCCAAGGCCATTGCAATGAAAGACGGATCGGTATCGGGTTGCACGCCGTAATTGACCGTTTCGTCAGCGCGGGCAATCGTGCTGCCCATGGTAGAAGCAAGCCCGACAAATGTGGCCGTAGCGATTCCGAACGCATATGAATGAATTTTCGACATGGTTGCGCCCTCCGAAGGACCGTTGGTCAGCACAGCAGACAAAAAACAAACGAAAAGACCCGGCTTCGCTAACGCTTGTCTCTACGAATTAGGACATTTATGCCTCGGAAATGTCAATCTATCACTCGCGACGAATGTCTCGTGCAGTGGGATTCTTTAATCCGTCTTGGCCTTTGGCGAATTGCTTCGCGCATAAATCACCAGCCTCGCTTATGGCCCAACTCGACACGCCGCCAGTAGTCGCACACGGTGGCTTTCGGTCATCAACGGACGTCGGGGGTCGCGGCACATGCGACGGCCGTACTCTGGCGCCGGTTGCGTGAAGCCGCTATCAGTGCGGCATGCTGGGTCACAACATCAAACGCATCGGCGCCGAAGTGCTGGCCGACATGCTCGCCGGCTACGGCGTCACCCATGTGTTCATGGTGCCGGCGGTCTTGCGCCGCACTTTCGCCGAGATGGAGCGGCGCACCAGGATCGCGCGCGTGCATTGCCACGGCGAAAAAGCCGCCGCTTACATGGCGGACGGCTATGCGCGCGCCTCCGGCAAGCCGGGCGTGTGCATGGCGCAGGTGATCGGCGCGCTCAATCTCGCCGCCGGCTTGCGCGACGCCTATCTCGCGCATTCGCCGGTGATCGCCATGACCGGCGGCCGCGACCCGAAGACCAAGTTCCGCAAGGTCTACCAGGAGATCGACGACATGCCGGCCTTCGAGCCGGTCACCAAGATGAATGCGACGGTCGATGACGTCGCCCGCATCCCGGACATGGTGCGGCAAGCGTTCCGCGCCGCGACCTCCGGCGCGCCGGGCCCGGTGCATCTGCAATTCCGCGGCAACGAAGGTCAGATCGACCTCGAAGAGGCGGAGATGGAGCCGCTGGTCGAGCCGCAATTCTCCATGGTGCCGCCGTTTCGCCCGGAGCCGGAAGCCGCGCATGTGAAGGCCGCGCTCGATCTGCTGCAGAAGGCCGAGCGGCCGATCATCGTCGCCGGGGGCGGCGTGCGCGCCTCGAACGCCGGACGCGAGCTCACCGCGCTCGCCGAAGCGCTGCAGATCCCGGTTGCCACCTCGCTCAATGGCAAGGACGCCGTTCCGGGCATCCATCCGCTCTCGGTCGGCGTCGTCGGCACCTATTCGCGCGAGAGCGCCAACCGCGCGGTCAACCGCGCCGATCTCGTCTGCTTCATCGGTACCGAGACCGGCGGCATGACCACGCATTTCTGGGCGGTGCCGAAGATCGGCATCCCGGCGGTGCAGATCGACATCGATCCGCAGGCGCTCGGCCGCAACTATCCGCTCGCCTCGAGCGTGCTCGGCGACGCCCGCAGCGTGCTGGTCAAGATGCTCGGACAGATCGACAAATCGAGCGCGCAAAGGCGCGAGCCTTGGATCAAGGAGATCGCCGGTATGCGCGCCGAATGGTACGCCAAGTACAAACCGGCGCTCGAATCGGAAGCCGTGCCGATCCATCCCGGGCGCATCTGCGCGGAACTCACGCGTCACGTCCCCGACGATGCCATTGTCGTCGTCGATACCGGCCATGCCGGCATGTGGATGGGCGGCATGTACGACCCGCGCAAGGCTTCGCAAAGCTATATGCGCAGCGCCGGTCATCTCGGCTGGGCGTTTCCGGCGGGCCTCGGCGCCAAGGCGGCCTGCCCGGGGCGGCCGGTGGTGACGTTCACCGGCGATGCGGGCTTCTGGTACCACATCGCGGAGGTGGAAACGGCGGTGCGCTGGAAACTCAACGCCGTTACCGTCGTCAACAACAACGGCGGCGGCAACCAGTCCAAGCGCGGCTTCGACCGCGCCTATGGTGGTGCACAAACCGAGCAGGCGCGCGAATTGTGGACCTATAACGCGATGAATTTTGCGCGCCTGGCCGAGGACATGGGCGCGCTCGGCATCCGCGTCGAGCGGCCGGCCGATATTGCTCCGGCGTTGCAGCGTGCGCTTGCCGCCGAGCGGCCCGCGGTCATCGACGTTGCGAGTGACATTGAGGCGCTGGCGCCGACTGCCGTGACGTGAGCGGAAAGCGCCAACGCGGCAATCGGCAAAAGGTTCCCGCGCCAGAACTTTTTTTCACGATCACGGTCGTGACAGGATTCAGCCGAAATTCAGCCTATCGATTCAAAAACTCTCGTGGCCTTCGGCGCTTTGTGTGAAAATGATCGCACGTCCTTATCGGGGTAGCACGCCAGCCGATGTTGACCGCGCGCGACGCCGCAATACGCTTGCTCAAGCTGATGATGGTGGCCTCGCTGGTGCTGCCAGCGATCCTCTTCGCCTTCGCGGCTTGGGTCAACTACCGCAACACTGAAGCGGTCAACGACGAGCGCATCGAGCGCTCGCTCGACATCCTGCACGAGCACGCGCTCAAGGTTTTCCAGACCATCGACCGCACCTTTGCCGAGATTCGCGAAATCACGCGCGGCATGTCCGACGCCGACATGCGCGCCAACGAAGCCGCGCTGCACGCGCGGCTTGCGCATATCGTTCAATCGATGCCGCAGCAGTTGCAGGATATCGTCGTCATCGATCGCGACGGGCATCCACTCGTTTCCTCGGGTGTTGTCCCGGTGCCGAAAAATCTCGATTTATCGCACCGTGACTATTTCGAGGCCGAGCGCGACGGCGGCGGCACCTACGTGAGCGGCGTGCATAGGCCGCTCATGGAAGGCTTCACCAGCTACTTCTTTTCTCTTTCGCAGCGCCGCCCGGCCGATGACGGAAGCTTCAACGGCGTCATCTCGATCGCGGTGCTGCCGAGCTATTTCGAGTCTTTCTACGCGCGCATGGGCCGCAGTGAGGGCAGCTATTTCGGCATGGCGCGCGCCGACGGCAGTTTCCTCGCGCGGTTGCCGGCGCCGAAAAGCCGCGTGGTCAAGCTCGACCCGCGCAGCAAGTTGCGTGAAGGCATTGCGCGCGGCCTCGACCGCTCCATCTACTCGGTCGATTCGCAGATTGACGGCGTCGATCGCCGCATCGGCTATCGCAAGCTCACCGGCTACCCGATTTATGTGCTCGCCGGCGTCGAGCGCTCCGCCATCGTCGGCGAATGGGCGCGCTATATGAGCAGCCATCTGATTTTCGGGCTTCCGGCGACGGCGCTGCTGTTTGTCGGCTTTGGCCTTGCCTTGCGGCGCACCCGGCGGCTCTACGACGAGGCCGACCGCCGCGAGGCCGCGGAAGGCGCGCTGCGCCAGGCGCAGCGGCTCGATGCCATCGGGCAGATGACCGGCGGCATCGCCCACGATTTCAACAACCTGCTGATGATCGTCAGCGGCAGTGTGCAGCGATTGCGGGGCGAACTCGTCGATAATCGGCATGTGCGCCTTCTCGACATGATCGCCACCGCCACCCAGCGCGGCGAGAACCTGACGCGGCAGTTGCTCACTTATTCGCGTCAACAAACCTTGATGCCGCAGGTCATCGACCTTGCGCAACGGCTTCCGGCCTTGCGCGAGATGCTCACCCGCTCGTTACGTCCCGACATCGAGATCAAGGTCGAGGTCCCCGACGAGGTCTGCGCCGTCCGCGTCGATCCGGCCGAGCTCGAGATCGCCATCATCAACCTCGCCGTCAACGCCAAGGACGCCATGCCGAAGGGCGGTGCGCTGTCGATCCGCGCCAAACCCGTCGTGCTCAAAGGTGAGGCCACGGCCGAATCGCTCATCGGGGAATTCATCGCCGTGCGCGTTTCCGATACCGGTGCCGGGATTCCAGCCGACATCTTGCCACGCGTATTCGAGCCCTTCTTCACCACCAAGGAGGTCGGCAAGGGCACCGGCCTTGGGCTCAGCCAGGTTTACGGCTTCGCCAAGCAGTCCGGCGGTACCGCCACGATTACCTCCGCGGAAGGCGGTGGCACGGCTATCACACTGTATTTGCCGCGTAGCCACGAAGCGCCGCTCGATGTGCGGACGCCGCCGCCAGAGAAGGTGGCGCCTGGGGCTGCCGGCACCGTGCTGTTGGTCGAGGACAATTCCGACGTTGCCGAAGTTGCCGCCGGCTATCTGCGCGAGCTCGGCTATCGGGTCCGCAACGTCGCCGATGCCCGCGCGGCCCTTGCGGCGTTGCGCGCCGATGCCGCCGTCGATCTGGTATTCTCCGACATCCTCATGCCCGGCGGCATGAACGGCCTCGAGCTTGCCCGCGCCGTCAGCGAGCGTTTCCCCGGCATCCCGGTGCTGCTCGCCACCGGCTACAGCGCGAGCGCCCAGGAGGCGGTCCGTAAGGGCATCGTGGTTTTGCAAAAGCCCTACGATCTCGAGGCCTTGCGCCGGCACATGCGCGAAGCAATGGACGCCGCGCATATCAAGCGGCGGCAGGAAGAACCGGCCGGGTAGCGCTGCGCCGATTCCGGTGGGCCGAACCGCTCAGCTCTCGCCGATCTCGCGCAAAATCTCGGCTGAATGCTCGCCGAGCAGCGGCGCCGGCCGCTCGCTCGCGGCCTTCCAGCCGTCTATTACGATCGGTGTTCGTACGCCGGGAATGCTGCCGCTTTTGGCCGCCGCGCTCGGCAAGTCGAGCTTCATACCGCGGTGCCCGACCTGCGGATCCTCGAACACCTGCTTGAGATTGTTGATCGGGCCAGCCGGCACCTGTACCGCTTCGAGCTTGGCGAGCAAATCGTCGCGCTTCATCGTCACGGTGCGCGCGATCATGCTGTCAATCAGCGCCTTGCGATTCTGCAAGCGGTCGGTATTGGTCTTGTAATGGGGATTTTGCGCGAGTTCCGGAGCGCCCAACACGCCGCACAGCTTGACGAATTGCCCATCGTTGCCGCAAGCGACTATGACGTGGCCGTCGGATACCGGAAATACCTGATAGGGCACGACGTTGGCGTGCGCATTGCCGAGCCGCTGCGGTACCTTGCCCGAGATCAGATAATTCAGCGCCTGGTTCGACAGCACGCCGACGGTCGAGTCGACCAGCGCCGTGTCGATGTAAGCGCCTTTACCGGTCTTTTCGCGCTCGTGCAGCGCCGCCAGAATGCCGATCGCTGAATAAACTCCGGTGAAGATGTCCGAGATCGGAACGCCCACGCGCAGCGGCTCGCCGTCGGGCGTGCCGGTCAGATCCATGACGCCGGCCATGCCTTGCGCCATCAGGTCGTAGCCAGCGCGGCTTGCATAGGGGCCGTCCTGGCCGAAACCGGTGACTGAGCAATAGATCAGCCGCGGGCAGTCGCCCTTGAGGCTCATGTAGTCGAGCCCGAACTTGGCGAGCCCTCCAACCTTGAAATTTTCGATGAGCACGTCCGAACGCGCCGCCAGCTTGCGCACGATGCGGCGGCCTTCCTCACTCTCGAAGTCGAGTTCGATCGAGCGCTTGCCGCGGTTGGCGCCGTGGAAATAGGCGGCGCCGATGTGCTTGCCATCCTTGCCTTCCACAAAAGGCGGCCCCCAGCCGCGGGTATCGTCGCCGGCTCCTTTGCGCTCAACCTTGATCACGTCGGCGCCGAGGTCGGCCAAAATTTGGCCGGCCCAGGGACCGGCGAGGATGCGGGCAAGTTCTACGACGCGCAGGCCCGCCAACGGCTTCGCCATGAGAGGAACTCCTCGCGGATTGCGATGGCGTTGCGGGTTATAAGGCCGGCATTCCCGGCTGGCCAGAGCCGGAATATTCCAATTGGCTCGGCTACTTGCATCAAGTTTTGCCCATCGGCCTCTGGCTTTGCCGGGCCTCGCTGGCTATGGTGCCGGCTGGGCGCGACAAGCCGGTTTGGCTAGCCTATCGGCCATTAAGAACCACAGTGTTTTTCGCTGTCAGAAAAGATCGAGGGAGGATTTCGATGAGGAAGCTGTCAATCATTCTCGCCGGCGCCGCGGCGGTTGTCCTGCTGTCGGCTTCGGCGCAAGCGCAGGTAACGCTCCGGGCCTCGCACCAATTCCCTGGCGGTAAGCACGACGTGCGCGACGACATGGTGCAGATGATCGCGCAGGAAGTCGGCAAGGCCAATGTCGGCGTCAACATACAGGTCTATCCCGGCGCCTCGCTGTTCAAGCCTAACGCGCAATGGAATGCCATGGTCGATGGCCAGCTCGACATCTCGCTCTTCCCGCTCGACTACGCCAGTGGCAAGGTGCCGACTTTCAGCGCCACGTTGATGCCCGGCCTGATCCGTAATCAGGACCGTGCCAAACGAATCAATGACTCGGCGTTCATGAAAGCCATTCGCGATGAGATCGAAAAGCACGGCGTCATCGTCCTGTCTGACGCTTGGTTTGCCGGCGGCATGGCCAGCAAGGAAAACTGCATCAAGGACCCGAAGGATATGGCGGGCATGAAGTTCCGCGCCGCTGGACCGACCTTTGCGGCAATGTGGCAGGCGGCCGGCGCCTCGATTGTCAGCCCGCCGTCGAACGAAATCTACAACGCCTTCCAGACCGGCGTCGTCACCGGCACCGATACGAGCCTCGGCACTTTCGCCTCGATGCGACTTTACGAGGTGACCAAGTGCCTCACCGCCGGCGGCAAAAACGCGCTGTGGTTCATGTATGAGCCGGTGTTGATGTCGAAGAAGAGCTTCGAAAAACTCAACAAGGCGCAGCAGGACGCCGTCATCAAGGCCGGCAAGGACGCGCAGAAGTTCTACGAAGGCAAGGCCGACGAGGTGAACGAGGAGGCGATCAAGGCGTTCAAAGATCACAAGGTCGAGGTCACGAGCCTCACCGACGACGAATATAATGCCTGGCTCGGCGTGGCGCGGAAGAGTTCCTACGCCAAGTTCGAGAAAGATGTACCCGACGGCAAGAAGCTGATCGAAGAGGCCCTGTCGGTTAAGTGATGCCGACGCGAACAATCGGCCGGCCGGCGGGGGAGCTCGCTGGCCGGCTCCGTTTCCGGGTGCGAAAGCGTCCGGACGCCCGCCTCGCGCGTGAGCAGCCGGAAAATCAAATTCATGGACGGATACATTAAGGCGATTGCCTTCCTTTCGCGTGTCGCAGGGGTTGTCGCAGCTTTTTTGATCGGCGCTGCCGTGATCGTTATCTGCCAGATGGTGGTCGAACGCTACCTTCTGAACATGACGACGATCTGGCAGATCGACGTCGTGACCTATTGCATCGTTGGCGCGACTTTCATTGGCAGCGCCTACGTTTTAATGACGCGCGGCCACGTCAACGTCGATGTGCTGCCTTTTCATGTGACAGGGAGGGCCCGTTTTTGGCTTGCACTGCTGACGGCACTCTTGGGCTTTTCCTTCAGCGTCGTGCTGTTCGTATTGTGCACGCTCTATTGGCATGAGGCCTGGGTCAACGACTGGCATTCGGACACGGTATGGCGCGCGCCACTCTGGGTGCCGTATTTCGCAATGCCGGTCGGGCTTGCTCTGCTTGTCCTCCAATATATCGCTGAACTTTTGGCTCTGGTGACGGGACGCACGCCACCCTTCGGCATCTCGGAGAAATCGGTTGCCGAGGACGTCGCGCGCGAGCAGGCGCGCGAGGCGCTGGGAGGTGCGGGTTGAGTCCCACTGCCGAAGGCTCCATCGTTCTCGTCGTGACCTTGCTGATGCTGCTGTCGGGCGTGCCGGTGGCGTTCGGCCTGGGCGCCATCTCCATTATTTTCCTGCTGATTTTCCAGGGCTTCGACAGCATGCATGTCGTTGCCGAGACCTTCTGGTCCGGGCTCGACGAATTTACCCTGGTCGCCATCCCGATGTTCGTGATGATGGGGGCCGCCATCGGGTCTTCGCCTGCCGGCAAGGATCTTTACGAGGCGCTCGACCGCTGGCTCTACCGGCTGCCGGGTAGCCTCGTATTGTCGAACCTCGGCGCTTGCGCGATTTTCGCCGCGCTCACCGGCTCCTCACCGGCATGCTGCGCCGCCATCGGCAAGATGGGTATTCCGGAGATGCGCCGGCGCGGCTATCCGGACGAGATCGCGACCGGTTCGATCTGCGCTGGGGGCACGCTCGGCATTCTGATCCCGCCCTCGGTCACCTTTATTCTCTACGGCATTGCCACCGAGACGTCGATCGGCCGGTTGTTCGTCGCCGGCGTGCTGCCGGGGGCGATGCTGACCACCTTGTTCATGCTGTGGTCGATGTTCGCCATCTGGCGCTCGGGCTTCCGTGCGCACGCGCCAAAATTCCGCTACTCCTGGAAACAGAAATTTGCCTCGGTGCCGAAAATCGCGCCGTTCATTTTCATCATCGTCGGGGTGATGTACGCGCTTTATGGCGGCATCGCCACGCCCTCGGAAGCCGCCGGCGTCGGCGCCGCGCTGTGCTTAGTGCTGGCGATCGCGATCTATCAACTGTGGAAGCCGGAGCAGATCTGGCTGATCCTGCGCGACACCATGCGCGAGTCGGTGATGATCCTCACCATCATCGCCGCGGCGGTGCTGTTCGGCTACATGCTCACATCGCTTTATCTCACCCAGACTTTGGCGCAGGCGATTGCCGACGCGCATTTCAATCGCTGGGTGCTGATGTTCATGATCAACCTGTTTCTGCTGGTGTGCGGCTTTTTTATCCCGCCCGCTGCCATCATCCTGATGACGTCGCCGATTTTGTTGCCGATCATCACCGCCGCCGGGTTCGACCCTGTCTGGTTCGGCGTGATCTTAACCATCAACATGGAAATTGGGCTGATCCATCCGCCGGTCGGCCTTAATATCTACATCGTCAATGCCATTGCGCCGGACGTGCCTGTTACCAAGGTCATGTGGGGGACGCTCCCCTACGTCGTTTGTATGATGTTGGCGATCGTTATCTTGTGCTTCTTTCCTGAAATTGCCACATGGCTGCCCAACCATTTGATGGGCGTGGGCCGATAGTTGGATAGCGGACGTGCGGCGTCCGGAGTTTTTGATGAACACCTCGTTCTTCGGGGAACTTTTGCAGACCATTTCGGAGCGCGGTCGTGCGCTGCTCGAGCGCGGCCGTGGCCGTGTCGTCGCTTCGGCGCGTTCTGAAAACCTCATCGAGTTGTGCGATCACCTCTTGTCCGGCCGCGGTGAAGCTTCCGGCGTCGCGCTCGCCCGCGAAATTCTCATGAGCTACGGCGAGGTTACCGTCGGTCCGCGTATCGCCTTTTTCGAGGCGTTGGCGAGCCGCTTTGGGCCCGACCCCGCACGCATGGAAAAGGCGATCGTCCAGTGGCGGGAAAAGCCGACGGATGAAACCGCCGCAGAGGTGCACGCCGCTTCCGAGCCGCGCCGCCAGGAGCTGTTTCGCCGCCTCAACCTTGCGCCGGGCGGCACCGCCGCGCTGGTGCGCATGCGCGAACAGCTGATGGACGCGCTCGACCATCGCGAGGACCTCGCCGCTGTCGACGACGATTTCGTACATTTGTTCTCGTCCTGGTTCAACCGCGGCTTCCTGGTGCTGCGCCGCATCGACTGGTCGACGCCGGCGATCGTGCTGGAAAAGATTATTCGCTACGAGGCGGTGCATGCGATCCGTGACTGGGATGACTTGCGTCGTCGCATCGACCCGCCCGATCGTCGCTGTTTTGCCTTTTTCCACCCGGCTCTGGTCGACGAGCCGCTGATCTTCGTCGAGGTTGCTCTGGCGCCGGAGATCCCGGCGGCGATCGCCCCGATTTTGTCTCCGACGCGCGAGATGGTCGAGCCGGAACGGATGCGCACGGCGGTCTTCTATTCAATTTCCAACTGCCAGCGCGGTTTGACCGGCGTTTCTTTCGGCAACTTCCTGATCAAGCAGGTTGCCGAGGAGATCAACCGAGAAATGCCGCGGCTTTCCACCTTCGTCACGCTGTCGCCGGTCACCAATTTCGCCGAATGGCTGGCGCGCGAGCGCGCGGCGGAGGCGTCGACCGTTCTCAGTGCCGCCGACAAGATGCTGTTCGGCTTGCTCGACGAGCCCGGCTGGTGGTGCGATAGCGAGAAGGCGGCGCGGCTGCAGGAGCCGCTGATGCGCGCGGCAGCGGCCTATTTCCTGCGCGCGCGCACGCCGCGCGGCTTGCCGCTCGACGGCGTGGCGCGTTTCCATCTCGGCAATGGCGCACGGCTCGAGCGCATCAACTGGCTCGCCGACACCTCCGAGAAGGCCATCGCGCAGGCCTGCGGCTTCATGGTCAACTACCTCTACGATCTCGACGAGGTCGAGAAGAACCACGAAGCCTACGCTGAGGGGCGCACCGTCGTTGCCTCGGGCGCGGTGCAACGCCTGCTGCGGCCCTCGCTTGAGCTTGTGCCGGCGGTGCAGTAAATCTTTTGCCCTCTCCGCAGCGTTGCGGGGCACCGAAGAAAAATCACGATTTTCCGTAAACCGGCACGATGGCGCCGCGGCTGACGCTATTCTCCGGCGAGGCGAGATAGACGATTGTCGCCGCCACCTCCTCGACCTTCGGCCATGCGGCGAAGTTCGCTTTCGGCATCGCCTTGCGGTTCGCCGCCGTATCCATGATCGATGGCGCGACGGCATTGACCAGGATGCCGTCCTTGGCCACCTCTTCGGCAAGCGCGATGGTGAGCGCGGCGACGCCGCTCTTGGCAATCGTGTAGGCGCTCATGCCGGCCCCGGAGCGGGGCTCGAGCGCCGGGCGCGCCGCGACATTGACGATGCGGCCGCCTTGCCCGCCGGCCAGCATCGCATTCACCGCGGCGCGGCAGCACAGGAAACAAGAGACGAGGTTGCTGTCGAGCTGCGCCATCAGCGCCGCTTTGTTGGTCTCCGTCACGTTGCCGGCGGCAAAGCCGCCCGCGATATGGATCGAGGCCCATGGGCTCACATCCTCGAAAACCGTGGTGACATCGGCTTCGTCGGCGAGATCGGCAACCTCTATGAGCCTCACCCTGGCGCGATGCTCGAACCGTTCGGCCTCGTGCTCGAGCACGTAGGGCACGATCAGGCTGGCGCCGGCCTCGAGCAGCACGCCGGCGACCGCCGTGCCGAGAGCGCCGGTGCCGCCGGTGACGACGACCTGCCTGCCGGAAAAATTCATGAGTCATGACCTCCGCCGCAACCCGCGGTAAAGCTAGGCACGGCTCGCCGGGACAAGCAATGCAGGCGAATGTTGTGGCTTTAACGCGCGTTAACGCGCCGCGTACTAGATTGTGTCGCGTAAGCCCCCATCCTGCGACACGCGCGAATCAGCATCGAGCCCATGGCCGACTTCGACCTCGCCGTTATCGGCGGCGGCATCAACGGAACCGGCATCGCCCGCGACGCCGCCGGCCGCGGCCTCAAGGTGCTGCTGGCCGAGCAGCACGACCTGGCCTCCGGGACCTCTTCGGCCTCGAGCAAGCTCATCCACGGCGGCTTGCGCTATCTTGAGCACGGCGCCTTCCGCCTGGTGCGCGAAGCACTAGCTGAGCGCGAGGTGCTGCTACGCATGGCGCCGCACGCGATTCGGCCGATGCGCTTCGTGCTGCCGCCGCTGCCCGGCACGCGCTCGCCGTTTCTCTTGCGCTTCGCCCTGCTCGTCTACGACCATCTCGCCCGGCGCAAGCTCCTGCCGGGCTCGCGCACGATCGACCTGACCCATCATCGCGTCGGCCAGCCGCTCAAGCGCATCTTCCGCTACGGCTTCGAGTTCTCCGACTGCTGGGTCGACGACTCGCGCCTGGTGGTGCTCACCGCGATCGACGCCGCCGAACGCGGCGCCGACATCCGCACCCACACGCGGCTTATTCGCGCCGACCGCCGCGGCGAGGAATGGGAGCTGGTGCTCAACGCGAGCGGCAAGCGCGAGACCGCGACGGCTCGCGCCCTGGTCAACGCCACCGGCCCGTGGGTCAATCTGGTGGCGGAGACGGCACTGCGGCTGCCGCTGAAGGCGCCCGTGCGCCTGATCAAGGGCAGTCACGTGGTCGTGCGGCGGCGCTTCGAGCACGACTGCGGCTACCTGCTACAGGCGCAGGACGAACGCATCGTTTTCGCCTTGCCGTTCGGCGAGGCGTTCATGCTCATCGGAACCACCGATGAGGTCTTCGTCGGCGATCTGTCTTCGCCGACGCCGGCGCCGAGCGAGGTCATTTATCTCTGCGAGACCGTGAACCAGTATTTCCGCGAGCGCGTGACCCCCGACGAGGTCATCTGGTCTTATGCCGGCGTACGCTCGCTTTATGACGACGGCGCCGGCAAGCCGGAGGACGTGACCCGCGACTACGTGCTCGAGCTCGACGCGCCGTTTCGCGAGGCGCCGCTGCTCACGGTCTACGGCGGCAAGATCACCACCTATCGCCGGCTGGCCGAGGCGGCGATGGCGCGCATGCCGTTTTTCGCGGCGCGCCCGCCGTGGACCGCACAGTCGAGCCTGCCCGGTGGCGACTTTGCCGTGGACGGCTTCTACGCGCAGGTTGCCGAAGTGCTTTCCCGCTGGCCGTTCCTCGCCGAACCGCACGCGCGGCGCTTGGTGCGCGCCTATGGCACGCGTGCTGAGCGCATCCTTGGGCAAGCGCAAAGCATGCACGACCTGCGGCCGTTCTTCTGCGGCGACCTGACGGGCGCCGAAGTCAATTATCTCATCGAGAATGAATGGGCGCGCAGCGCCGAAGACATCCTCTGGCGGCGCAGCAAGCTCGGCCTGATCGCGAATGACGAAGAGCGCGCCGCGCTTCAGCGCTACGTTGGCGACCTCATCGGGCAGTCAGCTCCGTGATGGTTGCCAAAGCGTAAACGAATTTCTCGCAATTTTCGGCGTGAGCTTCAACCTAACACCACACCATTGTGGTGAAATGGACGCCTGATCGTTCTTCGACGGGTGATTGTCTTGGGGCTGCCGATGTCGACCGACAAGAATCTTGCCGCAAAGCTTGCGTCGGTCAAAGTGTTGGTGATCGACGACGAATATTACATGCGCAAGGTGGTTCGCACACTGCTGATGAGCATGGGCGTGCGCAACATCTTTGAAGCGCAGGACGGTCCGTCCGGTCTCGAGGCGATCCGTACGGTGATGCCCGATGTCGTCATCGTCGATTGGGAAATGCCGGGGCTCGACGGCGCAGGCTTTGTGCGCATGGTGCGCTCGCCCGAGACGTTCCCGTTCCCCGATGTGCCGATCATCATGCTGACCGGCCACGGCGAGAAGTCGCGCGTCGTTGAAGCCGTGTCTATTGGCGTCAACGAGTTTCTGCTCAAGCCGGTGTCGTCGAAGGCTCTCCAGGACCGTCTCGTTTCGGTGCTGGCCAACCCGAGGCCTATCGTGCAGACCGGAAACTATTACGGGCCGGCGCCGCGCAAGACCGCGCCCATCCATGGCGACACCGACGAAGCAATCGTCAAACTCGTGCTGGTGAACTAGTCTCCTCCTGCGCCGCCGCGCCCGCGCGGCGACACTGGAGATAACATTGCCATCCGCACTCATCGCCATCGATCAGGGCACGACGTCGACGCGCGCCATCGTCTTCGATGCGGCACTTAGGCCGGTCGTCACGGCGCAACAGGAGTTGCGGCAGATCTATCCGGCGCCCGGCCTCGTCGAGCACGATCCGGAGGATATCTGGGCGGCCGTCCTCGCCACCGTCCGCGAAGCGATGGACAGGGCAGGTCTTGGCGCTAGAGATGTCGCCGGCATCGGTATCACCAACCAGCGCGAGACCGCAGTCATTTGGGAGCGGGAAGGCGGCAAGCCGATCCACAATGCCATCGTCTGGCAGGACCGCCGCACCGCGCAAGCGTGTGTGACGTTGCGCAGCAGCGGCTACGAGCCGGAAATCACCGCCAAGACCGGGCTGCTGCTCGACCCGTATTTTTCCGCGACCAAGATCGCCTGGCTGCTCGATAACGTCGAAGGCGCGCGTTCGAAGGCGGAAAAGGGCCGCCTCGCCTTCGGCACCATCGATTCTTTCCTGCTCTGGCGGCTGAGCGGCGGCCGCTTGCACGCGAGCGATGCCACTAACGCCGCCCGCACCTTGCTGTTCGATATCGGCAGCGGACAATGGGACGACGGATTGTGCCGTCTGTTCGGCGTGCCGCGGGCGTTGTTGCCTGAGGTACGCGATTGCGCCGACGATTTCGGCGAAACCGACCCGGCACTGTTCGGCGGCGCTATCGCCATCCGCGGCATTGCGGGCGATCAGCAAGCGGCGACCGTCGGGCAATGCTGCTTCAAGCCGGGCATGCTCAAGTCGACCTACGGCACCGGCTGTTTTGCACTGCTCAACACCGGCCGCGAGCGTATCACCTCGAAGAACCGCCTGCTCACCACCATCGCCTATCAGCTCGACGGCAACCGCATCTATGCGCTCGAGGGTGCGATCTTCATCGCCGGTGCCGCCGTGCAATGGCTGCGCGACGCATTGAAAATCATCGCCAAGGCCTCCGACGTCGGCGCGCTCGCTGCGCTCGCCGACCCCGCCGCCGCCGTCTACCTGGTGCCGGCCTTTGTCGGCCTCGGCGCGCCTTATTGGGATGCGCAGGCGCGTGGCGCAGTGTTCGGGCTAACCCGCAATTCCGGGGACGCCGAGTTCGCCATGGCGGCGCTCGAAGCGGTCGGCTACCAGACGCGCGATCTGCTCGAGGCCATGCGTGCGGATTGGGCGCAGGCGGGAAACGCCGAGACGGTGCTGCGCGTTGACGGTGGCATGGCAGCAAGCGATGTCGCCATGCAGATTCTCGCCGATATTTTGGCAAGCCCCGTCGACCGCCCCGCGGTGACGGAAACCACGGCCCTTGGCGCCGCCTATCTCGCCGGACGCGCCGCCGGCGTGTGCGCCGATCTCGACGGTTTTGCCGCGCAATGGCGACTCGAACGCCGCTTCACGCCGCGCATGGACGCGGAGACGCGCGAACGCAAATATGCCGGCTGGAAAGACGCGGTGTCGCGTACGTTAACGCGCGGTTGAGAATTGCGGCGGAAAATCGCGCCCGTGATGTCGTTCAATGCCAAACAGTGCGAATTTCTGATCCAGCAGCTCGGCGTGCTGGTGGTCGACGACAACCAGTTCATGCGCACGGTGGTGCGCAACCTGCTCAACAATATCGGCGTCAAGAAAATCTTCGACGCCGCTGATGGCATCGCCGCGCTGGAGATGATCCGCAACGCTGCGCCCGACATCGTGGTGCTCGATTGGGAAATGCCGCTGCTCAACGGGCCCGAGCTCGTGCGCATCGTGCGCTCGCCCGGCGTGTTCCCGACGCCGGACATTCCCATCATTATGCTTACCGCGCACGGTGAGCGCTGGCGGATCGTCGAGGCGGTCAAGCTCGGCGTCAACGAATTCCTCTGCAAGCCGGTGTCGGCGAAATCGCTGCTCGAGCGGATCGTTTCCATTCTGGCCAAGCCGCGGGAAAGCATTCGGGTCGGCAATTACTACGGGCCGGCGCCGCGCCGCACCGGCCTTTCCGACCTCGAACTGGGCCCGGATATGCCGCCTTCCGCGGCCTAGACCATTCGATTTAGGGCTTTTGCGGCGAGGTCGCTGTGGCGGCAGGGGCCGCCGTCTGCTCGGTCGCGGGGATTGCCGGCGGCGCGCCGGTGAGCCGCCTGATTGCCGAGCGCACGGCATCGCGCGCGCCGCGCTCGCGCACCGCATCGAGCAGGGGCGCAGCCGCGCCCGAGCGGCGAATGAGCGCCTCGGCGTCGGGCAGCATAATGGGGTCGTCCCAGGAGCCCTGCACCACGAATGGCAGTTCAAATGGCGCCGTGCCGGGGCGGTCGGCGCTCGCAAGAGCTGCGGTGCCCTTGAGATCGAGTTCACGCTCGGGAATCGACGCCGAGCCCGCCATGGCAAGATTCACCGCCGAGCCCTCGATTTTGACCTGTTCGACCTTGATCGTGCCCTGAGCCACCCGCATCGACACCGCAAGCTTGTCATAGGGCGTGCGGCCGGTGCGGAATTCGCCGCTGCCGGAGAGCGGCCGCCGCTCGAGGCGACGCAGAAGCTGCTCGACGTTGATGCCGGCCAGCGCGCCGTTCTCCCCGGTGAGATTCGCGGTGCCGCTCAGCGTGTGGGTGATGCCGAGTACGCTTTTGCCGGAGCCCTCGACGGTGAAGGCGAGATTGCCCTTGCCCTCGAGCCGGTGCAGCCCGAACAGCTGGCCGAGGCAGCTTTCCAGGTCGACATCGGTGAATTGCAGCTGCGATTTGACGTCGACGCCGGAATCAAGATCGGCGAGGGTCAGCGCGCCTTTGATCACGCCGCTATAGGCCTGCGCCTCGCCGACGGTAACGGTAAGCTGGCCCTGCCGTAAATTGGCGGCAATCGCAGTGCGGCCGATCTTGGCGTTGCCGAGGGCGACGTTGGCGGCGGAAAGCCGCAGGTCCACGTCCATGCCGGTAAGTCCGTCGAGGCCGACGCGGCCGCTGCTCCACTGCTGGCGGTTTGCAGTCAGCAAATGCACGGTCGAGATGTAAGGCGTCAGATCGATTGTATCGGCGGCGAGAGTGCCTTGCAGCGTCTTGCGTCCGTCGGTCGCGAAGTTGAGCACGCCCTCGGCGCTGTTGCCGTCCAAATCGATGTTGACGTTGGTCATTCCGATGCTGCCGCCGACAACGTCGGTCTTGGCCTTCAACGCGAAGTGGCCGAAGCCGCCGCCGGGCAACGGCTCGCGCCCGGCCCAGGTGAGCGCGTCGCGCAGCGACGGCGAATCCGCGGCAAGCGTGCCTTCGATCTTCAGCGTCGGTTGCATGCCAACGGCGCCGTCGAAGGCGATCTTCATCGGCGCTGCGGCAAGGCGCAGCTTGAGGCCGGAGCGGTTGCCGGCAAGCGCGGTGGCGAAATCGCCAAGCGCCACGCTGATGTCGACAGGCTCGCCGTGCCAAACGAAGCGGCCGGTGGCGCCGAATGTTTTGGAGATCGACGGCCAGGCCAGCGAAAGCTGAACGTCGCTCAGCGACTCGGTGAACTTGCGGGCGGGCTGCCGCACCTGCACGGCGCCGTCGTCGATGCGGATTTCGGTGAAAGGCGCGAGGTGAGGCGCGTTCGGTTTCTGGCTGCGCGCCAGCGATGCGATCAGTCCCGACCAATTGGAGCGGCCGTTCGGCTCCACGCTGACGTCAATCGTCGGTCGTTCGAGGGTGACGTCGGCGATTTCGACATGACCCAGCAGCAGCGGGAAAAAGCGCAAGCGCGCGGTAAGCCGCTCGGCGGTAAGCGCCGGCTGCGCCGCGTCGCCGAGGATCACATCGTCGAAACTGACGCTGCCGCGTGGAAATAGCGAAACCGTCGCCTTGCCGCGCAGGGTCGGGCTCAAGCCGGTGACCGCGCGGATCTCGCTGATCGCCTGTGCGCGCACGGCCTCGCGCGATATCAGCGCCGTCGCGCCAGCAAGCGCCGCCGCGCCGAGCACAATAACGGCGGCAAGGCCGAAACCCAGGCGTTTGAACCCAGAGGCGATCGTCAAGGGCTTGATTTTCCAGCGGTTCCCCGAAGGCCGAAGGACTATACCACCGGCTTGACCACCGCCAAGCAATGGGCGGCTTCTGTGACCCTTTCAAGGCCGGCCGGGCGCCTTATGCGCGGCGCCAATACCGTCTCGGTCACTACGCCAGCACCTTGGTGGGCGGGAAGGCGACCTCGACCAGGGTCCCGGTCGAGACGTCGCTCACGATGCGGAAGCGCGCGTGATTGGCTTCGGCGAGCGCCTTGGTGATCGGCAGGCCGAGGCCGCTGCCGTTAGCGCTCAACCGTGTCGATGTCGCCAACTGGCGAAACGGTTCGAGCGCGGTCTGCAATTCCTGCTCGCTCATGCCGGCGCCAGTGTCGCGCACGCGGAGCGCGATCTCGCCGGCGTCCGTGAGCGCGGTCGAAACGATGACTTGCCCGCCGGCGCCGGTGAACTTGATCGAATTGGACAGGAGATTGAGCATGATCTGGCGCACCGATCGCGCGTCGGCGACGACCGCCGGCAGGTTGGCGGCGAGCGAAGAACGGATGATCACGCGCTCGCGATTGGCCTGGTCCTGCATAACCGCGACGCACTGTTGCACGATGTCGTTGAGGTTGACGCTGACGAACGTGAGATCGAGCTTGCCCGCCTCGATCTTCGAAAGGTCGAGCAGGTCGTTGACGAGCGAGATTAAATGGCCACCGGAGGTGTGGATGTCCTTGATATATTGCCGGTAGCGGTCGTTGCCGATCGCGCCGAAGCGCTCCTCCATCATCACCTCGGAAAAGCCGATAATCGCATTGAGCGGCGTGCGGATTTCGTGGCTGATCTTGGCGAGGAATTCGGTTTTGGCGGAGGAGGCTTTCTCCGCCTCCTGGCGCGCATTGATCAGCTCTTCTTCGGTTCGCTTCCAGGCGGTGACGTCGCGCAGCACGGCGCAGAGCTTTTCGCCGTGTTCGAGGCGGCCCATCGTCACATAGAGCGGGACGAGCCCGCCCTGACGCACCCGGCCGATGAACTCGTGACCCTCGTTGACGAGCGCGTCGTCGCGGGCCATGCGCTCAAGATAATCAAGCACGTGGCGCCGGCTTTCGGGCGCGAACAATTCGCCGAGGGTGAGCGTGGCGAAGTCTTTCGTGCCGTAACCGAACAGCGCCTGCGCGCTGCGGTTGGCGGAAAGCACGCGCCCCGCTCGGTCGAGGATCAGAACGCCGTCGGTTGCGGTATCGAGAATGGCATTAAGTTCGCGGTTCTCGTCCTCGGCGCGGCGCAGCGCTGCTTCGCCGTCCTTGTTGGACGTGGCGGCGCTCGCCGGCGCGGTGCTGAGCATTAGCACCAGCGCGTTTTCCCCGTTCCAGGCGATGCTGAACAGCCGGCCCTCGACCGGCATCTGCTCGCCGTTCGGCGTGCTGATGGTGAGCGACTTGCCGCCGCTTTTGCCGGCGTCCGGCTCGACCTTGGTCTCGATGAACAGGCTGTCGAGGCCGCCGGCCTCCGTCAGCGCCTGTAGCGTCGCGTAGCCCGTCCAGTCGAGGAAAGCGCGGTTGGCGTAGATCAAATCGTTGAGTCGATAGATGAGAATTCCGATCGGCAGCCGGTCGAGGATCGGCCGGCCTTCGCCGACGTCGCGGGCGGCGTCGCCGCCGCGCGGGAGCCGTTTCGCAGGCGGTTCGGGCGGCGGGGCGGCGATGAGTTCGGGCCCGAAGTCGTCTTCCATCTGCGCCGGCACATCCTTGCCGGCCGTCATCTTCAGCCGGTCGCTTAACTCGCGGCCGAGTTCTTGAAACGCGGTTTGTTCGCATGGGCTCAAGGCCGGGTCGGCCGCTTTCGGCGCCGGGAAGGGCAGCACATTGCCGGTGGTCAGTTGCGCGGCGATTGCTTCCGCCACCGGGCGCGCGTTATGGGCGGCGATCCGGTCGAGGTCACGACAGACGCCGAAACCGCGATAGCCGGCGAATTGCCGATCCTGGTCGAACACGGGAAGTCCGGACATCTCCACCGGCACCCGGTCGGACACGTTGTCGATCGGCCAATGCAGCGTAATGCCGCTCCAGGTGTTGCGCGAGGCAAGCGCCTGCGCGACCTCGCCTTTGGGGTCGAGCTTGAGTTCGCCGGCGATTTCCGCCCAGGAACGGCCGAGCAGCGCGGCGGTCTTCGGCCCGATCAGGCGGACGAACGGCGCGGAATCGACGACGAAATGGCCAGCTTGGTCTATCTGCCAGACAAAGCGCATTGTCGAGCGCCGAGCCGAGGCTGGCGGTGGCGATGCGCTCGGCGCCGGTGCCGGCGGTTTTGCCGCCTCTGCGCTGCGGCGGATCGGCCTCATGTCGCCGATTGCCACGGTCGGCATTTTCACCGGTTCGACGAAAGTGAGCATCAGCGCCATAGATGCCCCGGCACCGAGCCGGCGCATCACGATGCGTCCGGCGCCGATATCGCCTTCAGCTTCGCCATTGACGCTTGCCTCGTGCGCGAGCTTTTCCGCACCGAGCGCCGTCAGGTCAGCGCTCGTGCCGAACCTTTCGCGCGCGGCGGAACCGGCCTCGACCATTTCGCCGTCGGCGGAAAAAATCGCCGCATTTGCATCATCGCCGATGAGACGCCGCGCCCGGTCGGGCAAGGGGATTTCGGGGCCCGCGCGCTCGGTCGAAACTAAAAGCACTGCGGCGGTGCCGTCGCGCAGCAGGAAGCGTGAGCACAAGCAGGTCAGCGTGCCGCCGACATTGGCGCCGAAGCCTCGCAGCCGTTCGAGCCGCGGCGCGCCGCCCTGCGGCAGCGTCGCGGCAAGACGGGCGACTTGCGCTACGGCCGGATGGCTGGTTTTGAAGCGCAGCGCCGAAACCGCGGCGGGGGATTTCGCGTTGAGAATGGCAGCCGCCGTCGGATTGGCCCAAAGCACGCGAGTTGCATCCGTGCTCCAAAGCCAGACCGGCACCGGGTCGAGCGCATGCGCTGCAAGCCGCGGATCGCTCAGGTCGGGGGTTTGGAACTCGGTTCCACTCATCCTTGTCACGCGCGAATTACGGCTAACGAAGCTTTAATACGGCCGCGCTCAAGCGAGGTCCACGACGCACATGGCGCAGCCGGGTTGCGAAGCGAGGTAACGTTAATTTGCCCGCGCGCTGCGATTCGCGGGAGTGGCGAGCCAAGCGAGTTATGGTTAAATCGGAGGGTTCGCGGGGGGCAAAGGCAGGAGGTTGCTTATGGCCAAGGACAACGGTGCAGATTTTAAGATTCCCCCGCAAATGCGCGACCTCGCGGAGAAGAGCGTCGAACAGGCCAAGCAGGCTTTCGACAGCTTCATTTCCGCCGCCCAGCAGGCGGTCAAGACCGCCGAGAACCAGGCCGAGACGACGCGTAGCGGCGTCAAGGAAGTCAGCGAGCTCGCTATGCGTTTTGCCGAACGCAACATCAACACCTCGTTCGACTTTGCGAACAAGCTGGTCAGGGCCAAGGACCCCAAGGAAATCATGTCGCTGCATGGCGAATATGTGAGCGGCCAGATCTCCGCCTTGACCGATCAGGCGAAGGAACTGGGCCGGCGAGCGGCTAAAATGGGTGGCCAAAGCGCGCACTAGGCCCGCGCCAGATTCCTCTTCCCAACCGAAGCGCTGGCTTCGCCAGCCGCTGCCGGCGTTTCATGTCTTTTTGTGCAGTGCAATATTTTTGTTGCAATGCACTAAAGACTGTGCTACACGGCAATAAATAGACCCCCGCTGCTTCGTGGCGCCTGCTTGGGTGTTGCTTATTTTCCAGCAAAGACCGCGTGGCGGCGGGTCCGAATCGGCGCCGGGCCGCTTTGTCGAGGGGAGTAGCTCACCAGATGCGCCGCCGATCTCGCCCTCTAAAAACAAGGAAGACAGCCATGCCCGAAATCGCCACGGCACCCACGCCGAAAGCCAAGCCGAAGCCGGCTGCCGTCAGCAGCTCCGGTTTCGAAATGCCCAAGTTCGAAATGCCGAAGTTCGACATTCCCAAGATCGAAGTGCCTGCCGCCTTCCGCGAATTTGCCGAGAAGGGCATCGCCCAGGCCAAGGAGAATTACGAGAAGTTCAAGAGCGTCGCCGAGGAAGCGACCGATACGCTCGAGGACACCTATTCGACCGCAGCCAAGGGCTGCAGCGGCTACGGCCTCAAGCTGATCGAGAGCGCGCGTGCCAACAGCAACGCCGCCTTCGATCTCTTTGCCGAGTTGATGGCTGCCAAGTCCTACTCGGAGGTCGTCGAGCTCTCCACCGCCTACATGCGCTCCCAGTTCGACGCGGCCACGGCGCAGGCGAAGGAGCTCACCGAGTACGCACAGAAGGTGGCGAACGACACCGCCACGCCGATCAAGGAGAGCTTCTCCAATGCCATGAGCAAGGCGGCCTGATCGGCCCGCCGAAAGGCCGCGAAAAGCGGCAAAGCTATAAGCCCGGGTCGTTGCGCCCGGGCTTTTTGCTTATGGCAATCGCAACTTGCCAAAAGCCTGGGCGGCTCCTAGGTTCCGCCCGCATTCGCATCTCACGCAGGCGTAGCTCAGTTGGTTAGAGCGCTGGTCTGTGGAACCAGAGGTCGGTGGTTCAAGTCCACCCGCCTGTACCATTTTCGCTTCTGGGCAAAAAACAAAACGCCGGCCAAAACCCCGGCGTTTGTTGCTTGCTCTTCCGCGTTCAGCGCGTCGGATAATAGCGCCCGTTATTGTTGGCGGCGCGTGGTCCGTAATATCCGCGCGGGGCTCCGTAAACCCAGCCGCGCGGGCGCGCCGGCTCCGCGGGTTGGCTGGCGCCGAACAGGAAGCCGAAGAAGCTCGGGCCACCGCCGTAGTAGCGCGAGCCGCCATACGTGCCGACCGGCATCTTCACCGGCTTCGACGAGGTGTCGGCGCGGCGTTCGATCGCGATGTCGGCAACCTTCCGCTCCGGTCCTTTGAGGATGGCGATCATCTTGGCATCGCGGCCGTAGACGTCGTCGCGGAACTGCAGCTTGCCGTCCTCGTCGACAAAGGCGGTCTGGTAGGTCAGATGCACCCAGATCGGTTTGGGCAGATTGATGTTGATCTCGTCGGGACCAAACATGCTCTGCAGCTTGGCTGCCGTATAGCGGCCTTCCGGATCGACCAGGCCAAGTAGCTTCTCGCCATAGAGCAGCGGATCCTGCACGCGCATGCAGCCGTGGCTGTAGGCGCGCTTCTCGCGCGCGAACAGGTATTTGTCCGGCGTGTCGTGTTGGTAAACCAGGAACTTGTTGGGGAAATTGAAGCGAATGCGGCCGAGTGCATTGCCCGCACCCGGGGGCTGCCAAATGTGCACGGTGCCGTCCGCGTCCTGGTCGATCTTGAGGCCGATGCGGTCGAGCGCATCGGGGTCCTGCTGCAGCGCCGGCAGATATTCGTTCTCGATGATCGACGGCGGCACGTTCCAGGTCGGGTTGACGGTGATGAACTTCATCTCCGCGCTGGTCATCGGCGTTGCCTTCGCCGGCTGCCCGGCGACGATCTTCGTCTTCCAGTACGGCTTGCCGTCGTTATAGAGGGTGAGCGTGTAGTCCGGCACGTTGACGATGACGTGCGGGTTGCCGAGGTCGCGCGGCAGCCAGCGCCAGCGCTCCATGTTGACGATGATCGTGTCGACCGGATCGGCGGGCGGGCGATGCGTCTGCTTCTCGCCGTTGAGTGCACCCACCGTGTTGGGCCCGAGATTGCCGTCGGCATCGAGATCGGCACCGGTCTGGAAGGCCTTGACCGCGTCGCGCACCGCGACGTCGTAGGCCGTGCTGTTCTTGTCGCCGGCGACGTCGAGCCGTTTGCGCAGCGCGACCACGCGCGGGTCCTTCATGCCCTCATGCAGGGTCTTGCCGTCGGCGATGTGCACAACCGGCTTCGGCTTCTCTTCGTCCTGCTTGGCCGCCAGGGTGCCCGCGCGCAGTTCGGCGAGCTTTTCCTTGAGCGCCTTGAATTCCGGTTGCGGCGGATTGTAGCCGTCGAGGGCGGCGCCGACGTCGCTCGCGTCGGCGAGCTTGGCCAGCACTTTGGCCGGCTCCGGCGCGATGAGATCGAACTGGATGTCGGCGCCGACGCGGCTGAAATGGATGCGGCCGATCTGCGCCTGCCGCGCGTAGGTGAGGACGGAGTTGCTGAAGCGGATCTCCGCCTCGGCGAGCGCCTCGGGCGTCGTCGCCGCGGCAAAATCCGGCGCCGGATAATCGTTCGGATCGAGCCCGTCGATATCGACCTGTTTGAGGTAGGCGATCGCCGCCTTGGCACGGTCGTCGAGTTTGCCGTTGGCCACCCAGAGCGGCGCGTAGTCGCGCCCCTTGTAGAACTGCTCGACGCCCTCGCGGTCGGCCTTGCGCGGCACCATGCGGTCGAATTGCTTGCCGCCGATGACTTGCCGCAATTGATCGGCGACTGCGCTGTCGGATGCCGTTGCGCTTGCCGCCGGCTCGGCCGACGCGGCCTTGGCCGGCTTGGCCGCCGGCTTGGCGTCCGCATCCTTGCTCTTGTCGGCCGGCTGAACCGTCGCCGTGGTCTCCGGCGCAGCGACATCCTTTGCCGTCGGCGGCGGAATCAGGCTGGTGTCCGGGACCGGCACTGCCGCCTGGATCTGCGCCGGGGTCATGTCCTCGGCATGGGCGGGATGGCTGGCGAGCAGCAGGGTCAAACCGAGGGCGCTGGAAGCCAGGAGACATTCAATTTTTTGGATTTTCACGAGGATCTCCCGCGGCCTTTCCCGAACGCGTGCTTCGCGTTCTTTATTACAACGCACTGTAACCGATAGTCCTGCCCTGGTTACCGATTTCACAACGCTCCGGTCCGATCAACTACCACCTGTGGCTAATTTGCACAGGCCTGAAACGGCTGGAGAAATTGTCACCGGGCCATTCGCTCGACGTAAACGGCATGGTTACGCACCGGTTCCTGGAGAGCGGTATCGTCTTTGGGAATGTGGCGGCCAAGCGGGGGAGCATCAAAAAAACCGGGCCCCGTGGGGGGCCCGGTTTCAGTGTGCCGGCGTGGGGAGCCGGCACCTACTCCAGAGGGGAACATGCTGCACGCCGGTGACTCTGGGAGGATATCTGGCCGGCGCGTCAGCTAACGCGAACTATGGGAGCCGCGAGTTGGGCAAGCAACACGGTTGGCCGCATGACTGCCATGCCCTTTCGCCCGCCTCGTTGGGCAGAAAAATAATTCTCTCGTAAACGGCGCCGCTAGAAATTCCATCGCTGCGCATTGGCGACGAGAAAATCGCGAAACACTTGGATGCGCGCCACCGATTTCAACTCCTCCGGATAGACGAAATAGGCGTCGAGCGCGAGCGTCTCCGCTTCGCCGAACAGCTGCACCAGCCCGCCGTTCTCCTCGACCAGATAATCCGGCAGCATGGCGACGCCGAGGCCGCGCTGGCAGGCGCGCAGCAAGCCCAGCACGTTGTTGATGGTCAGCGTCGGGGTGCGCGGCCCTTTGCCGTCGCGGGTGACGTCGAGCAGCCAGCGCCGATTGGCAAAATGCGCCGGCACCGGCCCGCTGAGCACGATGATACGGTGCCTGTCGAGCTCGTCATGCGTGCGCGGCGTGCCGAAACGCTTGAGATAATCCGGCGAGGCGTAGGCGTGGAAATGCACCGAGAACAGCTTGCGCTGAATGAGATCGGGTTGCGTCGGCTGGCGCAGCCGGATAGCGACGTCGGCCTCGCGCATGGCGAGGTCGAGCTCCTCGTCCGTGGTGATCAGCGTGATGTGAATGTCGGGATAGAGGTCGAGAAATTCGCCGAGCCGCGGCGTCAGCCAGTGCACGCCGATGCCTTGCGTGGTCGACACTTTCAGCTCGCCGTTCGGCCGCTCGCGGCTGTCGGTCAGCTTGGTCCGCGCCGCCTCGAGCTTCATGAACACTTCGTGCGCGGTGCGATAGAGCAGTTCGCCCTGTTCGGTGAGGATCAGGCCGCGCGCATGGCGGTGAAACAGCGATACCGAAAGCTCGCCTTCCAATGCCGAAACCTGCCGCGACACCGCCGATTGCGACAGGCCGAGCCGCTCTCCGGCATGGGTGAAGGAGCCGGCTTCCGCCGCGGCGTGGAATACCTTCAGCTTGTCCCAGTCCATCGTCGTGTTGGTGCCGGCGATGCTCATTCTGCCGCTGCCCTTTCATGCTCGCGCGCCGCGAGGAATTTCTCAGCCTCGAGCGCCGCCATGCAGCCTTGCCCGGCGGCGGTCACCGCCTGCCGGTAGACGTCGTCAGTGACATCGCCGGCGGCGAACACGCCGGGGACGGAGGTCGCAGTCGAGTGTGGCGCGGTGACGATGTAGCCCGAGGACTTCATCTGCAGTTGCCCGGCGAACAGCTCGGAGGAGGGCGAATGGCCGATGGCGATGAAGACGCCGTCCACCGCGCGTTCGATCGTCGCGCCGGTCTTCACGTTCTTCAGCCGCACCCGGCGCACCTTCAGCGGGTTGTCGTCCCCGATCACATCGTCGAGCACGCTGTCCCACACGACCTCGATCTTCGGATTCTTGAACAGGCGGTCCTGCAGGATCTTCTCCGCGCGGAAGGCGTCACGCCGGTGCACCACCGTCACCTTGGAGGCAAAATTGGTGAGGAACAGCGCCTCCTCGACCGCGGTGTTGCCGCCGCCGATCACCACGACTTCCTTATTTTTGTAGAAGAAGCCGTCGCAGGTCGCGCAAGCCGAGACGCCGTAGCCCTTGAATTTCTGCTCCGAGGCAAGATCGAGCCAGCGCGCCTGCGCGCCGGTTGCGATGACCAGGGCATCGGCGAGATAGATGTCGCCGGAATCGCAAAACAACCGGAACGGCCGGCTCGCAAGCTCCACTTTGGTCACGTGATCGGTGACGATCCTGGTCCCGACGTGTTCGGCCTGCTTCTGCATCTGTTCCATCAGCCAGGGGCCCTGGATGACATCGGCAAAGCCCGGGTAGTTCTCGACGTCGGTCGTAATAGTGAGCTGGCCGCCGGGCTGGATGCCCTGGATGAGGATCGGCTCCAACATGGCGCGCGCGGCGTAGACCGCGGCGGTATAGCCCGCCGGCCCAGAGCCGACGATCACGACCTTGGCGTGCGTTGTCTTGGCCATCGCGTGCGCCCCCTCTGAAGGGCGGTTGCGGGCGCTTCGCTTCCCCCGCGGCCGGACCGACGCCGGCTCTTCTATGCGCTGGCAATCTATGTCTTCCGCCGAGCTATGCAAGATACGCAACCCGGCGGACCCACAGGGAGCTATTGGCCTTTCGCGGGTTCCGTCCCGTGCGCGCAATAATGTTTCGCGAAACTTTATTTCGCGGTATGGATGTTCCGCCGGCGTTAACTGCAAAGGAGCCCGCGTGCCCGCCCGCCTCGACGCCATCGACCGCCAGATCCTCAAGGAGCTGCAGGACGACGGCCGCCTTACCAATGTCGAGCTTTCCCGCCGCGTCGGCATCTCGGCGCCCCCTTGCCTGCGTCGGGTGCGGGCGCTCGAGGAAGCGGGCTACATCAAAGGCTATCGCGCGCTGCTCGACGAGAAAAAACTCGGCTACGAGATCACCGTCTTCGCCATGGTGCATCTGTCGAGCCAGGCGGAGGCCGATCTCGTCGCGTTCGAAAAATTCGTGCGCGCCGAGCCTTTGGTGCGTGAATGCTGGATGCTCTCCGGCGAGATCGACTTCGTGCTCAAATGCGTGGCGCCGGACCTCAAGACCTTCCAGGCCTTTGTCGAGCGCCTCACCGCCGCGCCGCACGTGCGCAACGTCAAGACCTCGCTGACTTTGCGCAACTCCAAAGACGCGGCGATGGTGCCGATGGAATGATTAGGCGCCGCCTCAGGACAAGTGCCAGCGCCAGAGAAAAACCACGGAAACGCCGATAATCAGGGCGACCAATCCCCACAGGAACGGGTCGCGCTGTTCCACCTTATCATGCGGCCGCTCTTCCATTTCGACCCCCAAAAAACTGGGCGCGCTCTTTTCGCAAATAAAGCATCGCACATCTGGCGGGAGCGGTTTTGCGGTAAATCAATCCTGCCGGAATCGAAAAGGCCGCCATCCGGCGGCCTTTTCCAAAAGTTGTTATGGCGCGCGCGGCCTTAGCGAAATTCGACCTTCTTGATCTCGTAGGCCTTGGCGCCGCCGGGCGTCACGACCTCGACGGTTGCGCCCTTGTTCTTGCCGATCAATGCGCGAGCGAGCGGCGAGGTGATGGAGATCTTGCCGGCTTTGGCGTTCGCCTCCGGCTCGCCGACGATCTGCCACACCTTCTTTTCGTCGGTGTCCTCGTCGATGAGCGTCACCGTCGCGCCGAAGGTGATGCTGTCGCCCGAAAGCTTGGAGACGTCGATCACGTCGGCGCGCGCCAGCTTGTCCTCGAGCTCGGCGATGCGGCCCTCGTTGTGCGCCTGCGCCTCCTTGGCGGCGTGATATTCGGCGTTCTCCGACAGGTCGCCGTGCGTGCGCGCGTCGGTGATCTGCTGGATGATGCGGGGCCGTTCGACTTGTTGACAGTGCTTGAGCTCGGCTTCGAGTGCCGAATAGCCTTCAGCCGTCATCGGTATCTTATCCATTTCTCGCTCTCCTCTTGGCGGCTTTGAGCCGCCAAGGTCCTCCCACCTTAACGTCATGCGGCCCCGGCGCGGATTCTTGCGAGCCGGAGCCAACTTATCGATGGTCGGGCAAAAAAGCTTCGATTGCGGCCGGTAGTGACTTGCCGCAACCGTTGCAATTCCCGGCCTTAACTCGTCGCCGCATGGGCCTTAACGGACCTGGCGCGACGCTTGCGGGGACAATCCCCGTCAGGTCCGGCCGCTGAAGTAGCTTTGCAGCGCACGGACTTCCAGATCGCCCGCCAGATAGGCTTTTATGCCCTGCGCCGCCGCGACGGCCCCTGAAAGAGTGGTGTAGTATGGCACTTTATGCAAGAGGGCGGCATGACGCAGCGAGCGGCTGTCGGCGAGCGCCGCCGCTCCCTCGGTGGTGTTGAAAACAAGCTGAACACCGCCGTTTTTGATCACATCGACGACGTTTGGCCGGCCTTCCAGCACCTTATGGATCTTGGCGACCTCCACCCCCTGTTCGGCAAGGTAACGTTGGGTACCTGACGTCGCCACGCACTTGAAGCCGAGCGAGGCCAGCAGTCGCACCGCCGGCAAGATGCGCGGTTTATCCTCGTCGCGGACGGAAACGAAGACGGTGCCGCCGCGCGGCAGGTTGGTGCCGCCGCCGAGCTGGCTCTTGACGAAGGCGACCTCGAAGGACCGGTCGATGCCCATCACCTCACCGGTCGATTTCATCTCCGGGCCGAGCACGGTATCGACTCCCGGGAAACGGGCGAAGGGGAACACCGCCTCTTTCACCGCCCGGTGCCTGGGATGGGCGGGCTTGAGGCCGAAATCCTTGAGCTTCTCGCCCGCCATGACGCGGGCGGCGATCTTGGCGACCGGCAACCCGATCACCTTGGCGACGAACGGCACCGTGCGCGAGGCGCGCGGGTTGACCTCGAGCACGTAGATCTCGCGATCCTTGATCGCGTACTGCACGTTCATCAGCCCGCCGACATTAAGCGCGAGCGCAAGCGCCCGCGTCTGCCGCTCGAGTTCGGTGATCGCCGCCTCGTCGAGCGAGTGCGGCGGCAGCGCGCAGGCGGAATCGCCGGAATGGATGCCGGCCTCCTCGATGTGCTCCATGATGCCGGCGATGAAGGTTTCCTTGCCGTCGGCAAGGCAATCGACGTCCACTTCCGTCGCATCGGAAAGGTAGCGGTCGATCAGCAGCGGGCTTTTCGTGGAGACGAGAAGCTCGCTCGGCCGGTCGAGATCGCTCGCGAGCTTTGCCACATAGCGATCGAGCTGAGCGGCATCGCGCACAATCTCCATGGCGCGGCCGCCGAGCACGTAAGATGGGCGGATGACGATCGGATAGCCGATTTCATCGGCAATGGCGCGTGCCGCCCCCGGCGAGGCGGCGATGCCGTTCTTCGGCTGCAACAGCTTCAGTTTCTGCAGCAGCTTCTGAAAGCGCTCGCGGTCTTCGGCGAGATCGATGGCGTCCGGCGAAGTGCCGAGGATCGGCACCTTGGCCTTTTCCAAAGGCTCGGCGAGCTTGAGCGGCGTCTGTCCACCGAACTGCACGATGACGCCGTGCAGCGTCCCGTTTGCACGCTCGGTGTCGATGATCTCCAGTACGTCTTCCGGCGTCAGCGGTTCGAAATAGAGCCGGTCCGAGGTGTCGTAATCCGTCGACACCGTCTCCGGATTGCAGTTGACCATGATGGTCTCATAACCGACTTCCTTCAGCGCGAAGGCGGCGTGGCAGCAGCAATAGTCGAACTCGATGCCTTGGCCGATGCGGTTCGGCCCGCCGCCGAGGATGATGATCTTCTTCTTGTCGGAGGGCCGCGCCTCGTCGGCGGCGTGTCCGGCGAAGGGCGCGGCATAGGTCGAATACATGTAGGCCGTCGGCGAAGCGAACTCGGCGGCGCAGGTGTCGATGCGCTTGAATACCGGCCGCACCGAAAGGCTTCTGCGGCTTTGGCTGACCGCATCGGTCGCCATCCCCGTAAGTTTGCCGAGCCGGCCGTCCGAGAAGCCTTGCGCCTTGAGGCGGCGGAAGGCGCCCGAAGTTGCCGGCAGGCCCTTGGCCCTGATCTCGGCCTCGCAGTCCACCAGGCCGCGGATCTCGGCGAGGAACCAGGGATCGACTCGGCAAGCATCGTGGATCAGTTGGTCGGAGGCGCCGAGCCGCATCGCTTGCGCGAGCTTCAACAGCCGGTCGGGTGTCGGCGTGCCGAGCGCAGCGCGGATCGCCGCCTTGTTGTCGGTGTCGTCGATGCCCTTGGCGGCGTCGTAGCCCTCGATCGCCACCTCATCGAGGCCGGTGAGCCCCGTCTCCAGCGAACGCAACGCCTTCTGCAAGGACTCCTGGAAGGTGCGGCCGATGGCCATGGCTTCGCCAACCGACTTCATCGAGGTGGTCAGCACCGGCGAGGCGCCGGGGAATTTCTCAAACGCGAAGCGGGGGACCTTGGTGACGACGTAGTCGATGGTCGGCTCGAACGAAGCGGGCGTCGCGCCGCCGGTGATGTCGTTGGCGATCTCGTCGAGCGTGTAGCCGACCGCGAGTTTAGCGGCGACCTTGGCGATGGGAAAGCCGGTGGCTTTCGAGGCCAAAGCCGAGGAGCGCGATACACGCGGGTTCATTTCGATCACGACCAGCCGCCCGTCCGCCGGGTTGACGGCGAACTGCACGTTGGAGCCGCCGGTCTCGACGCCGATCTCGCGCAGCACCGCGATCGAGGCGTCGCGCATGATCTGGTATTCCTTGTCGGTGAGCGTGAGCGCCGGCGCGATGGTGATGGAATCGCCGGTGTGCACGCCCATCGGATCGACGTTCTCGATCGAACATATGATGATGCAGTTATCGCGCTTGTCGCGCACCACCTCCATCTCGAATTCCTTCCAGCCCAGCACCGATTCCTCGATCAGCACCTCGCTGGTCGGCGAAGCGTCGATGCCGCGCTCGACGATCTCGATGAACTCCGCCTTGTTGTAGGCGATGCCGCCGCCGGTGCCGCCGAGCGTGAAGGACGGGCGGATGATCGCCGGCAGGCCGATGTCGTCGAGCGCCTTGAGCGCATCGGGCAGCGTCTTGACCTGGTGCGAGCGCGGCGTCTCCAGGCCGATCTTCTTCATCGCCTCGCGAAACAACTCGCGATCCTCCGCCTTGTCGATGGCGTCGGCGGTGGCACCGATCATCTTGACGTTGAACTTCTCCAGCGTGCCCATCTTGCGCAAGGAGAGCGCGCAGTTGAGCGCGGTCTGCCCGCCCATGGTGGGGAGCAGCGCGTCCGGGCGCTCCTTCTCGATGATCTTGGCCACGATCTCCGGCGTGATCGGCTCGACGTAAGTCGCGTCGGCGAGATCGGGATCGGTCATGATCGTTGCCGGGTTCGAATTGACCAGGACGATGCGGTAGCCCTCGGCTTTGAGCGCCTTGCAGGCTTGCGTGCCGGAATAGTCGAATTCGCACGCCTGGCCGATGACGATCGGGCCGGCGCCGATGATCAGGATCGATTTGATGTCCGTTCGTTTCGGCATCTCGCTCTCTTGTCATTCCGGGACGGCCGCACGCCGGACCCGGAATGACGCGGGCACAAAAAAAGGGCGCGCTTGTTCGCGCGTCCCGGAGGCTCGGCGCCAGGGCAAAGCCCCGCGCGCGAGCGCTGCTTAGACCAGAATCGCCGGGCAGGGAAGGGTGCTGCTTGGACAGCGCACAACGCAAAATTATTTGCAGAACAGGTCGTTATCCCTGGGATGACGCAATGTAAGCGTCCCCCCGGCAGCCGCCGGGTGCGCCTTGGCCGGCCTGTCGGAAAAAGCACCGGCGCCTTTAGTGTACCGGCGAAAGAATGCTGCCGGTCACATCGACAGGCGGACCTGCCGCGGCCAGCACATAATCGAAGATCCGGTCTTCGAGAATGGCGAAACTCCAAATGTGCTCGATGGCCCAGACGTTTTTCTGATCGAGATTGTAGATCCGGCCGTGAAAATTCGCGGCCGGTTCGAGCCTGCGGCCGAGGCCGTTGGGGAGGTAGAGATTGATAGCAGTCGAGACGTTGGCGGCGACATCGAGGACGAAGGTCGGCTCGACCGTCAGCAGCAGGCTGACCGGCACGCCGGAGCCATTCAACGATTTGGCCATTCTCGTTGCCATGCCGCCGCCGAGCGATTGGCCAACGATAATGACGGTCTGGATTTCACCGCTCTTGTACCTGTTCTCCGCGTCTTTCGTCATCTCGGGATAATCCCCGAAATCGCCGACCTTGGCGCAAATGCTGCGCTCCTTGAGTCGGGTCGCAAGATCGTCGAGCGCCATCGTGAAGATTCTGCCGCCGAGCCCGCGCAGAAGGTAGACGCAGGTCTTAGGTTGCAGGTCCGATTGCGCGCGGGCGGGGCCCGTCGATCCGGCGAGGAGCAGGCCTGCCACGACGAGCAACGCGGGCAGAGTGCGTGGTGACGGCATGCGGGCAACCTGATTGCGACCGCGGAACATGGCCGCATCGCAAGGTTAGCCTAACGATGGTGCCCGGCGAGTTAACGTGCGGTCGCCGGGAGCCCGAAGGCTGCCCGTCTTCGCGCTACGCGTTACGACGCGGCACCCCCGCCCCGCGAAGATCTTGCCGCGCCGAAGCGCTAGCGAAGGCGGGTGGAGGCCCGGCCTGGAATTGAACCAGGCTGGAAAACCTTGCGGGGCTTTCTGCGTAAACACTCCGCCACCGGGCCGCCGTCAGCGATAGCGCGTGGCGCTTGACGCCGGGTTGACGCCGCGCGTCAAGCGCCGCTTTGCGGTTAACGAGCGGTTACGGGGTTCGGCAGAGAAACGTCATCCGCCATTGGTTATGGCCGATGTTGCGCGTCGCGCGGCTTGGCGAAAACCCGGCGGCCGCAAGCTTCTTCAGCATCGCCGCTTCCGTGTAGTGCGCGAGGCCGACGGTCTTGCGCAGCTTGAGATAATCGGAAACGAAGATGCGCAGCAGGCCGCCGAAAGCTGCCCAGAAGAAGCCGTCGGCCGCGCCGAAGCGCAGCAGCGTGAACGCCGCAGCCGGCGCGGACATGCCCGGCGGCACCACGTCGCCGATGACGAACAGGCCGCCCGGCGCGATGAGCCGGCGGAACAGCTTGAGCAGCGCGTCGAGCTCGGCACCGCTCAAGTATTGCGCGACCGAATGTATGACGATGAAATCGAACGACGCATCGGGCAGGGCGGCCGCTTGCTCCGGTGTCAGCACCGAAATTTTGGGGTCGCCGGCATAGCGTGCTTGCAGCGCCGCGCGCACGTTCGTCGCTGCCTCCACCATGGTGAGCCGCGCGCAGGCATCGGCGATCAATTGCGCGGAGGTCGCCTCGCCGCAGCCATAGTCGAGCACGCGCGCCGTTGGCGAGGGCACAAGCGCGCGGATGTCCTTGGCGATGGTCTCGTAATGCACGTCGCGGTGGCGTGCATTCACATAGATCACCGAATGCTTGAAGTCGTAGAACGAAACCCAATCCATGCGCGGCTTATAGCAAAGTTCAGCGCCGCCACAGTCTGGTCAATGGTCCGTCGCGGCCGAGCACCGGATCGCTCGCCGGCAGCGGCACCGTCGGGATGGTGGCGAGTGCCTGGTCGCGGTCGGCCGGATTGTCGCCGCGGCAGAGATTGTAGGTTCCTTGCGGCGGATAGGCGCCGATGACGAGCAGATCGTCGCTGCCGCTGAGCCGCTGGTGTCCGGTGCCCGCCGGCAGCACGGCGATGTCGCCGGGCCCCAACGCGAAGGTCTCGCCGTTGCGGCCGCCGAGCTGCACCCGTGCCGAGCCGGCGGCGATGCCCAGCGCCTCGTGGATCATCGAATGGTAGTGCACGAACGGGTAGATGCCGTTGCGCCACTGTCCGTGGCCCCAGCCGTTCTTGCGGAACAGTGCTTCGATCGTCTCGGCCGACACCCGCGCTTTCTCGATCGCGCCCTTGTAGACGAGCGCCGGCAGCGCCGGATTGTTCGGCACCGCGCCGTCGTCGGCGAACATGAAGCTGTGCGGTTCGTTCGGCATCGCCCTATCTCCGCTCGTCCCCGCGAAAGCGGGGACCCGGGGCAACAACATATATCCTGCGATGTGGTTTCCGGATTCCCGCTGGAGCCTGCCCCCGCGCAGGCGGGGGCGGGAAAGAGCGGAGTGTGGCTCACGCGATCTTGCGCTTGGCTTGGCGCATCATGTCGACGAAGCGGCGGAAGAGATAGTGACTGTCGCGCGGCCCGGGCGAGGCCTCCGGGTGATACTGCACCGAGAACACCGGTCTGTCTTTGAGCGCGATGCCGCAGTTCGAGCCGTCGAACAGCGAGACATGCGTCTGCTCGACGTTCTTCGGCAGCGTCGTCTTGTCGAGCGCGAAGCCGTGGTTCATCGAGGTGATCTCCACCTTGCCGGTGGTCATGTCCTTGACCGGGTGATTGGCGCCGTGGTGGCCCTGATGCATCTTCATCGTCTTGCCGCCGACGGCGATGCCGAGCATCTGGTGGCCGAGGCAGATGCCGAACGTCGGCACGCCGGTATCGATCAGCTTCCTGATCACCGGCACGGCATATTCCCCGGTCGCTGCCGGATCGCCGGGACCGTTGGAGAGGAACACGCCGTCCGGCTTGAGCGCCAGGATGTCCTCGGCGCTGGTCTTCGCCGGCACCACGGTGACCTTGCAGCCGGTGCCGGCGAGCAACCGCAGGATGTTGCGCTTGATGCCGTAGTCGATGGCGACGACGTGGAATTCCGGCTTGTCCTGCCGGCCGAAGCCTTCGTCCCATACCCACGGCGTCTCGTCCCAGGTGAAGCGCTGGCCGGAAGTCACCATCGGCACCAGATCCATGCCGACGAGGCCGGGCCACTCGCGCGCTTCCTTCTTCAGCGCGGCGAGATCGAACGTGCCCGACGGCTCGTGCGCGATCACCGCATTGGGCATGCCCTTCTCGCGGATCAGCGCGGTCAGCGCCCGCGTGTCGATGCCGGCGAGGCCGACGATGCCGCGGCTTTTCAGCCAGTCATTGAGGTTGCGCGTCGCCCGGTAATTCGACGGCGCGGTGATGTCGGTCGCCAGGATGACGCCGCGCGCCCCCGGCGTCGCCGCCATGTTGACGGTTTCGATGTCGTCCTCGTTGGTGCCGACATTGCCGATGTGCGGGAAGGTGAAGGTGATGAGCTGCCCGGCGTAGGAGGGATCGGTGAGGATCTCCTCATAGCCGGTCATCGCCGTGTTGAAGCAGACCTCGCCGACCGCATGGCCTGTGGCGCCCAGCCCATGGCCCTCGAGTACGGTGCCGTCGGCCAATACCAAAAGCGCCGTCGGCTTGGGCTCAGCCCAAGTGCTGCCGGAGGCGGCTCCGGCGGGGCCTGGCGGCGGCTGGGTCATGGCCTCTTAGTTGCGTATTATATGTGTCGAAGCAAGGGGTGCCTGGCAACAGCCCCCAGGCGAAGGTCGGGCAAAAAAGGATCTTCTATGCGAACCATATTGTCACTGCTTTTTGCGCTTTTCTTTCCAACCCAAGCATTTTCATTAGAGCGTGTCGGGCTTTCGTTTACGTGCACCACAACGCTGCTGACTATTCATCAAGACAACGATCAAAAGCCATCGTTCCAGCTTAAGCCCAATGAGCGTGACGCGACGTTTGTCGTCGATGTCACAAGCGCTAAAGAGCCCGACCCGCTTGCCTGTGACGATTCAAAAAAGCAGTCTCTGTACATTGCGGCGTATTGTAAGTTTCCCTACCAAGCAACGATTGAGAGTAAGAGCGGACAGGAGACACTGTACAGCGATGATGGCGACAATTTCAGAAGTGCGTTTCCTTGGAAATATTTTGCGTTTTTTGCAGATGGGCATTTCCTATCGTCTAGCACCATTAGTGACGGAGTCGTGATTCAAACTGGTGCATGTTTGTTAAAATAATAAAAGG
>Ga0335083_10000885_pt1 | contig 42889 bp, 35 predicted proteins | sample Lox_Sample_42_FD_206716 | JGI IMG/M metagenome (GOLD analysis project Ga0335083, IMG submission 206716) | Soil microbial communities from Loxahatchee National Wildlife Refuge, Florida, United States - Lox_Sample_4.2 | ecosystem: Environmental > Terrestrial > Soil > Wetlands | place: USA...
TGATCCGCAGAAAGTAGACGCCGCCCCTTCCTTGCGGATGCGCGACCACGCCTCCAGCGCGGCCCCCTTTTCTAGCTTCCTCACGCGAGGCAAAGCGCACATCCTCTCGATAGAGCTGGGCGATCTCCCCGATGCGCGCGCCCGTATAGGCAAGTAGCCAAGGCAGCCAGCGAAGCGGGCCACGCTCTTTGCGGGCGAACGCCAACAACTTTGCCGCGTCATTGTCCGAGTACGGATCACGGGCCGCGCGCTTTGTAGAGTCACTCTTAATTTTGAATTTTACCGAAGCCACTGGATCAGTCCGCAAGACCCCTGCCGCAAGCCCCGCCGCGAAGCACGACTTGATGGCTGCGCGATATCCTTCGTTAATCGTCTTGGCTGCCAGCTTCTTCACATCCGAAAGAGACACAAGCCAGCGCTGAAGGTCCCCCGGTTGAATACGCGCGGCATCATCGTGACCAAGGAAGGCAGCGAAATCACCAAGCGCCTTTGCATGTCGGTCGTAGGTCTTCTGATCATATCGTTCTTTGCCTGCCTTCCAGTGTTCGACAAGCCCTGAAATGGAAACTTGAAGCGATCCCGCAGACGGCCCCACGGGGAACCGCTCGCCTAGCTTCTCTTCGCTCAACTCTTCTTTACCTGCGTGGCGCCGCTGAAGCACCGCGTAAGCTCCGTCCATTGAAAGGCGCGCGAGTTCACAGAGCATCGCCCACTGATCGTCCGGGAGTGCGATGCCCCGGGCAGCTAAGAGGTCGCGTACCGGGATTGTCACGGCTTCAAGCGAGGTAGCTGGGAGTCCAGACGCCGTGGGCGCGAGGAGCATCATCCGATGGCCTGCCCACGGTTCGGCGCGAGTTCCCCAAGGTGCAGCCTTTGGATCGCCCGGCGGTGCCACTGCGCTATTCTGGCTGTACGCCTCTGGGCGCGGTGCGGGGTTGGCGGCGTGTTTGCTTTGAATGCCTCGACTGAGTTCCCCGGCGAGGCTCGTGAGGACCTCAGGGGGAAGCCTCATAGGAGAGGCTGGTGTGGCCTTCGTAGCTCGATCCTGAGGTGTGGAGGTAGGCGGGCTGGCGCTCGCTTCATACTGCGCTTCTAGACCCTCCTGGAGAGCTTTGAATTGAGCGATGAGAGGTAGCGCAAGCCGCTCGGCATCTCGTCGATTGGCGGTGCCCGTAGAGCGCTTAAACTCATTGCCACCGTGAAGCGGCCGAAGGTGTAGGGGGATTACTCGCCGGTATTCCCACATCCCTTTGCGCTGGTTCTTGCGTAGACCGACCAATCGGAAAACCGTCACCGCTGTACCTCGCCAATGTACCATGGCGATCAGAAAAAGACCGATAAACTCGATCTTTCCTGAGTTAACAGCGCGTTAGCAAAGTAATGGCGGAGAGGGTGGGATTCGAACCCACGGTACGCTTGCACGCACAACGGTTTTCGAGACCGTCCCGATCGACCACTCTGGCACCTCTCCGTTCGGGGCCGCCCTTATAGGGGGGCCTCCCGGCAGGGGCAACAATCTACGGGCCCTAACCCTCGAAAAAGGCCGGAAAATCCCGCAAAGTCACGGGGTTCGGGCGTTGACTTGGGCAGCGCCCTGCGTATATTCCGCGCTCTTTCGGCGGGTCTTCTGGGCCCGCCGCGCTGTTTCGCGCATAAGGTGCCGTCATGATCGCCGTAATCCGCACGGGCGGAAAGCAATATACCGTCGCCGCCGACGAGACCGTCACTCTCGAGAAGATCGAGGGCGAGGCCGGCGCCAAGGTCGAGTTCACCGACGTGCTGATGGTCGGCGACAAGGTCGGTGCGCCGACCGTGGCCGGTGCCAAGGTCGTGGGCTCGATCGTGAAGCAGGCCCGCGGGCCGCACCTGATCGTCTTCAAGAAGCGCCGCCGCCAGAATTCGCGGCGCAAGAACGGTCATCGTCAGGACCTGACGGTGGTCAAGATCGAACAGATCGTCGCCTGAATCATAGAGCGACCGGAGTAGAACGATGGCACACAAGAAAGCAGGCGGCTCCTCGCGCAACGGCCGCGATTCCGACGGCAAGCGCCTCGGCGTGAAGCGCTTCGGCGGCCAAAAGGTCCTGTCGGGCAACATCCTGGTCCGCCAGCGCGGCACCAAGATGGACGCGGGTCAGAACGTCTCGGTCGGCCGCGACCACACCCTCTTCGCCACCGCCGACGGCGTGGTGTCCTTCCGTACCCGTTCGGGCGGCAAGGTCGAGGTGAACGTGCTCCCGGCGCCGGCCGCTGTGCCGTCGAAGATGGCCGCCGAATAGCCGTTCCCTATCCAAAGGATTGAACAAGGGGGAACGGTTCGCCGTTCCCCCTTTTCCGTTTCAGGTCCCACCCCATGAAGTTCCTCGACCAGGCCAAGATCTACCTCCGCTCCGGCAATGGCGGGAACGGCTGCGTGGGCTTTCGCCGCGAGAAGTTCATCGAGTTCGGCGGACCCGACGGCGGCGACGGCGGCCGTGGCGGCGACGTGATCGTCGAATGCGTCGATGGCCTCAACACGCTGATCGACTACCGCTACGCCCAGCATTTCAGGGCCGAGACCGGACACCAGGGCGCGGGCAGCCAGCGCACGGGCGCCAAGGGCAAGGACATCGTGCTGCGCCTGCCGCGCGGCACGCAGATCCTCGACGAGGACAACGAGACCGTGCTGCTCGACCTCACCGAGATCGGCCAAAGGGTGACCGTGCTCAAGGGCGGAGACGGCGGCTACGGCAACCTGCACTACAAGACTTCGACCAACAGGGCGCCGCGCCGCGCCGACAAGGGCTGGCCGGGCGAAGAGCGCTGGGTGTGGCTCCGGCTGAAACTGATCGCCGATATCGGGCTGGTCGGCCTGCCCAACGCCGGCAAATCGACGTTCCTGGCGGCGACCTCCAACGCACGGCCCAAGATCGCCGACTATCCCTTCACGACGCTGAACCCCGGCCTCGGCGTGGTGAAGGTCGGCAACCGCGAGTTCGTGATGGCCGACATTCCGGGCCTGATCGAAGGCGCGCATGAGGGCGCGGGCCTCGGCACGCGCTTCCTCGGCCATGTCGAGCGTTGCCGCGCGCTCTTGCATCTGGTCGACGGCACGCAGGACGATGTCGCAGCAGCCTACAAGACGGTACGCAGCGAGCTGCGCGCGTATGGCGGCAATCTCGCGCGCAAGAAGGAGATCGTGGCGCTCAACAAGACCGACGCCATGACAGAGGAAGACATCGAGGCCAAGTGCGCCAAGCTCGCCAAGGCGAGCCGCAAGACCGTGCATGTCATCTCGGGCGTGTCGGGTGCGGGCGTGCAGAAGCTGCTGGGCGAGCTGATGAAGCTCGTCGAGAGCCAGACCAAGAGCAAGGAAGCCGCGTGACCCATCTGACCAGCTCCAAAAGGCTGGTCGTGAAGATCGGCTCCTCGATTCTCGTCGACGAAAAGAAAGGCACGGTCCGGCGCGACTGGCTGGAATCGCTGACCGCCGACGTGGCCCGCCTGCACAAGGGCGGCTGCGAGGTCGTGCTGGTCTCCTCCGGCGCCATTCGCCTCGGCCGCACCTATCTCAAGCTGCCGCCTGGCGTGCTGCGCCTCGAAGAGAACCAGGCCGCCGCCGCCACCGGCCAGATCCAGCTCGCCCACGCCTACCAGGAATCGCTCGCCCGCCACGGCATCACCGTGGCGCAGGTCCTGCTGACCCTCGACGACTCCGAAGAGCGCCGGCGTTACCTCAATGCGCGCCAGACCATGGCGACCTTGCTCGGCCTCGGCGCCGTGCCGGTGATCAACGAAAACGACACCGTCGCCACCGACGAGATCCGCTTCGGCGACAACGATCGTTTGGGCGCCCGTGTCGCCGAGATGATCTCGGCCGACACGCTGGTGCTGCTCTCCGACATCGACGGCCTCTACACCGCCAATCCGAAGACAGACAAAACGGCAAGGCACATCGCCGAGATCCGCGAGATCACGCCCGAGATCGAGGCGATGGCGGGAGCTGCCGCCTCGGAGCTCTCCAACGGCGGCATGGTGACCAAGCTGATGGCGGGCCGCATCGCCATGGCCGCGGGTTGCCGCATGGCCATCGCCGACGGCCGCAGCCCCGGCGCGCTGGGCAAGCTGATCGACGGCACGGCGCGCTGCTCGTGGTTCCTGCCCGAGGCCTCGCCCCTGTCGGCCCGCAAGAAGTGGATCAAGGGTTCGCTCAAGTCCGCGGGCACGCTCATCGTCGACGATGGCGCGGTGCGCGCTCTGTCGTCCGGCAAGAGCCTGCTGCCGGCCGGCGTCACCGGCGTCGACGGCGAGTTCAAGCGCGGTGACGTGGTCGACGTGAAGGACAAGGGTGGCCGCGTGCTGGCGCGCGGCCTGGTGGCCTACGACGCCGACGCCGCGCGCCGCATCGCCGGGCGGAAGTCCGCCGAGATCGAGAAACTGCTGGGCTTTCGCGGCCGGGACGAAATCGTCCACCGCGACGACCTGGTGGTCGAATAGCGATATAATGGACGAGCGATGAACGTGCAGACCAAGCCTGCGGAAGACGCTGCGGCGATCGTGGCCGAGCTGGGCCGGCGCGCGAAGGCCGCCGCCGCTTCACTGCGCAACGCGACCACCGAGGCGAAGAACAAGGCGCTGATCGAGGGCGCGCGCCTGATCCGCGCCGAGCAGGCCGCGATCCTCGCCGCCAACGCACGCGACATCGCGGCGGCGAAGGCCGCCGGCATGAGCGCCGCCCTGCAGGACCGCCTGTTGCTGAACCCCGTGCGCATCGAGGCGATGGCCAAGGGCCTTGACGACATCGTCGCCCTGCCCGACCCGGTCGGCGTCGAGATCGAGCAGTGGCGGCGCCCGAATGGCCTCGCCATCAGCCGCGTGCGCGTGCCGATCGGCTGCATCGGCGTGATCTACGAGGCGCGGCCCAACGTGACCGCCGATGCCGGAGCCCTTTGCCTCAAGTCGGGGAACGTCGTCGTGCTGCGCGGTGGCTCGGACTCCTTCCACTCCTCGCGCCTGATCGTCGAGCTGCTCCGCGAAGCGCTGAAGAGCGCCGGATTGCCCGAGGATTGCATCCAGCTCGTGCCGACGACCGATCGCGCCGCCGTGGGCGAAATGCTGAAGGCGATGGACTGGCTGGATCTCGTGGTGCCGCGTGGCGGCCGCTCGCTGATCGATCGCGTCACCGCCGAAAGCCGTGTGCCGGTGCTCCGCCACTACGAAGGCATCTGCCACGTCTACGTCGACCGCGATGCCGACGCCGCCATGGCGCGCGACATCGTGGCCAATGCCAAGATGCGCCGTGTCTCTGTCTGCGGCGCGGCTGAGACCCTGCTGATCGACAAGGCCGCGCTCGACACGCATTTGCCACCCGTGCTCGCCAGGCTGCACGAGCTGGGCTGCGAGGTGCGCGGCGATGCCGAGGTTCGCAAGCGCGACCCCCAGGCGCTGGCCGCCACCGAGAAGGACTGGCGCACCGAATATCTCGAGCCGATCATCTCCGTCGCCGCGGTCGACGGTGTTGAGGGCGCGATCCGCCACATCGCGACCTATGGCAGCCAGCACACCGAGTCGATCGTGACCGGCAACGCCGCCACGGCCGAGCGCTTCCTGCGCGAGGTCGACAGCGCCATCGTCATGCACAATGCCAGCACGCAGTTCGCCGACGGCGGCGAGTTCGGACTGGGCGCCGAGATCGGCATCTCGACCAACCGCATGCATGCCCGCGGCCCTGTCGGCCTGGTCGAGCTCACGACCTACAAGAACATCGTGCGCGGGAAAGGCACGCTGCGTCCTTGATCTCCGCCCACCACCCGATGCCGGGCGTGCCGCGCGATACGCGCCGCCGCATCGGCCTGCTCGGCGGCTCGTTCAACCCCGCGCATGATGGCCACCGGCATGTCAGCCTGGAGGCGCTGAAGCGTCTTGGCCTCGACGAGGTCTGGTGGCTGGTTTCGCCGCAGAACCCGCTGAAGAGCGGCGACGGCATGGAGCCGCTCGCCAGCCGCCTCGCGCGCGCCAAGCAGATGGCGCACCATCCCAGGATCCGCGTCGAGGCCCCGGAGCTGCTGATGGGCACGCGCTACACGCTCGACACCGTGCGGGCGCTGAAGCGGCTCTATCCGCATGCCCATTTCGTCTGGCTGATGGGCGCCGACATCCTGCCGCAGCTCGTCGACTGGGCGGGCTGGCGCGAGCTCTTCGCGGCCATCCCGATCGCGGCCTTCGCCCGGCCGGGCTGGAGCTACGCCGCCCTGCAGGCCGCAGCGCCACGCGCCTTCGCGCGTTACCGGATAGACGCAGGCCAGGCGCGCCAGCTACCCACTTGCCCGGCGCCGGCCTGGTGCTTTATCCCGAGCCGGCTCGACAGCCATTCCGCGACCGCCATCCGCGCCGTGCGGCCCAGCCGACCCAGAGCGAAAGGAAAGACCATTCCCGAGACCCGTTCGCTTCCCGACCGAAGCAAGGCCACCGAAGCCCAGCTCGAGCTGGTGCGCCGCTCACTCGACGACGACAAGGCCGAGGATGTCGTCGTCATCGACCTCAAGGGCAAGTCCGCCTTCGCCGACTACATGGTCATCGCCTCGGGCCGCTCGAACCGCCAGGTCGTGGCCATCGCCGACCATCTCGCCGACAAGCTGAAGCAAGCGGGCTACGGCTACATCCCCGTCGAGGGCAAGCAGGGCGGCGACTGGGTGCTGGTCGACGCCGGCGACGTCGTGGTTCACATCTTCCGCCCCGAGCCGCGCGCCTTCTACGGGCTGGAGAAGATGTGGGCGCTCGAAACCGAGGCCGCCGCCAAGCCCAAGGCCCGCACGGCGCGCCGCCGCAGCTCTTGAAGCTGACGATCGCCGCCATCGGCCGCGCCGGCCGCGGTCCCGAGCGCGATCTCTACGAGCACTATGCGGGCCGCATCCGCTGGCCTCTCACGCTGCGCGAGCTGGAAGAGAAGAAGAAGCTGCCGCCGCCGGAACTCGTGAAGCGCGAGGGCGAGCTGCTGCTACAGGCCGTCCCTGAAGGCTCCCTGCTGGTCGCGCTCGACCGCCGCGGCAAGATGCTCGACACCGAAGCCTTCGCCCGCCACCTCGCCCACTGGCGTGACGATTCGATGTCAGTCGCCTTTGTGATCGGCGGCGCCGACGGTCACGGCCAGGCACTCCTGAAGAAGGCCGCCCTCACCCTCTCCTTCGGCGCCATGACCTGGCCCCACCTTCTCGCCCGAGCGATGCTCGCCGAGCAGATCTACCGGGCGCAGCAGCTCCTGGCCGGCCACCCGTATCACCGGGCCTGACAGTCATTGCATTCGGCATATGTTAATGGTAGATTAACATTAGCCGGCGCATTCATTGGACCAATCCCCGTTATTTTTCCGTTTCTTTAACGGGGAAGGCGGCGCCCTTTCCGCTTTCCCTCATGAAACCTTCTGCGCCGCCGGCAGTTAGCGGAGTTGGCGCCGGTGCGCCGGGCGAAATTGCCTCTGTTCTGACGAAAAACCGCAGCTACATTGGAGCCATGCACCCCCTCCCGTTCCGGCCGGCCAACGTGCTGGCATTTCTCGCCGTGGCCTTCGTGGCGACCGCCGCCGTTGCCCAGACGGTCACGCCCACCGCCGACACGGACAAGGCGCCGGTCAAGCTGCGCAGCCTGCCCTATGTCACGATCACCGGCTCCGACGGCAAGCAGCGCAGCTATGAGACCAACGCCATCCCGCTGCTGTTCAACCGCGCCTGCTTTGGCTGGCGCATGTATCTGGGCGGCCCCAACCGCTCGGTGACGCTGACGGAAGTGCTGACGACCTCGCAGCCCGCCGAGCAGGTGATCGCCGGGCCCGAGACCAAGGTCAGCCCCGACAAGACCACGGCGACGACGACCATGCGTGAGGTCGTGCAGGACGGCGTGCTGCAGCGCTCCTGGTGCATCATCCCGGGCGATCCGCCCGGCACCTACACCTACGACATCTCGATCGACGGCGAGCCGCGCGGACAGTTCGTGTTCTGCGCCATCGAGGTGCCGGACCAGAATCCCGACACCGATCCCCGCGACCTGAACTGCCCCAACAAGTTCAATTCGGTCGAGCGGCTGCGCTCGTTCCTGCGCAAGGCGTCCTGATGCCCGACAAGCGTCCGCGCCCGGCCGTCTTGTGCATCCTCGACGGCTGGGGCTTCCGTCCTGACCCGCGCGACAACGCCATCCTCGATGCCCGCACGCCCAACTACGACAGGCTGGTCGCGACCTGTCCGCAAAGCCTGATCGATGCCTCGGAGACCTTCGTCGGCCTGCCCAAGGGCCAGATGGGCAATTCCGAGGTCGGCCACATGAACCTGGGTGCGGGCCGTGTCGCCGTGCCCGACCAGCCGCGCATCGACAAGGCGATCGAAGACGGATCTCTGGCCAGGAACAAGATCCTGCTCGAGCTGATCGAGACGCTGAAGAAGAGCAAAGGCTGTTGCCACCTGATGGGCCTCACCTCGCCCGGCGGCGTCCATGCGCATGAAGACCACTTGATCGCTCTCGCCAACATGATCGCAGGCGCCGGCGTGCCGGTGAAGATCCACGCCTTCCTCGACGGCCGGGACATGCCGCCCCGCTCCGCGCACGAGTGCCTGAAGAGCGTGCAGAAGGGCCTGAAGAAGGACCTGCCGATCGCCTTCGCCACGGTCAGCGGCCGTTTCTACGCCATGGACCGCGACAAGCGCTGGGATCGCGTGCAGGCCGCCTTCGAGGCGATCGTCGACGCGCACGGCAAGCAGTCGGCCGCGACGGCCGACGAGGCGGTCGACAAGGCCTATGCCGCGGACAAGAGCGACGAGTTCGTCGAGCCCACCGTGATCGAGGGCTACGAGGGCATGCAGGACGGCGATGGCCTGCTGATGTTCAACTATCGATCCGACAGAGCGCGCGAGATCCTGACCGCGCTGCTCGATCCGATGTTCGACGGCTTCAAGCGCGCGCGCCTGCCGAAGTTCGCCGAGTCCGTCGGCATGGTCGAGTATTCGGCGGCGCTGGACGAATTCCTGAAGACCCTGTTTCCGCCGGTCCAGTTCAAGATGGGGCTGGGCGAAACCATCGCGCGCGCCGGCCTCAGGCAACTGCGCATCGCCGAAACCGAGAAGTACGCGCACGTGACGTTCTTCTTCAACGGCGGCGAGGAGCAGCCGTTCGACGGCGAGGAGCGCATCCTCGTGCCCTCGCCCAGGGTCGCGACCTACGACCTCAAGCCCGAGATGAGCGCGCCCGAGGTGACGGACAAGCTCGTCGAGGCGATCGGGTCGGCCAAGTTCGACCTCGTGGTCGTGAACTACGCCAACTCCGACATGGTCGGCCACACGGGCGAGTTGCCGGCGGCCATCAAGGCCATCGAGGCTCTCGACGCCTGCCTCGGCCGGCTGATGGAAGCGGTGAAGAAGGCCGGCGGCGTGCTGCTCGTCACCGCCGACCACGGCAACTCCGAGCAGATGTTCGACGAGACGACCGGCCAGAAGCACACCCAGCACACGCTGAACCGCGTGCCCGCGCTCCTGTTCAATGGCCCGGCGAACGTGCGCTCGCTCACGGACGGCAAGCTCGCCGACGTGGCGCCGACCATGCTGTCGCTGATGGGGGTGCCCCAGCCCGCCGAAATGACCGGCCATTCGCTGCTTTCAGAGGCTGCGAGAAAGGCCGTTCTGGCGGTGCCTCACGGCTCCGTGGCCAAATCCGCCTAGTTGTGAAGCGCCGTGATCCCCGCTGCCTTGATCCTGCCAAAGACGCGCTAGTATTGTAACCCTTCCGCCCGAAGACCCCGTGTCGCCCGGCCGCCGGCCGGCCCCGTTTCGCAAAGGTTTCCGAATGATCCGTCTGCGCTCTGCTTCCCTCGTTGCGACCCTGGCCTTCCTCGCGGTCCCGGCCATCGTGCCCGCCTCCGCCCAGGACAAGGCCGACGCCGCCAAGCCCCAGGGCGACAAGAGCGAGCTCTACCAGCAGCTCAACCTGTTCGGCGACGTGCTGGAGCGCATCCGCCGCGACTATGTCGAGCCGGTCGACGAGAAGTCGCTGATCGAGAACGCCATCAACGGCATGCTGGCGTCGCTCGACCCGCACTCGAGCTACATGAACCCCAAGGCCTACAAGGACATGCAGGTCCAGACCCGGGGCGAGTTCGGCGGGCTCGGCATCGAGGTCACGATGGAGAGCGGCGTGATCAAGGTCGTGTCGCCGATCGACGACACGCCCGCCGCCAAGGCCGGCATCCAGTCGGGCGACCTGATCTTCGCGCTCGACGGCGAGCCGGTGCAGGGCCTGACCCTGCAGGAAGCCGTCGACAAGATGCGCGGCAAGATCGGCCAGCCGATCAAGATTTCCGTGCGCCGCGGCAACAAGGATCCGTTCGACCTCACGCTGGTGCGCGAAAGCATCAAGGTGAAGTCGACGCGCTATCACATCGAGGGCGGCGACGTGGGCTATATCCGCGTCACCTCCTTCACCGAGCAGAGCACCTCGGGCGTGCTCGACGCGGTCGACCACATCAAGAAGGAGGCCGGCAACAAGCTGAAGGGCTACGTGCTGGACCTGCGCAACAACCCGGGCGGCCTGCTCGACCAGGCGATCTCGATGTGCGACGCCTTCATGGACAAGGGCGAGATCGTCTCGGTGAAGGCGCGCAAGGCGGAGGACGTGCAGCGCTGGAACGCCAAGCCGGGCGACGTCGCCAACGGCTTGCCCATCGTGGTGCTGGTGAACGGCGGCTCGGCCTCGGCCTCGGAGATCGTCTCCGGCGCGCTGCAGGACCATCGCCGTGCGATCATCATGGGCACCCGCACCTTCGGCAAGGGCTCGGTGCAGACCATCATGCAGGTGACGGGCGGCGGCGCGATCCGCCTCACGACCGCCCTCTACTTCACGCCATCGGGCCGCTCGATCCAGAAGGAAGGCATCAAGCCCGACATCGAGGTCGAGCAGGCCAAGGTCGAGACGATCCAGTCGCGCCCGGGCTTCCGCGAGGAGAACCTGCGCCGCTCGATCGCCAATCCGACGGACAAGCCAGCCGCCACGCCGGCGCCGGACGCCAAGGCCCAGCCGACCGACAAGAAGGGCGACGCCAAGCCGAACACGACCAGCCAGCTGCCGCCGGGCGCCACGCCCTCGACCGCGCCGCCCTCGGCCACGCCCGCCGCGCCAACGCAGGCCACGCAGCTCGATCCCGACGAGCCGCCGAAGGATGGCGCCGGCGACTATCAGCTGATGCGCGCCGTCGACCTGATCCGCGGCATCTCGCTGTACAGCAGCCGCGCCAACTGAGCGCGGGCTCGCTGAACCCCGAGGGCGGGATGCCATGGCAGCCTGGACCGACAAAGTCCTGCGCTGGCGCCCGCCCGGGGTCCTGACCCAGGGACCGCTTCCCGCCTACGCGCTGGTGCTGGGCCTCACCGCCGTCGCCGCGATGCTGGTCTTCGGCAACGACGAGCGGCGCCCGCCGCTTGTCGAGGCGGAAGTGCCGCCCACGCTCAGCATGCCGGCGCTGGCGCCCCAGCGCATCGTGGGTTCGCTGAAGCTGCCGGCGCGGCCGGCGGGCCAGCCGCTCACCAACTTCCGCACCCTCTCGCCCGCCGACCGCAACGACCTCATCGAGGTCACGCCGAACGGCCAGCGCCTGCCCAAGATCGCCGCCAGCGGCTGGATGCCGTGGATCGCCTATGCGCGGCGCTACGATCCCGACGGTCCGCCCGCGCGGGTCGGGCTGCTGATGATCAATCTCGGCGCCAACGAAGCCGTCATGAAGCGCGCCATCGACGAGCTGCCGGGCGAAGTGAGCCTCGCCTTCCTGGCCGCCACGCCCGACCTGCCGAAATGGCAGAAGCGCGCGCGCGAGCATGGGCACGAAAGCTACCTGATGCTGCCCATCGACAATCCCGAGGGCCTCGCCGAGCGCGGCGTGAAGCCCATCGAGGCCGCGGCCCTGCCGGACGAGAACGTGCGCCGGCTGCGCGCGGCGATGGCGCGCGGCGAGGGCTATATGGGCTTCGTGCTGGCCGAGCCCGGTCCCGCCTCGCAGGCCGAGGAGATCGCCCAGCCGCTCACCCAGGAGATCGCCGACCGCGGGCTCGCCGTGATCGAGATCAACCCGACGCCCTCGGGCACGGCGCTCTACCGCCTGGCCGGCGAGCTGGGCGTGGGCTATGCGCGCAGCTCCACCGTGCTCGACTATCGCCTCGCCGGCCGCACCGTCGCGGGCAATCTCGACCGGCTGGTCGAATGGACGGGCGAGACGCAGCCCGACCGCGTGCCGCGCCACGATTTCGGCGTGCTGCAGCCCAATGACGCGGCGATCGATGCCATCGTCGCCTGGCGCAAGAAGCTCTGGCACCAGAACGCCGTCTCCTTCGTGCCCATCATCGGCCACTTCGAATGCCGCGCCACCTGCATGGCGCGGCTGCGCGCCCAGCCCGCGCAGTTGCGGCCGTGATCGACCCGCCGCCGCGCTTCTATCGTCCCAATGTCGGGCTGATGCTGATCGCGCCCGACCGCCGCGTCTTCGTCGGCCGTCGTCTCAACCAGCAAGACGCCTGGCAGATGCCGCAGGGCGGTGTCGACAAGGGCGAGACGCCGGTGGAAGCGGCCTGCCGCGAGCTCGCCGAGGAAGTCGGCACGACCCGCGCGCTGCTGCTGCGCGAGAGCCGGGACTGGATCACCTACGACGTGCCCGAGCCAGTGCGACCCGCGCATTGGAAGGACAAATGGCGCGGCCAGGCACAGAAATGGTTCGCTCTAGGCTTCACCGGCCGCGATGCGGACATCGACCTCGCTGCGCACGAGCGCGAGTTCGACGCCTGGCAATGGGTGCCGGGCTCCGAGCTCGGCAGGCTGATCGTCGCCTGGAAGCGTCCGGTCTACGAGGCCGTGGTGAAGGAGTTCGCCGACCTTCTGTAGGTCAGGCGCCGCGGGCCGCGAGCTGCTGGGAGCGATGGCGCAGGAACCAAAGGCCGGCCCGGGTCATCAGCCTGTTGAGCAGGCCTGTCGAGCCCAGCCCCACTGCCTTCAGCACCATCGCCATGGCGCGCTGCACGTGGAAGGGCCGATAGAGCGGATAGGCGCGCCGGGCGTAGGCATCCTTGAAGCGGCGGCGGTCGTAGACCGTGTCGCCGGGCTCGTTGGCGGCGAAGTAGGCGTAGGCGAGCTCGTCGTCCTCGCTCTCGGCCAGCCGCGACCAGCCGACGCGCAGCCGCGCCCAGGTCCCCAGCCGATCGCGCTCGAGGCAGTTCTGCAGGTGATCGTAGAAGAGCTTGTAGTGGCGGAACTCGTCGGAGGCGATGTGGGTGCAGATCTGCTTCAGCACCGGCTCCTCGGTCGCGTCCTTGAGCGCGCTGTAATAGGAGCTGGTGCCGGTCTCGACGATGCAGCGCGCCATCATCTCGCCGGCCTGGCTGCCGCGGACCGAGGCGGTCGCGTCGAGCGGCAGCCGGTAGCCCTCGCGGAAGCGCGCGAAGGCGGCGTCGAAGTCCCACGACGGATCGGCGAGCTGCGCCCAGCGGCCGAGCGCCAGGCCGTGCTGGATCTCCTCGGCCGACCAGCGCCTCACGGTCTCGATGAAGGCCGGATCGTCGGCGAAGACGCGCGCCAGATAGACGCCATAGTCCGACCCGTTGCGCTCCACCATGGCCGCCGCCTTGATGTTGCGCAGGATCTCTGGATCGACTTTCGAGGCATCGAAGCGATCCCAGTTGATCGTCTCGAGGGTCCAGTGGTCCATCGTCTCGCCGTTCCTATGGCCGCTGTCGCGTCACTGTCATAATTATGCGGCCCGAACCGGCTTTCAATGCCCGTTCGGGGGACAGCTCGACAGCTAAATATTTATTTCGCGCGGGAACTGCAGTCGCAGGGAATCAACGGCTAGCGTAGTAAGCCTGTGCCCGACGCAGGTCCTTGGCCACCGCCAGGTCCTTCTGGGCGGCAGCCTTCTCCGCGTCCGTGGCGGCGTCGGTCAGGTCGTGCTCGGCCTTCGCCTCGCGCTCGGCGAGCTGCTCGGGCGTGACCTGCTCGAAGGGCGTGGCCTCGTCGGCCAGCACCGTGCAGCGCTCCGGCGTCACCTCGGCGATGCCGCCCACGACCATGAAGCGTTGCTCGACCTTGTTGCCCTGCAGCACCTCGAGGACGCCCGGGCGGACGGTCGAGATCAGCGGCGCGTGGCCGTGCAGGACGCCGAAGTCGCCCTCGCTGCCCGGCACCACGACCATGTCGGCCTCGGTGTTGAGCAGCTCGCGCTCCGGCATGACCAGGCGGAAGGTGACCTTGGCCATGTGATTACGCCGCGTCGCCGGCGAGCTTCTTCGCCTTGGCGACGGCCTCGTCGATCGTGCCGACCATGTAGAAGGCGGCTTCCGGCAGGTTGTCGTATTCGCCCGCGACGATGCCCTTGAAGGCCTTGATCGTATCCTCGAGCTTCACGAACACGCCCGGCGTGCCGGTGAAGACCTCGGCCACGTGGAAGGGCTGGCTGAGGAAGCGCTGGATCTTGCGCGCGCGCGCCACGACCAGCTTGTCCTCTTCCGAGAGCTCGTCCATGCCCAGGATGGCGATGATGTCCTGCAGCGACTTGTACTGCTGCAGCACGCGCTGGACCGACAGGGCCGTCTGGTAGTGCTCCTCGCCGACGACGCGCGGATCGAGCATGCGCGAGGTCGAGTCGAGCGGATCGACGGCCGGGAAGATCGCCTGCTCGGCGATCGAGCGGCTGAGCACCGTGGTCGCGTCCAGGTGCGCGAACGAGGTCGCGGGCGCAGGATCGGTCAAGTCGTCGGCCGGCACGTAGATCGCCTGCACCGAGGTGATCGAGCCCTTCTTGGTCGAGGTGATGCGCTCCTGCAGCGCGCCCATGTCGGTCGAAAGCGTCGGCTGATAGCCCACCGCCGACGGGATGCGGCCGAGCAGCGCCGACACTTCCGAGCCCGCCTGGGTGAAGCGGAAGATGTTGTCGACGAAGAACAGCACGTCCTGCCCCTCGGCGTCGCGGAAGTACTCCGCGGCCGTCAGGCCCGACAGCGCCACGCGCGAGCGGGCGCCCGGCGGCTCGTTCATCTGGCCGTACACCAGCGCCACCTTCGAGCCCGGACCGTCGAGCTTGATGACGCCCGATTCGATCATCTCGTGATAGAGGTCGTTGCCCTCGCGGGTGCGCTCGCCCACGCCCGCGAACACCGACACGCCGCCGTGCGCCTTCGCGACGTTGTTGATCAGCTCCATGATGGTCACGGTCTTGCCGACGCCGGCGCCGCCGAACAGGCCGATCTTGCCGCCCTTGGCGTAGGGCGCCAGCAGGTCGATGACCTTGATGCCCGTGACCAGGATCTCCGCTTCCGTCGACTGCTCGACGAACTCGGGCGCCGAACGATGGATCGGCAGGGTCTGCTTGGCATTGACCGGGCCGCGCTCGTCCACCGGCTCGCCGATGACGTTCAGGATGCGGCCCAGCGTCTCGGGGCCGACGGGCATGGCGATCGGGCCGCCGGTGTCCGTCGCCTTGGTGCCGCGCACCAGGCCGTCGGTCGTGTCCATCGCGATGGCGCGGACTTCCGACTCGCCCAGATGCTGCGCGACTTCCAGCACCAGACGGCGGCCGTCGGCATCGACATGCAGCGCGTTCAGGATGTTCGGCAGCTCGCCGTCGAAGTGCACGTCGACGACGGCGCCCGTGATCTGGGTGATGCTCCCGATATTGTTGGAGGCCATGGTGGTGTCCCTTTCTGAGCTCTAGACGGCTTCGGCGCCGGAGATGATTTCGATGAGTTCCTTGGTGATCGACGCCTGGCGCGAGCGATTCATCTGCAAGGTCAGCTTCTTGATCACGTCGCCCGCGTTGCGCGAGGCGTTGTCCATCGCCGTCATCTGCGAGCCGTAGAAGCTCGCGGCGTTCTCCAGCAGCGCGCGGAAGATCTGGACGGTGAGGTTGCGCGGCAGCAGATCGGCCAGGATCTCGGCCTCGTCGGGCTCGAACTCGTAGATCGCGCCGCCCGTGGTGGCCGGAGCCGCACCGGCCTCGGGGGCCGGCGGCGGGATCAGCTGCTGGACGGTGACGATCTGGGTCATTGCCGACTTGAAGCTGTTGAAGATCACGGTCGCGACGTCGAATTCGCCGGCATCGAACAGCTCGGAGATGCGAGCCGAGACCTTCTGCGCGTCGGCGAACGACAGGCGCGGCCGGCCGAGATCGGTGATCGTGTCGATGATCATCGGGCCGAAGTCGCGGCGAAGCTGGTCGCGGCCCTTGCGGCCGACGCACAGGATCTTGACCGTCTTGCCTTCGTTGATCAGCGAACGGATGAAGCGGCGCGCCTCGCGCACGATCGAGCTGTTGAAGGCGCCGCACAGGCCGCGATCGCCGGTGGCGACCACGACGAGCTGGACCTTGTCGGAGCCGGTGCCGGCCAGCAGCTTCGGGCCGGTGCCCTTGAAGCTCTGGCCGAGCGCGGCCAGCACCTTGTCCATCGCCTGGGCGTAGGGACGCGCGGCCGTCGCCTGCTCCTGCGCGCGGCGCAGCTTGGCGGCAGCCACCATCTTCATGGCCTTCGTGATCTTCTGCGTCGACTGGACGCTTCGGATGCGAAGGCGGAAGGTCTTCAGACTGGGCATGTGAGCTCAGCGATCCTTAGGCGAACTTCTTGCCGAAGTCGGTCAGGAAGCCCTTCAGCTTGTCGTCGGTCTCCTTGACGATCTCGCGCTTCTCGCGGATCGAGCCCAGGATCGAGCCCTCGGCGCGCAGCGCGTCGAGCATGCTCTTCTCGTACTCGCCGATCTTGTTGACCGGCAGGCTGTCGAGGAAGCCGCGGGTGCCGGAGTAGATCGAGGCGACCTGCTCCTCGACCGGCATCGGGCTGTACTGGCCCTGCTTCAGCAGCTCCGTCAGGCGCTGGCCGCGGGCCAGCAGCTTCTGGGTCGTGGCGTCGAGGTCCGAGGCGAACTGCGCGAAGGCCGCCATCTCGCGATACTGCGCGAGCTCGAGCTTCATGGTGCCCGCGACCTGCTTCATCGCCTTGATCTGCGCGGCCGAGCCGACGCGGCTCACCGACAGGCCGACGTTAATCGCGGGCTTGATGCCGGCGTAGAACAGTTCGGCTTCGAGGAAGATCTGGCCGTCGGTGATCGAGATCACGTTGGTCGGGATGTAGGCCGACACGTCGCCGGCCTGCGTCTCGATGACCGGCAGCGCCGTCAGCGAGCCCGAGCCGTTCTTCTCGTTCAGCTTGGCGGCGCGCTCGAGGAGCCGCGAGTGGAGATAGAACACGTCGCCGGGATACGCCTCGCGGCCCGGCGGGCGGCGCAGCAGCAGCGACATCTGGCGGTAGGCGACGGCCTGCTTGGAGAGATCGTCGTACACGATCACGGCGTGCATGCCGTTGTCGCGGAAGAACTCGCCCATGGCGCAGCCGGTGTAGGGCGCCAGGAACTGCATCGGCGCGGGGTCCGAGGCGGTCGCGGCGACGACGATGGAGTATTCCATCGCGCCATTGTCCTCGAGCGTCTTGACGATCTGGGCGACGGTCGAGCGCTTCTGGCCGACGGCGACGTAGATGCAATAGAGCTTGCGGCCCTCGTCGGTGCCCTTGTTGATCGGCTTCTGGTTGATGAAGGTGTCGATCGCGACGGCGGTCTTGCCGGTCTGGCGATCGCCGATGATCAGCTCGCGCTGGCCGCGGCCCACGGGCACGAGGCTGTCCAGCGCCTTGAGGCCGGTCTGCATCGGCTCGGTCACCGACTTGCGCGGAATGATGCCCGGCGCCTTCAGCTCGACGAGGCGGCGCTCGGTCGACTGGATCGGGCCCTTGCCGTCGATCGGATTGCCGAGACCGTCGACCACGCGGCCGAGCAGGCCCTTGCCCACGGGGACGTCGACGATGGTGCCGGTGCGCTTGACGGTGTCGCCTTCCTTGATGGTGCGATCCTCGCCGAAGATCACGACGCCGACATTGTCCTTCTCGAGGTTCAGCGCCATGCCCTTGATGCCGCCCGGGAACTCGACCATCTCGCCGGCCTTCACCGAATCGAGACCGTAGACGCGGGCGATGCCGTCGCCGACCGACAGGACCTGGCCCACTTCGGCCACTTCGGCTTCGGCGCCGAAATTGGCGATCTGCTGCTTGAGGATGGCCGAAATCTCGGCGGCGCGGATATCCATTACCCAACTCCCTTCATGGCAAGCTGCAGACGGGCGAGCTTGCTGCGGATGGACGAATCGAACAGACGAGAGCCCACCTTCACCACGAGGCCGCCCAGAATCTCGGGCTCGACGTGAGCATCGATGGAAACCTTGGCACCGCCCAGCACGCCGCGCAGCGTCTCGGTGAGCTGCTGCATCTGGGCGGGCGAGAGCGGCACGGCAGACGTGACGACGGCGGTCGTCTCGCCGCGGCGGCGGGCCAGTTCGGCCAAGAAGGCCGAGGCCATCGCCGGCAGCTCGCGCGCGCGGCCGTTGGCCGACACGGTGCCGATGAAGTTGCGGGTGAGACCCTTGATTTCGGCGGCATCGAGCACGGCGAGCAGCGCCTTGCCCTGCGCCTCGCGGCCGATGACGGGGCTCGCGATCAGCCGGGCGAGCTCGGGGCTCTCCTGGACGAGCTTGCGGAAGGTGCCGAGATCCTGCGCCACTTGGTCGAGCGAATGGCCACTGTCGGCCAGCTCGAACAGAGCGCTGGCATAGCGACCGGCGACGCCTGAAGCGGCGGAGGTAGAACCTGACACGTCGATAGCCTCTCCCCGGCCGGATGCCCGGCTGGTAAGCCATTGATTAATTTAGCTCTTTCCGGAAGAACGCCCCCAAATCGCGTGTCGCCCCGGCCCGGAAAAGCGCGCGTTGCTACCATGGGCTTTTTCCCGGCGCAAGGTTGCTAAAGGCCCGTATTACCTGCCTTTTCCTCACGCTGACGCCTCGCTCATCTACATGAACGAGTAAGGATCGACGTCGATCTGCAGTCGCACCGAACCGGGCAGGCCGATCTTCTCCAGCCACGCATGAAGCAACGGTTGCACCGCAATATCGCGCGACGTCTTCAGGAGGAAGCGACGGCGATGGCGACCGCGCAAAAGGGCGAGCGGCGCGGTCGAGGGACCGAGCACCGTGATGCCGTCCTGGTGCGGCGCGCGGCGGGCAAGAGCGGCACAGACATTGTCGACGGCCGCCGGATCGGGACCGGAGATGATCAGCGACGCAAGACGGCCGAAGGGCGGCATGCCCGCCGCATCGCGTCCCGCAAGTTCCGCCGTGACGAAGCGATCGCGATCGCCCGAGACGAGCGCCTGCATCACCGGATGCTCGGGCGCATAGGTCTGGATCAACGCGCGGCCGGGCCGTTCCTCGCGGCCAGCGCGGCCCGCGACCTGATAGAGAAGCTGGAAGGTGCGCTCTCCCGCCCGCAGGTCGCCGCCCTTGAGGCCGAGATCGGCATCGATCACGGCGACCAGGGTGAGCTTGGGAAAGTGATGGCCCTTCGCCGCCATCTGCGTGCCGATCAGGATGTCGATCTCGCCATTGATCATCCGCTCGACAGCCTCGTTGGCTTCGGTGCGGTTCATCAAGGTGTCCGACGTGAAGAGCTCGACCCGCGCCTCGGGAAAAAGCGCCTGCGCCTCCTCCGCCAGCCGCTCGACGCCCGGCCCGCAGGCCACGAACTGATCGGCGACTCCGCAATGCTTGCAGGCCTGGCTCGGCTGCTCGCTGTAGCCGCAGTGGTGGCAGACCAAGGTGCGGCGGAAACGATGCTCGACCAGCCAGGCCGAGCATTGCGGACATTCGATGCCGTGGCCGCAGGCACGGCAGAGCGTGATGGGCGCGTAGCCGCGGCGATTGAGGAAGAGCAGCGTCTGCTCGCCCGCCTCGAGCGTCTGCTTCATCGCCTCGACGACCGGCGGCGAGAGCCAGCGCCCGCGCGCCGGCGGATGGAGCTTGAGATCGACGGCCGAGATGGCGGCCAGCCGATGGCCGCCATGCCGGCCCGGCAGATGCAGCGCGCCATAGCGGCCGGTCGTGACGTTGGTGACGCTTTCGAGCGACGGCGTCGCCGACGCCAATACGATCGGCGCGGAAACCAGTCGCGCGCGCACCACGGCCATGTCGCGCGCATTGTAGGTGACGCCGTCCTCCTGCTTGAAGGAGCCGTCATGCTCCTCGTCGACCACGATCAGGCCGAGATCGGCGAAGGGCAGGAACAGCGCCGAGCGCGCGCCGACCACGACGCTGACGCGTCCCTCGGCGATGGCGCGCCAGGTCTCGCGCCGCTCCAGGCTGGTGAGGCCCGAATGCCAGGCGGCCGGCGGCGCGCCGAAGCGGTCCTCGAAACGCTTCAGCCACTGCGCGGTGAGTGCGATCTCCGGCAGCAGCACCAGCGCCTGCCGCTTCCCGGCCAGCGCCGCGGCGATCGCCTCGAAATAGACCTCGGTCTTGCCCGCTCCCGGCACGCCATCGAGCAAAGTCGCGGAGAAGGCATGCGCCCTCACCTTCTCGACCAGCGCCTCGGCGGCATGCTTCTGCTCGGACGAGAGAGTGGGACCGTCGCGCGTGCCGTCGGGCTGCGGGAAGTTGCGCCGCACGGTGCGCTCGACGGCTTCGAGCAGACCGACCGACGCCATGGTCTTCACGACCGACGCGCCGACGCCGGCGAGATGGGCGAGCTCCGCCGCCGGCATCGCCGGACCGTCCTTCAACACGTCGAGCACGCGGCGGCGCGCGGCGGTGAGCTTCAGCGGCTCGTCGTCGGTGGCCTCGGCGGGGCGATAGATCAGCTCGGTCCTGGGCTCCTCCAGCGCCGACACCGATCCGATGGTCATGCGCATCACCGCACCGGGCGGGGCGAGCGTGTAGGCCGAGACCCAGTCGACGAAGCGGCGCAGCGATTCCGCCATGGGCCGTGCGGGAAGCACGCCCACGATGTCGCGCAGCTTCTCGGGCGCCACCTCGCCCGTTCCCTCGCCCCACACGACGCCCAGGGATTCGCGCTTGCCGAGCGGCACCACGACGAAGTGACCGGCCGCAACCTCCAGCCCCTCCGGCACGCTGTAGTCGTACGCGTCGCTCAACGGCAAGGGCAGCAGGACACGCACGGTGCGCTTGGCTGTGTGCTTGGCCATGGGCTCGGCAGGGGCTTCTTTTTCCACCGATTCAGGCCCCACGGAGGCGGCCCCATCTGCTAGAAATTGTGGCGGCGCGTAGGTCTGGACCACTGGCCATTGAGGTACTTTATATGAAGTTCTTCGTCGATACCGCCGACGTCGCCGACATCAAGGATATCGCCGCGACCGGCCTGCTGGACGGCGTCACCACCAATCCCTCCCTGATCCTGAAGTCGGGCCGGCCGATGCTCGAGGTGATCAAGGAGATCTGCGACATCGTCCCCGGGCCCGTGAGCGCCGAGACGGTCTCCACCGACCACAAGAAGATGCTCGAGGAGGGCCACAAGCTCGCCAAGATCGCCAAGAACATCGCGGTCAAGGTGCCGCTCACGCCCGACGGCCTCAAGACCTGCAAGGCGCTGCGCGCTGAAGGCATCATGGTGAACGTCACGCTGTGCTTCTCGGCGGGCCAGGCGCTGCTGGCGGCCAAGGCGGGCGCCACCTTCATCTCGCCCTTCGTCGGGCGCATCGACGACAACGGCCACAATGGCATGGAACTCATCCAGGAGATCATGACGATCTACCGCCAGTACCCGCAGTTCAAGACCGAGGTGCTGGTGGCGTCGGTGCGCCATACGCAGCATCTGATCCAGGCGGCGAAGATGGGCGCCCATGTCGCGACCGTGCCGCCCAACGTGATCCGCCAGCTCTTCAAGCACGTGCTGACCGACAACGGCCTCAAGGCGTTCCTCGACGACTGGGCCAAGACGGGGCAGTCCATCCTCTGATGACCAACGATGGCACCGTAACCGCTCCCGACGGCTCGGGCCGACAGGTCAAGCTGATCACCGCCGACGACGTGGTGGCCTATCTCAAGGCCCATCCCGACTTCTTCGACAAGCATGCCGAGCTCGCAAGCGAGCTCGGCATCACGCCGCGCGTGCGGGGCCCCGGCGTGATCGACATGCAGCAGGCGATCCTGAAGCGCCTGCGCTCCGAGATCGACCGGCTGAAGAGCGAGCGCACGGAGATCATCGCCAACTCCAAGCAGAACCAGATCGTGCAGAACCGCATCCAGGCCGCGGTGATCAGCGTGATCCAGGCGCCGACCTTCGAGAAGGTGATCCACGTCGTCACCCACGAGCTGCCCGAGCTGCTCGACGTCGACTTCATCACCCTCGCCATCGAGACCAACGCCGATGCGCCCAAGAGGCTGCCGGTGCGCGGCGTCTACGCGCTGGCGCCGGGAACCATCGACGCGGCCTTGGGGCCCGAGAAGCACGCCCGCCTGCGCAGCAACATCGCGGGCGAGGAGGCTTATTTCGGCGACGTCGCGCGCTTCGTGCAATCCGACGTGCTGCTGCGCCTGCGCATCTCCGCGGGCTCGCCCGACGGCGTGATGTGCTTCGGCTCGCGCAATCCCGAGGCCTTCGGGCCCGACATGGCGACCGAGCTCCTGTTCTTCCTGGCCAAGGTGCTGGAAAACACCATCCGCGCCTGGCTGGACCTGCCGGAATAACAAAAGTGCCGTCATCCCGACCGAAGCCGAGCGCAGCGAGGCGAAGCGGAGGGACCTCTCTTGTGTTCGGCGCCGAAGAAAGGTCCCTCGGCTACGCTCGGGATGACGGGATATGAAGCTCGATGCCGCCCGCGCGAGCTGGCGCGACTGGCTGAAGAGCGAACGGCGGCTCGCCGGCCACACGCTGATCGCCTACGAGCACGACGTCGCGACCTTCATCGAGTTCATGACGTCCTATCTCGGCGCGCCGCCGACCCTGGAGGCGCTCGCCAAGCTGAAGCCCGCGGAATTCCGTGCCTGGCTCGCCGAGCGGGCGCGATTGGGGCTGGCGCGCAGCTCGACGGCACGCGCCTTCTCCTCGGTGCGCTCCTTCTTCCGCTTCCTCGACAAGCAGGGTCTCGCGCACAACGCGTCGATCGGCGCCCTGCAGACGCCCAAGCTGCCGCGCGCCGTGCCGAAGGCGCTGTCCGAACCCGACATGGAGGACCTGCTCGACACGCCGCCCGATCGCGAGGGCGAGGCATGGATCGAGTTGCGTGACCGGGCCGTCCTGCTGCTGCTCTACGGTGCCGGCCTGCGCATCGGCGAGGCGCTCGGCCTCACCAAGGCGATGGTGGCGGGCCTGCTCACCGAAGGCCGCGACACGCTCACGGTGACCGGCAAGGGCAACAAGACGCGCCTGGTGCCGCTCTTGCCGCAGGCGCTGGAGGCGCTGGCCGCCTATCGCGACGCCTGCCCCTTCATGGCCGCCCTCGGTCCGAACGACACCTTCTTCCTGGGCGCGCGCGGCGGGCCGCTCGATCCCGCCATCGTGCAGAAGCGCGTGCGCGAGATCCGCCTTGCGCTCGGCCTGCCGGATTCCGTGACGCCGCACGCGCTGCGCCATTCCTTCGCGACGCATCTCCTGGGCGCGGGCGGCGACCTGCGCACCATCCAGGAGTTGCTGGGCCATGCCAGCCTGTCGACGACCCAGCGCTACACCGACGTCGACGCCGCGCGCCTGAGCGCCGTCTATCGCGCTGCCCATCCGCGGGCGAAAGCGAGATAGCGGCGCCAAAAAATCAGGCCGACGATCGCCGGCCTGATTCCTTACCTGAGTAGCGCGACTACCGGTGTGCGCATCGACTCGCGGGGGCTAGGTGCTTCAAACGAGATAAACCTGAAGCTCCGGAACGGACTGACCCGACTTCGCCGAAAGTCCAGCACGGCAGAAGAAAACAGCAAGACTCTCGCACAGCTGATCGGCCTGAATAGCCACCGTCTAGCAGCGATGCGGCCCAGTCGCTTGAGGGCGGTCGGAGCATTTCGAATCTGGCCCAATATTATCCATTTATAATTTACTTCTGCTGCAATGCATGCATACTGTTGACGGGGACCCGGACCCTGAAGCGATTTGGCCGCTCGCGGCCAAATGCGCGCAAGCGCGGGGACCGCAGGAGACGCCGCACCGTGGGGCGGATCGAGTGCGGCTGCGGAAACGACGGCGATCCCGTCCTAGTCCGCGGGCATTTTGCACCTTGAGCTGAGTTAGCGCAGTTAGCGACGCTGCGCTGGAGGTGTGTGAAGGGCGATACCGGGTCGTTTCAAGCCGGCAATTTGCACTCGGACGGGAGTTAGCGGAATTAGCGCCGGTCCGCCGGACCCTCGTTCCATTATTTTTTCGTCCTTTAACGGGAGAGCCGGTTAGCGCAGTTAGCGCTAGTGCGCTGGGGTCGCTTCAATATTTTCCCGTTTCTTTAACGGGAGGCCTCATGTCCCTCTCAGCCCTCTGGGCGGAGAGGCTAGGAGAGGTGGGTCATGGGATGCCCACGAGCGCACGCTCTCAGTCCAGACAGATTCTGAATTTTGAAGCGATCTCTCTTAGCGCCGCAGGCAATCATCCTCAGCGGCCACTCACCTCTCCTAGCCTCTCCCCACGCTACGCGGGCGGAGAGGAACATGAGGCGATGACAAGAAGTTGCTACTTCGCCGGCTGCGGCTGCTTGAAGACGGGCACGCCCTCGGTCCTGTCCTCGAGCGCCTCGGCGCCCTCGGTCGGCAGGATCTTCACCCAGTTGAGCGCGGCGTCGATGTCGCCTTCCCAGACCTCGCGCGGCAGGTCGTAGACGAACTCCACGCCGTAGCCGTTGGGATCGTGGATGTAGAGGCTGTGGGTCATGCCGTGCTCGACCCGGCGGTCGAACTTCACGCCCTTCTTCTGCAGGTAGGCGAGATGGGCGAGCCAGGACTCGCGGTCGGGCATGGAGATGGCGATGTGGTTCACCGCGACCGGCATGCCGAACATCTTCCACTCGACCGGCGGCGCCGGCAGGTCGCGGTTCTCGACCAGGGCGATGTCGTGATGGTGCGTGTCGCCGCCCGCGCGCGAGCCCGAGTAGAAGCGCATCTTGGGCGGGTTGGGGCGATCGGGCCGGGGCTTGATCTCGCCGACCTGGCGAAAGCCCACGATCTCCGTCCAGAAGCGGTGCGATTCCTCGATGTCGCGGACGTTCAGCACCAGATGGTTGATGCCGCGCGGTGTCACCGGCTTGTCCATGGCGGTTCCCTCCGTATTACCCCGACAGGATAGCGCCAAATCGTCCGGCCCGAAACCGGGCCTGTTTCCGTCAATGCGGGCGGGGGTTGATGACGTCATCCCGGCTGTACAGGAACAGCCGGCGGGCATTCTGCGGCGGATCATGCGGGGGGCTGGTGAAGCCGCGCGGGCCCTGGACCACGATGTCGAACTTGTCGGGTTCCTCGGCGGACAGGCTGACATAGCAGGCGGGCTCATAGCCGCCGTCGAGCTCGGTCCCGATCTCGAAGGTCGGGCCCATGATCTCGGGCAGCGCCATGCCGGCGGCGCTGAGATCGTCGTAGAGCTTGTCGATCTCGTCCTTGCTGCGCGTGGCGCTCGCGATCTGCGCGGCGAGCCGGCCCTTGGCCTTGGAGGCCTGCATATTGTCCTGCATGCGCTGCAGCATGTAGAGCTTGGCCTGCGCCGCCGTCATCGGCGTCACCTTGGGCTTGCCCTCCGGCAGCTTGCCGAGCGAGTTGACGCAGACATTCTTCGCCTGCACGTCGAGCGCGGCCGTCGGCCGGTCGAGGCCGATGGGGCAGACGTGGAACGACAGGAACTGGCCCACCGTCTCGATGTACTGGAAGTCCTCGACCGGCCGGCCCATCAGGCTCGCCACGAAGTTCGGCGCCATGCCCATGTCGCCGGCGTAGCGCACCAGCATGGCGGCGCCGCCGCGGGCATCGGCGAAGCCCTGCATGCGGCTCGCCACCGGATCCTCGGACGTGCCCTCGCGTATCGCCGCGCGATTGAGGAAGAAATTGTGGAACGCCACCTTGCCGCCGATCTCGAGATTGCATTCGGTCGGATAGGGCGAGGACGGCCGGTGCGCGTTGCCGCCGAGGAAGGCGAAAGCGCAGGACGACATGCAGAAGTCGTGCTGGCGGACGATCGCGATCACCCTGTACTTGCGCATCAGGGTGCCGATCTGGAAACCCTCGTCGAGGGTGCCCCCCATGCTGCTCATTTCCATGAAGGTGAGCGGCTCGCCGGGCTTGGGCTTGGTGTCGGCCGCGATCTTCTCCAGCAGCGCGCGCAGCTTGTCGGCATCGCCGGTCACGATCATGCCGGTCATGCGGATCGCGGGCACGCCGCCCAGCCTGAGCGCCTTGGCGCCGGCCGGCGTCTGGGTGATGAGCTCGAACTCCGAGGCGCGGGCGGTGAGCGACGCAACGCAAAGCAGGAAACACAGGAGCGGGACGCGGATCAGGGACGCTGGTCGCATCGTCGGCCCTACGCGCCGTCCAGCGTCTGCCGCAGCATCGCCGCGAGGTCGCTCTTGCGGAACGGCTTGTTGAGCAGCCGCACGCCGGCGTCGATCTCGCCGCGCTGGGAGAGGACATTGTCGGTGTAGCCCGACATGAAGACGATCTTCGTCCCGGGCCAGCGCGCGGCGACGGCGTCGGCCAGCGCCTTGCCGTTCATGCCCGGCATGACGACGTCGGTCAGGAGCAGGTCGAAAGGCTGCGGCGCGGCCTGGAAAGTCGCAAGGCCGGCCGCGCCGTCGGCCGCCTGCGAGACGACGTAACCCAGGCTTTGCAGCTGGCGAACCACGCTCGCCCGCACCAGCGGATCGTCCTCCACCACCAGCACGCGCTCGGTGCCGCCGGTCATGGCGGCGGGCGGCCGCGCCGGCGGGTCGGAGACCTGGGCCAGGCGCCTCGGCAGGGTGATGCGGAAGGCGGCACCGCGGTCGATCTCGCTCACCACGCCGATATGGCCGCTGGACTGGCGGATGAAGCCATAGACCGTGCTGAGGCCCAGCCCCGAGCCCTTGCCGGCGCCCTTGGTGCTGAAGAAGGGCTCGAAGATCTTCTCGAGATCGGCGGCGGGAATGCCGTGCCCGGTGTCGCTCACCGTGATGCGCACGGCATCGCCCACCGGCATGCCGGGCTCGCGCGCCGCCTCGTCCTTGCCGATCGAGACATTCTCGGTCTGGATCAGGACATGGCCGCCCGCCGGCATGGCGTCGCGCGCGTTGAGGCAGAGATTGACCAGCGCGCTCTCGAGCTGGGCGGGGTCGACCTCGACGGACCACAGGTCGTCGGCCAGCACCGAATCGATCTCGACCTGCTCGCCGAGCGTGCGGCGCAGCAGCCTTCCGGTGTCGTGCACCAGATCGTTGACGTTGGTCGAGCGCGGCCGGAGCGGCTGCTTGCGGGAGAAGGCGAGCATCTGGCGCGTCAGGTCCTCGGCCCGTTGCGCGGCGTCGCCGATGCGGCTCAGCGTCTTGCGCGTGTCCGTCTCGACGCCTTCCTTCTCGGCAAGCTCCTCCACGTTGTCGATGATGACCATCAGGATGTTGTTGAAGTCGTGCGCGATGCCGCCGGTGAGCTGGCCCAGCACGTCCATCTTCTGCGCCTGCCGCAGCTGCTCCTCCGCGGCCCGTCGCGCGCGCTCCGCCTTCAGCCGGTCGCTGACATCGACGGCGACGGTCAGGATCGCGCGGCGGCCGTTATAGTCGATCCTGCGCGCGGTCAGCTCCACGTCGATCATGCCGCCTGCCTTGTTGTGATGGCGCTGGTCCGGGATGAACGTGTCGGAAGTGTCCGAGAGCTCCTGCCGGCGATTGGCGAGCTCGGCGAAGTCGGCCGACAGGGCCTCGTCGCCGGACCAGGCGTATTGCAGCGTCGCGGCCTGGTTGTAGGCGAGGATCTTCTGGGTCTCGAAATCCGAGACGAGCACCGGATAGGGGATGGCGTTGAACAGCGCCTGGTAGCGGCTTTCGACGGCGCTGCGCGCCTTCATCTCGCGCCGCAGCCAGAGCCCCAGCAGCGCCAGCGCCAGGGAGGCCGCCACCCAGGTCAGGCCGACGACCCAGGCGACCCGCCACCAGCTCGCCAGCACGATGGGGACCGGCTGGGTGACGAAGATGGCGAGTTCGGGATAGGCCGCGACCCGGCGATAGGCGACGAGGCGCGCGACATTGTCGAAGGGGCTCGCGATCTGCAGCGCATCGGAGGGCCGATTCCGCGCCAGCGCGTTCAGGATGTCGGGATCGGCGACCGAACGGCCCATCAGCTTCTCGTCCAGAGGCCGGCGCATGATCACCGAACCGTCGGACGCGATCAGCGCGATGCTGAGGCCCTCGATCTCGGAGTCGAAAGTCCAGGCCTTGTCGAAGAACTGCCGGTCCATGATGCCGACGATCAGGCCCATGAACTCGCCATCGGCCTTGCGCCAGGCGTGCCACACGGGAATGACCCAGTCCTCCGCGCCGCCGGGCACGGCGTGCCGGAAGGGCACGCCGAAGCCGAACTGCAGCGCCTTGTCCTTCTGGAAGCGCGCGACGTAGGGGCGGGCGGACCAGTCGGCGCCGATGTCGGTCTTGCCGCTCGCCTGGTAGGCGACATGGCCCTTGGCGTCCAGCACGAGGATGTCCTTCAGGCCGCGCGAATTCTTCGCGACGTCGACCAGCATGGCGCGGATCGAGTCCTGATCGGCCGCGCCGCCTTCGGTGGCCACGGTCAGCGTCACCTCGGTGAGCTTCAGCGCCTCCTCGAGGCCGATCGCGACTTCATACGTGTGACCCGCCGTGAGCTGGGCGAAGGCGCCCAATTCGCGCTTCGCCGCCTGGATGGCCTCGCCGCGCAGCTGCCACAGCAGCCCCGCCAGCAGCCCGCCGGTGACGAGGATGTAGGCGAACACCAGCAGGCCCGCGCGCCGGGTGATGCTGAAGCCGCCGGCGCGCTGCGCCTGGGCGGCGGCCGGCGCCGGGCTGGCCGGCGGGATCTGAAGTTCGGCGGTCGACATGCGAATGCGGGCCTCGGGCGATATCAGGGTGGTGATGCGCTCAACGCTTCGCGGACTTTTTCGGCGAGCTCGGACTTGCGGTAAGGCTTCATGAGGAACCACGCCCCCGCCTGGGCGCCGCCCTCGAAATTGCCCGAGGCGAACAGGATCCTGAGGCCCGGCCGCAGCGCGACCGCCTTTTCGGCGACGGCGTTGCCGTCCATGCCGGGCATCGACATGTCGACGAACAGCAGGTCGATGTCGACCCCCTCGCCCAGGATGGCGAGAGCCTCGACGCCGCCCGGCGCCTCGCGCACGCGATAGCCGAGGCCGGTGAGCTGGCGCACGGCGATGCGGCGGATCTGGTCGTCGTCGTCGACCACCAGGATCTGCGGTCCGGCCGTGGCCGGCGCAGCGGCGGCCGATGCGGCGGCGGCCTTCGCATGCACCGCCTCGGCGTTCAGGAGGCCGCCGAAGCCGACATGCTTCTCGCGTGCGTCGTAGAGCGGGATGAAGACGCTCTGCACGTCGAGCCGCGTGCCGTCCTTGCAGATCAGCCGGCCCGTCTCCTCGTGGCGGCCGCGCGCCAGCGCATCGCCGAGCGCGGCTGCGACGTCGGCGGCGGCATAGAGGCGCGCGACGGGCTGGCCGACGATCTCGTCAGCCACGTACCCCAGGATCGTTCGCGCACTGGCGTTCCAGGTCAGGACCTTTCCCTCGACATCCAGAGTGATCAACGTATTCATCGACGCTTACTCCCAACCCCACGCAAAAGACCCCTCACCCCACGCCATCGAGCAGCTCGCGAATCTTCACCGCTAGATCGATCTTGCGGAACGGCTTGGACAGGATGTGGGCGCCCGAGGCGACACGGCCGTGATTGACCGCGGCGTTCTCGCTGTAGCCCGACATGAACAGGACCCTGAGGCCGGGCCAGCGTTGCGCGGCGATCTTGGCGAGCTCCGAGCCGTCGAGCCCCGGCATGATGACGTCGGTCAGCATCAGGTCGAAGGTCGCACCGCCCTCCAGCAGCTTCAGCGCCGTCGGCCCACCGTGCGCCTCGGTCACCTGGTAGCCGAGGCTGCGCAGCTGACTCAGCACCGCACTCCTGACCTGGCCGTCGTCCTCGACGAGCAGAATCCTCTCCTCGCCGCGCGGCAGCACGGGCGTCTCGCGGGCCGCGGCCTCGACGGGCGCATCGCAGCGCGGCAGGTACATGCGGATCGTCGTGCCGCGACCGACCTCGCTGTAGATCTTGATGTGGCCGTTCGACTGCTTGATGAAGCCGTAGATCATGCTGAGGCCGAGGCCCGTGCCCTTGCCCACTTCCTTGGTGGTGAAGAAGGGCTCGAAGACCTTGTTCAGCAGCTCGGGCGGAATGCCGGTGCCGGTATCGCTCACCGCCAGCATCACGTACTCGCCGGGCACGACTCCCGGATTGGCCGCGGCGTAATCGTGGTCGAGCTCGGTGTTGTCGATCTCGATCAGCAGCCGGCCGCCGCCCGGCATGGCATCGCGGGCGTTGACGCAGAGATTGACCAGGGCGGCCTCGACCTGCGAGCGGTCGACGTTGGTCGTCCACAGATCGTCGGCGAACATCGATTCGATCTCGATCTGCTCGCCCAGCGTTCGGCGCAGCAGCTTGTCGATGCCGGCCACCTGCTCGGTGAGGTTGGTCGGTTGCGGCGTCAGATGCTGCTTGCGCGAGAAGGCGAGCAGCCGGCGCGTCAGCTCTGCCGCGCGCTGGCCGGAGGCAGCGATGTTGTTCAGCTGCTCGGCCTGGCCCTCATCGAGATTCTCGGCCTCCTGCAACTCCTCGACGTTGGCCAGGATGACCATGAGGATGTTGTTGAAGTCGTGCGCCACGCCGCCGGTGAGCTGGCCGACGGCCTCCATCTTCTGCGACTGGCGCAGCATGCCCTCGGTGGCGTTCTTCTGGGTCACGTCCTCCATGGCGAAGGCGACGCCGCGCAGGGAACCCGCCACGTCGTAGAAGGGCGAGGCCGAGCCCACGATGTCGGGCTCCTTGCCGTCCCGGCGGCGGCAACGGAAGACCTGGTCGCGCAGCACCGCGCCCCCCAGGGTCCGGGCGAACAGAGCGCGCTGTTCGGCCTTCGCCTTCTCGTCGTCCGGCAGCAGCGGATAGGGCTTGCCGGTGATCTCGTCCGCCGCGTAGCCGAAGATCCGCTCGGCGGTCTTGTTCCAGAGCAGCACGTCGCCGCGCGGCGAGAGCGCCACGATGGCGAGCGACGAGGAATCGACCACCGCGCGCAGCGTCTCCGCGGTCTCCAGCGAGGTGCGGTCGGCCGCCTCCGCACGATGGACGGCGGCCGACCGTTCGCTGTCGAGGTGCTGGGCGAGCCGCGTGTAGAGCGCACGGGTCTCGAGCAGCAGCATGATCAGCACGAAGCTCGCCGAGAACAGCCCGTAGGCGCGGCCGGCATAGAAGCCGAGATCGAAGCGCTTGGCGTTGAGGGCGGCGCTCAAGCCCACCTCGCAGGTCCAGGCGACCAGCACCACCATCATCCACAGATCGAGCGCGGTGTGCGGCCGGCGCATCCACAGCAGCGCGAGCGGCGGCAGGTTGAGCAGCCACACGACGAGGATGAGATCGACCATCAGCGGCGTGTAGCTGTTGTCCGGCTGCAGCAGCGCGGGCATCAGGGAATGTCCCGCCGTGGTCAGGAGCGTCAGTCCTATGACGGCCGCCACCGTGCCTCCGATCGCCACGAGCAGCGCGCGCGACGTCGGCAACGGACGGTCGTCGTCCTTCACCAGGGCATAGACCACCATCAGGAGCGGGAAGCCCGAATGCCAGAGCATGTAGATCCAGACCGTGGTCTGGGGTCCCGCGCCGATGACGCCCGGACCGAACAGTCCCGGAAAGGCCAGCGTGTGCGGAACGATCATCAGGGCAGTGAAGAGGTAGGCGCATCCCAGGACGAGCAGCGCGCGCGTTCGCTGGATGGAGAACTGCCCGAGGAACACCGCAGCGGTGATCAGGTCGCTGTAGAGAAGGGCTGCCTGGTAGGCCGGCACGAAGGCCGGCAGCTGCGCCAACGGCACTTTGGCAAACGGAATGAGCGCCCCGAAGATCGCGAACGACAACGCGATCAAAACGAGGGCCAAGCTGCGATCACCGCTCAGGGGCGGCAGCAGGGACAGAAATACGGTTCGACGGCCGAAACCGCCATTGCTCGCCGCCACAGCCATCGCGTGACCTCAAACAGCGAACGACGCTTCGTGTGAATCCTAACGGAGAGTAGCAAATAGGTTGTAGGACGATCCTGCTACAAAATCGCATACCACACTGCATAGTGACTGCAGTTGCTACCCAAAATGGGACGTCTTTTGGCTGATTACAACCCTTCGGCCAAGAAATCTGGCCTTTTATGACGAGCGTGTCAGCCAGAAATAGCCAAATATTCCAATCCTGTAGGCAGACTCATCGCCGGCGCGAATACAACTTGCAGGCGACTCTCAACAGTATGCCTATTGGAACTACCTACTGGGCTGCAATTACGGAACTCACAATTTTTCTTGAGGACCGTCAGAGGTGGATCGGCTTCTCCCACGCCGCGAGCGCCGCTTCCTTCATCGCCTCGTTGACCGTGGGATGGGCGTGGCAGACGCGACCGATATCCTCGGCCGACGCCTTGAACTCCATCGCCATCACAGCCTCGGCGATCATGGTGCCGGCTTCGGCGCCGATGATGTGCACACCCAGCACCTGGTCCGTGGCCTTGTCAGCCAGCACCTTCACGAAGCCCTCGGTCGTGCCGTTGGCGCGGCTGCGCGGATCGGCGGTGAAGGGATACTTGCCGATCTTGTAGGCGACGCCCGCGGCCTTGAGCTGCTCCTCGGTCTTGCCGACCCAAGCCACCTCGGGCTGGGTGTAGACGACCGAGGGCACGAGATCCCAGTTCACGTGACCCTTCTGGCCCGCGATGGTCTCGACGACGGCGATACCGTCCTCACTCGCCTTGTGCGCCAGCATCGGTCCGTCGATCGCATCGCCGATCGCCCAGATGCCGGGCACCGAGGTCTGCAGGTGTGCGTCGACCTCGATGCGGCCGCGTTGCGTGAGCTTCACGCCGGCCTTGTCGAGGCCGAGGCCATCGACATAGGGCCGCCGGCCGATGCAGACGAGCGCAACGTCGGCCTCGAGCATTTCAGCCGCGCCGCCCTTGGCAGGCTCGACCGTGAGCTTCACGCCCGCGCCCGAGGTATCGGCCTTGGTGACCTTCGAGCCAAGCTTGAAGACCAGCCCCTGCTTCGCCAGTGCGCGCTGGAAGTGCCTGGTGATCTCATCGTCGATGCCGGGGCAGATGCGGTCGAGGAACTCCACGACCGTGACCTCGGCCCCGAGCCTACGCCACACCGAACCCAGTTCCAGACCGATGATGCCCGCACCGACCACGATCAGGCGCTTCGGGACCGCCGACAGCTCGAGCGCGCCCGTCGAGGAGACGATCTTCTTCTCGTCGACGACAACACCCGGTAGCGGCGTCACCTCCGAACCGGAGGCGATCAGGATGTGCTTAGTCGCCAGCGTCTCCTTGATCGCGCCATCCTCGCCGACGACGGCGACCGAGCCCGCCTTCTCAATGCGCCCGGCGCCTTGGAACGCCGTGATCTTGTTCTTCTTGAACAGGAAGGCGACGCCCTTGGTCGTGGCCTCGACGACATCCGCCTTGCGCTTCATGAGCTGCGCGAAATCGAGCGTGGGGGCACCGACCTTGATGCCGTGCACCGCGAGGTCGTGGCCCACCTCCTCGAACAAGTGCGAAGATTGCAGCAGCGCCTTGGAGGGGATGCAGCCGACATTGAGGCACGTCCCGCCGAAGGTCGCGCGCTTCTCGACCACGGCCACCTTCATGCCGAGCTGCGCGGCACGGATCGCGGCGACGTAACCGCCCGGCCCGGCGCCGATCACGACGAGGTCGAATGTGTCAGCCATGATTGCCGCTCCTCAGACGCCGAGCAGCAGGCGCTCGGGATCCTCGATGCATTCCTTGACCCGTACCAGGAACAGCACGGCCTCGCGGCCGTCGATGATGCGATGGTCATAGGAGAGCGCGAGATACATCATCGGCCGCGCCTTGATCTCGCCGCCCACGACCATCGGCCGCTGCTGGATCTTGTGCATGCCGAGGATGCCGGACTGCGGCGGGTTCAGGATCGGCGTCGACATCAGCGAGCCGTACACGCCACCATTGGAGATGGTGAAAGTGCCGCCGGTCAGGTCGGCGATCGAGAGCTTGCCGTCGCGCGCCTTGCGGCCGAGATCGCCGATGCCCTTCTCGATGCCGCCGAAGGAGAGCTGGTCGGCGTCGCGCAGCACCGGCACGACGAGACCGTTGGGCGTGCCGACGGCGACGCCGATGTCGTAGTAGTTCTTGTAGACCAGGTCGTCGCCTTCGATCTCGGCATTGACCGCGGGCAGCTCCTTCAGCCCCGCGATGCAGGCCTTGACGAAGAACGACATGAAGCCCAGCCGCGCGCCGTTCTTCTTCTCGAAGTCGTCCTTCAGCCGGTCGCGCAAAGCCATGACGTTGGTCATGTCCACCTCGTTGAAGGTGGTGAGCATGGCCGCCGTGTTCTGCGCTTCCTTGAGGCGATTGGCGATGGTGCGGCGCAGCCGCGTCATCTTCACCCGCTCCTCGCGGTCGGAGCGCAGACGCGGACCGGCGGGCGCGGCGGACTTGGCCGCCGGCGCCGGCTGGGCGGAGATCGAGGAGAGTGCGGCCATCACGTCGGCCTTGGTGGCGCGCCCATCCTTGCCCGTGGGCTGGATCGCCGAAGCAGCGACGGCCGCCTCCTCCGCGAGCTTGCGTACGGCAGGACCGGAGGCGGCGAGATTGACCACGTTGCTCATGGCGGCAGCGGCGGGGGCAGGAGCTGGCGCGGGCTTCGGGGCCGCGGCCGCCGCAACCGGCGCGGCTGCGGGTCTGGGAGCGGCGCCCGCGCCCGCCTCGATATGGCAGAGCACGCTGCCGACATTGATCGTGGCGCCTTCCGCGACCGCGAGGTCGGCGATGGTGCCCGCGACGGTAGCGTTCACCTCGACCGTGACCTTGTCGGTCTCGAGCTCGCAGAGAGGCTGGTCGATCGCGACCGCGTCGCCCGCCTTCACCAGCCACTTGGAGACCGTCGCCTCGGTGACGGATTCGCCCAGCGCCGGAACCTTGATCTCGACAGCCATCGAACTCTCCTCAGCCCAGCGTGAGGGCACGGTCGACGAGGTCGGCCTGCTCCTTCAGATGCGTGCGCGCCGAGCCGGTGGCGGGCGACGCCGATTCGGGTCGGCCGACATAGACCGGCCGCCGTGCCCGCACCTCGATGGTCGACAGCGCGCGATCGATGCGACGGTCGACGAAGTGCCAGGCGCCCATGTTCTCCGGCTCCTCCTGGCACCACACCACCTCGGCGTTGGGATATTGTGACAGGCGAGCCGCCAGCCGGGAGATCGGGAACGGATAGAGCTGCTCGACCCGGATGATCGCGATGTCGTCGATCTTGCGCTTGCGCCGCTCGGCCACGAGATCGAAGTAGACCTTGCCGCTGCACAGCACGACACGCTGGATCTTCGAATCGTCGGCGAGCTGATCGGTCTCCGGCAGGATGCGATGGAACGACGAGCCCGGGCCGAAATCCTCGAGCGTCGACACGCAGTCCTTGTGGCGCAGCAGCGACTTCGGCGTCATGACGATCAGCGGCTTGCGGAAAGTGCGCCGCATCTGCCGGCGGAGCGCATGGAAGTAATTGGCGGGCGTCGTGGGCACGATCACCTGCCAGTTGTCCTCGGCAGAGAGCTGCAGGTAGCGCTCGAGGCGCGCCGAGCTGTGCTCGGGCCCCTGCCCTTCGTAACCGTGCGGCAGCAGCATCACGAGGCCGTTCATGCGCAGCCATTTGCTCTCGCCCGAGCAGATGAACTGATCGATGATGACCTGCGCGCCGTTGGCGAAGTCGCCGAACTGCGCCTCCCACAGAACGAGAGCGTTGGGCTCGGCCGAGGAATAGCCGTACTCGAAGCCCAGCACGCCCGCCTCGTTCAGCGGGCTGTCGATCACCTCGAACCGCGCCTGTCCGGACGCCACGTTGTTCAGCGGGATGTACTTGTGCTCGTTGCTCTGGTCGACCAGCACCGAATGGCGCTGCGAGAAGGTGCCGCGACCTGAGTCCTGGCCGCTCAAGCGCACCGGCGTACCCTCGGCGAGCAAAGTGCCGAAGGCCAGCGCCTCGCCGGTCGCCCAGTCGATATCCTTGCCGGTGTCGATCGACTTGCGCTTCTCCTGCAAGAGCCGCGCGATCTTGCGGTTGAGGTCGAAGTCCTTGGGCGGCTCGGAGAGGGCGCGACCGATCGAGATCACCTTGTCGGTCTCGACGGCGGTAACGCCCTTGCGGTCCTCCTCGCCCGGCGCGACGGTGAGGCCCGACCACCTGCCTTCCAGCCAGTCGGCCTTGTTGGGCTTGTAGTTGGTCGCGGCCTCCAGCGCCTTGTCGAGCTTGGCGCGCAGCTCGGCGTCCATCGCGGCGACATCCGCCGCCGTCACCACGCCCTCGGCCTCGAGCTGGGCCGCGTAGACTTCCTTCACCGTCTTGTGGCCGCCGATCTCCTTGTACATCAGCGGCTGGGTGAACATCGGCTCGTCGGACTCGTTGTGGCCGTAGCGCCGGTAGCAGAACATATCGACGACGATGTCGCGCTTGAAGTGCTGGCGGAACTCCGTGGCGACGCGGCAGGCATGCACCACGGCCTCGGGATCGTCGCCGTTCACGTGCAGGATCGGCGCCTGCACGATTTTGGCGACCTCCGTGCAATAGGGACCCGAGCGCGAATAGGTCGGCAAGGTCGTGAAGCCGATCTGGTTGTTCACGACCAGATGGATCGTGCCGCCGATGCGGTAGCCGCCGAGATCGGAGAGGTCGAGGCTCTCGGCCACGAGACCTTGCCCCGCGAAGGCCGCGTCGCCATGCATCAGGATCGCCATGACCTGGCTGCGGTCGGTATCGCCTCGCTGCTCCTGTTTTGCGCGCGCCTTGCCCAGCACGACGGGATTGACCGCCTCAAGGTGCGAAGGATTGGGCGCCAGCGACAGATGGATCACCTGGCCGTCGAACTCACGGTCCGCCGAGGCGCCGAGGTGATACTTCACGTCGCCCGAGCCGCGCATTTCCTCGGGCTGCGAGGAGCGGCCCTGGAACTCGGAGAAGAGCGCCGTGTAGCTCTTGTGCATGACGTTGACGAGCGTGTTGAGGCGGCCGCGATGAGGCATGCCGATCACGACCTCGCGGATACCGAGTTGGCCGCCGCGTTTCAGGATCTGCTCGATGCCGGGGATCAGCGATTCGCCGCCATCGAGGCCGAAGCGCTTGGTGCCGACGAACTTGATGCCGAGATACTTCTCCAGTCCTTCGGCCTCGACCACGCGCTCCATGATTGCGCGGCGGCCCTCGACCGTGAAGTCGGTGCGGTTCTCGATATGCTCGATGCGCTCCTGGATCCACGCCTTCTGGTCGGGATCGGAGATGTGCATATATTCGACGCCGATCTTGCCGCAATAGGTGCGGCGGAGACGATCCCAGATCTGGCGGAAGGTGGCCTGCTCGCCGAGTCCCAGCGCGCCGAAGATCAGGATCTGGCGGTCCCAGTCGGCGTCGCCGAAACCGTAGGTCGCGGGATCGAGCTCGCGATGCAGCACGCCCTTGTTGAGGTGCAACGGATCGAGATCGGCCTCGAGATGGCCGCGGATGCGGTACGAGCGGATCAGCAGGAAGGCGCGCTGCGTGTCGTAGGCCGCGGCACGGATCTCGGCCTCCGTCTTGCCCGCGAGAGGGGCAGCGCCGTTGCCCTTGGTGTTCCTGTTGGCCGCCTGCGGCGGCTCGGGCACGTCGATGACGCGGGCTCCATTGGGCGCCCAGGAGGCGCCACGCACCTCGGCCATCACGCTGCCGCGGTCGTCGGCCAGCGCCTCGAAGAAGGTGCGCCACTCGGGATCGACCCGGCCGGGATCCTGCAGGAAGCGCGCGTGCAGCTCTTCGATGAAGGGCGCATTGGCGCCGAACAGGAACGATGTCTGCTCTGCTTGCATGACGCTAACTCCTTCATTCCTCCTCTCCCCCGATAGGGGGAGAGGTTGGGTGAGGGGGTTACGTACGGTCTTCGAAGCCCCCTCACCTAGCCTCTCCCCCTATCGGGGGAGAGGAATGGGCGGTCAGCCCTTCATCGCCTTAAGCATTTCCTCGCCCAAAGCGGCGGGCGATTCGGTGACCCTGATGCCCGCCGAGCGCATGGCCTCGACCTTGTACTCCGCCGTGTCATGGCCGCCCGAGATCACGGCGCCGGCATGGCCCATGCGGCGGCCCGGCGGCGCGGTGCGGCCGGCAATGAAGCCGACGACGGGCTTCTTGGTCTTCGATGCCTTGATGAATTCAGCGGCCTTCACCTCGGCATCGCCGCCGATCTCGCCGATCATGACGATGCCCTGGGTCTCGGGATCGGGCAGCAGCATCTCCAGGCACTCGACGAAGTTGGTGCCGTTCACCGGATCGCCGCCGATGCCGATGCAAGTCGTCTGGCCGAGACCCACCGCGGTGGTCTGCGCCACGGCCTCGTAGGTCAGGGTCCCCGAGCGTGAGATGATGCCGATCTTGCCGCGTTTGTGGATGTGGCCCGGCATGATGCCGATCTTGCACTCGCCGGGCGTGATGACGCCGGGGCAATTGGGCCCGATCAGCCGCGACTTCGAGCCGGTGATGGTGCGCTTCACCTTCACCATGTCGTTCACCGGGATGCCCTCGGTGATGCAGACGACCAGCGGGATCTCCGCATCAACCGCCTCGAGGATCGCATCGGCCGCGAAGGCCGCCGGCACGTAGATCACGGTCGCCGTGGCACCGGTGGCAGCAACCGCCTCGGCCACGGTGTCGAACACGGGCAGGTCGAGATGCTTGCTGCCGCCGCGGCCGGGCGTCACGCCGCCCACCATCTTGGTGCCGTAGGCGATCGCCTGTTCGGAATGGAACGTGCCCTGGCTGCCGGTGAAGCCCTGGCAGATGACCTTGGTGTTCTTGTCGACGAGGACGGCCATTAGTTGGCCTCCTTGACGGCCTTGACGATTTTTTCAGCGGCGTCGGCTAGATGATCGGCCGAGGTGATCTTGAGCCCGGAGTCCTTCAGGATCTTCTTGCCGAGATCGACATTGGTGCCTTCGAGGCGCACCACCAGCGGCACGTGGAGATTGACCTCGCGCGCCGCGGCGACCACGCCTTCGGCGATCACGTCGCAGCGCATGATGCCGCCGAAGATATTGACCAGGATGCCCTCGACGTTGGGATCGCGCAGGATGATCTTGAAGGCCGCCGTCACGCGCTCCTTGGTGGCGCCGCCGCCGACATCGAGGAAGTTCGCGGGCGAGGAGCCGTAGAGCTTGATGATGTCCATGGTCGCCATGGCGAGGCCCGCGCCGTTCACCATGCAGCCGATCTGGCCGTCGAGCTTGACGTAGTTCAGCGCGTACTTCGCGGCTTCGGTCTCGGAGGGATCCTCCTCGTCGAGGTCGCGCAGCGCTTCGATCTCCTTGTGGCGCTCGAGCGCGTTGTCGTCGAAGTTCATCTTGGCATCGAGGGCCACGATGTCGCCCGATGCCGTCACGACCAGCGGATTGATCTCGATCAGCGAGCAGTCGAGCTCGGTGAAGGCCCGATAGAGGCCGCCCAGCAGCGAGACGAAGGCGCCGACCTGCTTGCCCGAGAGGCCGAGCGCGAAGGCGATCTTGCGGCCCTCGAAGGACTGGAAGCCCGAGGCGGGATCGACCGATTGCTTGACGATCTTCTCCGGCGTGTCGTGCGCCACGGTCTCGATGTCCATGCCGCCTTCGGTCGACGCGATCACCGAGATGCGGCTCACCGCCCTGTCGACCAGCATCGAGAGGTAGAGCTCGCGTTTGATCTCGCAGCCTTCCTCGATATAGAGGCGCTTGACGGTCTTGCCGCCCGGACCCGTCTGCTTGGTGACGAGATCGTGGCCCAGCATGGCCTGCGCGTTGGCGCCCACTTCCTCGACCGACTTGGAAACCCGCACGCCGCCCTTGCCGTTGGGGTCGTCCTTGAAGCGTCCCTTCCCGCGCCCGCCGGCGTGGATCTGCGCCTTCACGACGGTGACCGGGCCGCCCAGCTTGCGGGCCACGTCCATCGCCTCGTCCTTGGTATAGGCGACGCCGCCCTTCAGCAGGGGGACGGCGAATTTGGCCAGCAATGCCTTGGCCTGGTACTCGTGGATGTTCATGAATTCCTATAGTTGCAATTTGCAACTCATCGGTCGTTACGGCACTTTATGAGTGCCGTAACGCCTTGGCAACGACGGTCTGGTGACGCTTTTGAGACCCTAAAAGCACACAGAAATCGTGCTGATTACGCGGCGGCGACGATCTTCTTGGTGGCCTCGACCAGTTCCTTCACGGCCGCAACCGACTTGTCGAACATCGCCTTCTCCTCGGCATTGAAGGAGACCTCGACGATCTTCTCGATGCCCCCCTTGCCGATCACGACCGGCACGCCGATGTAGAGCCCCTTCACGCCGTACTCGCCGTTCAACATGGCAGCGCAGGGGATCACGCGCTTCTTGTCCTTGAGATAGCTCTCGGCCATCGAGATGGCCGAGGCGGCCGGCGCATAGAAGGCCGAGCCGTTGCCCAGCAGCTTCACGATCTCACCGCCGCCATCGCGCGTGCGCTGGACGATCTTGTCGAGCTTCTCCTGGGTGGTCCAACCCATCTTCACGAGATCGGGCAGCGGGATGCCGGCGACGGTCGAGTAGCGGACGAGCGGCACCATCGTGTCGCCATGACCGCCCAGCACGAAGGCGGTGACGTCCTGCACCGATACGCCGAACTCCTCGGCGAGGAACAGGCGGAAGCGCGAGCTGTCGAGCACGCCCGCCATGCCGACCACGCGGTTGGTCGGGAAGCCGGTGACCTCCTGCATGAGGCCGACCATGGCATCGAGCGGGTTGGTGATGACGATGACGAAGGCGTTGGGCGCATTCTCCTTGATGCCCTTGCCGACGGCGTTGATGACCTTGGCGTTGATGCCGACCAAATCGTCGCGAGTCATGCCGGGCTTACGCGGCACGCCCGCCGTCACGATGATGACGTCGGCGCCCGCGATGTCCTTGTAATTCGACGAGCCCGAGTAGGCCGCATCGAAGCCCGCGACCGGCGAGAGCTGGCCGATGTCGAGCGCCTTGCCCTTGGCCGTGCCTTCGGCCTGCGGGATGTCGAACAGGACGATGTCGCCCAGATCCTTCTGGCCCGCCAGCAAGGCGAGAGTGCCGCCAATCTGTCCGGCGCCGATCAGCGCGATCTTCTTGCGAGCCATGCGAAAATCTCCAATTCGTGAACGCGGCGCGTGGTAGCGCGATTCGGCTTGAGCGGCAAGAACGGGCCGGAAAGACGTTGGTTCGCCGGCCATTTCATAGTCTTCTCAGGTGAAACCGGGGAGCGAGACATGACGGCCGTCCAGGTTCACGATTTCTTCAAGGGGTACGTCCGGGCCTTCGTCGACAACGACATCGACGGCATCTGCGCACGCTGGAATTTCCCCGCCTTGCTGGCCTCCGGCGGCCGGCAAGTGGCGCTCGACCGCGAGGCCTTCCATCGCAATGCCGTCCGGCTTAGCGCGTTCTATGTGGCCCAGGGCCTCGCTCGGGCAGAGAAGGACGTGATCGGCTTCCTGTCCCTCAGCGAAACCACCGCGGCCGTGCGGACACGGGACAGGCTCTACGATCGGACCGGCACCCTGATCGTCACGTGGGAGCATGCCTATCTGATGAGCGACACGCCGGCGGGCATCAAGGTTGCCGCCGCGATGCCCGACGGCGAGCATCGCGCCTGGCGGGAACGCGGCACGCCGCTACTGCTCTAGCGCGGCGGCGGCCCCATGCCGGGCGGCGGCGGACGGCCTCCGGGAGGACCCATGCCGGGCGGCGGTCCCTGCTTCACGAAGGTGCGGCTGATGGTGCCCACGAAGCAACGGGGCACGTAGGGGAATTGCGCGGTGATGACGTAGTAGTAGGTGCCTTGCGGGAACTCGGCCGTCTTGCCATCACGGCCGTTGCATTCGTCGAGATCGCCCGTTCCGGGCACGTACTGGAAGTCACGGGCGAAGGTGCCATCGGGAGCGCCGCCCGGACCGCCCGCGTCGCGCGCCTTCTTCAAATGCCATCCCGGCCGCGCCTTCTCGTCGACATAGATCGGAAAGCCGTCGGCCGCCCAGCCGACCAGCGCCGGCCGCGCCGAGCCCAGGGTCGCGACCAGGCCGGTCGGCACGCCGTGATAGTGATAGGCGCCGCCCGGCTGGACATGGGCGTTATTCTGGTCGATGCCGAGCGGGCGCGCGCCCGACAGCGCCTCGATCATCCAGCGCCGGTCGTTGTGCCAGAACTCCGCCGTCTGCGGATCGAACACCACGCCGTTCACCGCGACACCGAACAACGTGTTGGGCGGATAGTAGTAGGCCTGCCCCGCCTTCAGCGGATGCAGCGCGACCTGGAACGAATAGCTCTGCGCCGAGATACGATTGGGGTTGTCGCGATTGGGGAACTGGCCGGTCGCATGGTTGGGCAGCCCGTCGGCGCGGATGTAGCGGAAGCCCAGCTTCTCATCGATCTCGATCGTCTCGGCGGCGGCCGCCCGCGGCACGAGATCGAGCCACCAGACCTGCTGCTGGTCGGCGCCGGGCAGCTTGTCTTCGTCATGGCCGCCATGCGCCAGGGCCGGCGCGCCGAGCAGAAGCAGTGCCGCGATCAAAAAATTTTCCCGACCCCAGCCAAACTTGGGCACTTCCCCGCTTCCGCCGTTAAAAAAACGGAGAAAAAACGGGACGGGTCTCTCGATTGCCGGTTTCTCTCGGGAGAGCGGAGCACGGGCTGCAACGCTGCGGAGGACACCATAGCAGAGTGCGAGCCCTCGGCGAATATTGATCAATGGACCGTCTCTCATGCCGGATGCTTCTTCATATGGGCGAGCATCA
>Ga0335083_10000886_pt1 | contig 42885 bp, 35 predicted proteins | sample Lox_Sample_42_FD_206716 | JGI IMG/M metagenome (GOLD analysis project Ga0335083, IMG submission 206716) | Soil microbial communities from Loxahatchee National Wildlife Refuge, Florida, United States - Lox_Sample_4.2 | ecosystem: Environmental > Terrestrial > Soil > Wetlands | place: USA...
AAGCGTTCCAGATGCTCGACGTCGGCCGCCAGGTGATCCAGGAACATTACGTTCAGTAAAACTCCCAGAACTTGCGCCAGCGAAGGATTTCTGCGGTCTGACTGCGACTCGTTTTGATGCTCGGTGTTTTCGCCCCGAACACCGATGGCCAGAATCCTGTCGGCGCCTAAACGGATGACCGGACTGAGCGGCTGCTGCAAGCGAATGCATCCGTCGCCAAAGAACGCGCTCTCCCGTCCAACTTCCAGGCGCACCGCCGGAAACACCAACGGAATGGCGGCCGAAGCGCAGAGATGCTCCACTGTGATCTTGGTCGCCACCGTCACGCGGCGCACCCGATTCCAGATGGGATGTCCCTTCTTGCCCTGGATGAACAGGTAGCTTTTGCCGGAGTTGTAATTGGTAGCGGAAATGGCGAATGCGTACAAGTGCCCGCGGCTGATGTTGGTCTGGATCCGGTCGCATTTAACGTGCTTGTTCAGGAAGTGCCGCAGCGGCGTGGCGTCCAGTAGCGACTGGGCGTTGCCGCCTCCCAGAACGCCGCCAAAGGACAGGTCCATGATCCAAGTAATCGAATTCCGGGCCTGGGACATCGCGTCGGTGCGAAAGACGTCGGACGGGTGGATGCCGGACCACAGTTGGGTCAGCACTTCGGTCGCGGTTGAAAAATCGTCGCTGCCAATGGCGAGAGCCGCGCCGTTGATGGCCCCGGCAGAAGCGCCCCCGATGATGGGAAACGGATTGCCTTTGCCGCGTACACGCTCCAGCTCGCCAATTCGTTTCAACACGCCGGCCTGGTAGGCGCCGCGCGCGCCTCCGCCGGTCATCACCAGGCCCAGCGGGTCTTCCATTATGGATGATCTCGGTTCAAGGATTACTCAGGCGCGCGTGTTGATCGGGGCAGGATGCGCCGCTTCGAAGGCTGCTATCGCCGGCGTCTGCTGCAAGATGAAGCCGAGCTCGTCGATGCCTTCGAGCAAACAATGCTTGGCGAAGCTGTCGACGGGGAACTCCACCGCGCGGCCACCGGGCAGCGTCAGCGTCTGAGTCGCCAAATCCACTTTGACCGTCGCGTCCGGATTCGCGAATAGCTCCGCATGCACATCGCGCGGTACTACGATCGGCAGCAGCGAGTTCTTCAGCGAATTCTGGCGGAAAATGTCGGCGAACGAGGTGCTGATCACCGCGCGAAAGCCGTACTGCGTCAGAGCCCAGGGTGCATGCTCGCGGGAGCTGCCGCAGCCGAAGTTGTCGCCGGCCAGGAGGATCTTCGCGCTCTTGGCAGCGGACGTGTTGAGGATGAAGTCGGGCTTCGGCTGGCCTGCGGCGTCGTAGCGCCAATCGTAAAAAAGCTGGTCGCCCAGACCATCCTTCGAAATTGTTTTCAAGAATCGCGCCGGAATGATCTGGTCGGTATCGATGTTGTCGATGGGCATCGGAACCATCCGGCTTTCGAACGCTGTGAACTTGGTCATGGCAACAACTCCCGGACGTCGCTTACCGTGCCGGTGATGGCGGCGGCCGCGGCAGTGAGGGGGCTCGCCAGGAACGTTCGCCCGCCCTTGCCTTGTCGTCCTTCGAAATTGCGATTGCTGGTGGAAACGCTGTATTCGCCGGGCTGCAGCTGATCGCCGTTCATCGCGATGCACATGGAGCAGCCGGCTTCGCGCCACTCGGCGCCGGCATCGCGGAAAATCTTGTCCAGGCCCTCGGCTTGCGCTTGCTCTTTCACCTGATGCGAGCCGGGGACCACCATGACGCGAACACCCGGATGTACTTTGCGCCCTTTCAACAGGCGCGCGGCGTTACGCAAATCGGAAATGCGCGAGTTGGTGCAGCTTCCGATGAAGACCACGTTGACCGGATGCCCCAGCAGCGGTTTGCCGGGCGCGAGATCCATGTAGCGCAGCGCCTTGGCGAGCGAATCGCGCTCCAGGGGATCGGAAACGCCGGCAGGATCGGGAACGCAAGCTGTGATCGGAATCCCCATGCCCGGATTGGTTCCAAAAGTAATCATCGGTTGCAGCGCGGAAGCATCGATGGTTATGCTTTTGTCATAACAAGCGCCTTCGTCGGTGGGTAGCGAGCGCCAGCGCGCGACTGCCGCATCCCAGGCCGCGCCCTTCGGCACATAATGTCGGCCCGCCATGTATTGATACGTCGTGTCGTCCGGCGCGATCAAACCGGCTCGGGCTCCGGCTTCGATCGACATATTGCAAACGGTCATACGTTCTTCCATCGAGAGAGCGCGGATGGCCGGCCCGCAGTATTCGAACACGCAGCCTGTCCCACCACCGATTCCGATGCGCGCGATCAATGACAGAATAATATCCTTGGCCGTCACGCCCGGCTTCAGCGAGCCCTCCACCAGCACCTGATACGTTTTCGACTGGTTTTGCAGCAGGCATTGCGAGGCCAGCACATGCTCCACTTGGCTGGTGCCGATGCCGAACGCGAGCGCACCGAATGCTCCGTGCGTGGCGGTGTGGCTGTCTCCGCAAACCACCGTCATGCCAGGCTGCGTCAAACCCTGCTCGGGACCGATGACGTGCACGATGCCCTGCTGGTCGCTATTCAGGCCGAAGCAGCGGATGCCGAACTCGCGGCAATTGGTTTCAAGCTGGGCGACCTGCGCGGCCGCGACTTTGTCGAGGATCGGCAGCGAGCGCGGCGTGGTGGGCGTACTGTGATCGGCGGTCGCGATGGTGAGATCCGGGCGGCGAACCTTGAGTCCCCTCTGGCGCAGTCCCTCAAAGGCCTGCGGCGAGGTGACCTCGTGCGTCAAGTGCAGATCGATGAACAGCAGCGCCGGAGCGCCGGGCTGCTGCGCGACGACGTGGTTGTCCCAGATTTTTTCGATGATGGTGCGTGATTTGTCGGAGGATTGCGTCATATTGCGCTGGCTACAGCGTCTCCTACTTGCGATGTCGTCGCGGGCTGGCCGGAGGGTTTCAGGTCCGCAGTGACCCGGCCCGAGTTCAAGACCGCCTCGACGGCGCGGTTTACCGCCGCAGCTTCTTCTTTCAGTCCGAAACTATATTCAAGCATGGCCGCGACCGAGCCGATGGCTCCGAACGGATTGGCCTTGTTTTGTCCGGCGATATCGGGCGCCGAGCCGTGCACCGGCTCGTACAGGCCGACCCACGCGCCGGAGGGCTTACGGTCACCAATCGAGGCCGAAGGCAGCATTCCGATCGATCCGGCCAGCACTGCGCCTTCATCGCTGAGGATATCGCCGAACATGTTCTCGGTCACCAGCACGTCGAAGCGGCGCGGATTCAGGATCAACTGCATGGCGCAGTTGTCCACCAGCAAGTGATCGAGCGCGACGTCGGGAAATTCGGCCGCGACTTCGATCACCACTTTGCGCCAGAGCTGCGAAGTTTCAATAACGTTCGATTTGTCGACGCTGGTCACTTTCTTGCGGCGATTGCGCGCCAGATGGAACGCCATGCGCGAAACGCGTTCGATCTCCGAGCGCGTGTAGGCCATGGTGTTGACGGCATGCTCTTCACCGTCCTGGTAGATCCCTCTCGGCGTTCCATAGTAAATGCCGCCAGTCAACTCCCGCACGATGATCATGTCGACGCCATCCACCAGGGCGTTTTTCAACGGCGAGGAATCCAGCAGCGCTTTGTAGGAGCGCACCGGGCGCAAGTTGGCGTAAACCCCCAGGACTTTGCGAATGCCGAGCAGTCCGCGCTCCGGACGCTTCTCGGGCGGCGCGTTGTCGAATTCCGGCAGGCCCACCGCGCCCATCAACGTAGCGTCCGCAGCCAGAGCCCGATCGATGGTTTCTTGCGGTAGCGGCGTCCCGGTCTTATGAATCGCAATGCCGCCTAGCAGCCCTTCAGTGAGCTTCAACTCGTGCTGAAAGCGGTTGGCGACTTTTTCAAGAACTTTGACCGCTTCGCAAGTGACCTCGGTTCCGATGCCGTCGCCGGGCAGAATGAGAACGTTGAGTTGCATTTATTCGACTATGACAGCACACGACCGCGTGCGCCAGTTCAATCATTCGCCGCCGCGGCCGTTTGCCCGAGCAACTCGTGGATCAACGACACGATCTCCTCATTGCGCAGGCCCTTCTTGCGGTCGGCTAGCGCGGTGAAGCGCCCGTACAGTGCGTCCAGCTCCTCGCGATTCAGATCGAATCCCAGATCCGCGGCGCGTTTGTTCAGTGCGTGCCGCCCACTGTGCTTGCCAAGCACCAGCTTGGTTTCCGGAACGCCGACGGTGTGCGGCTCAATGATCTCGTAGGTGGTGCGTTCCTTCAGGTAGCCGTCCTGATGAATACCCGCTTCGTGCGCGAACGCATTTTCTCCCACGATGGCTTTGTTGGGCTGCGGCCCGAACGTGATGGTCTGGGCCAGGAGTTGGCTGGCGGAGTAAATCTGCTCCGTCACGATCTTGGTTTCATACGGCAGCTTGTCGCGGCGCGTCTTGAACGCCATCACGATCTCCTCGAGCGACGCGTTCCCTGCCCTCTCGCCGATCCCGTTCACGGTGCATTCGATCTGCCGCGCTCCAGCTTGTACGGCGGCGATGGAGTTGGCAACCGCCAGGCCCAGGTCGTCATGGCAATGCACGCTGACAATGGCGCTGTCTCCCAGCACTTGCACCATCCGGCCGATCAAAGCCGCATATTCCTCGGGAATCGAATAACCCACCGTATCCGGAAGGTTGACCGTCCGCGCGCCGGCTGCAACTACGGCACGGCAAATTTCTTCCAGGTAATCAAGGTCAGTACGCGTTGCGTCCTCGGCTGAAAACTCCACATCCTCAGTGAAATGACGCGCCAGCTCCACAGCCGCAACGGCTTCATCCAAAACCTGTTGCCGGCTCTTCTTCAACTTGTACTTGAGATGAATCTCGCTGGTCGCGATGAAGGTGTGGATGCGCGGCCGGCGGGCCTGTTTCAACGACTCGATCGCGCGCTCAATATCCGGCGTGTTAGCCCGCGCCAGCGCTGCCACTTGAGCCCAGGAGAATTCACGGCTGATCGCGTCTACCGCCTCGAAATCTCCCTCGGAGGCGATTGGGAACCCGGCTTCGAGGATGTCGACGCCAAGGTCCACCAGCTTTCGTGCCAAGCGCAGCTTCTCGGGTACGGTCATGCTGCAGCCCGGCGATTGTTCGCCATCGCGGAGGGTTGTGTCGAAGATGTAGACTCGGTTCGGCATTTGAATCCTCCTGGGGTTCGTTTTTTCAATTATCCGCAGCCCAAGGCGATTTGGCAAATTTATAATGATGCGATATAAAATAAGTTACGGTGATCCTATAAACGCTGCTTATGGAACTCTATCCCCTTAAAGTGTTGTTGACGGTCGCAGACGAGAAGAGCTTTTCGCGCGCAGCCGAGCGATTGCTTCGCACTCAGCCCGCGGTTTCCCTTGCGATTCAGAAGCTTGAGTCGGATTTGCAGGAGAAGCTGATCGACCGCTCGGGCAAGGATTTGCTGCTTACCGACGCCGGACGGATCGTGTACGACTACGCGCGCCGGTTCGAGAATTTGGAAGGCGAGCTGGAAAATGCGCTGGCCGAGCTGCGCGACAACTCGGCCGGCCGCCTGGTGGTGGGGGCGAATGAGTCAACTTCGCTGTACCTGCTGGGGCACATCGAGCGTTATCGGCGTCAATATCCGAAGGTGAAGGTGCAGGTGCGGCGGTCACTATCGAGCAAGATTCCGGGCGAGCTGATTGACGGCGAGCTGGAGCTGGGCGTGATCAGCTACGATCCGGAAGACGACCGCCTGCAAACGCTCATCATTTACACCGACCATCTGGCGTTCGTGGTGTCGCCGCAGCACCGTTTTGCCGGACGCAAGGAACTGAGCATCAACGAGCTGGGTATGGAGACATTCATCGCCCACAATGTTCTGTCGCCGTATCGCGCGGTAGTGCTGAAGGAGTTTCAGCGCCACAAGGTACCGTTGAACATGGATGTGGAGATGCCGACCGTGGAGACCATTCGCAAGATGGTGCAGCGTAACGAAGGCGTCGCGTTCCTGCCGCATATGACGGTGGAGCAGGATGTCGAGCAGGACGTGCTGCGGGAGATCAAGGTCACTGAGCTGAACGTGGATCGACACATCAGATTGGTGTACCCGGCCAAGCGCAGCTTGAGTCATGCGGCGCGGGCGTTTCTGGAATTAGTGCGCGGGGCGTAATCCTATGGCGAAACGAATTTGCGTCTTCTGCGGGTCTAGTTCCGGCGAGCGGCCGAGTTATCGAGCATCGGCAATCACGCTGGCGCGGCACCTGGTTTCGAAGGAGATTGGTGTGGTCTATGGCGGGGGAAAAGTCGGGCTGATGGGCGTCCTGGCGGACGCGGTTCTCGAGGCTGGAGGTGAAGTGATCGGCGTGATTCCGCAATCGCTGGTCGCCAAGGAGGTCTCGCATCGCGGGCTGTCCGATCTGCGGGTGGTCGGTTCGATGCACGAGCGCAAAGCGCTGATGGCTCAGTTATCGGATGCGTTTATCACGATGCCTGGAGGCTACGGCACTTTCGAGGAGTTTTGCGAGATGCTGACCTGGACGCAGCTTGGGCTGCATAGCAAACCCTGCGGCATTTTGAACGTCGAAGGATATTATGATCCGCTTCTGGCGCTTTTTGATCGTGCATTGGCCGAGCAGTTTGTCAAGCCAGTACATCGGCGGATGGTGATCGCGGAGAGTCAACCGGAACCGCTGGTTGCGCGGCTGCTGGAGTACCAGCCGCCGACGGTGGACAAGTGGATAGACTTGAAAGAAGCTTAGGGAGGGGGCTCGGCGGATGGTGGAAACCTTTCTCAAAGACCTGAAACACTCGTTGCGGATGTTTGTCCACAGCCCCGGCTTCACCATCACGGCCGTGGCGGCGTTGGCGCTCGGCATCGGAGCCAACACCGCGATTTTTTCCATCATCAACACCGTCTTGCTCCGGCCCATGCCTTACCCCGATCCGGACCGGCTGGTGATTTTCACGCTGACATCGCCTGGCGGCTCAGGGCCTGGCGCATCGGCGACCAAGTTCAACATCTGGCGCGAGCGGACCAACGTATTTCAGGATGTCTCGGCGGTAGCGAATGGCACCATGAACTTAACGGGCGTTGAAAAGCCGGAGCAGATCCAAGCCGCGCGGGTCTCGGCGTCCATGTTCCGGCTATTCGGCCTCGCTATCGCGCACGGCCGCAGCTTCACGGACGAAGAGGACCGGCCGCATGGCGGGCACGTGGTGGTGCTCAGCGACGAATTCTGGACCCGGCGTTTTGGACGCGATCCGTCTATTGTCGGCAAGACCATTTCGCTCAGCGGCGATCCTTATCAAGTCGTCGGAATCGGCGCGCCGGAAAACAAGATGGAAGCGGACCCGCCCATTGACCTTTACCTGCCCTTTCAAATCGATCCCAACAGTACCGATCAGGCCCACTACTTCACGGCTTTCGCGCGGCTAAAACCAGGCGTGACGCTGGGCATGGCGCGCGCGCAGCTTCAGCTTGCGGCTGATGAGTTTCGCCGGAAATTCGCCGGCAATATCGCGATGGGCCCTAAGGATGGCTTCAGCGTCCAGCCCATGCGCGACCTGGTGGTGAGCGGCGTGCGCGATCTGCTGTTCGTATTCGCGGCGGCCGTCAGTTTCGTGTTGCTGATCGCGTGCGCCAACGTTGCGAACCTTTTGCTGGTGCGCGCCACTGGACGCCGCCGCGAGATCGCCATTCGCGCGGCCATCGGCGCCGGACGCGGGCGGATCATTCGCCAATTGCTGACCGAGAGCATCCTGCTGGCTCTGGTGGGCGGGGCTTTCGGCCTGGGGCTGGGAGTAATCGGCATTCGAGCGCTGCTGCCGATTTATCCCGGAAGTATTCCTCGCCTGGGCCCGCACAACGCCTATGTTTCGCTCGATACGCACGTTCTCGGCTTCACCCTGCTCGTTTCGCTGGTCACCGGAGTCCTGTTCGGCCTGATTCCCGCATTCCAGTCTTCGCGCACCGATCTGACATCCGTACTCAAAGAATCCGGAGGCCGCTCGGGAACAGGCTTTCGTCAGAACAAGGCGCGCTCTCTGCTGGTGATTACCGAGATGGCTCTGGCGATGATTCTGTTGATCGGCGCGGCGCTGCTGATCCGCACCTATCTCGCGCTGCGCGCGGTCGATCCCGGCTTCGACCGGCACAACGTGCTGACCATGCAAATGTCGCTGGACAGCCCGAGATTCGAAAAAACAATCGGCTTGGCCGAGCTGATCCGCGACGGCGTTCCAAGACTTCAAGCGCTCCCGGGTGTCGAAGCCGCGAGCACCACCTGCTGTCTGCCGCTGGAAGGCGGCTACGGGCTGCCATTTATCATCGCGGGACGGCCGCTCGAAGGACCGTCGCATGGAGGCGGCAATTGGAGGTCAATCTCGGCCGGTTATTTCGACGTGTTCAAGATTCCCTTACTACGCGGCCGCGCGTTCACCGAACGGGATGATGGCAGCGCACCGCCGGTGGTGATTATCAGCCAGGCCATGGCAAAGCGTTTCTGGCCGAAGGGCGATCCATTGAACGATCGCCTGATCATCGGCAAAGGTGTGGGACCCGAATTTGAGGAACCCGCGCGGCAGATCGTCGGGATCGTGGCCGATTCGCGCGACAACGGGCTGAATCGTAACCCGCCCGCGACGATGTACGTGCCGGCGGCGCAAGTCACGGATGGCGTCACAGCTCTGAACCGCCGCATCGGGCCCCTGACTTGGGTGGTGCGCACGCGCGTGCCGCCATATTCGCTGAGCCAACCGATTCAGACGGCGCTGCGGGCGGCGAGCGACGGCCTTCCCGTGGCGCGCATTCGCACTATGGACGAAGTGGTGGCTCTATCAACCGCGCGTCAGGATTTCAACATGCTGCTACTGACCGTGTTCGCCGGTGCCGCGCTGCTGCTGGCTGCAATCGGGATTTACGGGTTAATGGCCTACTCGGTGGCGCAGCGCACGCAGGAGATCGGGATTCGCATGGCGCTGGGCGCCGAGACAGCCGAGGTACGACGAATGGTGGTCTACCAAGGCATGGCGCTGGCCTTGATCGGAGTCGGAGTCGGAATCGCGGCCGCGTTCGGGCTGTCGCGCCTGATCGCGAGCTTCCTGTTCGGCGTGAAAGCCTGGGACCCGGCGGTATTCGTGATCGTTCCAGTCCTGCTCAGCGCGGTAGCTTTGCTGGCGGTATGGTTCCCGGCACGGCGCGCGACACGCATCGACCCACTGGATGCCTTGCGCTACGAGTGACGCTATTGCGCCACGCTCACGATGCCAGAATTGCTGGTCTGGCCGCCGATGGTAACGCTCAGCGGGTAGTCGCCGGAGGCAAGACCCGTCGGCACGACGATGTTCATCTGCGTCAGCCCCACGAATCCGGGCGCCAAGCCCACGAAACTCACTTCAGCGGGAAGCGATCCGATGGTTGCGCTGGTCTGAGACATCGCTCTTGGCGCTGGACTTGGCGAGGCTGCGACGCCGTCGGACATCGCTACGTTCACCGGACCGGAACCAGTCAGATACGCGATGATCGTACCACCTGCTTTGATCGGATTGCTGGCGGTGTTCAAAGAGTAATCGGAATTCTGCGCGACGGCGCGGCCGGAGGCGTCGGAAAAGATGCCTGGTGCGGCGGCCAGTACCGGGACGGTCAGAGTATTGCCAGCGGATCCGTTGATATTCACGACCACTTGCGCGCTCCCAGGTAACGTTTCCCAGGGCACTTGGAAATTGACTTGTGTCGAGGTGACGGCCAGAATCGGCGCCGGCCGGCCGTTCACTGTGATCGAAACATCGGCCAGGCTTTTCGGGAGCGGAGCGCTGGCAGTAGTTAGCGATCCTGCCAGGTGCGTTCCGAAGAGGGTTGCCAGCGAGCCGGGCGAAATCTGGGGCGTGTAGCTGGCGGAGTTTACCACCGCGTTGGCCGTCGCGGGCGCCACGGGAGTGAGCATGCGCACAACATTGTTATAGCTGTCGCCGATGTAAACATGGCCCGCATTATCCAGCGCAACGCTGCGCGGAAAATAAAGCCAGGCTTCGGTTGCCGGGCCGCCATCACCGAAATAGCCAGGGAAGCCGGTACCCGCGATGGTGTTGATGATGCCATTGGCAAGCAGGCGAATTCGGCAGTTCAAAGTGTCGGCGATGTAGATATTGCCGGCAGCGTCCACGGCAACACTCATCGGATCGTCTAACGAGGCCTGCGTGGGAGGGATGCCGTCGCCGTTATAACCGTAGGATGTTTCATTGCCCGCCAGAACGACAAAGTCAGAGTTGCCGGTAAACACCACTATTCTCCGCCCTACCGTGTCGCTGATGAAAAGATCCAGGTACTGGTCCACCACCACTGTGTCGGGGTGACTCAACTGGCCGATAGTCGCTGTTCCTCCCACGAAAGTGCTGATGTAGCCGTCGGCGACCTTGCGGATCACATTGTTGGCGGCGTCGGCGATGTAAACATTCCCGTACTTATCCACGGCGACCCCGGTCGGATCGTTCAATTGCGCCTGCAAGGCTGGCGCGCCGTCTCCCGTATATCCGGCGCCCATGCTGCTGTCGCCGGCGAAGGTGGTAATGGTTCCGGACGAGGAAACTTCGCGGATCAGGTTGTTGGCAGAATCCGCAATGAAAAGGTTGCCGGAAGAATCCAGTGCCAGCCCTGTGGGATTGTACAACTCCGCTTTGGCGGCAGGGCCCCCGTCGCCCGAATAGCCGGGCGAGCCGGTACCCGCTATGGTAGTGATGGTGCCGTTGGAAATTTTTCGCACGACATGATTGCCGCTGTCGGCAATGTAGATGTTGCCGGACGAATCCACCACGATGCTACCGGGCTGGTTCAATTGCGCTGACGTGGCAGCTCCACTGTCGCCGGTGTAGCCGGAGGAGTTGTTGCCGGCAATGGTGCTGATAGTGTACTGCTGGGCGAACAGAAAGGAAACGTTAGCCAGCGCGAGCGCAGGGAAGTAGTGCCGAAAACTCATGAAGTCAGAAGACCCTCAAAACGTGAAGTAGTTATCGAACCCGAATCATTAATGATGCCACAGGCTGGCCGCTGGCCGAAACCATAAGGTTAATACGCACGCCAGGGGTGGGCCGGGTACGCGAAAACATTGCTGGTTCCCAATCGGCGCCAGCCGGGCTGATCCGTCACGCCGTCCAGGGCTGGAGAGACTAGGAAAGCGGCCGGTTGGGACAAAAGGATCTGGCGGGCGGCGAACCATTCGGCATGGCGCTCGCTTGGGCTGCCGCTGAAGGATACTTCGAGCGTCACGCGGGCGTCTGCCAGCCAAGCCCAATAGTACGGAAGGTGGGTGACGGTCGCGACCTGGTCGCCCGGCTTGAGGCCAAGGGCGTGAAGGTCGCGCGCAATTTCATAATGCAATTGCGCGGGTGGCTGGTTGGCGGGCGTCGCGAATGCGGCGCGGGTGGACTCAACCAGCATGAGCAGGCACGCTGTAGTAGCGATCGCCAGGGAAACGCGGCGATCCTCCAGCACGCCACAGAACAGCGCGGTCCACAAGAGCACAAAGAACGGCGCCAGGTAACGGCCTTCGGCGTGAACGGGCGCGTACATCGCAAAGGGCATCGCGCCCAGGGCCAGCACCGGCCACAAAGTCTTCAGACGGTCCGCAACGCGACGCTTGCTGGCGCTCAGAAGAAATAGCGCCAGCAAGGCAAACAGCAGCGGGAGCTGGCGATGATGCAGAGAATAAGCATAGACGCCAGCCTGGTCGACCAGCGCGCGCGCGAAGTCTCGTGGACGATAGGCGACTTGCACGCCTTCGTACCAATAAGCCGGGTCGTACCACGGCGGATAGGTGCCCGCAATGGGTTTAGCAAATTCGAAGATCGCTGGCCGTGTCGCAAGTTGGCGCGTGGGATGAATGGGCCGGCCGTTCCCAGCCGGACCGCCCTGCCAGTTGGCATTGGGCAGAACGTTGACGTGCCAGACCAGGTTGAGCCTGGCGCTATCGCCGAATGTGAAACGGCCTTTGGCTTCCGAGAGCACCCCGATGTAGAGGGCGGCAATTACCGCAAACACACCGCACGCCCAGAGGGTCCGTTTGCGGCCTAGCACGGCGGCCATCGCGAGACACAGAACTCCGATGGGCAGAAACGGCGCTTTCGCAAGATAACCGAGGCCCAAGGTCGCACCGAGCGCCACGAATTGCCGGGCGCGCTGGTCACCGGCGGCGATCCGCATCAGCAGTCCGGCGGCAACGAAGGCGAAGAAATTCACCAGCAGATCGGGCGTGACGAAGCCCGCGCTCGTGAAATCCAGCGAGCAATACAGGAACGCCGAATAGCTGAGCAGCAGCAAGCTGGCCGGGCTCGAGACCGGCAGCAGTTTCCGAATGGATCGTGCGAAAAACAGAAACCCAGCGAGCGACATCGCATAGAGGATGAAATTCAATAAATGCACTAGCGGAAACTGCTGCTCGCGCGCGGGGTGAACTACTGCGCTGAGCGCGCCGATTAGCCAGGGGTAAAGCGGGCTCCATTGCGTGTTGAGGGCGTTGTGAAAATCGCGATCGAGATACGCGGCGGCGTTGTCCAGATACTGGATGCCGTCCGGATTCATGTCGAAGCGCGTGGTCCAGGCTTGGACAGCGCCGAGCACCAATGCCACCAGGCAGAAGCCGATGGTGAGACGCCGGATCAGCCGATTAGCCGGCGTCCCGGTTCCCGGCGGCGCGCTCGTAAGAACGCCGGGAGAAACCACGGACCTGATGCTCCGACTATAGCATCAGCCTCATAACGGCGAAACGCGCTATGCTGCGGAAAGCTTGCTGAGGGAGGACCTGTGACGCCTCTCAAACCGGGTGATATGCGCAGATGGCCGTTGACTGGCGCGATCGCAATTCTCGCTGCCAGCATCGTCAGCGCGCAAACGCGACCGGAATTCGACGTAGCTTCCGTCAAGCCGAACAGGTCGGGGCCTCGCCCGAACTTCGACACTCCGTACGTTTTCTCGCCGAGCGGCCGATTTACGGCCACCGATGTCACCCTGACGGAGCTAATCATCGTGGCGTATCAAACTCGAAGGATTCAGATGCAGGGCGGGCCCGGATGGCTCGACATAGATCGATTTGATATTGCCGCGAAGGCTGACGATGCCGCCGGTCCAGTCAACGGCGCGCAGTTTCGGGCAATGATCCAGACGCTGCTTGAGGACCGGTTCAAACTCGCTCTGCACCGCGAAACCAAAGAACTTTCGGTATACGCGCTGGTGGTGGCTAAAAACGGGCACAAGCTCCAAAAAGCAAAAGATGACGAACAGCCTCTGTTTGCGCCGGGCAAAATGGGCCAGATGACGTTCCGAAAAATGCCCGTGGTTGCGCTGGTGAATACGGTGTCGAACATTCTGCAGACTCCGGTAATCGATCGAACGGGGCTGACCGGATTTTTCGACTACACTCTCGAGCCCGCGCCGCCCGACCCAAACCAGATGCGCGCGACAGGCGCCGCGAGCCCAGTTACGGCCTACAACTTCGGCGATGCCGTGATCGCCGCCGTGCAGGAACAACTCGGGCTTCGGTTGGAAAAGCAGAAAGCTCCGCTCGAGATCACCATCATCGATCACGCCGACCAGCCTACGGAAAACTAAACAACCGCCGCGCTAGTGCTGCTGCTTGGCTGCCAGAGTCATCACAGCGCCAAGGGCGGCCGGCGGCTCAACGCAAGACATCGACATAGCGGTTGTCAGGGAGCAGGAGAAATAGCCAAGTCATTGCAAGTGTTGATTCTATTTTGACACATATAGCATTATATGCTATATTTTATTTCGTGGGAGGATAATACCATGACTCCTGAGCAGTGGAAGGCCGGCCGCGAAAAGGTTGGCTTGACTCAGGTGGAAGCCGCCATCGCACTGGGCGTGTCACAACCCTATCTGTCACAACTCGAAAAGGGGTTGAGGGCGTCTGGTTTTGCGCTCGCTCGAAAGGCTGCGAAGCTTTATAGGCTCCCTACGGCGGTTCCTTTGAAAGGACCGCTGGAGCGTTCGAGTGTTACTCCGGATGAACTTCAGAGAAAGCTGGCTTCCCTTGGCTACCCAGGGTTCGCGCATGTTCGTTCCAGGGCGGCGAGCAATCCCGCCGAAGTGGTGCTCAATGCCGTCGTGAAACGGGATTTGGACACGCGCTTAGTTGAAGCCTTGCCCTGGGTGCTGACCACGTATACCGGTCTGAACTGGCAGTGGCTTCGGGACTCCGCCAAATTGCACAATGTTCAAAACAGGCTTGGTTACCTCGTGCATCTCGCGTGGCAGACAGCAGGAGCTTTACCGGTTCGCCAAGCGGCGGTGCCGGTCTTGTCCCGATGGGAGAGCGAACTCGAGGCAGCTCGTCTGGCCAATGAAGGAACGCTCTGCCGCGATTCGATGCCGGCACCTGAACGCGCGTGGTTAAAAACACACCGAGCTGAAGCTGCGGTCCACTGGAACCTACTAACCGGCCTCACAGCAGAGCAGCTACCATATGCCGCCCATTGAAGAGCCGCCGGAGCCGTGGCGGGCGTTCTTCTTTGAGCTGGATAATCTACTCACCGAAGAAGTTCAACTCCATTGTTGTGGCGGCTTTGTTGTGACGCATACTTACGGCGTCGCCCGCACGACGAGGGATGTTGATTTTTTAGGCGTTGTCCCGAACGTCTGGCGAAGTCTCACTGAAATAGCGGGCGAGGGTTCGCTCTTGCATAAGAAACATAAGATCTACCTTCACGCTGTTACCATTGCGACGGCGCCCGAAAATTACGTGGAACGATTGGTCCCCATCTATCCGGGTGCATGGCGACGATTACGTCTGTTTGCGCTTGAGGCTCACGACTTAGCTCTTTCCAAGTTGGAGGGCAATAGGGAACGTGATCGCGATGATGTAGAACGCCTCGCACGCGCGGGTTACCTGAAGCCGGGCATCCTCAGGGAGCGCTACTGCAGTGAGATGCGTCCGTATTTGCCAAGCAATGAGGCTCAACACGACTTGACGCTCCAACTATGGCTCGAGTTGGTCAGCGCGATTCAACCGGGCCAACCTGCTCGATAGTGTGGTATGCGGTGCGCTTAGCGCCGCTGCTCCTTCGCTGCCAGCAGCATCGCTTTTCCGCACTCCTCGGCGACCGTCAGATAGCGCTGCACGGTCTGCTTGCCGACCACGTAGGGATTCGGATCGCCCGGCTTGCGCGTGGCGAGCGCATTCAGCTTGGCGAAGGAGTTGTCAAATTCCGAATGATTGGTGATGATCACGTCAGCCCCGGCTCCCCCGGCGAGGTCGCGGAAACGCTCTGCGGACTTGATATAGGCCTCGATCATCGGAATCGGTGTCGCGGTGCTGAGCGCCGTTCCGCCCCACTCGGCCGCCAGGTGCGGATGACCCAGATCCTTCACGGGAACCAGCGTCGAGATGGTGCCGGGTGTGTGGCCCGGCGTGATGTAGAGCGTGATGGTGGTGTCGCCGAGCTTGAGCTTTTCGCCGTCCGTGGCCACCATGTCGCGCCGCGGGATCGGATTGCGCGTGTCGCGCTCGGCCAGTTCCCAATCGGCCGCGCTAAACAGAATGTGCGGATGGAATTCGTCCTGAAGTAGCTTCGCGCCTGCGTCGTGATCGCCGTGGCCATGGCTCACCACCACGTACTTGATCTTGGCCGGATCGAGCCCGAGCTTTCTCAAACCTTCGACGATCTCGGGTTCGGCGGCGTAGCTATACAGCGTGTCGATGATGATGATGCCGTCGGAGGTGGTCACCGCCCAGGAGCCGTGAATCTTGGTGCCGAGAAAATACAGGTTATCGAACACCTTCACCGGCTCGGCGTACCATTGTTCGCGAGGAGGATCGGGGCGCGGCGCGGCGGCTGCGCCTCTACCGGCCGGACCGCGGCCTTGCGGCGCTGGAGTTTCGCCGGGGCACACGCGGTTATAAATCCCAACCAGATCCTGTCCGGCGGCGGCGCGCGCGGCGGCGCGGTGCCCGTCGATCGTATCGGGGACCTGTTGAGCGAATACAAACGCGGCGCAACTTAGCGCAAGACAAGCGGGGCGAGAGAAAAATCGCATGACGCCCAGCTTACTACAGCCGCTAGTTCGCCAGCGTGAAGTTGACGTCGATCTGCGTCACCACCTCCACCGGCTTGCCGTTGAGCAGCGTGGGCTGATAGGTCCACTGTTTGAGCGCTTGTAGAGCGGCATCGGCCAGGATCGCCTCTCCCGAGATAAGATGCAGGTCGACAATCTGGCCGCCCGCGCCAATCAACGCGTTGTAGCTCACCTTGCCTGTGATGTGTTGTTGCTTAGCCTCGGGCGGATATTTGGGCATGACTCTGTTTACAAGCTTCGTCTGCATCATGTTGCCGCCGACGCGGACGCGCTGAACGCCCGGCGCTGGTGGAGGAAACCCGACCGCAGCCGAATCGCCCTGGGCTCCAGGCGGTGCGAAGAGCAGCGAAAACTGATGGTTGCCGGCGATGTGAATTGTCATCTTGAGATGGGAATCGAAATTCGTGACCGCGCTCTCCACCTGCCGCAGATCGTCGTACTGCATTACGTCGCCCTCGTGGAAGGGCAGTCCACCACGCAGGTGTTCTTGGGCGTCAGCAGTGATTCCACGGAAATTCACAGCCGTGAGAGTCGCCGGGAACTGGCCATTCACGTAAGCGGGATCGAGGTAGTATGTCGGGCCGGACGTTCCATCCGGGTGCGTAGCGGCAGCCGCGCCCGCGACCTTGACCTTGACCTGGGCCGAAGCGGGTCCAGCCTCATAGTGCCAGTTGAGGACGCTTTCGAGCACCGGCTTTCGCAGCTCGTCCGGTCCGCTCAACACGCGCGCATCGCTCACTTCTCCCTTGGCATTCAGACTCACTTCAACCACCACGACGCCGCGCGCGGTTACGTTCGCGGGAATGTGGACGGGTGTGCGATGCAGCAGCGCCGCACCGGCGTCCACCGCGACTCCGGGATCGTCCGGCTGAACTTGCGCCGGGACGGAAAACGGAATCAGCCAAACTGAAATACGCGCGGCAACCAACAGCGCTGAGCAGATCGTCGCGAGCGTGGTGAACAGGCGAGTGCGGGACATGGAAACCTCCTGAAGTACAGCCGCCACTCTGTGGGCGAGCTGGCGTTTTCTAAGGAATAGGGGAGCCGGAGCGAGATCCGGCTGAATCTTCTGTTCGGCTACCGCGACCAGTGCGTCGAGATAACGATCCCGGTCGCGCGTTACGCGGATGACTTCGCGATCCACTACCTGCTCGCGAGCCAACTGAACGCGGCTCAGGACGAACCAGACCGCGGGGTGAAACCAGAATGCCGCGCGGATCGCTTCTTCGGCCATGACGAAAAGCCAATCGCGACGGACTACGTGAATGAGCTCGTGGCAGGCGATGGCCTCGCGCATGGAAGCTTCCATTTCTTCAAAGCGCGCGGGCAGAAGCACCGAGGCGCGCGGCCAACCATATGTCACCGGGCCCGTAAGATCAGGATGCAGGTACCATCGGGCAGAGCTGCTTCCAAAGGGGACTGGCGGCGTCGGCAACAGACGCGAGTCCTTCCGGTAGCGGCCGAGACGCAGCAGCCCAGCCCCAATCCAAAATAGCCGCAATGCCGCGCCGAGCGCGATGATCCACAGTAAATCAGCGCGGCTCCAGTGGTGCGCTTGTGGACCGAGTGCTTGCCGCAGCCCCAGACCCACCCCGGCATCTTCGATCAGGGCAGGAAGCGCCTCAGGTAACGGCATGCGCCATGGCTCGATCATTGGCAATGCCAGCAAGAGCAATAGCAGCCCCTGCCATGCCCACAGGCGCGCTTTGGGTTGGTGGAGAAAACGAATCGTAAGCGCGCCCGCCACCGCCAGCAGGCAAATCTGCGCGCTCCACACCAGGAGCGTGTCGAAGAGCGCTTGGCCGGTCATTTTGCCCTCCCGCTTTGAGGAGGCTTCGAGGAGCGGATGGCCCGCCGAATTTCGTCCAGATCTTTCGCCGTGAGCTGTTCGTCTTCGATCAGGTGCAGCAACAGCGGCTCGGCCGATCCGTTGAAAACGCGTTGCACAAAATCGCGCACGATCGCCCCGATCACCTGCTTCTGAGGCTTGGCCGGAGAATACACGTAAGCCCGATCCTGCTGCCGCTTTTTGAGGTGGCCTTTTTTCTCTAGGATGTTCATCAGCGTCATGACGGTGGTGTAGGCGATGTGCCGTTTCTTGAGCAGCTCCTCGTAGACGTGCCGCACGGTGGCCGATTCGAGCTGCCAGACCACCTTCATGATTTCCAGCTCCTGCCCGGTGAGAGTGCTGTGCCGCGGTCGCATACTAATTAATTAGTACTAAACGACCACGTTGTCAAGCGCTATTTTTAGACCCTGCCGGCGGAAACGGTGACAGATCTGTCGATCAGTTAAATCAAGCACTTAGCATCGGCACCCCGCCGCCGCACTCTATACTCGCCGCATGAAGGAGGGCTCGCGTCAGTGTTGCAGCGATACCTGATTGTTATCTTTTTCGTGTGCCAGGCCTGGTGCCAGACGCCTACGGCGATTGACCTGAAGGCGCAGAGCAGAGACGTGGATTTCACCGGCGCGATGAGCACCGCGCCCTTCAAGTCCGGCGCGGCGCTGCCCAGCAGTTGCTCGGTGGGACAAATGTTCTACCTGACCAGCGCGGCCGCCGGCACCAACGTCTATGGCTGCACGGCAACCAACACCTGGACGCTCGAAGCAGGAACCGGTGCGCAGTCCGCCAGCCAGCTTTCAGACCTGGCGCCGACGCTAACCTCGGCGACCACGCTGACCCTCGGCGCGAGCTGCTCGGTTACCGCGCCCTGCAATGTGCGGTTCGGAAGCTCGGTGTACGCCTTCACCACTTCGACCTCGGCTACCATCAGCGCGGGCACCGGCACGGCCTACGTTTATCTGGATCCGAGTGGAAACCTCACCGTTGGCCACAACCTGACGGTAACCTGCGCTTCGGGCTGTCTGGCAGCGCCGGGCGTGAGCGCATTTCCCTCCAATTCCATTCCAATTTTCACCTGGACCGCAACCAACGGCACTTGGGATACCACCGGCGGCAAGGACTGGCGTGCATTCCAGAGCACCACCAACATCGCGGCCGGAACCGGCTTGCTCAGCGCCACCGCCAACGGCGTAACCACCCTCTCGATTGACCCCACCTTACTAGCGTTGTGGATGCCCGTCCCGCCCACTTCCTCGACCGCCTGCACCAAGGGCGCCTGGTCGGTCGACACCTCCTACTATTACGTCTGCGTAGCTGCGAATACTTGGCTCCGCGCCGCACTAACAACTTGGTAGGGATCAACGATGCAGCGACTCTTGTATGGTCTGGCAGCCGTTTTGTGCTGCGTTCCCTCCTTTGGCGCGCCCGGTAAAGTTGGAATCCAAACCACCAACACCCAGGCGGTGCTGTCCTTCACGGTCAGCGATCCATCGCAGTGTACGGTCCAGGTCTATAGCGATGCGGCGCAGACGCACCTGGTCGACGACACCAACGCCACGCTGTTCCCCGCTTCCCAGCGATGCAATCGCGCGGGGTCGGCGATCCTGGGGAAAACGGTCAGCTTCGTGGCCGGTTTGCGGACGTCGCAAAAAGCCAGCGACGGAAAACTGCACTCGCGGGCGCTGGCCGCGCAGACGGTTTATTACTACTCGATCACGGATCTGGTGGACTCACAGACTTCGCAAGGATCGTTCACCACATCCACGCTGCGGCTTGGCAGTTTGTATCCTGAGCAACCGCCCTTCGATCCCAACGGCTGGGACAACCGCGCGTATCCGCAGTTCGATTGGACCATAAGCCAGCGGAATCAGGCGCTGGCGGATCCGCTCAGCGGGCAGTTAGTAAAGCGAGTGACGTTCGCCGGAGACGCGTATGCGGCGAGTCAAAATAGCACCGACGGCCTGGGCGCGCCATTGGCGACCGGCGTGATCTCGAGCGGCGTGTGTTCCAGCGCCGCGAATCTGAACACGGCTGGCGCAAGTTACGCCAATTGCACCGGCGCGGCCCAGATCTTCATGCCGCTTCCAGCGTTTCAGATGACCGGGACTGGCGTTTTCAACAACTGGTACCCGCGCTTCAACGTCGACGATCTCCTTCTGTACATGTATGGCTCGGCGGACTCCACCGCGATCGGCGCCGCCGATGGAAGCAACACGCTGGCGGTTTGTCTCGCGCAAGGAGCCGGCCTGCCGTGCTTGTCGCGCACGTTCAATATCACGTTGCAAAGCACGCCCGCCGCCACCGGCACGGTGAAGATTCCGGCCGCGGCGCCCGCGCCGGTGTTTGCGAACTGGGGCTACACGCCGCTGCACGGCGATGTGGTTCCGACGCCTGGAACCGTGAGCGTCAACGGCAACACTGTCTCGCTGACCAATCCCGGCCAGGCCTATACGTCTGAGAACGCGTTCGACGTGGACTGGCCAGCCGGCAGCAAGATTTATATTCAAGGCTCCTCGGCGTGGGGTTGCGCGAACAACTACTGCACCATCGCGTCCATCCAATCCGCGGTGCAATTGACCACGGTCGAAACGTGCAACTCGGCCTGCCCGGCATCGGCAAATTACGAAGGCCGCGCGTTTGGATTTCAGATTGTGCGCCAGGGCGCCATCGGATCCATCAACGTCAGCTTTGGATTTGAAGCCGACATGTCCAGCTCCTGGTCGGTACTTGAAGACGCGACGCCGCAGCATTGCAATTCAAACCCAGTGGCAGTGACCAACGACGCCGCCGGAAATCCCTACTCTGGCTACACGCTCCAAGGTTACCTGTGCACTTTCTCGCACGAGTGGGCGGGCACGGCTTACTGGCTTTTCATCTCGAAGGATCAGAACGGCGCGCCGCTGGGCGAATCGCGGCCGCTGGGACCATCCGGCGTTCCTACCAACCAGTCCTGGACATCCAACGGCGCTAGTTTTCCAAACGGGGCGAACATTGCCTTCGCTGGATGGCATCCCACCGACGGCAGCAAGTTCATGGCGAGCGCTGCTTACAATTCCGGCACAACCGCGCTGCTGGTCTCGGCGCAATACGATCCCACTCAGCCCGGATGCAGTCCCGCGTATACGAACTGGTCCGGCGCTCAGCAATATGTCGCCGCCTATTCCTACCCTGTCGCGACCTGCTTCACTTACACGAATCTCACCAATCCGTCCGGGAACCCGCCCATGGACCTGCGCTCACAGATTGTCAGCGCGTATGCAAGCTACAACCCGGGCTTCGATCTGTCCGGCTTTGCGGTCGGCGAGGTCACGGTGACCAGCGGATACGCGTTGAGCTGCCTGGGCGCAACGGGCGGCGGCGATCGGAACCTAAGAGTCTGCGGCGCCTTCGACGCGACTAGCGGAAACTTGGTTCAGGTCTTCGACAGCTTCTCCAAATATCCCGGCCGCTGGGGCTACGTGCACGGTCCCATTCACGGCATCGGCACGTATCATGCCCTCACGCTCGATCATCCGTATCCCAACGCCGCCAGCGCGAGCAACGCTCTGTACGGTCCTTTTGAAATGGCGGTGACGGCGGTGAATCGCGCCGGCTTCGGACAAACCGCGAGTTGGACCTTCACGGGCACAGGCGCAGGCACTTCCATGGCCGCCAACGAAGCCTATGCGTGCCCCACCGGCCTTGCCGCGTACTTGGTCAACCTGGGCGCGGCCGGCAATCACTGCATTCAGGTTCAGGTGTCGTCGGAACCCTGCAGCCACACGCCCGGCACGCAAGCTATTTATCCCGGCGGCAAGACCGAAGCTCAACAATTTCCCTGCACCAGCACTGACGGAACCACGGTGACAAACGCCGCCTGGTCGAAATTGCAAAACCTGGCCGTGGGCGACTGGGTGCGGCCGAACGAAAACTATAACGACTACGACGAAGTGTTCATCATCGCCAAGAAAGATGTGATCTCGGCGTCGCAGATCAATCTCTGGCTGGTGCGCGGCGGCGGTGTGTGGCCCAACAACGCGCAACCCGCTTACGCCACCATCAACGCGGTGCATTCGGACGGCCTGTCGCTCGCCATGACCGCCAACTGGATTCTCGCCGCGGCGAACTGGATGATGAACGCGACCGACCCGTCGGCAACGTGGCTCCCGGACAACCCCGCGCTGGTGCTGGTGCACGGCGTTCAAGTTCCCGGATCGAATCCGAACAACAAGATCGCGGTCGCGGTGGATCTGCAAGATCAAACCAAGTACGCGGGCTTCTATGACCTGCCCATTGCGCAGCAGATCATGCAGCCGCTGCCGGATATTGCGGCGGTCGGTCCCGCTTGGGCTGCGTCGGGCGCGGGCTACGCGGGCTTGATCCAGCAATACATGAACAATGACCAACTCGCCGCGTCGCCCTGGGATCGGCGCTGGGTGGTGAATTACCGGCATCTGAATCCGCCGTCGGGCAATGGGCCGGAATACCGGTCGAGTCCGGGCGTGGCTGGCGTCTTGACCGCTGTCGCGGGCACAGCCCAGGTCTACAAGATCACGGATCCGTATTCGGGCGGCCCTCCCGATCCCAAGCAGCTGCCGTTCGTGCTTTTCGCCGGGCGGTTTCTGCTGAAAGATGTCAGCAGTCCCAACACCGCCACCAACACCATCACCGATGCCACCACTTTCGCCGCATGCTTCGCGATTCAAGCGGGTGAATGCCGGACGGATTCCAGCGCCGGCGACCGTTATGTCAGCGTTCCCTTTGCCGCGGGCGAGAACCAGTGTTTGACCAATCAGTACGAAGAAGTGGCGCCTTGCTTCTTCAACGCCTCGCCGGTCGCGGGCAAGATTCAACAGATCGATGTTTCTGGAAAGTTCGACCGCGGCGGACTGCGCCAGCGGATGCTGTCCACCGCCTTCACCGGGATCGGCGGGCAATATCAATTCTCCGCGCCCAAGATGACTCCCGACGGTGCCTGGATGTTCGTGCCCTGCTGGTGGCTGAACGGCGTGCGCTCGGAAGTGTGCGCAGTCTCGATGCCGCCGTTTCCGGCGCAAGATTCGCAAGTGAGAACCGGCTATGCGGCGCACGACGTCACGCTGTCCGGCTCGCCCGGCGATCAGGTGCGAATTTGCTGGGGCTACGCCGAAAACGGCCCGGTGGATGGATCGCCGGCGAGCCTGTACCCGACACCGCGCCAGGAGCAAGGCTGCTCGATCGGCGCTGTTCCCCTCACGGCTACCACACCGCCTCAAAACCCCGGCAACAGCGCCGGCTACGTCAACATCGACACCGCGACACAAGGTAATTGGGAAACCTTGTACGGCTCCGACGGATATAATGTCATTCAGGATTCCACCCTGTACCCCAGCTACGTGACCGTGGCCGTCGGCGGAGCGCCGTACACTTGGGCCACGCAAACCTCCGACGTTCGAGGCTTGCAAAGAGTCAGCAGTCCCGGAAGAGTCGCGGCCAGCGTCTATAGTTCCACTTCGTTTACGGTAGACCTCAATTTCACCGATGGCGCCACACACAAGGTCGCGTTCTACTTTGTGGATTGGGATTCAGGAAATCGATCGGAGACCGCGCAGATTTTGGACGGCGCGACCGGCGCTGTGCTGGATACGCGATCCATCACGAATTTTTCCGGCGGCATCTATTTGGTCTGGAATCTCAGCGGGCATGTCACGCTGAAGATCACCGATGTTTCCGGCGTCAACGCGGTGCTCAGTGGAATCTTTTTCGGCAGCGGTTCTCCGGGCGGCGCGGTCGCGGGCCCGTTTGGATGGGCCAGCGAACCGGTGAAATACGCCGATTGCAGCGCCGGTTGCCGGATTCGAATGAATCTCATTCCCGGACGCGTCGCCTATTACATCATCCAGCGCAACAACGGCGGCCAGATCACCACGTCGCCCGTCATGGTGGCGGTCGAAAAGTAGGAGCGGCTTACGATCGCGCGCTGGCTGGACCGAGTGACCGCGATCTGGTCGAAACCCTCCACTAGGCTCGCCGATCTCTGCGCGGTGCTGCTGATTCTTCTAATTAGTGCTGTAACCGCGGCCATCGGCGCGGTCCACACGCGCATCTTCGGGCACGATATCTTCATTTTTCTCGACGCAGGCTGGCGCGTTTTAAACGGCCAACGTCCGGAGATCAATTTCAATCCCAGCATGGGTCCGCTCTTGTCGCTGCTGTCAGCGGCTGGGTTGAAGCTCGCTCACAATTCTCCGAACGGAATCGGCTACATGAGCGCGCTGGTCGGCGGAATCGCAGGTTGCTGGGCTTACGCCATCAGCCGGCGGCGTATGGCGGCGATTCCGGCGACGCTGGCCGGAATCGTCGTGGCCCTCATCGCGACGGCGCCGTTCCCCATCGGCTGGCCACCAAATGTGTTGAGCCACGCCATGCTTTACAACCGCTATGGCTACGCGCTGCTAGGCCTCGTCGTCTTGGAATGCTTTCAGCCGGGTCAGAGCACTCTGATAGGCGGAGTCTCGACTGGTGTTGTCTCCGTCGCGTTGTTGTTCCTCAAGCCCAGCTATTGCCTGGTTGCGTTGGGATTCGCAGCTTGTTCGGTGGTGATCGAACAACGCGGGTTGCGCCGCATCCTCGGAATTGCGATCGGCCTGTCGGCAGCCGGCCTGGCGATGATGGCGTATTTGCGGTTCGATTTTGCTGCCTTTGGGAGCGATTTGCGTTTGATGAGTGCTGCACGGAGTTCGAGCCTGTCGCTATGGAACGTTCGCTGGTCGCTCTTCAAGGGCCTGGGCGATTTTCTTCCGCTGGCCCTGCTGGCCGTGTTGGCCTCGAGCCTCACCTTAAGACTGCGGCCGCTGCTAGTGACAGCGCTGGTGTGGATCGGCGGCGCTCTTCTGCTGGCCACCAATGCCCAACCGAGTGGCTATCCGCTGAATGCGCTATTGGCGCTGCTGCTAGTCGAACAAGGCCGCGCCGCAATCGCACGCGTTTCATGGAACGCGCCGCGTTTTCCCAAACCAGAAACCGTTCTCATCCTGCTAGGCCTGATCTGCTACGCACCGATCGCCATCGGGGACGCCAGCGGCCTCGCGTACGCCTTGGTCGACTCCCACAGAAACCCTCCGGTCGCGCGATTTCACGCCACGCCTCTAAGGAACCTGATTCTCTACGACACACCCGACGGAACCGACGCCGACCAACGCAGCAACGGCCGCGCCTACGTCGATTACGTCAACGACGGTGTGGATCTGATCCAGCGCGTTTCCAAACCAGACCAAACGGTCTTTACTCTCGACATGGTGAACCCGTTTCCCTACGCCCTGCTGCGCCGCCCGCCCGAGGGAGGCACACCGGCGCTGGCCTTCAATCACACTTTCAACGACCAGCACAAGCCTTCGCCCAAATGGTTGTTCGGATCCGCCGACATTGTGATGGTGCCGAAGCATCCCGCATCCTCGGAGCCCGACGCTGCGGCACTATTCCGCAATTATCTGCCGGCCATCCAGAGTAAGTTCACTTTGTGCGCCGAATCGGATTGGTGGAAACTCTACCGGCGCCGCTAGCGCGCGGTTACGGTCCAGAGCGACGGATGAGCGCTCGAGTCCAGCACCGCGTACGCAGCGTCATAAGGCCGCGCGTCGCCGATCACGGACTGAACGATGGCGGCCGGCCTGCGCTTGATCTCGTGCAGCAAAAGAACCAGGTACTCACCGATGATCCCCAGACAAACGAACAGCACGCTCAAAGTGAACGCCAGAAACACCAGCAGCGTCGCGGTGCCTGGATTCGCGCCCACCCAATATCCGAGCACGGTGAAGCGCGGGAACAGCCGGTTCACCAGCACCAGCACTCCGAATACAACCGAGAACAGCCCCATCGCGATTCCCATCAGGCTCGCCAGACGCAGTGGAATGCTGCTGAAGGAGATCAGGCCTTCCAGTGCCAACGCGGTGAGTTTTCGCAAATTATATTTGGTCGATCCGCGCAGGCGCGCCGGACGATCGTACACGATCCCGGCTTGCCGGAAACCCACCCAGGAGCGCAAGCCTCGCAACATGCGCGATTGTTCAGGCAGCGCCAGCAGCGCTTGTTGGCAGCGCGCGCTCATGACGCAGAAGTCGCCCGCATCGCGCGGCCATTCGTGATCGGCGGCGCGCTGGATAATGCGATAGAACGCCGAGTAGCCCGCACGCAGCAGCCAGGGTGCATCGCGTCGACCCCGCACGCCGTAGCTGACATCCAGTTCATCGCGCAAACAGGCGCGGTACAGCTCCACCAGAACCTCGGCCGGATCCTGCAAGTCGCAATCCATGATGCCGACGTACTCGCCGCGCGCGTAAGCCAGGCCGGTCGAAAGCGCCGCTTGATGGCCGAAGTTGCGGCTGAGCCGAACACCCGAGATGCGCCCGTCGCGCCGGTGCCATTGCTCGATCACGGCGGAGGTGCGGTCGCCGCTGCCGTCGTCGACGCACAGGATGGCCCATTCTCCATCGGTCGCGTCTTCTAGAACCGGCGTCACGGCGGCGAAGAACTCTCCGAGCATCTCCTCTTCGTTGTAACAAGGGACGATAACACACAGACGCGGAAATTCGCTAACCATGCGCCACTCCATCGGCCAGAACCGGATGCCATCGGCTCCCGATCCAGCTAGCGAGCAAACTTCGATGCCCGCGTTCCAGAGCCACGAAAAACGCCAATGAATAGTAGGCGGGCCCGACGATGGCCGCCACCGCAAGAATCTGCATCCAGTTGTTCCCGGGCAGAATGGTTGACCGCAGCCAGAAGGAAAGCGCCAGCACCGGCAGCATCGCCAGCGCCGGCGGCGCGTATACGCCGCGCAGGTATTGCGCAAATGGCAGGCCGATGGTCTTGCTGACTAGCAGTGAGGCAATCAGTCCGCGGTTCAGAATCATGAGCGACGCCGAAACCCAAGCCGCTCCGACAATGCCCCAACGCGGAATCGCGATCAGCAGCAGAAGCAGCGCGGCCAGCGCTTCCACCAGCAGAGTTCGAGCATAGCGTTGATGCTTTCCCAGGCCTTGCAAAAGCATCCCGGCGCTGAATTGTCCCACCACGCCGACGACGTACCCGGCCACCAGAATCGGCAGGACCTTCGCGCTGTAGCTTGCAAACTGCGCGCCAACCCAAAAGGTGAGTAATTGCGGCCCGTGCGTCCATAGCAGGATCGCAAGCGGCATGAAGATCACCAGGCAATAGCGATTGGTATAAACCGCCAGGCCGCTCAGGCCTTCCGAGCCTTCACGCGCGGCCAGCTCGGCTGCATTGGTGTTAGTCACAATGCCGATTCGCCCCACCAACTCCACGGTGTACTGGAGCAGCCGCACCGGTAAGTTGTAAAAGCCGACGAAAGCCGCGGGCCGGAAATGTCCGATCAGCAGCGGCGCGCCTTGATTGAGCAGCTGGTTCGAAATGGTCATCACGAAGGTATGGATTCCGAATCGCGCCATCTCTCGCAACGTTCCGAAGCTCGCGTGACGAATCGAAACCCGGGGGCTTGGAAACACCCGTCGGAAATAGAAACAGTTCACCGCGTAGCCGGCCACCTGGCTCACGATTGCGATTACGCCGATCGCGACCAGCTTGTAGCCCAGATACAGCGCCAGTGCCCAACCGATGGCGCGCACCGCGGCAGACACAATGGATGCTTTAGTCGAGTATTCAAAGCGCTGCACGGCCTCGAGACTGGCGTTGAACACGTTGAATACCAGCCCGAGGCACCAGTTCAACGTGATCAGAATTATTAGCGTTTGGAAACTGCCGCGCAGGTTCGCCGGGATTTGGAAAAATCGCTGGACGTAGCTCACCAGCGCGAACACTACGCCCAGGACCACCGCGCCCGCGAGAGTCGAATAAACTAATGCCGTACTGATTACCGCGCGGACGTTCTGGCCGTCGTCGATGGCGGAATAGTGCGCGACGAACTTGACGGTCGCGGATCGGAAGCCCAGGTCGAAGAACCAGTAATACTCGACCAACGAAAACGTGATGGCCCACACGCCGTAGCCGTCCGCGCCCAGCTTGAGAATCAGGTATGGCGATAAGACGAACCCAATAAACAGGCTGACGGCCGTCCCGAGCCAGTTCCACAGCACGTTATTAACGAAGCGCCGGCTGCGCTCTGGCGTCCCGTGGTCGGTGCCCGCTGGGCTTTCTCTCATCGTTGAGAAAGATAGTGCCGAGAGGCCGAAGATTGTCTCTGGAGACTGATTGGGTAGCCGGGATATAAAACCGCGTCGAAGTTGTCCTGCGCCAGCATCACGGACCGCTCGCGCTGGTCGGCATACCCGCTGACCATTACGCCCGGCAGATAGTAATGAATCATCGGGAGATCGTTTTGCGGCGCCAGCAACCTCTGCCCTTCGAGAGGATGCACTCGAGCCAGAACTTCGGCAAGCCGGGGCGCCGGCAGGATGGGATGCGCCCGAAGCTGCGTGTACGTATTCCAGAACAGCAAAAGAAGAATTGCGGCGGTCGCGGCGAATCGGAGCGGAGCGGCTTTCCAGTTCTTCAACACAGCGGCCAACACGAAGCCGGCGGCGATTTGAAACGCCGGCAAGAACGGAAGCATATAGCGCGGCGTTTCGGTGTTCACCCGCAGGAGAACAAGCAACATCAAGACGCCATACAGCACTACCGGCATCAACATCTTTCGCGTGGCCGAATCGCAGAATCGGAAACAGAGAATGGCCGCGACACCGAACAAGATCCACTCCCCGGGCGATTCGACGAAGCGGTGTTGCCAGGTCTCCACAAATCCGGCGTCGCCCCAGGCCGATTTGCGCATCAGAGCCAGATACGCCATGAACAGATAGGCCTTCGCAAAGCTGAGCTTGAGCACGGCGGCGGGCCAGAGAAACAGAACGGTCGCGAGGAACAGAAATATCGATTTGCGAGTCTGACCAGGCCCGCACGCGATCATCACCGCCAGGAGCACGAAGGCCACTTCCAGCGTGCAGAATGCGCAAGCCGCCGCGATCACGGAGCCGTACCAGAAGCGCTGATCGCCTGTTGCGCGCCACTTCATCAGCAACAGCAATGCGGTCACGGTGAACAGCACGAAAAGCTGATGCGGTGCGATCTCATTGCTAAACACAGTCGCATAGCTCCAGAGATAAAAGGCTGAACTGAGCACCGCGGCCAAGCCGCCCCGTGGAAAAAGCCAGAGGCTTCCGAAATAAATGACCAGCGCGGTGAGCACCGGAAAAACGTAAGAGAAGCCGCGCGTCGCTTGTTCGTTGAGATGCAGCGGAGCGAGTGCCGCCAGCCAGTAGAAATACAGCGGGCCGTGCCAGTGCCGGTAGAAGTTTACGTCGGAGCCCGCGCGGCTGTTGGCCGAGAGCATGGGGCGCCGCGCGTGATCTCGACCGTCTCTCAGGCCGGTCCGGATGTAATCCGCAAGCGATTGTGAAGGTTGATCGGTATAGTTCGACCAGCCCAGCGAGGCTGCGAACATGTAGTCGGCTTCGTCGTAGTAATAAGGCCAGGAGAAGACTTCTCTGCGCGCAAAGAACGCGAACACGGCCAGAATCGCTCCCAGCGCCAGCGCGTGTTTCATGCCGTCTCGTTCCTCCGCTCCAGCGCCAGCCGCAAGGCGATGCTCATGCCGGCGATGGCCGGAAGATAGCTGCTGTAGGCGACATGGAAAAACAGCGTGTCCACGGCATAAGCCAAGGCGCTCGCAAACAGGCAGAACGCTAGAGCGCTCACGCCCGCGTCGCCACCGGCCGCACGGCGGCCATCTGCCTGCCGGTAGATGCGCAGGTTCGAACGCAGCACCAGAAAGATCACGGCCGAATACAGCAGCAATGCGGGAAGGCCGCACTCGCTGGCGATCTCGGTATAGGAATTGTGCGTGCCAAGCCAGGGCGCCTGCTTCCCTTCCCGCGTGAGTTCTTTCGACGCCGCTACGGCAAACTGCCCCGGCCCCACGCCCAGCAAGGGATGCAGCAACGCGTATTTCGCACTTTGACGCAGCAGAGCGATCCGCTGGGTTTGCGATCCCAGCGCAGCCTGATCCAGCGCATCCGAAGCGACGGCATCGGATTGCGACCCGATCAGCGTGACGCGATGGAAAACGCCGGAGGGTGCGATCAACATAGCCGCCGCGGCGACCGGCGCTGCCCACAGAATGGTTCGAATTCGATGCCGCGTTAGCGCCAGGCCCGCCACTCCCAGGACCAGCGCCGCCAGGAACGCGCCACGCGCGCCGGTTTCCAGCATGAACACCATCGCCGCGGCCATCCCAGCGCCACCGGCCACGCGCTTCCACAGTCCCGGTTGGTACAGCAGATATACAAACTGGGTCACGGCGATGAGCAACTGCAGGCTCAGGTCGTTGGCGTTGCGGAAGAACATGCTATCTGGAATTTCCAAACGGCCAGTCTGCATTGAGCCGCCCCACAAGCAGTCGATCAAAAGCAAAACGTCGGAAGCGATCAGGAAAAACATCAGGCGCCGCAGATGACGCACCGTTATCGCGAAAGCAGCGAAGTAATGCAGTTGGATCCAGCCGTGCGGGATGTAATCGAGCAACAGCGTCACCGATCCGCCCCGCCACACGCTGAACGGCGTGGCCAGCAAAATCCAGGCCAGGAAGAGCGCCCATAGCCGGCCGATCGGATCGCGAAACGCGCGGAACACATTGCCGCTCAGGATCAGCAACACGGGCAGAAGGACCCAGGAGACGGTGGAGATGTAGGCCTTCACGTGAAACAATCGCGTGGCGAATTCGTTTGCGTAGCCGGAGATGGTGAAAATGCATAGCAACGCGAATCCGGCGCGTTGTCCGAGACCGGCATCGGGCGCCTGGAGAGCCACGATTGGCGCGACGCGCACAGGCGGCTCGGCCGCAAGAACGATTTGAGGATTGTTGAGGCGGCCCATTTCAACCCGGGCTATGCAAGACGGCCATCAGCGACGTGCCGATGAACCGTTGCGGGATCGGCTCGCATCGCGACAGCCACAGCAGCGCCAGATCGCGGATGCGCCCACCCGTCTCGAAACCCGCGGCAATAGCGCCCGCGCCCGGTCGACGGAGCATCCACAGTTTTCGCAAGACCAGCAGCGGCAGCAACGGCAGCCCCCAGTAGGTGTATCGCGCCAGTGTCAATTCATGGCGCTGCGCCAGCGCCGCGAGCGAGCCAATCCGGTAGCGGCGCAAGTGTCCAACCGCGCGATCGTAACCCGAGTATAAAGACTGCAGCGCCGGCACGTTTACCAGCACGCTGCCTCCGGGAGCCAGGTGAAACTTTACCGCTTCGAGGAATGCGTCCTCGTCCGCGATGTGTTCCAGAACGTCAGCCAGCAGGATCAGATCGAAGCGCGCCTCATACTCCGGGCTCTGCTCGAGCACGTCGTAGCAGCAGACCGGACTGAAGCGGCAAACGGTCTGCTTCAGAGCGGTTTCATTCAGGTCGAATCCGGCGACTTCGGCGTCGTAGGCATCCTCGAGTTGACGCTGCAGCAGACCATGCCCGCATCCGATTTCGGCGATGGCGGTGGACTGCGCGATCAGGTCGCCGGCCAGGTGGCGCAGCACCTCGAAGCGGCGCGTGATCCAGGGATGATCGAGATTGGCAATCTCGTACCAGCGGTCGTCCATCGAGACAGCCGCGGGCGGCGACAAATAGCGTACGGGTTCCGATCGCATGCAGCGGAGAAAGCGTCGTGCGGCGATCGACGCAGAGGCGAGACAACGCATCACCAGTTTACCGTACTGCCGTGCGCGCCGCTCGGGTCGAGCCTCTCGCCGGTTTACTATGAAAAGCGTGAAGGTCCGAGACCTGATCAGGCTCTTGGAATCGAACGGCTGGCGGCTGAGGAGAACCAAGGGCGGCCATCGTCAATTCCGCCATCCTGACAAAGGGATGGTGGTGACTGTATCAGGTAAACTGGGTAAGGACGTTCCGTTGGGGACACTAAAAGCTATCCTTCGAAGCACCGGACTAGCGTTACCAGGTGAGGATCGATGACGTACACGGTCATTTATGAGAAAGGCCCGACGTCGTGGGGGGCATACGTCCCCGACCTTCCTGGTGTGATAAGCGTCGGAGACTCCCGAGAAGAAGTGGAGCGCCTGATCCTGCAAGCCATCCAGTTTCATCTCGAGGGTATGCGCGAAGAAGGGCTCGCGATACCCCAGCCTGCGAGTTTCGCAGGTGTGGTGGAAATCGACTCAGCCGCCTAGACGTATCAATTCCACCTACAAGCACATCGTCGCTCGGTACAATGAGCGCTTATGACACTCAATGGACGTGTGGCCCTTATCACCGGCGCAAGCCGCGGGCTCGGGAAAGCTATGGCATTGGCGCTGGGGGAGGCGGGCGCGCGGCTGGCGCTGGTTTCGCGCGACGCCGTGCAGCTCTCGGCTGTGGCCGGGGAAGCTCGCAAGTTGGGCGCGCAGGCGGAAGTGTTTCGCGCCGATGTCAGCGATGAGGCCCAGGTCCTCGAACTGGCGCGCGACGTTCCGGCCAAGCTCGGGCCGGTGGACATCCTCATCAACAATGCCGGAACGGTGGTGCGCAGCCTGTGCGTCGATTTCACGCTGGCCGACTGGAACCTGGTCCTCAACACCAACCTCACCAGCGCCTTCCTGATGTGCCGGTCCTTCGTGCCGCAGATGAAGGGCCGCGGCTACGGGCGCGTCATCAACATCAGCTCCATCATGGGCCACATCTCGCTTCCGCAGCGCACCGCGTATTCGGCCAGCAAGGCCGGCCTGCTGGGATTCACACGCGCATTGGCATTGGAGCTTGCCTCCGACAAGATCACAGTCGTCGCCATCAGCCCGGGGCCGTTCCTGACCGAGATGACCGCGCCGCTGGCCGCCGATCCCGCCGCCAATGCACACTTCAGCTCGAGCGTTCCGATCGGCCGCTGGGGGCAGCCGGAAGAAATCGGGAAGCTCGCTCTGTACTTATGCTCGGACGAAGCGTCGTTCATCACCGGTACCGACATTCTGGTCGACGGCGGCTGGTGTGCGCAGTAAGCCGGCGCTGCTAGCGGCCCTGCTTTTATTGGCCGCCTGCAATCGCAACGCGGCCAAGCGAATCGCGGTGATCCCCAAGGCCAACTCGCACGAGTTTTGGATCTCGGTGCACGCGGGCGCGGCCGCGGCCGGGCAGAAGTTCGGCGTTGAGATCCTGTGGAATGGGCCCGCGCTCGAAACCGAGTACGACCGCCAGATGCAGATTGTCGACTCGATGATCGCCCAGCACGTCGATGGACTAGCTGTGGCGGCCGCCGAGCGGAAGGCTCTGAACCGGTCGCTCGACCGTGCCGCACAGCTCGGCATTCCCGTCACGGTATTCGACTCGGGCGTCGATTCCAGCAACTACATGACGTTCGTCGCCACCAACAATTATCAGGCCGGGCAGTTGGGAGCGCGCGAGCTAGGCGCGCTGGTGGGAGGCAAAGGCAAGGTCGGGATGGTCATGAACGCGCCGGGCAGCGCTTCCACCATGGATCGAGAACGCGCTTTCGAAGATGTCATGAAGGCGGAGTTCCCGAACATCCAGATTGTCGCGCGCCAATTCTCCATGTCGGCTCGCGCGAAGGGAATGGAGGCCGCCGAGAACATCCTCACCGCGCACCCCGATCTGGCCGGGATCTTTGCAACGTCGGAACCAAGCAGCGCGGGTGCGGCGCTGGCGCTCAAATCGCGCGGCCTGGCAGGCAACGTGAAGCTGGTGGGGTTCGATGCAAGTGACGACCTGATCGCCGATCTCAAAGCCGGGACCATCAGCGCGCTGGTGGTCCAAGATCCGTTCCAAATGGGCTTCCAGGCGGTGAAGACGCTGGTCGACAAACTACACGGCGTGACGCCGCCCAAGCAAATCGATCTGCCCGCGCGAGTGGTTCACAAAGCCGATCTCGACCGGCCTGACGTGCATGAGCTGCTTTATCCGGACGTGAAGAAGTACCTCGGTTCGACGTAGCTAGAACTGCTGCGGGATCGTGTCCTTGAACTTCAGGTGGTCCTTCCAGGCTTGTTCTTCCTCGCGCTCTTCCTGCAATTGTTGGAGGAACTTTGCCTCGCTTCGCGCCACGGCGCGCGGAAAGGCGTCGGGATCGACGAATCGGTTCGGATCGTACGGATCGCCCGGGCGCCATTTGCGCAGTAATCCAAATTGGCCGGCGTGCGAACTCAGGAAGATGTCGCAGTGCAGTTGCTCCTGGGACTCGAAAGTGCGCGCGAAATCCTGGACGATGTTGGGATATTTGGGATTGTGGAGCAGCACCGTGCCATCGTTGATATTGCCCAGGTTCGCGATCAGAACGTGATACGTTTTCCCGCCGTCGGCGACGTCCAGGGCGTAGCTGGTGCTGCCCTTGGTGTGGCCGGGATGCAGGTACGCAGTGAGGACCGTGCCGCCCAGCTCGACTTTTTCGCCGTCCTTAAGCGCGCGGTCCACTTTGACCGGCGGGAACCAGTTGGAATTTCCGAACAGGAAGTCGGTCTTGCCGCCGGTCTCGAGCAGCTCCACTTCCTCCTGCATCGCAACCATTTTGGCGCCGGTAATGCGCTTCATTTCGGCTTCGCCCGCGGCGTGATCGCTGTGCGCGTGCGTTACCAGCAGAATCTTGATGTCTGAGATCTTGAACCCCAGGGTGGCAACGCGCGAGCGGATATCCGGCACCGACCACTCGTAGCCGGTGTTAATCAGAATGTCGCCCTGCGGCGTGACGATCAGGTAGCTGGACAGGTCGTCGTCGCCGACGTAATAGAGATTGCCGACGATGCGCAGCGGGGGGAATAATTTCTGAGCGGAGGCGAGTATCGGAAGCGCCGCCAGGAGAGCCAAAACCCGCATCATGCCGACAGTGTACCGCAATTGTATACTGAACCCATGGTCAATACCGGATTACGCGCTGCTACGTTGGCTCTGTTCACGCTTCTCGCGCTGCAGGGTCAAGAGGGAAACGGACCACAACCTCAGACTTTGGGGGCAGGCCGAAATTATGGCCGATCGATGGTGATTAACCAGGGAGGCATCGCGGCCACCAGCCAGGTGCTGGCTTCCCAGGTGGGCGCGCAGATGCTGGCGCGCGGTGGAACAGCCGTGGATGCCGCCATCGCGGCCAATCTGGTGTTGACCGTGACCGAACCGCTGATGACCAGCATCGGCGGTGACCTGTGGGTCATGTATTGGGACGCCAAGACCGGCAAGATCACCGGCCTGAACTCGTCCGGACCCGCGCCGAAGGCACTCACCCCGGAGTTTCTCGCCAAGCAGGGCATCACGCGCATGCCGCAGGAAGGCATTAACAGCGTGACTGTGCCGGGCGCGGTGCGCGGCTGGTACGAGATTCATAAACGCTTCGGCAAGCTGCCCTGGAGCGAGCTGTTCCAGCCCGCCATCTATTTCGCCGAGCAAGGTTACCCGGTGCACGAAGGCATCGCGGAGATCTGGGACAGCGGCGGGGTAATCCGGGGTCTCAAGAACAACGCCGAATCGACGCGCGTGTTTCTGCCGGGCGGCCAGGCGCCCAAGACGGGTCAGATATTTCGCGATCCCGACCTCGGTCACGCGCTGCGGCTTATCGCCGACCAGGGACCGGACGCGTTTTACAAGGGCGATATCGCCAAGGCCATTCTCAAAACGTCGCAGCACCTGGGCGGCACCATGACGGCCGAGGACCTGGCGGCATTTTCGCCCGAGTGGGTGCAGCCGCTGTCGATCGATTATCGAGGCTGGCGCGTTTACGAGCTGCCGCCGAACGGGCAAGGCATGGCGGCGCTGGAGATGCTCAACATCATGGAGACCAAGCCCCCAACGGAGCTGGGGCCTTTCAGCCCAATGGAGATGCACAAGCGGATTGAAGCCATGAAGCTGGCTTATTCCGACGTGCATCGCTACGATGCCGACCCGCGCACCTACGATGTTCCGACGGCGCAGCTTCTCTCGAAGGAGTATGCGCGCAAGCGGGCCGCGCTGATCGATGCCAACTGCAAAGTGGAGAACGGCGATCCGATCGGCAGCAACACGACTTATCTGACCATCGTGGATAAGGACGGCAACATCGCCAGCTGGATTCAGAGTATTTACAGCTCCTTCGGTTCCAAGGTCACGGTGGAAGGCATGGGCTTCCAGTTACAGAACCGCGGCGGCGGATTCACGCTGGAGCCGAATCATCCCAACATTCTTGCCGGAGGGAAACGCCCGTTCCACACCATCATTCCGGCGTTCATGGAAAAAGGCGATCAGCATATCGGCTTCGGCATCATGGGCGGCGCGGTGCAGCCGCTGGCTCACGCGCAATTTGTTTCGAACCTGGTCGATTACGGGATGAACATCCAGGAAGCGCTGGAATCGCCGCGGTTTGCCAAGGGCGGCGCGGCCGGATGCGAAGTGTCGATCGAATCCCGAGTGCCGGAACAGACCTTGCAGCAGTTATCCGAGCGCGGGCACATCATCCGGATCACGCGCGAGTACGTGGAAGCGTTCGGACGCGGCCAGGCCATCCTGCATGACTCGAAAACCGGGACTAACTTCGCGGCGTCCGATCCGAGGGCGGACGGGGCGGCGGTACCGGAGCCGATTCCGGTGCGGCCGACCGATTCGACGCGCTAGGCTACTTCGAGTCCTTCTCGCAGGTCGGGCCGAGGTATTTGGACGTGAACGTGGAGTTCAGGTTCATGCTTCGGCCGCCCCCAGTCATACTCATTTGCATGGAGCCCTTGACGCTCTCCGGGCTGGAGGCCTCGATGCGGATGGTTCCACTGGATTTGTTGTTGTCACGACTGCACTCGATCTTGATTTCCTGCTTGCTCGAGGTGGAGGACACCACCGTGCGCGTGCAGGACTTGTCGTCATCGCCGACATCGAATCCCTTTTCGATTTGTTCTTTCGTGATGCAGGATTTGGTGGTGGTGGTGCGCGGAGTTTGATTGCCTTTCATGCGCTGCTCCATCATTTGGCGCTGCTGGGGCGTCAACTTGTCCAGCACTTCCGGAGGAATAGGCGGCAACCCCGTGACTTGCGATGTGACGGTAGCCTCCCACTGGCCGGGTTTGACGTTGAGCGTCTCGGCCAGCAAAAGCGCGGCGCAGGCGAGCGCGGCAAGAGTGATCGAAGCGATAAGTTTCAAAAGGACCTCCCCAAACTGGTGGCTAATTTGCTCTTTTCAGGATATCCGATCTCGCCGTGCTTATTGGCTGACTTTTTCCAGCCGCGTCCACCCGCCGTTGGACGCTGAGTTCGGGTCGTAGTTCGCGCTCCCGCTGACCATGTAATCGCCGTTCTTGTTCACCCACGCGGCGCTGTATCCGGAGGGCAGCTCGCTGTTTTCGCCGCTGGTTGGATTGCGATAGATCTCGACCTGTCGAATGGCGCCGTCCCAGGTCTGGTTGATGCGGTCCATGACGGCTTGATGGTTCCGGTACCGCTGGATGAGCGCGTCGCTGATGGGCTTGCCGCCCTGGGCGAGCTTTCTCTCGGTGTAGATGCGGTCGGCCGCGTTAGCCTGCTGCTGGACCGCCCGCGAGGCGGCGGAGTTACCCATCTGCGCTTGCAGCCGCGCGAGTTCCTCAGAAACCTCCTGGACCCGGGCCCACCACGGCAGATTCGGGCGCAGGGAGAACATCGCAGTCTCAAACAAGGGAAGCTGAGCGTCTAGCGTGCCTTTGGGCGCCTTGGAGTAGCGGATCTCATCGGGTTCCCAGAGCGTAGTGGCGGTCTGCCCGGAGCGGATCTGGACGGCGGCCGTCAGCACGTAAACGTCTTCTTGCATTGTCACCCCGTTCTCAACATATTCGAAGCGCATCTTGCCGGCTTGGAATGCCGCGTTTTGGTAGGCGGGCTGAGGATATTTTAGGCGGCCGGCCTGGGCGAGTTCAGGCAGCGGCTGTTGGCTGACCAGGTCGGCGTTATCGAGATTGCGGAGGTAGCGCGGAATGATGATGGTCTTGATGCACTGCACCGGGTCGAGCAGCGGCTGGACCTCGGCGCCGTTAATAAAAGAACCGGGGTGGTAGCGCGGGCCGAATTGCGGATTCCAAACGAAGGTGGTTGGCGGGAGAATGCCGATTTCCTGGCGGGCCGGACCGATGAGCCTGACCCAGGGGGCGGCGGGATCGGACGCGCCGTTTTTCCACATCACGCTGCCCTCGATTCGCCAGCCCGCCGGCACCAGGATGCGGTAGGCCTCGCCCCCGACGTGGCGTGGGTCGTCCATGACGCTGAAGGTTTGGAAGCGTTGCGCCGGGGCGGTATCGCCGGGGGTGGCGAGGTGGGTAGAAGGCGGCTGGGCCAGGAGTCCACCGCAAAGAATCACTTGAGATATAGTCAGGATTGCGCTGGATCTAAATGAGTTGCTAACGATATCAGTTCTCGTCCTGGCGGTGCGTTGGGTTCGTTTGTGCAAATTGTGTTTTCGTCCAGGCTGACCGGTGTTCCTCTGACCCATCGGCATTGGCGTACCCGCTTCTTCGAGTATAGCTTGGACCAGCCAGATGGGACGCTCCGCGCCGACTCAGCGGGTCTCAATTGCACGCCGCAGATCCCGCAGCGTGACTACAAGAGTCATTGCTTCGGCGGGACAAGGATCGAAACCGAGCGCAAGATAAAAACTCCGAGCTTCCTCGGAAATCGCGTGAACGACGATACCGCGAATTCCGATGCTGTCGGCGGCCTGATCAACGCGCAAGGCAGCATCGCGAAACATTGCTCGACCGACACCCTTTCCCTGGTAGGTCTGATCGACCGCTAGTCGTGCCAGGATTACGACCGGAATCGGGTCCGGCATGTTTCTCCGGAACCTTCCCAAGTTCTGGAAGCGCCACTCCGCTTGATTCCCACGGGCGCCGCGTTTGAGCCAGTGATCGAGGAAAAGCTCGCCCGAATCGAAGCCGTCTACTGGATGGTTATCAGACAGTGGTTCCGGCGCGGACAGGGGCACCGGTCAATCCCAAGGAGCGCGTGTGCGTATGGTCTTGATCAACCGTTTATTAGGGCGCGGACGGGCATCCAAGCGCTTCAGGAACTGGCGGTATGCCTTGGGACTGACGCTCAGAACGGTGCGATCGAGCAAAAGGCTCTCTGCAGCACGGCAGGCGGCGTCTAAGACAAAATTGGTGCGATTCTTGCCGGCCAACTCCGCGGCCCGATCAATCAGCTCTCGCACCTGTGGCTTGATGCGGATATTGAGCGCTTCCCGTGTAGAGGTCTTGTCTCCTGAAGCACGCATCGGTTTGCCCCTAGAACATAGTATTACGTTGTAATGACGATGTCTTTACCGCCTAGCGTGGCACCTGGGTTACCGGTGAGCCGGTCTACCAGGAAACCAGGAACGTGCAGGAGTCACCCTGCTTGGCGCGGCAAGGCTTGGACGGATCGTGCGTGACTTTAGGAGTCGAGCCGGCCGGCGTGAAGCGACGGACCATGGCGTAAATGAGGCCGGCATCGAAGTCGCAGGGATACGGATTGCGGCATTCCATGACACCCTGCCGCTCGCCTGTTTTCTTAAACGTCAAGTGCCCGATCTCTCCGCCGCGGTGATTCATGTGATACGCCACGTCCACCGAGGCCAGCGCTTTCTCTACGCTATCGATTCCCGGGGGAAACTTGGCGGTGGCCGGAATGCTCGCGCCGATCTGATTCAACGTGCGGGGGCCGATTGTTTTCGCAATTTCTTGAAACGCATCCAGCCAGGCCTGCTGCGGATACCAGCCCGCCGGATCCGGCTTCTCGATGCCGTGACGCGCCAGAATGTCGGAACCCGTTTGAGAGAATGCACCCATCCCCTTTATGACCGCCAGAACGGTCTGTCCGTTTACTAAAACGTTCCCTGAAAATGCGCAGTATTGTGCCATGTAAATATAGAAGTCCTTTCGAAGTCGGCAACTGACTGAGTTGCTAATTATCGTATCGGCCGCCCAAGCCGGACTCTGAGGTAGAGATGTCTTTAGGCTGACTTGTGGCGCGCTCGCGCCGGTTCGATATTGGGCAGGAATGCCGTCAGCAGGCCGATGGCGGGGAGGAAAGCGCAGACTTGATAGACCAGGCTGATGCTGGTGGAATCGGCGAGCTTGCCTAAGAATGCGGCGCCGATTCCGGCCACGCCGAACGCCAGGCCGAAGAACAAGCCCGAGACCATGCCGATCTTGCCGGGCAGAAGCTCCTGGGCGTAAACCAGGATGGCGGAGAAGGCTGAGGAAAGCACCAGGCCGATGATTACCGTAAGGACTCCGGTCCAGAACAGGTTGGCGTGCGGGAGCATGAGCGTGAACGGAAGCACGCCCAGGATGGAGCACCAGATCACGTACTTGCGGCCGATGCGGTCACCCACCGGTCCGCCAACGATGGTTCCGGCGGCCACCGAGCCCAAAAAGATGAACAAGTAAAGCTGGGCGGTGCGCACAGGCATGTGGAATTTGTTCATCAAGTAAAAAATATAAAAGCTGTTCAAGCTGACCAAGTAGAAAAACTTGGAGAAGATGAGCGCGACCAGGACGATGAGGGCGCCGGCGACCCGCCGGGGAGAAAGGTTGAGGGTGCGCTCGGCGTGACGTGCGGGCACGTGCTTTTCGACGGTGCGGCGGTTTTGATGCCAATGCGCGACGCCCGTCAGCACCAGGATGGCCGCCAGGGCCGCGGTGGCGAACCAGGCGATGCTGTGCTGGCCGAACGGGAGCACCACGAATGCGGCCAGCAGTGGACCGAGCGAGCTTCCCGCATTCCCGCCTACCTGAAATAGCGACTGTGCCAAGCCGTGCTGGCCGCCCGAAGCCAGGCGCGCGACGCGGGATGACTCGGGGTGAAACACGGACGAACCGACGCCGATCAGCGCCACCGAAACGAGAATCATTCCAAACCGCGGTGCTCGGGAGAGCATCACCAGTCCGGCCAGCGTGAAGGCCATGCCGAGCGGAAGCGAGTAAGGCATGACCCGGTAGTCGTTATAAAGGCCCACCAGGGGCTGGAGCAGTGAAGCTGTAAGCTGTACGGTCAGCGTGATCAAGCCGATCTGGCTGAAATCCAGATGGTAGGAAGTCTTCAGCAGCGGGTACACGGCGGGGATCAGCGACTGGAGCATGTCGTTCAGCAGATGACAGAAGCTGATGGCGGCCAAAATGCCGAACGCGGTTCCGGCGGCCGCCTTGACCTGCGGCGGCGCGACGGTGCTCGGGATGGTGGTACCCGCGGACATCAACTTCAGTGTATCGTTGTTCGGCGACACGCAAGGCAGGGGTTATCGGTTTATCGGCCGGGTGGTACGGGCGGCCGCTGAACTATGCAGCCGGCGCGACGGCTCCGCGCGCTCTTTCGCTAATCCGATGGATGACGAGAATCGCGAGCACGTAAGCCGCGGCTACAGGCGAAGAGAAGATCAGCACGATAGGCCAGAGGTTCGATTCCTTGTTGTAGGCGTCGATCGTGTACACAAGCACCAGAATCATCGGGATCACGGGAAGCAGCGACGCCTTCAGCCACCCGCTTCGCAAGCGCCACAGCGCGATCACCTGAAGAACGAAGTAAGCGGGAACGGCGCCAAACATGAGCACCGTGGCTGCCATGCCCAAGGCCGTTTCGCTCCAGGTCCAAGACTGTGGTGTAGCCGCTTTCCGAGCCTGCTCGATCTGTTGGTCTTCCAGGCCGCGGGCCCAATCCGGAGTTTGTTTCGCGGTGGCCGGCGCACGTCCGGTCCAGCGGATATCGACCGGGAGGCTCATTTCCCCGATCACGCGGCCCGATCTGCTCCAGGCGAAGACCTTCAGCAGGTCCACTCTTCTTGAGTCCGTGAAAGCGATGGCGACGGCGGCTTCACCGCTGCCGGGCGGGCGAAAGCCAGAAACTAAAAAGTGATTTTCGTCGAAGACGCGCTTGTCCTTGTAATAGGAGTCAGGGCTGAATATGACCTCTTCGTCGGCTGTATAGAAGACACGGATGTTCAGCCATTCCATTTTTCCCAGGGTTACGGGAGCCGGCGGGCCGGTTTCGAGAATACGTGCGTTGACTTCCGCGTTTGCGAGCGGGTTAGTCACCAGCAGGGTGAGCAGGCAGAATCCGGGACTAAGGAATTTGCACATTGGTCACAACGCCGTCCCTTAGCCGTATGGTGCCAACCGTCGACGTGTTCACGAAATACTGGAAGATCTCGGTAAGGTGTCCGTCATCCATGGTGGTGCGGGACGCGGGCGGGCCAAGCTTCAGCACGTCTTCCCGGCTCATTCCCACCGTGATTTTGGCGAGATCTTCTTTTGCAGGCGTACTGGGAGCCGGCGCTGCATCTGCTGCCAGGGCTGGGACAGCCGCCTGGGGCGAAGCGGCGCTGGGTGAGGCAGTGGAATGGCCGGGAGTCTGCGCGCTGACGTGCGGCGTTGGCGGCGCATCCTTTTGGGTGCGCGTGGCTGCTTGCGCCATCCGCTCAAATTCTCGAACCTGTTCGCGTGCGGCGGCAACTTGGGGATCGCCTGGCGCAAGACTCACCGCGCGGTCCACGGCGCTTCTAGCCAAAGGCATGGGGTTGAAGGGGATCTGCCCGGAAGCGTACACGATGATTCCTTGCCATGCCAGCATGTAACCTGCCTTCGCCAGCGCGTAGGGATTGCGCGAGGTCGTCAGTGCGTTCCGGGCAGTGTTCGCAAGAGCGGATTGCGCCAGGCCACGATCGGCTCTGAGCGGGTACCCGTTTCGATTGAGCAACGTCACACCAAGGATGATCAGAGCATATTCATCGCCGAGCCTCGCGCCGATCTCTTTGTTCTTTGGATCGAGGCTCAGGGCTCGCTCCAGCAGACTGACGGTGTATTGCTGCTCGAGTGTTTTGAAGAAGAATGCGGCGTTCATCAGCACGGCCGGCTTCACGTCCGGATTTGCAGCCTGCCTCCGCCATGCTTCGGAAGCGAGCTTGTATCCTTGCGCATCCCCGAGAGAATAGCCGGAAGGATCGATGGTTGCTTGTGAGGTGCCCGCCAGCGCGCTCTCCGGAGCGTTCTCAATCAACCACAGGATATGCCGTCGCCGAGCGGCTATGGCTTCAGTTG
>Ga0335083_10000887_pt1 | contig 42873 bp, 39 predicted proteins | sample Lox_Sample_42_FD_206716 | JGI IMG/M metagenome (GOLD analysis project Ga0335083, IMG submission 206716) | Soil microbial communities from Loxahatchee National Wildlife Refuge, Florida, United States - Lox_Sample_4.2 | ecosystem: Environmental > Terrestrial > Soil > Wetlands | place: USA...
TAGAGGTGTCTAGATGTTTCGTCGCGTCATTATTGGAATCGTAGCAGGGACCGTCCTGATGTCATTGGTTACCGCTGCCCAAAATCCAGCGAGTACTGCAAACCAAAACTCGGGTGACACTCAGGCACAGAACGCAAGCGGCGCTGCGGCTCCGGCTGCAAGCGGCACTCCAACCCAGGCTGGCAACACTGCCCAAACCCCAAGCGCGACTCAGAAATCCAAGTCCGCCAAGGCCAGCAAGAAGAATAGCCGCAAGGCGCAGAATCCAATCGCCAACATCGACTCCAAACAGCCCGACAAGGTGTTGTTTGACCGCGCCATGGATGCCATGAAGCACAATAAGTACGACGTGGCGCGGCTCAGCCTGCAGACCCTGATCAACACCTATCCCGACTCGGAATACATCGCGCGCGCCAAGCTGGCGATCGGCGACTCGTGGTATCAGGAAGGCGGCTCTGCGGCCATGGCGCAAGCCGAGAGCGAGTACAAGGATTTCATCACCTTCTTCCCCAACATGCCGGAGGCAGCGGAGGCGCAACTGAAGATCGCCAACATCCATTACAAGGAGATGGAGAAGGCGGACCGCGATCCAACTCATGCCAAACGCGCAGAGGAAGAGTATCGTCAGCTCATCCTGCAGTTCCCCGACAGCTCCCTGGTGCCGCATGCCAAACAACGGCTGCTGGAGGTGCAGGAGGTGCTGGCCCGGCGGGAGTACATGATCGGGCACTTCTACTTCCTGCGGGAGAGTTACCCCGCAGCCATCGCACGCTTGAAGTCGGTCGCTGACACCTACCCCCTCTACAGTGGCGCCGATCAGTCACTGTTTGAGTTAGGCAACGCCTATGAACGGGAGGTTGACCTTGTCCGTAGAACCAAGTTGCCTGAGGTCTCCAAGGGGGTACTGGTTAAACAATACACCGATGCAGCGGTCGCTGCTTACGACCGCATTCTGACCCGCTATCCGTTGGAGGACCGTGCCGTAGACGCTAAGAAGCGGCTGGAGGCGATGAAGCAACCGATTCCAACGGCCACTCCCGAAGCCGTTGCGCAAGATAAGGCTGAAATCGCCAGCCGCGGATCGATGGGTACCGTCGACAAGGTGATGGAGAATTTCCGCAAGGGTCCGGACGTTTCCGAGGCAACCAAGGTCGGCGAGCCTACCCTGGTCGATCCCAAGCAGGCCAGCGCGCCTGACATGGTTCGTGCAGCGAACAATAGCGTCCTGGGCAGCCTCAGTAATCTTAATGGTGCCAAGAACGTCTCGGTAGAACGAGTGAACGCCGGCGAGCCGCCGCCCGCGAATGCTCCCGTGCCGCGGTCGGATGCAGCGCCGGGCGGAGGAGGAGCGGCCCCCGGAGCTGGTGCTTCTGGGTTTGCCAACGGCAGCAGCACCGCCATTCCTGAGCTGCAGAACGATTTGCAGCCGGCGCCTACCGGCGACGCCAGCGGAGCGCCCGAGAAAGCCCCTCCCCAGGTCAATGATGCGGCTCCCAGCTCCAGCTCCGGCACCCAATCGGCGGCCAGCGGCGGCGACACGCAGGCAGCCCCGGCGAATCCGACCACGGAAAGCACCTCCAAGAAGAAGAAGAAGAAGATCCTAGGGGTTTTCTAGCCGGCTGGCACTTTGGCCAGGAAGCGCAGCTAAGGCTGCGCTTTTCTTGTTGCCCGTCGTGGCATGAGGCCCTTGACACGAACAGCGATAGGCATGACGCCCCCGTCGATGGCTGATAGCTGACGGCCAAGCGCTCTTCCTTGTAATATCGAGGTTTGACCTTCGCAGGTTGAACAGACTGAAATGCCGCACGACCTTCCCAAAACCTACGAACCGGCCGCGATTGAGCCGCGTTGGGCCGAATACTGGGTCCGCGAAAAGCTCTTCCACGTGGACACTCCGCGCGGTGATTCGAAGCAGCCGGTGTTCACCCTAATCCTGCCCCCGCCGAACGTCACCGGACGGCTGCACATGGGTCACATGCTCAACCAGACGGAAATGGACATCATCGTCCGCTGGCACCGGATGCGCGGCTTCCTCACCCTGTGGCTGCCCGGCACTGACCATGCCGGCATCGCCACGCAGATGATGGTGGAGCGCCAGTTGGCGGCCGAAGGCAAGAACCGTCGCGACATCGGGCGCGAACCCTTTGTCACCCGTGTCTGGGACTGGAAGCAGCATTATGGCGGCGCGATTCTGGACCAGATGAAGCGGCTGGGCGCCTCTGTGGACTGGTCGCGCGAGTACTTCACCATGGACGAGCGCATGTCGCGCGCTGTGCGTGAGGCCTTCGTGCGCCTCTACGAGGAAGGACTCATCTATCGCGGCAAGTACATCGTGAACTGGTGCCCGCGCTGCGTCACCGCGGTCTCCGACCTTGAAGTTGTGCACGAGGAGACACCCGGCAAGATCTACGAGATTCGTTATCCCGTGATTGGTTCCAAAGACGAATACATCGTGGTTGCAACCACGCGGCCCGAGACCATGCTGGGCGACACCGCTGTTGCCGTAAATTCCGGTGATGAGCGCTACAGTCATCTGCATGGCAGGAAGGTCTTGCTGCCGCTGATGAATCGTGAAATCCCGATCATCACGGACGACATCCTCGCCAATCCCGAATTCGGGACCGGCGCAGTCAAAGTTACGCCTGCGCATGACGCCAACGACTTCGAGGCGGGGCTGCGCAACGACTTACCACAGATTGAAGTGATCAATGAAGTCGCCCAGATGAATGAGAATGCTGGTCCATACGCGGGGCTCGACCGCTTCCAGGCGCGCGAAAAGGTGCTGAAAGATTTGGAGCGAGGCGGCTTTCTGGTCGGCACCAAGGACTACATCGTTCCTTTGGGTAAGTGCCAACGCTGCAAGACCATCATCGAGCCGCGGCTTTCGACGCAATGGTTCGTGAAGATCCAGCCTTTGGCTGACCGCGCCATCGAAGTGGTGGAAAACGGCGCGATCAAGTTTGTTCCCGAAAACTACGCCAAGACGTACTTCGAGTGGATGCGCAATATTCACGACTGGTGTATCTCACGTCAATTGTGGTGGGGACACCGCATTCCCGCCTGGCATTGCAAAGAGTGTGATGAGATCACGGTGACGCGCGAGACGCCTGCCAACTGCTCGAAGTGCGGAAGCAGCCATTTGGAGCAGGATGGCGATGTGCTCGATACCTGGTTTTCGTCGGGCCTTCTGCCGTGCTCGGCACTCGGTTGGCCGGACAGCACGCCCGATCTCGACGCGTTCTACCCGACCACGCTGCTCATCACCAGCTTCGACATCCTGTTCTTCTGGGTTGCGCGCATGATCATGATGAACTGCCACTTCATGCGGGGAAACCCCAAGGGAGACGTACCCTTTGACAACGTTTATATTCATGCGCTGGTCCGTGATGCTGAGGGCCAGAAGATGTCGAAGACCAAGGGCAACGTCATGGACCCGATCGAGATTATCGACCATTACGGCACCGACGCGGTGCGCTTCACTCTTGCTGCAATGGCCGCGCCAGGCACCGACATTGCCTTCTCGGAGAGCCGCACTCAGAGCTATCGCGCTTTTGCCAACAAGATCTGGAATGCGGCGCGCTTCCTGTTCATGAACGTGGACCGGGCGCAGGCAGCGGGCGTATGGTCGCTGCCCGACTTCGTATCTGCGCCGACAGACTTCACACGAAAGGGAGTACCAGGATTCAAAGCTGAAACCCTGGAAGACCGCTGGATTCTTTCGCGCTTCAATCGCGTGGCGCAGCAGGTTCACGAGGCGCTTGAAACCTACCGTTTCCACGAGGCCGCTCACGTGGTTTATCACTTCTTCTGGGGTGAGTTCTGCGATTGGTATCTGGAGCTGATCAAGCCTCGTCTCGCCGACGGCAACACTGAGCGGGCGCGTACTGCCTATGAGAACCTGGTCGGCATCTTTGAAGGCGCCCTGCGTCTGTTGTCGCCGTTCATGCCGTTCATTACAGAGGAACTGTGGCACGCAGTGTACGACGGCAAGCCACCAGTGAAGTCGATCGCACTGGCAGCCTATCCCGAGGCTGACGCCACGCAGATGGATCCGGCGGCTGAATCCGAGATGGCAATCCTGCAGGATCTGATCGTCAGTGTGCGCAATATACGCGCCGAGATGAAGATTGAGCCGAAGCAAAGGCTGGCGGTTGAGATCTTCGCCGACCGCGACGTCCGCTCCCTCGTGGAGCGGAATCGCGACGCAGTCGAGCGGCTGGCGAATGTGAAAGATCTGACATTTGTTGAGTCATCGTTGGCCAAGGCGGCTGGGGCACGCAGTACTGCGCGCTTCGATGTACGCGTGCTCTACGAGCGCAAGCTTGATACCACCGCGGAGCGCGACCGTCTCAGCAAGGAGTTGACCCGCCTCACGCAGGAGCTAACCCGCGCCAGTGGACAGTTGAACAACGATGCGTTCCTCGCCAAGGCGCCGGCGCATGTAGTGGATGGTTTGAAGAAGCGCAAGGCGGAGGTCGAGGTCCTGCTACAGAAAACGAACGAGGCGCTGCAGGAACTGGGCGCATAAAACCCACGAGCCTGACTGGGGAGATATTAGTGGATTGGACGAGTCGCAGGATTACCGCCATCCTGGAGAATGCCTTACTGGAAGACCGCGCGACGCGCGACGCCACCACCTACGCCTGCATCGATCCGTACCAGCGCGCTTCTGCGACCATTCTCGCCAAACAGGACTGCGTACTGGCCGGAGTAGGTTGCATGGCGCGTGTGCTTGACGTCTTTGCCGCCCTGGATGGGACGGTCACCTCCCATCCCGATGTCACCTGCAATTCCGAGGTCTTTGATGGCGTGCGGCTGCACAAGGGACAATCCATCGCCGTCATTGTGCACAATGCGCGTGTAATTCTCTCCTGCGAGCGGGTAATCCTGAACATCCTGCAACGCATGAGCGGCATTGCCACCCTCACGCGCCGCTACGTGGATGCGGTTGCCGGAACGGGAACCACCATTCTCGATACGCGCAAGACCGCCCCCGGGCTGCGTCTGCTCGATAAGTGGGCGGTGCGCTGCGGTGGAGGAACGAACCATCGCCTCGACCTCAGCGACGGTGTGCTTATCAAGAATAATCACATCGCCCTCGCAGGCAGCCCGGTGATTGCCCTCGAACGCGCGCTGCGTAACCGGCGCGGCTCGCAGACCGTCGAGATTGAAGTGCGCTCGCTGGAAGAACTTGACCTCGCATTGGAGCATGGCGCTGAGGCTGTGTTATTGGACAACATGTCACCCGAGGAAGTGCGGCTGGCGGTTGAGCGCGTGAGCAAACTTGATCGCCGGGTGCCGCTGGAGGCGTCGGGGGGCATCACCCTGGAGAATGTGCGTGATTATGCAGAGGCTGGGGTCAGTTTTATTTCTGTCGGAGCTCTCACGCATTCGGTGGCGGCTGTCGATCTCAGCATGCGCATCGGCCCCGCCTAATCCGCGGCGAGGCCAACCTCAATCTCGCTACGCGAAAACCTATCCAGCGCGCGGGGGTGATCGCCGTTAGCCGTTAACGGCCCGCAACGGCTGCTGTACCCGTCCACTCGCGAACGCTGAGATCATCGCGCCGAGCACTTTCCTGAGGTCGTCCGCGCTATAGTCAGCGCGGAATTCCGAACGCTGCCCCAATACCTGGTTGCGCAGCAACCCCGCTGTCATGCCGATGACTGCTGCGCTCACGGCGTCAAGATTCAGGCTGGAAGCTATCTGGCCACGATCGCGCATCTCAGTCAGGATGCTGGACACCACTTCGGCGAAGTGGTGGAAGCCCTGGCTTACGATGACATCGCGGTTGTCTTTGCGCACCCGTCCCGCTTCAAGGACCATCAGGTTCTTCAGGTCGGAATCGTTCTCCAATTCGACGACGACTGCCTCGAGAACACTCAACAGGCGATCGACGGGAGCATCGTTGCTGTCGACTGCATTGACGCGTGCCTCGATGGTGGTCCAGCCACGATCCAGGATGGCAGTCAGCAGACCGCGTTTGCTGCCGAAGTGCTTCATCAGTTGCGATTCGCTGGTTCCAGCTTCACGCGCAATCGCAACCGTGCTGGTGTTTTCGTATCCGTTGAGGGCAAAAAGACGCTTCGCAGCCGCCAGAATGCGGTCATGCGAAGACAGGGGTAGCATGGTTCTTACGTTATCTGTATCGGGCATAGTGTTCGGTCAAGAGCAACGTGACTTTGTGGCAGAAGTTGCGGCAGTCATCATCCCAGGCAGGAATAAGCGGACGGGCCAGTCCGCCGACCAACTTCAACTCCGAGTGTCGCAGATCAAAGCCCCTTATGCAAGCAAAGACTCGTTGATTAAGCCTCATTTTCGACCCGCGATTCCTATTCTAAAACAATAGCCTAAATGCGGAAGTTCACAGCCTCGGTGACATGTAACCGACGATTCATGCTCACTGGGCACGCGTCGTTTTCTGGTTACCCGCGACCTTGTGCTCCTGAGGATTCCCGCCTGCGTCCTTCATCGCCTGGTCGATGATTTGATAGAGCTGAGAGAGGTTTTTGTCGTCGATTTCCACGATCGGTGTCCCCCGCGCGGTGCTGCTGACCACATAGATCGTCGGCGTGTGCTCCAGGGGAATGCGCTGGCCAAGCTGCGCGTCCGCGTTGACCTTGGCAGCAAGGTCGCCCGAGGGATCGACCACGAACGGCACCGCGACTTTATTCTGTTCGGCAAAACGCTCGGTGTAACCCCGCAGGTTCTGCTTTGTGATGTAGGACTGGTTCTGGAAGATATACAGCCGGTAATCGTCTCCGAGCTTTGCCGACTTGGTGTCAAAGTAACGGGCATTCACCGCCGCTTCGAACGACCAGGGGTGTTGGCGCAGAGGGAAGTCATACTGCACCAACGGAATCTTGTAGGTCTTTGCGGCGTCATGCAGCAGCGGCGCCGCTCGCGCGCACATGGGACATTCCAGGTCCTCGAAGACAATGATGGCGACCTTGGCCCCTTTTGGAGGGCGTAGCATCGAGGTGTCGCCGCCCCACGCGACCGCGCTGCCCACGAGCAGCAAAACGGAAAGGGCAAGACACCGAGGAAGAGCACGTTTCATTCAGAGTTTTCCTTAAAGCTGAGCCGGTCCGGGCCAGCAAGTTAGCAGGAACATCCCATAGTAACGGAAATGGCCCGCGCAAGTCTTGCCCCCCTGACGAAGGCGTTTACCGCAGTTTTCTCACATCCAGCCTCCGGCAAGGAGCTACGGGCAATGTGAGGTTCGGGAGTGGGCTTGTCAGGGCGTCGCTTCACGAAATTCGGAAATAAGCAGGCTGCGTTACAGTTTCTGTACCCTCTGCACATCGCGTACGCCGGGGATCTTGCGGACACCGCTGAGGATGCGCTCCAAGTGCTTCAGATCGGCGATGTCGGCGACGATGTCCACGGTGGCGTGATCTTCGGCTGTGTTGGCCTCAGCGTTGCGGATGTTGGTCTTGGCATCGCTGATGACGGTGGCGATTTCCTTCAACATTCCGGGGCGGTTATCGCAAAGTACACTTAACTTGACGGGATAGCCGCTCGCCCAACTGGGAGCAGCGGCGTCGGGTCCCCATTCCACAGCAATACGCCGTTCAGGCTCAAACATCAGGTTGAGGACGTTAGTGCATGATCTGGAATGCACCGCCACACCCTTGCCGCGGGTCACGTAACCAACGATTTCTTCACCGCGAATCGGGTTACAACAGTGAGCGCGATACACCAGCAGGTCGTCATGTCCAGTGACCTTGATGGCTGAGGTCTCACCCCCGAAGACCCGGCGAACCACGCTGGAGATGCCGCCCGGTCCGGGACCATCGCCGTCCCCGTCGCCTTGCGGACGTCCGCCTATCTGCGCGGCCTCTTCAGGCAGCACGCGGGCCAGAATGCTGCGCGCGGAAAACTTTCCGTATCCGAGAGCGGCGAGCAGGTCGTCGGGCTTCGCCAAACCGTTTTCGCTGGCGACGCGCGTCAAATCCGCCTCGCTGATGCTCTTCAGCGCGATGTGATACTTGCGCGCTTCCTTCTCGATCAGCTTGCGGCCAATTTCAATGGCGCGCTCGCGCTGGTGAACGTTGAGCCAGTGCTTGATTTTCTGGCGGGCGCGCGAGGATTTCGCCAATTGCAGCCAGTCGCGGCTGGGGTTGTGCCCCGGCTGGGTCAGAATCTCGACGATGTCACCGGAGCGCAGTTTGTAGCGCAACGGCACAATGCGCCCGTTGACTTTCGCCCCAACGCAAGTGTGCCCCACTTCGGTGTGCACGGTGTAGGCGAAGTCGATGGGCGTGGCCTCGCGAGGTAGCACAACAATCTTGCCCTTGGGCGTGAAGGTGTACACCTCTTCCGGATAGAGATCAATTTTCAGCGTAGAGAGGAACTCGTCCGAGCTCTTCATGTCACGCTGCCACTCGACAACCTGTCGGAGCCAGGCCAGGCGCTGTTCGTCGCGCGCCGAAACCGGACCGTCCTTGTATTTCCAGTGTGCGGCAATGCCTTCTTCGGCCATCTTGTGCATTTCCTCAGTGCGTATTTGCACCTCGAAGGCATGGCCCTTTTCAGAAATCACCGTGGTGTGCAGCGACTTGTAAAAGTTGTTACGCGGGATGGCGATGAAATCCTTGATACGACCCGGTACAGGCCGCCATTGGCCGTGGAAAATGCCGAGCACGGCATAGCAATCCGCTTCCGACTGGGTGATGACGCGCAGAGCCAGCATGTCGTAAATCTGGTCCACCGTTATGCGCTGCCGCTGCAGCTTCTGCCAGATGCTGTAAATGCGCTTGATGCGGGCCTCCACTCGCGCCCGGATCTTGTTCTCGCGCAGCTTCTGCTCAATGACCTTCTGCACCTCGGCCAGGAAGGCTTCGCCCTCCTTGCGGCGGGACTCGATCGCCGTCTTTACGTGGTTGTACGAGATGGGATCCACATACTGGAAGGCCAGATCTTCGAGTTCACCGCGGATCTTGCCCATGCCCAGACGGTGCGCGATGGGGGCGTAGATGTCCAGAGTCTCACGCGCAATTTTCTGTTGCCGATCTTCTGAGAGATATTGCAGCGTGCGCATATTGTGGAGCCGGTCGGCCAGTTTGATGAGCACCACGCGGATGTCATCCATCATGGCCAGCACCATCTTGCGCACATTTTCAGCCTGCGCCTCTTCGGAGGAAGCGAAGTCAATCCTGCTGATTTTGGTGACCCCTTCGACGATGTGAGCGACCTGCTCGCCAAACTCGGCTTTGATCTCGTCCACCGTCACCGAGGTATCTTCCACTGCGTCGTGGAGCAACCCTGCGGCGATAGCAGTGGCGTCCAGCCGCATTTCAGCCAACACAATGGCGACTTCGAGCGGATGCGCAAGGTATAGCTCGCCCGACTCACGAAGCTGTCCCTTGTGATGTTGTTCAGAGAAGTCGTAGGCCTTGCGGACCAGAGTTAAGTCTTCTTCGGGCCGGTAGGAGCGGACTTTGCGCAGGAGATCGCGGAACCGTGTGACTGCGAGGACATTGGCTGCGATCTGTTGGCGCAATGTCGCCATACCCGATTATACGATGAACCTGCTGGCCACCTGCGGAGCGTGAGAATTACCAAACGGCCGCCCAATGTGGTAATGCTAGTCATTCCACCGGAGAAACTAATGCAGGTCCTCATTAGCGGCGCTTCGGGGCTGATCGGCTCGGCGCTGGCTCGCGCCCTGCGAGCGTCGGGAGATGACCCCACAGCGCTTGTCCGCCGGCCTCCGCAGGAGGGAGAGCTGCAATGGAACCCGGCTGAACCATTCGATTCTTCCAAGCTGGCAGGCTACGAGGCTGTCGTTCATCTCGCCGGCAAGAACATCGCGGGCTATTGGACGGCGAGATTCAAACAGGAAGTTCGCGACAGCCGGATCCAAGGCACGCAAGTTTTGGCCAATGCAGCGGCCGAGTCCCATCGCGCGGGCGGCCAGCCACGAGTGTTCATTAGCGCTTCGGCCATCGGTTACTACGGCGACCGCGGCGACGAGGTGCTAACGGAGGACAGTTCGCCGGGTCGCGGATTTTTGGCCGATGTCAGCCGGCAGTGGGAATCCGCAACGAATGCGGCGCGCGATGCTAGTGTGCGGGTCGTGAACCTGCGCATCGGCGTTGTGCTGGCCAGGGGCGGCGGTGCATTACAGTCGATGCTGCTGCCCTTCCGGTTGGGGCTGGGAGGCAGAGTGGGGAACGGTCATCAGTATTGGAGCTGGGTTTCACTCGACGATGTTGTGGGCATCACGTTGTTTGCATTGCAGAGTGAGGAACTGCGCGGACCGGTGAATGTTGTCAGTCCTGAGCCGTGCCGCAATGCGGAATTCGTTCGCGCACTGGGCCGGCAGTTACATCGCCCGACCATCCTGCCCCTGCCGGCGTTTGCGGTGCGCACCTTCTTGGGTGAGATGGGTGAGGCAGCGTTACTGGCATCAACCAGGGTCGTACCAGCGAAGTTGAATGCGGTGGGATACCAATTCCGCCATCCCAGCTTGCAGGACGCTCTGCGTGCGGCTGGACACAAATAGCCGGCGGCTCCATTAGTTCACCCAGGGTCCGCGGGAATCGCCGTTTTTTTTGCGCGGCTCGCGGCTGCCGGGGTCGCGAAAGTTGCCAAGCTCGTCAAAGTAGTCCTCGTGGCGGTAATCAGCGCGGTCGTGCTTGCGCATATAAACCTCAAACCTGCGCGCTGCACGTTTGCGCTTCCAGCGGTAATAAGCGTTGCGGAAGCCGTACCATCGCTCCGAAGTCACGAAGCCAAAGCCCCGCCGCGGGACGAATTTCAGGAAGATATATCCGAAGAGCGCGCCGCCGAGGTGCGCCATGTAGGCGATGGACTGCCCTCCGCCGCGTGACGAGGAGAGCGCCCCATACAGCGCCAGGGCGATGATCCCGATGACGAAATACTTGGCCTTAATGAGAAACGGCAGCGGGAAAAGCATGACTTCCGAGTCGCCGTGCAGGATGCCGAAGGCGAGCAATAATCCGTAAATGCCGCCCGAGGCGCCAACCGTTGCGGTATACGGGCTGACGCCGAGCAATCCGGTGAAGGAAACGGCAACTGTTACCAGCGCCGCGCCGATCACGCAGAAGAAGTAGAACTGCATGAAGAGGCTGTAGCCCCAGTCCATTTCCAGTTGCGCGCCGAACATCCACAGCGCCAGAAGATTGAACAGAATGTGCAGCACCCCGGCGTGCATGAAGGCGTAGGTCACAAGCTGCCAGACCCATCCATGAATGACGGCAATGCCCTGAAGCTGGAAAAGGGCCTCACCAACGCCTGCGAGGGCAGGAGCAAACGCTCCCAGCAAGGCAAAGAGCAGGAAAATCACACCGTTGGCGATCATGAGCTGCTTCACGGCAGGCGTGAAGGGCGGAAAACTCAGCGTCATGGTTGGACCGCGTCGCATGGCTTACTCCAGTTTCGAGTTTCACGCTTGGAGTTTCAAGTTGCGATTGGCCGGCTCGAAACTTGAAACTGGAAACTTAAAACTATCCTTACCGCTCGGGCGTGGGTACCACGGCCAGACTGCGGTGCCCTTTGGCATCGAGGGCACACACAGCAAAGATTACATTGTCCTTGGACACAGGCAAAGTGGCACGCGTGACATTGCCGACGGCCTGCGCGTGCTGCCAGTCGGGCGTTGCTGTGTCGCGCCACAACACTTCGTAGCCGGTCGCCAATCCGCCGGGCGACGGCTCCCATATTACAGTGGAATCATTTTGCAGCTCTTTCGTCAACAGGCGGACGTTGGCCGGCGGCGCAGGCGCCGATGCCAGCGATGCCAGCGTGGCCGCGTTCAGCCGCGCCACGTTCGCAGTGTAATCGTAGTCCACGAACTTCGGCAGGTCACCGTACTCAATGCCATTTTCGGTGCGGACGTTCTGATGCTGGTGGTTGTAGTTCTCGCGAAACTCGGTCAGGCGCACCGCCGCGAATCCCTGAGCGTTGAACGAGGAGTGATCGCCACCGCGTAAATACCGGTCGTGCCGAAACACTACCAGCGGCTGAAACGCCGCAGGCGGAAGATATTCTTTCGAGACAGATGCGATATAGCGGGCCAGTTGCCGCGACGGGCCGTCATTTTCTCCTCCCAGCGCGCGGATCGTCTTGAGCTGTTTTTCATCCGCAGTGCTAGGAATGCCCTCGGAGAACACCCGTACCACATGCGGATCCTGAAGGGTGTCGCCCGGAGTGCGATCGCCGCCCACGATGTCGTTGTTCAACACTGCCTCGATGTTCCAGCCTTGCGCCGCAGCCATCTTGGCAAAATGGGCGCTGCCGTTGAGCCCCTGCTCTTCGCCGGCCACAGTAAGGAAAATAATGGTGGCGGGAAAACGATGCTTGCTCAACACACGGGCACATTCCAGGCTGACGGCGGTTCCGCTGCCGTCATCGTTGGCGCCGGGGGCAGCCGCCGTCGCATCTATAGGGTCACTGTTGCGCGAGTCGTAATGCCCGCTGACCAGGACGATGCGCCCTGCATTGGCGGGATCGGATCCGCGCAGCACGGCATAAACATTGGTTATCTTCGTAGGCCTGGGAACACGCGGCCCCGGCTCCTGAATGAATTCGTCGGTCCTGACCTCCAGACAGCCGTCACAGTCTTTGGCGTAGTGTTCGAACTCGCTCCGGATCCAGGCGGCAGCGGCGCTTGCGCCTTTGCCGCTGGAGACAGGCATGTCGGAGGAGAGCGTGTGCCGGGTGCCAAAGGTCACCAGCTTCTCAATCGTCTGCTGGATTCGTGCCGGGGAGACGTCTCGCAGTGCCGCAGCAATTTGGGGATCAGGAGCGGCCGCGGGACTGCCAGGACCCTGTTGGGAGAATAATGCAACCGCAAAGGGCATGGCCAACATCAAAATCGCAATTCCTGCGGGGAACATCTTCGTGAAGGGCATCGAGGACTCCGCGAAACCCAGGGGAAATTTGAGCGTCTATCACTTGACGCTGCTGTCAGGAGATTCTAAATATAATGCAGCGACGATGTGCTGTGATTCTGGCATTGCAGCCCCAGATAAGAAACGGAGGCAATCATCATGATCATTTGTCCTGAATGCGAAGGTGATCTGGATATTGAGGAGGACGAGGTTGACGAAGGAGAGATTGTCTCCTGCCCGGAATGCGGCACCGATTTTGAAGTTGTAGCTGTCGAGCCGCTGGAGCTGACCCGCGTCGAAGAGGAGGATGCAGAAGAAGACGAAGAGGAGGAAGAAGAGGAAGAGAGTGACTACTAGGCTGCGAGACGCCTTAGGCGAAAGCTGTATCCTGGCGTGCAGCGCGGTCTTGCTGCTTTGGTTTTCACCGCTCGCGGGAGGAGTGGAACTAGCATATCCCGGCCAGTCCTCGATATCCTCCGCACAAGATGCGAGGAAGGACTATGCTCTGATTTACGGCACGGTCTGGGGGGCTGACAACCATCCAGTGGCAGGAGTTCCGGTGAGCATACGCAGGGCATCAGACAAGAAGCCAAGATGGGAATTGGTTTCTGACCGACGCGGCGAGTTTGCGCAGCGCGTGCCAGTAGGGGCGCAGGACTACATCGTGCAGGCCAACATCAGGATGCCGAAGGGGCAGCCGAAGCCCGAGATCACGGTCCACATCGACGACAATGAACGCAAAGACATCAGCCTTCATCTAAGCGAGTAGAGCTGGCTGCGGAGGGTTGTTTCCGATGAAACGAACATGGATAGCCGGCGCAGTCTTGCTGATAGCCATGAATAGCATGGCTTTTCAGTTTCAGCTTCCTTTGGGGGGCAACTCGTCGTCCTCTCCCGACCGCAAGAGTCCCCGCGTCACCACCCGCACGCTGACGGGCAGCGTCCTCGACAAGAGCGACCAGCCAGTGGCTGATGCCGTGGTTTATCTGAAGAACACCAAGACCCTCACCGTCAAGACCTTCATCGCACAGAACGATGGTAGTTATCGATTCCCCGGACTTTCGACCAACATCGATTACGAAGTGTACGCACAGCGAAATGGAAAGAAGAGCGACACCAAAGTCCTGAGCCAATTTGACGACCGCGAGCAAGCGCACATCAATCTGCGGATTGACACCAACAAGTAGCAGCCCCAAAAGACAAAAAGGCCGCCACTACGGGCGGCCTCGTTTCACCAGAAACCTAGATTAGCCGTTTTCGTTGCTGGCGCGCTTCCACGACATGAACTCGCCAATCGTGGCTGCTCCGGAAGAACTTGAGCTGGCTGGGGCTTTGTAGGCTTCTACATCGCTGCGAGAAGCCTCTTTCTCGCCGACGCCCCGGATACTGAGCCCGACCTTTTTCTCCGCCGGGTTCATCTTGATGACTTTGAAATCGTGCTCCTGCCCCGGTTCCAGCTTGACGGGCGTGCCGTGGGAGTCCACCGCTTCGGAGTTGTGGCAAAGACCCTCGACGCCGTCCGCGATCTCGACGAACGCTCCAAAACTTGCCAGACGCAACACTTTGCCGTGAATGACGTCGCCCACGTGATGCTGCTCGAAGAAGGTGTCCCACACGTCAGGCTGGAGCTGTTTTACGCCCAGGGAGAGACGCCGCTGCTCCGGCTCAATCGCCAGCACGATCGCCTTCACCTTGTCCCCCTTCTTCAGAACTTCAGAAGGATGCTTCACCCGCTTGGTCCAGCTCAGATTGCTGACGTGCACCAGACCGTCGATGCCGTCCTCAATCTCAACGAAAGCGCCGAAGTCGGTCAGGTTGCGGACTTTCCCTTCCACCACCGCCCCCACGGGAAACTTTTCATGCAGACTTTCCCACGGGTTCGACTCCAGTTGCTTGATGCCAAGACTGATGCGGCGTTCGCCGGGATTCACGTTGAGCACCACGGCTTCTACCTGGTCGCCAACATTGACCATCTTCGAGGGATGCTTCATACGCTTGGACCATGTCATCTCGCTGACATGCACTAAGCCTTCGATGCCTTGTTCCAGTTCAACAAAGGCGCCGTAGTCAGTCACGCTGATAACGCGGCCGCGAACGTGTGCGCCAATCGGATAGCGTTCAGCAGCGTCGATCCAGGGATCAGGGGTCAGTTGCTTGAAGCCGAGGGAAACCCGTTGTTTCTCGCGGTCAAACTTCAGCACCTTCACCTGAATCTGGTCGCCAACTTGTACCAGGTCGCGGGGATGGGTCAGGCGTCCCCAGGACATGTCGGTAATATGCAGCAGCCCGTCGATGCCGCCGAGGTCGACGAAGGCTCCGTAATCGGTCAGGTTCTTTACTGTCCCGGTGATAATGCCGTCCTCGTGCAACTGCTCGAGCGTGTGCGAGCGTTTTTCAGCCTGCTCTTCCTCGAGCAACTGTTTGCGCGAAACCACGATGTTGCCGCGCTTCTTATTCAACTTGATGATGCGGACATCGATGTCTTGTCCCTTCATCCCGTCCAGGTTCCGAACCGGGCGGAGATCGACCTGCGAACCAGGAAGGAAGGCGCGCGCGCCGAGGATGTCAACCGTCAGCCCTCCCTTGATGCGATCAATGACCCGCGCTTTCGCCGGCGCCTTTTCGTTGAAGGCCTTTTCAATCTCGTCCCACGCGCGCATGCGCTGCGCCTTGTCGTGAGACAGCTTGATATAGCCTTCCTCGGTGTGGCCGGGTTCGCGCATGACCGGGATCTCATCACCCCGCTGAACTCGAACGTTGCCTTCATGGTCCTGCAGTTCGGCCACCGGCACCACGCCTTCCGACTTGTAGCCGATGTCCACCAGCACGTACTGCGGAGTGACCTTCAGCACGGTGCCGGTCACTACCTGTTCCTCGTTGAGGGCAGCTTCTGTTTGGGCTTGTTCCTGCTCGAAGGTCTCGAGAGCGGTGGCAAAATCTTCCATGCTGGGTTCTTTTTCAGAGCGGGGAGCGGCCAGCGGGGCCGTCTCAGCAGAATTTACAGGGGAATCGGACTCTTGGGCAGCACGAGGCTGCTCGACAGCAGATTCCTGGGTTTGAGTGCTCGAGGTCTGGTCGGCGGTTTCGTCAAAAGCCATTGGTTGCTTACACACACTCCGCGTTGGTTAAAGACGCGAAGAGCCTGGGATAACGGACTGCTGGCTTGAATCGACGTGTATGATTTCCCGCTCAAAGCGGGCTGGGACAATCCAGCGGCCGGATCCTACTGCAGCGGGTCTCGCTCACAGGGAACTCTTCGACTATAGCAATCGCTTGGGAACAGTGTCAAACATTGGATACGCAAGATTCGCCCTGATTTTGCTGGCTTTACCTCACTCCGCGATCGTTCTTGTCAAGTGGTCTGCATCACGGCGTCGTGTGATCAGAATTTGGCGCAGCTTACTCGCCAGGATGGAAAGCACGGCTGGCACAGTGACTCTTGGGGCGCCTCGAAGGGTCTGGTACTCTGCCCTCTTATGGATTACTTGTGGACCCCCTGGCGGTACACGTATCTGGAGAGCGCCGGCAAGTCGCCTGCCTGCATCTTCTGCGAGCTGCTGTCCAGCGGCGATGATCACAAAGCGCTCATCCTACATCGCGGCGAGCACAACTTCATCGTCCTCAATGCTTATCCCTACACTTCGGGACATTCGATGGTTGTTCCTTACGAGCATGTCGATCAGTTGCACAAACTGCCACCGCCTGCTGCCGCCGAAATGATGGAGCTGGCGCAACGCCTGGAAAGCGCTCTACTGGACGTCTATCGCCCCGATGGAGTCAATCTGGGGATGAATATTGGCAAAGCGGCCGGAGCTGGAGTCGCCGGCCACATCCATGTGCACCTTCTGCCCCGCTGGCTCGGCGATTCCAGCTTCTTAACTGTTATTGGCGAGGCCCGCGTCCTGCCCGAATTACTCGAGACTACCTATCAGCGGCTCAAACAGAAGTTTTAGATGACGGCAGTTTTGATTACTTGCGCCCGGCGGCTTCGACCGAGGTTGTCGGGTCGGCGCCCTCCCACGTTTGATCTGAGGTCGGCCCGTACACCGAGGGTACAGCCTTATTCAATAGCCGCAGATAGACCGTGAGTTGAGTGCGGTGATGGCAGGTGTGCAGCACACGCCGCCAGAAGACCCAGATGCGCTGGCGGGTAAGCCCAAAGAAGGGAACATCCTGCATCCACCACTCCGCTGTTTGCGTGGCGAAAAACGCCAGCCGCGGCCGGGCCAGCTCCTCCATCCGGCGAATGTGGCCGGCTAGATCCGGTGGGCTCGGTACTACTTCGCTGGCCGGCGGCTCGGGCGTGCCCACGAATTCGCCGAAGAACCTGCGCTCCGACAGCAACTGGTGCTTCAGGATTTCGCCCACCGTTGAAGACTTGGGATGGGGGCGAAAGGCGACGTCCTCCGGGGCAAACCTTCGCCACACGGAGATGACCTTATCGGTCTCGCTGGCATAGGTATCCAGCAGGTGTTGGAAGAGCGGATTGCTCGCGCGCGGCACGTCCTGGTCGGGGATGGCGATGAATTCGTATTTCATGGCCGCCATTGTAGACCGCTCATAAAAGTAGCGCACACAAAGAAAAAGGGCGCGATACGCGCCCTTGACGACATCGGAACAAAACCAACTAGCTCTTGCTGCACTTCCTCTGTTTTTCCACGTACTTCTGCAGCTTGCCTTTTCTCTCCAGCGACATCAGATCATCAAGAAGAGGATACTTGGCCGTGGGATCGAATTGCTGGATGGCCCGATAGGCCCGCAATGTGCCTGCCAGCCCGGCAGCTTGAATCGCTGCCGTGTTCTTCTCCTCAGGATGCTGCAACTGGTATGCCGCCTGCGAGTACAACACCTGCATTCGCAGTTGATTGGAATAGGTGTCGTTTACTTTGTCGAGCGACTCCAACGCCTTCAGCTGTTTGCAGCATACATCGACCGTAAAGTCCGGCACCTCCACCAGCCATTCGGTCAGCCACATGCGCTTCTGAAGGCTGTCTTTCGCGAGCGGATGCTGCTCCAGGCTTTGCGCATATTCCAGCGCTTGCGCCCGCTCCTCTGCCGTAGAAGGCCCACGCATCGCGGCGGCGGACGGAAGTGATGTCGCAGCGACGAACACGAGCAGAACTGCGAGTAACTTGGTTACCATATGCCTTCTCCCCACGGAAGCACTCCGGCCAGTTGCTGAAATGATACGCTCATTGGAGGCAAGAAAAAACAGCCAGGAATCGGTTCGTCAACTAGCCAAAGTGCAGTTCATCCCGGAAAGACGGGCTTTCGTCCCCTGCCGATTTCGCCAAGCCTGTATTCAGCGTCCGTAGAGGAATTCCAGGGCTTCGGGAAACCGCCGCGACCATGCTTCTTCGTTGTGGGTGGCGCCTTTCTCAACTACGACCTTTAAGCGCCCCGGTCCCATTCCCTTCTTGCGCAGAATGGCTGTCAGTTCCTCCACACTCTGAACGAGCTCGGCATTGTATTCCGCATTGTGCGTTTCCTTAGTGCCCATGGCAACGAACATCTTTTGCGGCAGCCGCGTTGCCCTCTCAGCGTCCTTCAGCAGTTGTCCGTCGCCAACCCCCAACACCGGGCTCTCCACTAGCACGTGCTCGAACACGCCCGGGTGTTGCAACGCGGTGTAGAGGCTGATCACCCCGCCGTAGGAGGCACCGCCAATTCCGGTGTTCGCTGCGCCGCGTGACACACGATATTTCTTCTCGACAAACGGCATCACTTCGGTGAGCAGGAACGTCGTGTAGTCTTTGCCGCGCAACTCCTTGGGAACAGGCACGTCATACTGCTTGTGATGAGGATCGGGGTAAGGCAGATACTCCGAGCTCCGCTTCTCTCCCGCGTAGTCGATACCCACCACAATCATGGGAGGAATTTTGAAGCTCCCCACGAGGTGTTCCACGGTCTCGTCCACGTGCCATTCACCAGCATTGCTGGTCGCGTCGTCGAAGAGGTTTTGACCATCCTGCAGGTAGAGCACAGGGTAGGAGCGATGCGCATTGCGAGGCGAAAAGTAATTGGCCGGCAGCCACACGCGCAGCATCCGCGTATTGTGGAAGATCTTGCTGGTGAACGGAGTGATCTCCAGCACGCCGAGGACAGTGTGCTCCTTTTCAACAGGCGGCTTCGCCGGCGCCGCGGTGTTGTCCTGTGCCGTACCCGTCAATGCAAGAATGAACGATAAGAAAACGAATGCGGCAACTCTAATTTTCTGCATGAAGGTCACGATGAAAGGCCCACCGACAATTATTTCCGGCCGGCCTTTCTTAGGATTTCAGCCTCAAATCGGTCAACTGCATCTCGGGATAATCCTGGTTCCAATCGGCGGAGATGTGCTCCAGGGTCATGCGCACCGTCTTGGTCTGGCCCGGAAGGACAGGCGAGCGCGCCAGGTCTGCCAGATCGGGATAGCCCCCCATCTGATTCTCCACCAGCACATGCAGCGGAAGAGTTTCCGTCTGCACGACTTCATTCATCGTGTTCTTGAACACCAGCTTCATGGCTGCGCCCACCAGGGCCTGGTCGCCGTTGTTCGTGATGTTGACATCGAGATAGATGACTGTACCGCCGACATAATTCTCCGCGGCACTCTTCTTCGGGCTGGAAAGCTGCAGCTTGGCCGCGTATGGGTTGGGCTGAGTGGCGGTCTCACCCTTCTTGCGGCTCATGGCCACGATAATCGCCACCACCACAACCACCGCAACCAGCCCGACTATGAACGGCGTCCAGTTGCGCTCCTCTGCCTTGGGCACTGCAGGTGAGAAAAGGTCGGCCATGACTCGATTTTACTCCGCAGCGACGGCGATCTTTCCTGCGGATGCGACTACGAGGTGAAGGACTTGCTGGAGAAATGAAGAATCCCGAGACTTTGTTAAGCGGCTTTTCTCGACCAGCGGTTCGCGTTAGACCCTCGCCGACCTGTGATCACCGGATACTTGCGTATGCGGTGCTCGATCTCAGCTTGGACTCCGGGCTCACCACTAACCGGAATAACCGTTCAACGTCTCGGGATTCCGACTTGCCTTTGACTGGTTCCTCGCTCTCCTTAACCAACGGTTCGCTATTGACCGTTACGGTCCCTCTGCCACCTTGCGCCGCGGGCGCGGAGCAGTGAACTCGCTTCAGCCCCGGACTCGCCGTTAACCAGGAAAACCTTGCGAACTGCCAAAGAACGAGTGTGTTTTTACTACAGCCATTTGCTAAGTCAACTCTTTTTTCGCTCTTTTATCTGCTTTGTTTTCAGACGAGTGCAGCTCGTCCACAGGACGCTGCCACGATTTTGTGCAATCACGTCCTGGGCGTTTCGCAGCCGCTGTCTCAGGCCGTGATTTTACTGTAGTTGCACCATCGGGCTCGCTTCTCAAGAGGGACGCGGAGAATAATGTCTGCTGTGAACATCTGGCAAAAACCGCGCCCAGAGCGGGATTCAGCCAATTGCGATTTCCGCATCTTATCCATTTGTTACCATCGGCAGCATGCCTCTGATCGAAGCGCGGCGCCTGACGAAGACGTTCAGCTCAGGTCAATCGGCTGTGGTACTGCGCTCTTCGAGCCAGATTCGCGCCGTGAGCCATGTTTCCCTCGCCATCGAAGCGGGAGAGACTCTGGGCCTGGTGGGAGAATCGGGTTCCGGCAAGAGCACCTTGGGCCGCATGCTGTTGCGATTGGTTGAACCCGACTCGGGCGAGGTGTACTTCGACGGTCACGACGTGCTGCGTGCGGAAAGAGCGGAATTGCGCCGCTTGCGTCGTGACATGCAGATCATCTTCCAGGACCCCATTGGCTCACTTGATCCCAGAATGACAGTTGAACAAATTGTCTCCGAGCCGATGGCGATCCACGGCAGCGAGAAACGTAGCGCCCGGAAGCGATGCGCCGCCGAGGTGCTGCGTGCGGTCGGCCTCGACGCGTCCGCGCTGAAGCGTTACCCGCACGAATTCAGCGGCGGTCAGCGGCAACGTATCGGGATTGCACGCGCGCTCGTCTTACGACCGCGATTCCTCGTCGCCGACGAGCCAGTTTCCGCTCTCGACGTCAGTGTTGGCGCACAGATCGTGAACCTGCTGAAGCAGCTCCAGCAAGAGTTCTCACTCACCTATCTGTTTATTTCGCACTCCATGCCAATCGTGCGCTACCTGGCGGACCGGATTGCTGTGATGCAACGAGGCGAATTGGTCGAGGTCGGCACGGTCGAAGAGATTACGACTGCGCCGAAGCACCCCTACACTCGCACCCTGCTGGAAGCAACTCCGGAAATTGAATTCAGCTTGCGGTGAAGGTAAGTTGCCCGGCCGCGTCGGGAGCAGCGCTTCGCTCCCGAAACTTCGCTCCTTCGAGCCGCAGCAGGTAGGCTTTGACGGGAAGCCCGCCGCCGTATCCGCCGAGATAGCAACCCGCCGCCAGCACGCGATGGCAAGGAACGATGATGGCGATGGGATTGTAATGATTGGCCTGGCCGACGGCGCGAAAGCTCTTCGGACTCCCGACCGCACGCGCAATGTCAGCGTAAGAACGGGTTTCCCCATAGGGGATCTGCAACAACTGCTTCCAACACTGTTTCTGAAAGCTCGTCCCCCGGAGATCCAGCGGAAGATCGAACGAGCGGCGCCGGCCGGCGAAATACTCGTCCAACTGCTCGCACACCTGGCGAGTGCGAGTTTCCGATTCCTCCCATCGCACGGCCTGGCCGACAATCTTCTTGGGCAGCCCGCGATCGAACTCCAGCACGACCAGCGCCGTTTCTGAAACCCCGATCAGCAGCCGCCCGGCGGGCGAATCCATGCGGGAGTAGTAGAGCGTTTCCAAAGCGGACTCCGTCGTACAGGTTAACGCCGGCGCTTACGAGCCGAGGGGTGAGGCCACGATTCTAGCGCCCCTCGTTCTCCGCGATCCGCGCCTTCACCAGTTTCTTTATCAGTGCGGCCGACAGAGGCTTGTCCACGGGAAACTGGATGGTGCCCTTGGATGTGCGGTATGGCTTCAGTTCATCCTTGAGCGTCTCCACAGGCAACTTGCCCGGGAACAAGCTGCAGTGCTTCGAAAACGCGGCAAAACCTACCAGCATTCCTTTGTACTTGAACATCGGAATGCCGTAGCTGATGACCTCCACCGACTCCGCTGGCGCGACTGACCGAATTACCGCGCGGACCTTCTCCAACGTGCCGCGCGCTGGCTCCGAGACCCGGGCGAGGTACTCATCGACGGTCTTCGGAGCCCCGGCTTTCGGACCTGACTTGCGACCTGGAGTCGCTTTCCTCATACGCGCAAGCGCATCTTCCTATCTCGCCCCTACCGCCTCCGGCACCTCGTAGATGCTGTACCACGGGGTCGCGGCCTTCAGCGCGTTGTTCACATTGCCGATGTTCTTCACGCCTTCGTCTTCCAGCCAGGCGCGGAAGGCGGCGGCGCCCTTCTCAGCAAAAATGGGGATGCCATCTTTCCAGGTGGCGCGTCCACAGAGCACGCCGTTGAACTTCACCCCCGCCTCGGCGGCGAACTCCAAGTCCTCGATGAACTCCGGATTGCTCACCCCCGCCGACAGATAGATGAACGGTTTGTTAGTTGCGCCGGCCGCGGCGCGGTAATGATCAAGGGCCTCCTGCTTGCTGTAAACCTTGGTGCCCTTGAATGACTTCGCCCCTTCCACGAACTGCATGTTGATGGGAATTTCCACCTTCAGCACATCCACGCCGTAGCGGTCCTTGGAGAATTCCTCCATCGACTCGGCCACCACTTCCGGCTTCAGCTTGGCATACTCCGCGCCCTTCTCGTCAATGCCCTCTTTGTAGCCAATCAGCTCAAGAAAGAACGGGATGTCGTTGGCCCGGCACTCGTCGCCGATGCGCTCCGTCCAGGCCTTCTTGTGCTCGTTGATCTTCGGGTCATCATAGGTGGAGTAGTACAGCAGGATTTTGACGCAGTCGGCGCCCGCTTCTTTCAGGCGCTTTGCCGACCACAGGTCAAGCAGATCCGGCTTGCGGCCAGGCAGCGTCTTGTCGTATCCGGTCTTCTCATAAGCCAGCAATAACCCCGAGCCTTTGGCGCGACGACGCGCCGCCGGCAATCCCCATTCGGGATCCAGCAGGATGGCGCTGGCGTGCTTGGTTAGCACCTCGGTCACGTTGATCTTGAAGTCTTCCAGACCGGCATCGGTGGCGTACTGGCCTAAGGCCTTCTTCAGCGAACCCCGTTGGTCCATGGCGGCGGCGGCGATGACACCCCGATCGTTCGATACGGCCTTGATGCCTGCAAGTTTTCCAGGAGTAAGTTTCACGGTTGAGCCTCCTCAGGCGCAGGCGCGCCCGGCAAGAATGGATTTTGAATTCGGTCCCGCAAGGATGGCGGCTGGGTCCGCAGTCACAGGACAGGCAATTTTAACCGAATTCCGGCGCTGCACGCGACACTTCGTAGGTCAGGCGGGTGCCCCAGAGCCTGCCCTGAGCCTGTCGAAGGGTCTCGCGCCTTTCGAGACCTGGGTAAGACGGAACTCCGAGAAGCCCGGATCTGGAACACCGCCACACCCGGGTCACCCGCCCATCCGCAAGATGGGACAATACGGACGACTATTGCACAACGTATGTCCCTGGACCGGTGGGCCAGTCAAGTATTTTGCGTGTGCCCCATCCGAGCCGGTTTTGCTCGGGTGGGTCGTTCCCTGATCTTCATCAAAAGCGTGCAGAAGTCCCAACCCTCGCACCTAATTTCACTGCGCTCAGAGTAACGTGCAGCCTCCGCAGGCGGAATCCTCTTAGTTCGATACAGCTCGGAGAGATGACACGCCCCGGAGCGATTTATGAGACTGAGCCTTGCGGCAACGGCGAGCGGGTGGTTACCCTCACCCAAATTTGTTACGAAAGTACAGTTACGCTACCTGTACCTTCGTAATCTTGACAGCGCGCCATTCGGCGGTAGGCTCAGGGTTGGGGCGCTGGGAGTATCGGTGTCCCTCACCCGCCCCAGGGCGAGGTGAATTGCTCTTTGCCGGAGAAGTGCCTCCCAGGAGGTCCGGGCAAAGGGCTGGCTCTTTTACATCATTGACTAGTGGCAAGGTGCCATAGATGACGTCAAATTCTTATGGATCAAGAAGTTACGTATAACATCTTTGCATTCAATAAGTTTGCCATCACCTGCGTAACCTATTGGATACACTAGGCTTATGAGTAACTTCTTGATATGGCGAGGCTTACGGTCACAATAATGTCCGTAAGTTATTGAAAATCACCCCAAGTTTTGCCGTAAAGGGAACATGGGGGGAGGGGGGATGCGCACGCTGGGTGCCGATTGCTAATGCGCCGCGTACAGCCGGCTTCGCTTCACTGCCGCAACGGCAGGCCCGTCAGCAGGGCCTGTTGACGCGCAATCAGCGACTCGATGCCGTTGCGCGCCAGCGCCATCATCTTGGCCAATTGCGCGTCGTCGAAGGGCCGGCGCTCGGCTGTGGCCTGCACCTCCACCATCTTCTTGCTGCCGGTGATGACCAGGTTCATGTCCACGTCGGCGCGTGAGTCCTCCTCATAGCTGAGGTCGAGCATGACCTCGCCATCCACGATGCCGACGCTGGTGGCGGCGACATAATCACGGATGGGCGCGACGGTCAGCGCGCCCGACTCGATCATGCGGCGCATGGCCAGGCCCATGGCGATGAATGCGCCGGTGATGGACGCTGTGCGCGTGCCGCCGTCGGCCTGGATGACGTCGCAGTCGAGGAAGAGGGTACGCTCACCCAGTTTCTCCAGGTCGGTCACGGCCCGCAGCGAGCGTCCAATGAGCCGCTGGATTTCGTGCGTGCGTCCGCCCGCGCGGCCTTTGGTGACTTCGCGCGGCGTGCGCGTCAGCGTGGAGCGTGGCAGCATGCCGTACTCGCTGGTGACCCAGCCTTTGCCGCTGTTGCGCAGAAACTGCGGCACTGTGTTCTCGATCGTAGCGGTGCAAATGACGCGGGTGTTGCCTAGTTCGATAAGGCACGAGCCTTCGGCCGTGGAGATGAAGTCGGGAACGATGTTGACCGGCCGCATCCGGTCGGGAGAACGGTTATCGGAGCGATAGACCATACGCGGCGATTGTATAGCTTCGGCTGTCCGCTTTTCGCCGTTCGCTAACAGACGATGCTGTAGCTGGATCAGATATCGGTCATCGGCCCGTATCGTTCAGTTCGGGTCAAATCGCGAACAGCGAACAGCGGTTGCTATCACCCGCCGAGGTCCACATGCTCGACGTGATCAACCTGGCGGCCGAGAAAGCGCGCGGCAAGGCGCTTGAACTTGTCCACGGAGTCGGTAACGTAGAAGCGGAAGGAACGGTGCTCGGTGGGAGAAACCGCAGGTCCCTCCGCTCGGACTGAAGTCCTCGGTCGGGATGACACAGCATGATCGTCGTGCATCATCTCTCGCACCACGCTGGCGGTGGACTCCGCCGAATCGACAATCTTCATTTGCGGAGGGACGACTCGTCGCAGCACCGGCGCCAAAAGCGGATAGTGGGTACAGGCGAGCAGCAGAACGTCAGCCTCCTTCGGCGCCTGAGCTATCGCTTCACCGAGGTAGATGCGGGCGACTTGCTCGGTCACGGGATGGTCAATCCATCCTTCCTCAACCAGCGGGACAAACAGGGGGCAAGCTTTCTCGTATGCCTCGAGTCCGTGGTGTTGCAGCGCATTGCGATAGGCATGGCTGCTGACCGTTGCGTCCGTGGCGATAACGATCGCCGCCCGTTGCTTGCTGACTTCTGCCGCCATTGCGGCGCCCGGCTCCACGACGCCGACCACCGGCGACGCCGCAGCTTCTTTGATTTGCGGAAGCGCCAGCGCTGTTGCAGTGTTGCAGGCAATGACGAGCAGATCAACGCTCTGCCCCTCGAGGAAGCGCGCCGCGCCGATGGCATAGCGCGCAACCGTTTCCACGGACTTTGTGCCATAAGGGAGACGTGCTGTATCGCCAAAATAGAAATAGTGCGCGGGAATCTGCCCGGCCAAGGCCTTCAGCACGGTAAGGCCGCCCACGCCCGAGTCGAAAACGCCAATACGGGGAAGCTTCATTGCAGGTCCTTTACCACCTGGCCGATGTTGCTGGCCAGATAAAAGCGCTGCAAGTCGGCGTGGCCCGCCAGAGTCTCGCGCTCCTGGCCGTTGACCAGTATCTTGACACGCTGGATCTGGTTGTCGTTCGCATTCAGCGTGGCGACGATCGAGGCTACGGTCAACTCCTCGGCGAGGACGCCTGATGGATGCTTGTCGGCAAAAACCGAGTTCGTATCGACCACGGCCGTGTTCTCGCCGAGCAGGTACACGTCGCGCACGTCCGCGCCCGCCCCAATCGGGTGGGGCGACGACGACTGCAAATAAGCGCCAAACAGCGCCCGCAACACAGCGCGCGCGCGTTCCGATCGTTCGGCAGGCAGGACAAGGCTTGTCTTCGATCTCCGCAGGGCTGCATCCGGGTCGGAGGCAACGTAGAGCGTCACCGGCGTCGGTGGGCCGGCGGCTGGAGGCGCCATGGCCAACTGCTGCTGGGTTGCGAGTTCCTCGTCGCGCGCTACCTTGCGCTTTAGTTGCCAGGCATAGACGCCGAGTCCCAGGGCGATCAGCAGGAGCGCTGCGAAGACCAGCACAATGCGTCGCGTCATGGGCGCACCTCGGGCAATTTGCCGCGAATGGCCGCAATGCCGGCAGCAATCGATTGCGCGATCTGCTCCTGATAGTTTGCGCCGGAAATGTCATCCACGTTGCCAGATGGAGGCGCAATCTCGACGGCCACTGCGGGCGCAGCAATGTTATTCATGGGACGCAATGGCGCCTGCAGCGTGGCGTTGGGGAGCTTGCGCGCCTCGAGTTCCGCCGCCACCGATCCCGCGACAACATTGCTCAGGTCGAGGAACGCCGCCTGCGCAGTGTCCCAGGGAAGGAAGCTCTGCGGTGAGGCATTCGCAGCCGGCAGCAGCTCAGTGAACACGTGCACTCCGCGGCCGGTGTTCGCCGCATGGAGGGCGAGATATAACGCCGGGCGGGCGGCGTTCGCGGACACAGCCCGCTGGTCGAGAGAGATCGCGACATCGGAGGTACGTAATAATCCCGATGCTATGCCGCGGCTGCCAAGCTCGCGTTGTACGCGCCGCGCCAGCGCCAAAACGAGATCCTTCTCAGCCAGGGAAGGCGTTATAGCCGCACCGATATCGCCGCCTCCATGCGCAGGATCAATGAGCACCAAGAAACGCGGAGGAGCGGGCTGTCGCGGAACTGGCGGTGGCTGAGCCGGCACCGCTTGCACCGCAGGCGCTGGCACATGTTCGGCCACGGGTGGAGGCGGAGGCGGAGCAGGAGCGCCGGTGACAATGATGGTTTTGCCGCCATCGGCGAAGTTTGCCATCAACGGAGCATTCCCGGTGACGTCAAGCTCTGCAACGCCATCGTGCTCGGAAAAACTGGCGCCGGTGATCAGCGGATCGTTGTAGGTGGTTTTGTCCGGACCAGCTGCGGCGACAGGCTCGCGGCGAAACGTGAGGCGTACCCGTCCGGGCTCCGTCGCAATCGTGGGATTGACCGCAGAAGCAAAGCCGATGAGCAGCCGGGAAGGATTCCCCGGGTGCAACTCCAGAGTAAATCGCTCCGGAGAGATGCCGACAAACAGGCGTCGCCCCTCTGGGTGGAACTCCGTCTGCGTCGAAAGCAGTTTGGCCAGCAGATTCGCGGTACTGGCCAACGGCACGTAGCCGCGGCCGTTCTGGAGAACGAAGTTGGCGGTTAATTTGTAGTTCTCCCCACGAACCTTGGCTTTGTCCTTGGCTGCGGTGAACTGGGCCTCCTCAGGATGGCCACCCGGCGCTGTGAAGCGAACCTTGTACTTCTTGCCGTCGGGACGGGCGTCCACCGAGCCCAGCGGTTCCAGTAGCTCGACCAGCCCAACGTACGGTTGGCCGTTAATGTCAAGCAGCGAAACGGAATACGAGGTCTGTGACGAGTACACCGTGAGCCCAGATGCCTCGGAGCGCTGCGCCTGCAGAGCGGGGTGATGAACAAAGATTGCAACTAGCAGAATCGCCGCCGTAAACATTACGGCAACAAGAAATCGCGCCCTGTGCTGGAAAAGCGGGAAGCGGGAACTCATCTAGATCAATCCACCAGGATGATTACATCATGGCGTGGCACTCCGGAAGGAATCATTCGCAATCCCGGAATTCGCAGCGCGAAGAAAGCCGCAGTCGCGCGACGTAGCCCTCGATTTGTGGCCCCGATCTGGCTCGGCGGGAAAGCGTGGAAAGTGCGGCCCGCGAAATCAAAAACAGGGGTTACGCACGCCCTCCTACCTCCGCAGGTTGGGGCGCCTCCTGCAGCGCGTAGGCGACCAACCCGCTCAGCAGCTTGGGATAGAAGTCGGTGGATTTCTGCGGCAGTACTTCCCCGCTGAATGCGACGTCCCGTACCTGATCGATCCGAACCGGATTCATAAGAAAGGCAACATTCGCGTTCTGCGGCACCAAGTTGATGGCTTCACCAGGGTCGCGCACATACTTCAAATGCTTCTGATCTCGAATGTCCTCCTCCGACAGCCCGAGCACGCTCTCCAGGACCAGCTTGTGCAGCCGCACCACGTCGAGCGCACGCTGCTGCTCGGACAGGCCAACACCACCATCCCATTGAATCCGAGGTCGGGAACGCAGCAAGAAGCCGCCATGTGAGGTTACCGCGACGAAGGCAGTGCCCTCTGTCCCGGCGCGGCACAAACGCTCCAGCGTCCCTTCTGTTTCGGAAAGCGGCCCCAGGTCTTCCACTTCAAAATTGAGTTGCAGTTTTGCAACCATCCCGAAGATGGAAAAGTCCTCAAGTCCGAAGACCACGCGATGAGTGGGCAGGACGACCAAGCCGGGGGTGTCCATATTGACGAAGGTCATCATCACCCGTTCGTGCCCGCCGTAAGTACCTCCTCGCGCCTTGCGGATCTCGTCGCGATAGCTGAGCGCCGTCTCGTAGCGATGGTGACCGTCAGCAATAATCAGCTTCTTGTCCGCCATCTTTGCTTGTACTTGCTCGATGACCGCCGAGCCGGAGACCTGCCACAAGCGGTGCAGCACGCCATATTCATCACAGACTTCCGTCGTGGGTGGCCCACTCTGATTCAGCGCCCCATCAATCTCCAGGCCAGGATCGCTATAGAGCATGAAGATCTGGCCAAAGTGTGTCTCTGTGGCCCGCAGAAGATTGAGCCGGTCCGCCTTCGGTTTGCTCAGGGTCTGCTCGTGGCGGAAGACCACCTTCTGTTCATAGTCTTCAACTTGACCGAGCCCGATGAAACCGCGCCGTTCTACAAGAGCTCCAGAGGGGTCGCCGGGGATCTGGAAGGTCTGGGTATACGAATAAATGCTGGGTTCAGTCTCAAGTGTGAGGATGCCCTGGGCCCGCCATTGCTGTACGCATGCGGCTGCCCGGGTGTATACGTTCTCGCTTTTGCCGTCGCCAGCTTGCGGTCTGCCCAGAATCACGCGCACCAGGTTATGTGGACTGGCCGCGTAATAACGGTCCTGCATTTCGGGGGAAATCTTGTCATAAGGCTGGGTTACGACCTCCGCTAGCTTCACTTTTGAGGGGTTATACCGCAGACCTCGAAACGGGAAGACTCGCGCCATAAAGCTCCTCCTACTACGTTTATGATTGGGCGCAACAGGTTGGTCTTAGGAAGACACTTTTGATTGTAGCAGTTAGGGGACAGGAAACCCGAATGACGCGCTTCTCAAACTAGGCGCTCGAACGGTGGACCAAACAGGTTTGGCGGCGGTTTTGCCCTGTCCCCTTCCACGGTGATAACATCGAGCCACACTTCAGAGGGACCTATGGCCCGCGGTCGCAGTTGGGAGTTCGGGTCAAAGCACTCGACGATTCTGTGTCTGATACCTGTTTGGCGGACGGGACAAAACGCTGCCCTGCCCGTCCAATGCGGTGTGTGCTTGCGTCGCCGGTTGTGGGTTACCCTGTTTGCCACCACCTGCTTGCTGACGGCCTCCGTCTACGCCCAGGATGACATTCATGTCGTGCCGCGTGAGACCAAGAAGGCCGCAGCCAGCGTCCCTCCACCGCCAAATGCCGATCCCACCCTGAAAACTTACACGAAGCCGCTGCGCAAAGATGTAGACCTCGTACTGGTTCCGGTAACTATTACCGATCCCATGAACCGTCTGGTGACTGGGCTGGAAAAGGAGAACTTTGCTCTTACCGATAACGGCAAGCCACAGGAGATTCGCCACTTCTCCAGCGAGGACGCTCCCATTTCGTTGGGCGTGATCTTCGACATTAGCGGCTCCATGTCCGACAAGATTGACAAGTCGCGTAAGGCCGTGGTCGAATTTTTCCGCACCGCCAATCCGCAGGACGAATTTTTCCTCATCACCTTCTCGGACAAACCCGAATTGCTGGTTGATTACACGTCCTCGGTGGAGGACATCCAGGACAAACTGGTTTACGCCATTCCTAAAGGCAGGACGGCTCTGCTGGACGCCATTTATTTGGGCATCAGCCGCATGCGCAAGGCACACTACGAGCGGAAGGCGCTGCTCATCATCTCTGATGGCGGCGACAACCACAGCCGCTACACGGAGAGCGAAATCAAGTCCATGGTGCGCGAGGCTGACGTGCAAATCTACGGCATCGGCCTGTTTGACTACTACTTCAAGACGCCGGAAGAACGTGAAGGCCCCGCCTTGCTGTCGGACATCACTGAGGTCACAGGGGGACGGACCTTCACCATCTCCTCGCCCAATGAACTGGCAGACGTAGCTACAAAGATTGGCATCGAACTGCGTAACCAGTATGTGCTTGGTTACCGCCCCAGCGACCCGGGAAGAGATGGGAAGTGGCGTAAAATCAAGGTGAAACTGAATCCGCCGAAGGGTCTGCCGCCGCTGCACGTTTACGCCAAAACGGGATACTATGCACCGTCGGAGTAATGCAAGCTGGCTCCCGCTGTTGATGATAATAGTTGTTCTGGCGGGGGCTTGGCCAGCAGCTCAAAATTCCTCTGCCTTCGCGCAACAGCCTGCCAATGCAGGGCAGAATGCGCCCGCGTCCCTGCAGTCGGGTGGCCCACAGGTGCAGGCGCCCGCTGCACAAGCGCCCGAAACGAAGGAAGGCGACGTTTACGTATTTAAGAAGGAAGTCGACGAGGTTACGTTGCATGCCACCGTCGTTGACGACCACAACCGCCTAGTCACCAACCTGGCGCGCAACGATTTCACTGTCTTTGAGGACGGCAAGCCGCAAAAGATCATCTCTTTCCGCCGGGAGGATATCCCGGTCGCTATGGGTATCGTCATCGACAACTCAGGCTCGATGCGTGAGAAGCGACCGGCAGTAAACGCAGCTGCCATCAACCTCGTCAAGGCCAGCAATCCCCAGGACAAAGTCTTTATTGTTAACTTTAATGAGGAATACTTCCTCGATCAGGATTACACTTCCAGCGTCCCCAAGCTCAAGGACGCCTTGGAGAGGATCGAGGCCCGTGGTGGCACGGCTCTGTACGATGCGACCGTGGCATCGGCTGACCACTTGAAGAAGAGCGGTGGCTTGGAGAAGAAAGTCCTGCTGGTAGTGACCGACGGCGAAGACAATGCCAGCCGGGAATCGTTGGAGCAGACCGTGCGCAGGCTGCAAGTGGAGAACGGTCCAACGATTTACACCATCGGCTTGCTGCAGGAAGAACACTCCAAGCGGGCGCGTCGCGCCCTGCGCGAAATGGCCGAGCAAACCGGCGGTGTGGCCTTCTTCCCTAAAGACCTGAGCGAAGTCAACGAGATTACCTCCCAGATCGCCCACGATATCCGCAATCAGTACACCATCGGATACAAGCCCGACAACCCGCAGAGTAATGGGGGCTATCGTGCGGTCAAGGTGGATGCCCAGGCCAAAGGCTACAAGAAGTTGCAGGTACGAACACGTAGCGGTTACTATGCCGGCCAGCAGCGGGCCTCATCCGAGGCACCGAACACCAAATAGTTGGTGTATTCTCGCCGTGTGGCGGAGGCAGCGATGCCAATCGGAGGTAAGCCGGCCGTCTTGCGCAGTCTCTCGTTGTTCGCAATTGCCCTTCCGCTGATGCTCGCAGTTATCGAACCCTCAGAAGGAGGTGCGCCGATGACATTCGCCCTTAAAAGCCCGGCATTTGCCCCTGGGGCCGTGATCGCGAGCAAGTTCTCCTGCGAAGCAGCCGATGTCTCACCCGCATTGGAATGGAGCGGTGCTCCCGGGAAGACAGCCAGTTTCGCCCTGATTATGGACGACCCTGATGCTCCGGCTGGAACATGGGTGCATTGGGTCTTGTGGAACTTGCCAGCCGGCGTTCATTCCCTTCCTGAGGGTGTCGCGAGACACGAGCAGTTAGACGATGGCTCGCGGCAGGGGCGAAACGACTTCCGAAAGACCGGCTACAACGGTCCGTGCCCGCCGCCTGGCAAGGCACATCGCTATTTCTTCCGTCTGTATGCGCTGGATACCATGCTTGGCCTTGCATCCGAAGCAACGCGCCAGCAGTTGGACGCTGCGATGCAGGGACATGTCCTGGGACAGACTGAATACATGGGCACGTTTCGGCGCTGACTGTGGGCAATGCGCCTATTGCCTGGCCGGCTCGGCAGTTCTCGGTGTCAAGTCAAATTGCTGGGCCAGCATATCCACGATCTCTTTGCCGATTTCGAGGGAAGCTGTTGCGGCTGGGGAAGGCACGTTGCAAACATGGATCGCCCGTTTGCCGTGGGTGAAGTGAAAATCGTCGAGCAGGGTGCCCTTCTTGTCGACAGCCTGAGCGCGAACTCCGGAGCCTCCCGGCGCCAGGTCCCATTCCTGCAACTCAGGCAGCATTTTCTGTAGCGATTTGACGAAGGCTGACTTGACCCACGAGCGGTACTGCTCTGCCAGGCCCATTCGCCAGTACCTGCGCGCCATTTTCCAGAAGCCGCCAAATCCCAGGGTCCCCATGGCTTCGTCCAGATCGACGCCGGCACCTGTGTATCCTTCCCGCCGCAATGCAAGCACGGCGTTTGGACCTGCCTCGACAGTGCCGTTGATCCGTCGCGTAAAGTGAACCCCGAGAAATGGGAAGCGTGGATTCGGGACGGGATAGATAAGCGCCTTCACCAGATGGCGGCGTTCCGGCTTCACCTCGAAGTACTCGCCGCGAAAGGGTACAATCTCCAATTCCGTTTGCACACCCGCCATGCGTGCCACGGCGTCGCTGTAGAGTCCCGCGCAATTGATCACGTAGTTCACCCGGAAGTCCCCGGCGGTGGTCTCGACGATGTTGACCCACCCATCATCGCGCAGCCCGATCACCTTCGCGCCCAGAACAATCTCTCCCCCGGATCTAGTAATCAATTGAGCGTATGTGCGAGCAACCGCGGTGTAGTCGACTATGCCGGTTGTGGGAACCTGCAAGGCCCTAAGCCCGCTACAGTGCGGCTCAATCTCGTGGAACTGCCGGGGCTCCAGCATACGCAAGCCCGGAACGCCATTCGCAAGTCCGCGCTGCTGCAACTGCTCCAGCCGGCAAACTTCCTCCGGACTTGTGGCTACTACTAACTTGCCGCACTCTTCGTATGGAATCCCCTGTTCCTGGCAGAAGCGCTTCATGGAGGCGGCACCAGCCACGCAGTTGCGCGCCTTCAGAGAACCAGTCTTGTAGTAGAGGCCGGAATGAATGACGCCGCTATTGTGTCCCGTTTGATGGGCCGCGACATGACCTTCCTTTTCGACGACGAGAACGCGCATCCTTGGGAAGCGCTGCGTGGCTTGCAGGGCCGTAGCTAGGCCTACAATGCCAGCGCCAATAACTAGGAGATCGGCCTCACGGTCGGTCATAGTAACCTTCGGTGTCCGATTGACAAGTGATTATATGGGACGAAAGTGGCTGCTGCCATGACGGCCATCACAGAGGTTGCGGCAATGCCTCGCGAACAGTACTCTAGGAATTCGTTCAAGAAAGTTCCACTATGCGTGTGTTGGTCACAGGAGGGGCAGGCTTTATTGGATCGCACTTGTGCGATGCCTTGTTAGGCAACGGCCACATTGTCATCTGCGTTGATAATCTGCTCACGGGGCGGATAGAAAACGTCGCGCATCTCAGTAACGAACCACGCTTCGAATTTCTCCATCAGGATGTCTGCCAGCCTTTTGACTGCGGCGCCGTAGACTACGTTTTTCATTTGGCATCGCCAGCCAGCCCTGCCGATTATTTGAGATACGGGATTGAGACGCTGCGAACAGGTGCCCAGGGTTCGATCAACTGTCTCGAACTGGCAACAAAGTACAATGCCAAGTTTCTACTGGCTTCCACTTCCGAATGCTACGGCGATCCGCAAGAGCATCCACAGAAGGAAAGCTACTGGGGGCACGTGAACCCCATTGGACCGCGTTCCGTCTACGACGAAGCGAAGCGTTTCGCTGAAGCAGTCACTATGGCCTACCACCGCTACAGCAAGGTAGATACGAGGATTGTCCGCATCTTCAATACCTATGGTCCACGATTGCAGATCAACGACGGCCGCGTGATCTCAAACTTCATGAGGCAAGCGTTGACCGCCGAAGATCTCACGGTTTACGGCGACGGATCCCAGACGCGCAGTTTCTGCTACGTAAGTGATGAAGTCGCGGGAATCCTTGCGCTGGCAAAATCAAACGAGCATGAGCCGGTCAACATCGGCAACCCAGGGGAGTTCACCATCCTGGAGTGTGCGCAGGTTGTACTCGGGGTGACTGGATCCAACAGCAAGATTCGCTTCGAAGCATTACCGCAGGACGATCCCAAACAGCGCTGCCCCGACATTAGCAAAGCCAAGCAATTGCTCGGTTGGGAACCATCCGTCGACCTGCGTAAGGGCTTACGGTTGTCGCTGGACTATTTCAAGGCAGCCGTTCTGGGGATTAGCGTTTAGGGCATGACACTCACGCACGAGAATATAGGTATTTCCTGACCTCGATTCTCGTAGGATGATCTAGACTGAGGTTCTGAGGTCCGTTCGATGGACACTCAACTCGAGTTCGAAGCGTTGCGCCACGAAGAGTCTTCGTGGTGGTCCATCACCCGGCGCAAGCTATTGCGCGACGCTGCCGCGCAGGCCGTTCGCGGCAAACGCGAAGCGCGCATTCTCGATCTCGGCTGTGCCGCCCAATTACAGTTCTCCGACTCCCCATTCCTGCGCGTTCTGAGCGTGCACAGCTGCCTGGCTATGCTGGCATTCCAACAAATTGGTGGGTGTCCACACCTGGCTTGTACCCGCATGGAGGAGCTGGCGCTGGTGTCGAACTCCTTCGATGCCATCGTCGCGGGCGATATCCTGCAGTTGCTGCCGGATGATCGCAGCGCTCTCCGTGAACTGCGCCGCGTGCTCAAGGACGGTGGATCTTTGTGCCTGACGGTTCCGGCGTATCCCTTCCTCTGGGGCGAGGACGACGAAGCGCGGGGCCATCATCGCCGCTACACAGCCAGCGAGTTGCGGCGCAAACTCACCAACTGCGGCTTTGAGATCTCTCGCGTCTCCTATCTGGTGGCGGCGGGATTTCTGCCTTCCATCCTCGAACGCCTTGGCAAGAATACGTTCAAGAAGTCCATCGTGCTGCATCGGGCATCCGCGGAATCCCCGGCTTGGGCGAATTCCGGAATGGTGTTCCTTCTCGATTGCGAGCGCCAACTGATCCGCTACATCAATCTGCCGTTTGGCACGCGCCTGGTCTGCTGGGCACGCAAGCCGCCGCTCGTCGCCGAGCGCGTCACCGTTCCCGCCTGGGAGCGCCATTGGGCGCGGCATCCGGTGCCGCAAGGCATGGGTTGACGGTAACCGCTGATAGTGCGGATTATGCGGATCTTTTGAAACAAGTCTCGGATCTGCGTTCATCGGCGTAAATCCGCGGTTGATTCTTCTCCCGCATTCCTGCCCCCTGCACAAGTTAGAATCACTTCGTGGCCTTGTTTCGCAGCATTGGTACCACCCTGGAGATGATCAAGTGGGAGCACTCCGTCCTGACGCTCCCCTTCGGCCTGACCGGTGCGGTGCTGGCGGCGCGCGGCATCCCTAACCTGCACACCTCCATTTGGATCGTCGTGGCACTGGTCGCGGCGCGCTCGGCGGCAATGGCCTTCAACCGGTTGGCCGACGCCACCATTGATGCTGCCAATCCGCGCACCCGGATTCGCGCGCTTCCCGCCGGCAAGCTGAGCAAGTCATTCGTGGCCTGGTTCGTGGTGGTCGCGTCGGCAATCTTGATCTTTGCCGCCTATCAACTGAATCCACTGGCGTTTTATCTGTCACCCGTGGCGCTGGCTATCGTGTTTCTGTATTCGTACAGCAAGCGCTTCACGCACTGGACGCATGTGGTGCTGGGCATCGCGATGAGCACTGCCCCGGCTGCAGCATGGATCGCGGTGCGCGGCTCGCTCGATCCGCGCATTCTGATCCTGAGCGCCGCGGTGGTCTTCTGGGGCGCCGGTTTTGACATCCTCTATAGCTGCCAGGATTACGACTTCGACCGTTCGACAGACGTCTATTCCGTGCCGAAGGCCTTTGGCATCCGCGGGGCTCTGGTAATCGCACGGTCCTTCCACGTCATTACCGTGCTGGTGCTTGCCTGGATGGTGGCGGCCTTCGGGCTAGGCAGGATTGCCGTGGCGGGAGTGGTGTTTGTCGCGTTGCTGCTCCTCTACGAGCACTCGCTGGTGAAGCATGACGATCTCAGCCGCGTGAACGCCGCGTTCTTCACCATGAACGGCCTGGTCTCGATGGCGTTTCTGCTCTTTATTGCGGGAGACCTATTGCTGGCGCGGTAAGAAGGATTGAAACCCGGAGTAAAATCCGTGCCGGTCCGTGTTCATCCGTGGTTCGTCCAAGGCGCCTTACGTTATCATGTACGGGATGTCTACCGCCCCCCCTTCGGCCAAGCGCCTGCATCGATTTCAGACCGATGACCCTCGCCTGCAGCCCATTCATGACAAGGTGATAGCGCCGCAGCGTCTGTCGGCGGACGATGCGCTGACTCTGTATCGCTCGGGCGACATTCTGGCCATCGGTTGGCTGGCGAACCACGTGCGCGAGCGCATGCATGGTGACATCGCTTACTTCAACGTCAACCGGCACATCAATTACACCAACGTCTGCGTAGCGGCGTGCCGCCTGTGTGCGTTTGGGCGCAAGAAGGACGTTCCCGGCGCCTACACCATGGCGCTGGAGGAAGCGTGGAACACGGCGGCTTCCGGTTACACGGAGGCGATTACCGAATTTCACATCGTTGGCGGACTGCATCCCGACCTGCCGTTTCAGTATTACGTTGACCTCATCGCGGGTCTGAAGGAGCGCTTTCCGCAGGTGCATCTCAAAGCCTTCACCATGGTGGAAATTGCCTTCTTCTCCAAGGTCGGCAGGATGACGCCGCGCGAGGTGCTCATCCGGTTGAAAGACGCCGGCCTCGACTCCATGCCCGGCGGCGGCGCGGAGATTTTCTCCGACCGCGTGCGCCACATCATCTGTGACCACAAGATTGACGGCGACCAGTGGCTAGAACTGGCGCGCACGGCGCACGAGGTCGGCCTGAAATCGAACGCGACCATGTTGTACGGCCACATTGAGAACGACGAAGACCGCATCGATCACCTGCTGAAGCTGCGCGCACTGCAGGATGAGACGCGCGGTTTTCAGACGTTCATCCCGCTGGCGTTTCATCCCGACAATACGCCGCTGCAACACCTGCCGAAGACGACCGGCATGCAGGACGTGAAACAGATAGCGGTGTCACGGCTGGTGCTGGACAACTTCCCGCACATCAAGTCGTACTGGCAGATGGTAACGCCGAAGATGGCCCAGATCACGTTGCGTTTCGGCGCCGATGATATTGATGGCACCGTCGTCGAGGAGAAGATTTATCACGATGCTGGCGCAACCACGCCGCAGATGCTGCGCCGCCAAGACCTGATCCGTCTGATCACCGAGGCCGGCCGCGTCCCTTTCGAGCGTGACACGTTGTATCGGCCGGTCACGCGCACGGAGACTACGGTGACGGTCGCGGTGTAAGTTTCAGTCCTTTATTTCTTCTGCTCCGGGCGCGGACGATTCTTTCCCGGCATGGGCGGCCAGCCCAGCGACTGGCCTTGGAAGAGCGCGACCGTGTTTTCGTATCGCTTGCCGTCGCCGTCGTGCACGGCAAAACGCCTCGGGCGCTCGGCTGAGCCGCTCCACAGCGAGACGCCGGCGTAGGCGCCGTCCTTGCGCAGGGCGAAATAGGTCATGTCGACGTACGCCAACTTCTCCATGTTGCCGTTGTAGTTGCGGACGATGCGCTTGAGCGCGTCCATACCCGCCTCTTGCGGTGACATACCGCGCCGCATGTTCTCGACAATAGTGTGCGCGCCAACAACTTTGATGTTCTCTTCGCCGCTGCCGGTCGCGCCTGCCGAGCCTACGTCCTGGTCGGTAAAGCAGCCCGCACCGATGATGGGCGAATCGCCCGCACGCCCGGAAATCTTCCACGCCAGGCCGCTGGTTGTGGTCGCGCCCGACATCTCGCCCTTCGTGCTGACCGACGAGCAGTGGATGGTTCCTGTCGGCGGTCTCAGCACACGCTCGATGGCCGCCATGCGAATCCCGGGCTCAATGCCGATGTTCGCGCCGAGGATTTCCATCTTCTGCAGGCGTTCATCCAGCAGCTCAGACTCGTCGTCCCCGCCGTTCTGGGGAAACTTGAAATTCGGGCTCGCCAATCCGGGACCCCACCAGTCGTCGGTGGACATCGTTTCCTTCCATAATTGCCAGATCTTGCGCGAGCGCTCGGTGAGCAGGTTTTCGCGCGGGAAGCCCATCTTGAAGCCAAACTTCTGTGCGCCCTCGCCAACCAGCATCACGTGGCCGGTGTGCTCCATCACGGCCTTCGACAACAGCGACACGTTCTTGATCTCCTCCACGCCGGCCACCGAACCCGCCATCCGCGTCGGGCCATGCATGCAGCATGCATCTAGCTGTACAACGCAGTCCTCGTTGGGCAGGCCTCCCAAACCGACGCTGTCATCGTTGGGGTCATCCTCCGGCCCGGTGATAACTTGCATAACAGCATCGAGCGTGTCACCGCCACTGGTAAGCACTGCGTAGCCACGGTCGAGATAGTTGAAACCGTTGTGTGCGCAGACGATGACCGGTGCCTTCGGCGCGGCGCCGGAGGTTGCGCTCTTCTCTGGTTTGCTCTGCGCGTTGAGTTCAAGTGCAAGGGACGCGGAACCGACGGCGGTCGTGGTGAGAAAGTCGCGGCGGTTGAATTTCATGGAATGTCTCCGGAGGAATCAATTGACGGTCATGCAGAATAGCATGGGGTCCGTACGGAAGCAGTACGGCGATGAAAAAAGGCACAGCGCAAGCTGTGCCTGGATGATTGCTGCCGTCTCCAAATGCTAGCTGGCCACCTTTACCGCCGTGTTCTGGTCGGCGCGGAAGCGCAGCAGGGCGGCAATCCGGCCGATGCGATCAAACTCCTCATCGCCCGTGATGTAAACCATCTCGATGCCGCTGCGGATGGAGTGGCCGACAATAGCATCGCCGATGTCTTCCAGTTCCGTATTCTCCTTTCCGCAGACGGCGCAAGCCCGTGCGACATGCATGTCCATATGCCCGCAGTTGAAGCATTTCACTCCCGGCGCCAGGAAATTCGAACCCAGCAGCAACGTCTGGACCTCGCCAACTTCCAAGGAGCGCAGCACGCGTCGCAGCCCGATGGCACCACGCCCGTTGCGATGGGCTTCACCAATCACCTCGCGAATAAGTCCGCGTTTCATCCCGGCTTCATGCTCCGTGAGTTGCTCCAGCGCGAGTTCCTTCACCTGCTCCGGTGTGGCCGCCTTGGGATCAACCCGAAAGCGTCCTGCCAGCCGGAGGCGGGCGCTGGAACGCAGTTGGGGATGGAACTCGGACCAGATGTCGTCGTGGCAGCCGATCACCAGTCGGTCGCACCGGCCGCGTTCAAAGTAATGCTCGATGTAGTCAGCCACGACCTTAAAATGCTGCAGGGCTTCATTCATTTGCCGGCGATCAACGTGGCCAGCTTCGTAGCCGCCCCATCCGTCACTCCTGCCGCGACGCGTCAATTCATTGACAAAATCCAGCTTCTCCACAACGTCATTGTTGATGATTTCGAAGGTACGCGCTTTGGCACGATCCACTAGGACCACGAGCACACGATGCACAGCGTCGAGCAGGGCTGCCAGTGGTTTCAGGTGAAAGCGCTGGTTGAGAAGCAGGTTCGTCTTCGGCAACCGGGCGGGAACATCAAACTCGCGCCAAAAGCCCTGCTTGTTGCAGGCAAATATGGCTTTGGCCTTGCCGCCGTTGCCGTGGAGCGTCTCAGCCATGCCGTTGATCCGGTCCAGATCGGCACGAGCGCAACCATTTCTTCCTTTCTTTTCCGCCTCGCGCAGCGCGTTCCGCACCAGGTCTTTCAGCAGGATCGACTCCTGGCGGTGCGATTTGTTCAGTGGCGTCGCGGGCTGATAGTAAAACGTAACTGCGCAAGCTTCCGGTGAGTGAAAATTGGCCAATTCCCGGATATCATCACGCGTGATCATTCCGCTCTCCTCGTTTCGATTACTATTCGTTAGACGCATGCAACATGCCCTCGATTACGCACTACTGGCATAATCAACGAACTTTTCCTTCAGAGGGTCTTTGACAGGCAGGGCCCACTGCAGGTGTGTGCGGGCTCGCCGGATAAACAGCCGCACCTCCTCCACACTGTGACTAGTGATATCGGCGATCTCTTCTACCGTGAAGCCTTCGATGGTGTACAGGATGAAGGCTTCGCGTTCACTGTGGCCGGCGCCGCGCAATGTGGTTTCCACTAGACGGATCAGTTCGTGGCGCGCCGCCAACTCCTCGGGCGAATCGGCGGCATCGGGAATTCCATCTTTCTCTGCGATGTGCAACTCACCCTGACTCCGGGCACTCAGCCGATCCATCGCTTGTCTGGACAGCCGGTACAGCCACGGTTCCAGCTTCATCCGCTCTGGCTTGTCGTACTGATCGCCAAGAGCATCGGCGATCGCCTCGTCAACCACCTCATCCACGGATATCTGGCCTGGCAGCATCCGGCCCTCACTTTCGCGATGGTCCAGGTCGCGTTGGATGAAGCGCCTAAGCCGTGGCAGATTCACGTCCACATATCCCGCAACATCGCCCGCGGAAACCGTTTCCAGTTTAACTGCGGCAACCGTCTGTTCGAAGGGGACCACAGCACCGCCAGCGCGCTTCAAAGATCCTCGGTGCAGCCGCTTGTGCTGGCTGCGCAGCAGTTCCTTGTGTTTCTTCAGCTGCTCGGTCACGGCGTTAAACGCCGTCTTGACCGCAGCCGTGGCGGTCGTGCTGCTCTCCTGCGCCGCCATCTGCCCCGACGGCAACCGGAGGTTCAGCGACGCGACAATGCCTTCGCGCGCCGAGTTCTCCTCTACAACACCCTTAAGGTGCACCAATTCCGGACGAAATACCTCCAGGTACCGGTCCAGCTTTTCCACTTGTTGATTGATTATTTTTTCGAGGTCGGGAGTCTTGGAAATCTTGTAGCTGATATGAACGTTCATATCAAGGCCTCTCCGGACGGGGGATTCCATCCGCAGCTACATTTCTATATAAGATTTTACTCCCGTTCCGTGAGAAGCAAACAGCAAATCACAAGCTTGCGTGACCTAAAGCACAGGTTTGAAACTTGCGTGGGCTGGCCCACGTCGTGCTGAAATTCGTAAGCCGGTGGTTGCCCCTTCCGCAGCCATTACACAGCAGACGATAGGTACGCAAGACTGCCGGAAGGCTATCTCTCCGGGATCCGGACCTTTACGTCGGGACGTTTATCCAGATGGATGGTCTCGATGAAGCGCACCTTGCTCTTGAAGAGCTTCATCACCAGCGACGTGGTGCGCACGCCATCGCCAAAAAAGCGCACGCCTTTAAGTAGCGGCCCGTCGGTCACTCCGGTCGCGGCGAAAATGATGTTCTTGCCCGGCGCCAGTTCCTCGGCCGTGTAGATGCGCTTGGGGTCGGTGATGCCCATGTCTTTCATGCGCTCGGCCTGATCTGGCGTATAGCCGGTCAGACGTCCAACCATATAGCCGTTCAGGCAGCGGATGGCCGCCGCGGTCAACACGCCCTCAGGAGCTCCGCCACTGCCCATAACGGCATGCACTCCTGAGCCCAGCATGGAGGCCGCCACTCCCGGCGAAAGGTCGCCGTCGGTGATGAGCTGGATCCGTGCGCCTGCCTTACGTACCTCGCTGATCAGCCTTTCATGCCGCGGACGGTCCAGAATGATGATGACCAGGTCTTCCACGCCACGATCGAGCACCTTCGCGATCACATTCAAGTTGTGAGAGACAGGGGCCTCCAGGTCCACCATCCCTTTGCACGACGGCCCGACCACGATCTTCTCCATGTAACAGTCAGGGGCGTGCAGCAACCCGCCCTTCTCGGAGGCAGCCAAAACAGTGATGGCGCCCGGCGAACCGGTGGCGCACAGATTGGTCCCTTCCAGCGGATCAACGGCAATGTCCACCGCGGGATAGCTGCCACCATCGCGCTTGCCGACCTTCTCACCGATGTACAACATGGGGGCTTCGTCACGCTCGCCCTCGCCGATTACGATGGTTCCGTCCATCGGCACCGAGTCCATCACCCCGCGCATTGCCTCAGTTGCGACCTGGTCGGCGTGCTTGCGGTCACCCTGGCCCATGGTCTTGGCGCAAGCGATGGCCGCTTCTTCCACCACACGAAGGAACTCCAACGCCAAGTCAGTTTCCAGGTTGGCCGTCGGATCATGCTGAATGTTCATGACAGGTTCTTCGACTTGAACTTTGGTCGCCATGTGGCCTCCGGAGATATGGGCGGCTTGGCTGAGACGCTAGAAGGGCAAACTGCTTCCCAGCACAAACGCAAAGGATACACCTGTTCCGGAAATGGTTCGAGGACTTTCGTCACTGGCCGGGCGGTTCTCCACGGGTTAGCAAGGCAGCGATTCTTTACTGACCAC
>Ga0335083_10000888_pt1 | contig 42860 bp, 50 predicted proteins | sample Lox_Sample_42_FD_206716 | JGI IMG/M metagenome (GOLD analysis project Ga0335083, IMG submission 206716) | Soil microbial communities from Loxahatchee National Wildlife Refuge, Florida, United States - Lox_Sample_4.2 | ecosystem: Environmental > Terrestrial > Soil > Wetlands | place: USA...
AGGTTCCGGCGGGGAGCGCCGCTCAGGCCGTGGCTGCTGCGGATCGTCGCGAACGAGGCGCGCAACCGCCGGCGGTCGGCCGTCCGGCGCGAGCGGCTCGCGCTGCGCGTGGCCGTCGAAGACCGCCCGGGGGACGCGGTCCCGTCCCCCGAGGCGGCCCTGCTCGCAGGAGAGCAGCGCGAGCTGCTGCTCGCCGCGGTCGAAAGGCTGCCCGAAGACCAGCGCGGCACCGTCGTCTGCCGCTATTTCCTCGAGCTCTCGGAGGAGGAGACGGCGAACGTGCTCAGGATCCGCCGCGGAACGGTGAAGTCACGCCTCGCCCGCGGGCTCGAGCGGCTTCGCACGGAGATCGGGGAGGAAGGGCCGTGAGCGAGCTCGAGCTTCGCCTGCTCGCGCTCGGGCACGAGCTCGACGTTCCGGTGGCGCCCGACCTCGCTCCGGCGGTGCGGGCGCGCCTCGAGGAGCGGCCGGGCCGGCCCTTCCCGTGGCGGCGCGCGGCGGCCCTCGCGCTGGCCGTGCTCGTCGTCGCGGTCGGCGTCGCGTTCGCCGTGCCGCAGGCCCGGACGGCGGTCCTGCGGTGGTTCCATCTCGGCGGCGTGAGCGTCGAGCGGGTCGAGTCCCTCCCGCCGGGCGTCGAGCGCACCAAGGCGGTCGGCCTCGGCCGGCCGATGACGCGCATGCAGGCGGAGCAGCTCCTGGGCTTCCGGCTGGCGCTCCCTCCGCTCGAGGGGAACCCGACCGTGTACGTCCTCGACGGCTCGCTCGCGACGGTGATCGTCCGCGCCTACGGCCGTCCCATCCTGCTCTCACAATTCCGCTCGCCGCAGGTGGAGGCCCTGAAGAAGCTCGCGGTCGACAAGACGACGATCGAGCCCGTGCAGGTGGATGGCCGCCCCGGCCTCTGGCTCGAGGGCGGCCCGCACACGCTGACCTATCTCAGCCGCGATCTCTCCTTCCGCCAGCGGACGGTCCTCATCCACGGAAATGTCCTCGTGTGGGTACGGGAGGGCGTCACGCTCCGCCTGGAGGGGAAATTGACGCGTGCGCAGGCGCTCTCGATCGGCCGCCGCATCTGATATCCCCCAGCAGGGGGAGAACCGAGCGCGCGGTTCGCCCGAATAACACCGTACGATGACTACTGCGGAGCTTCGAGTCGTCAACGACTCCGAGATGGAGCGGGTCGAGCACTGGCGTGCGGAGGAGCTGATCCGCGCGGGTTACGACCCGACCGACGCGGTCGCGCTCGCCGCCAGGCACGACATCGACCTCCACCGGGCGGTTGAACTCATCTCGATCGGTTGCCCGTACGAGCTCGCGATCGAGATCCTGATCTAGCGCCTGGGCTGAGAGACGGTTGCGAGCACCCGCGCCGGGTGCTTAGCTCTTACGCATGGCGCTGCTCGCCAAGATCGTCGGGGCGATTCTCGGGTTTGCGGTCGGCGTGCTCTTCACCGAGGTGATCTTCGCGAACAACCAGGAGTGGCCGATCGTCGTGCCCTTCGCGCTCGCGGTCCTCGGTTGGCTTCTCGGTGGCGCAGCCGCCAGGCGGTTCGCCCAGAGGCACGTGGCCCACCCGTAGCTTCGGCTCGGGCAGGCAGGCGTTGGGGCCCGTGGGCAGAATGTCCAGCCCGTGAGCCTCGCGTTCATTCCGTCGCCCCACGAGAGCACGATCTCGCTCGGGCCGCTGACGATCCACATGTACGGCCTGATCCTCCTGGTCGCGATCGCGGCGTGCGTGTGGCTGACCGGCGTGCGGTGGGTGCGGCGCGGCGGCGACTGGGACCTCGTGCTGCGCGTGGCCGTCTGGGGCGTCGCGTTCGGGATCATCGGTGCCCGCGCGTACCACGACATCACGAGCTGGAACGAGGTCACGAGCCCGAAGTGGAAGGGGATCTTCGCGGTGTGGGAGGGAGGGCTCGGCGTCTGGGGCGGGATCCTGCTCGGCTGCCTCGCAGGGGCCTTCGTCGTCCACCGTTCGGGCGAGCGTGTGCGCGACTTCATGGACGCTGTCGCGCCGGGCCTCCTGCTCGCCCAGGGCATCGGGCGGCTCGGGAACTGGTTCAACCAGGAGCTGTACGGCAAGCCGACCGGCCTCCCGTGGGGGCTCAAGATCGACCTCGACCACCGCGTCGAGAACTACACGCAGTTCTCGACCTTTCAGCCGACCTTCCTCTACGAGCTCATCTACGACTGCGCCGGGGTGGTCGCGCTGCTGCTGCTCGACCGGCGCTTTCGCTTCAAGCCCCCCGCGCTGTTCTCCCTCTACGTCTCGATCTACACGTTCGGGCGCTTCTTCGAGGAGCTCCTGCGAATCGACCCCGCGCACCACTTCGCCGGGCTGCGGCTGAACGCGTGGGTCTCGCTTGTCGTGTTCGTGTGCTCGACCGCGTTCTTCGTCTGGTGGCAGTTCCTCCGCGGCGGCGAGTCGGAGCCGCGCCGGCCGGAGCGCCGCGTGCCCGAAGGCCCGGCCATGGCGATCCCGAAGGGCCGCGTCCGGCCGTCCCGCTAGGTTGCGCCGCATGTTCGTGCGCGAGCTCGAGCTCGACCTCGACGCGTTCGAGGGCCCGTTCGACCTGCTCCTGACGCTCGTCCTGAAGGAGGAGATCGACCTCGCGGAGGTCGACATCGCGGGGATCGTGATCGCGTTCTGCGAGCGGCTCGCCGAGCGCGACGAGCTCGACCTCGAGGCGTGCGGCGAGTTCCTCGTCCTGGTCGCGGCGCTGCTCGAGCTGAAGGCGCGCAGCCTCTTCCCGGACGAGGAGGCGGAGCTGTCGGAGCTGGAGCCCGAGGAGGCGGCCGAGGAGCTCGCGCGGCGACTCGCCGAGTACCGGCGCGCGAAAGAGGCGGCTGCATGGCTCTCGGACCGGCTCGAGCAGGAGAGCGACCGCTACTTCCGCCTCGGCCCCGCGCCGCTCGCGCCGCGGGTCGAGCGCCGTCTCGCTCCGCAGGATCCCGAGGGCCTCGTGATCGCGCTCCGTGCGCTCGCCGCCGAGCCGCCGGCGGTGTCGCTCGCCCATCTGGAGCTGCGCTTCCCGCCGGTGTCGCAGTTCCTCGAGCGGTTCCGTGCGGTCCTCTCGAAGCGGCGGGCGTTCGACCTCGACGCGGAGGTTCAGGGGCTGACGCGGATCGAGCAGGCGGTCGCGTTCCTGGCGCTGCTGGAGCTGCGGCGCTCGGGTGAGATCTCGCTGGAGCAGGCGGCGTCGTTTGCGCCGATCAGGGTTCGGAGGCTCGACGGCGAAAGGGGGACGGAATGGAACGAGATCGCCCGCTCCGCCTGATCACCGCGAGCCCGGTCGACCGCCTAGCACGGACGCTCGAGGCGCTGCTCGTGGTGGCCTCCCAGCCGCTGTCGGTCGACGAGCTGGCCGAGGCGGCGGTCGACGATCCGGAGCGGATCGAGACCGCGCTGTCGCTGCTGACGGAGCGCTACGCCGAGGGGCGGAGCGGGATCGTGCTCGAGCGCGTCGCCGGCGGGTGGGCTTTCCGCGCGTCGCGCGAGGCCGCGGAGGCTTGTGGGCGGCTGGTAGAGAGGCCCGTCGAGCGCGGCCTCTCGGGCGCCGCGCTGGAGACGCTCGCGATCGTCGCGTACCTCGGGCCTGTGAGCCGGCCGGAGATCGCGCGAATCCGCGGCGTCGCGGCAGACTCGGTTGTGGCTGGGCTCCTCGAGCGCGGGCTGATCGCAGAGGCCGGGCGCGACTCGGAGCAGCTCGGTGGAGCCGTGCGCTACCGGACGACGCCGCTGTTCGAGCGGGTCTTCGGCCTCGAGTCGCTCTCGCAGCTCCCGCGCCTCGACGACCTCGGCGACGACGCGGGCGAGATCCGCGCGCGCCTCGAGACGGTCGCCGAGCGCCGCGGCGCGTGACGGCGCCTCACAGTCGGCGGATGATCTCCTCCGCCTCGTCTCGCGTGAACGCCCGGAGCGTCTCCGTGTGCTCGGCGCCGTGGCGCTGGAGCTTCATCAGGATCTCGGCGGCCGTGTCGTCGTCCGGCGCCTCGAAGATCTCGACCACGTCGTAGCGACCGAGCGTCACGTAGACGCCGACCAGCTTCCCGCCGGCGTCCTCGATCACGCGCTCGCCCTCCTCGACCCGCTCGCGCCAGGCCGGGAGCCCCGCGACGCCCTGCGACGTCCAGCGCATCAACGTGACGTACTGCGGCACGACCTCCGAATAATGGCGCCTGTGCGGCTCAATGCCTACCTCGCCCGAGCGGGCGTCGCGTCCCGGCGCAGGGCAGACGAGCTGATCAAGGCCGGGCGCGTGACGGTCAACGGGGAGCCCGGCCGGCTCAACACGTTCGTCGGCTCCCGCGACCGCGTGGAGGTGGACGGAGAGCGCGTGCGGCCGCAGCCGCTCGCGTACATCTTGCTCAACAAGCCAGCGGGAGTGGTCACGACCGCGCGGGACCCCCAGGGCCGCCCGACGGTCGTCGAGCTCGTCCCGCACCAGGCGCGGGTCGTCCCCGTCGGCCGGCTGGACGCGGACACGACGGGCGCGCTGCTCCTCACCAACGACGGGCCGCTCGCACACCGGCTCGCCCACCCGCGCTACGGGGTCGAGAAGGTCTACGAGGCGGAGGTCGAGGGCGAGCCGTCAGAGGCGTCGCTCGAGCGGCTGCGCGCCGGTGTCGAGCTCGAGGACGGCGTCACCGCGCCGGCCGGCGCCCTGCTGCTCGGGCCGTCGACCGTCGAGCTGACGCTGCACGAGGGGCGCAAGCACCAGGTCAAGCGGATGCTCGCGGCCGTGGGGCATCCGGTGACACGCCTCCACCGCAGCCGCTACGCGGGCCTCACGCTCGAAGGTCTCGACCCGGGCGCCTGGCGCGAGCTCGAGCCGGCGGAGCTCGAGCGCCTGACGGCCGGATAGCCCTAGAGACGTGTGCGCCCCCTCCGCGAAGGGGGCGCACACACGTTTGCCACCGGGTCGGGCCCGGTCTCGAAGGCTAGGTCATCGCGGCTAGCGCCGCCGACTGGACGATCAGCGCCTGGGCCTGGGCGATCCATTGGTTCGCCTGGTCCTTGTTGATCGAGTCGTTGTGGAACGCTGCGTTGTCGAGCGCGTCGCGGATCTGCGAGGCCAGCGCGTCCCGCGAAGCGGTCAGCGACTGGATCTGATCCTCGATCGTCGTGTAGCGGCTGTCGTCGCTCGACGTTCCACTCTTGATCGCCTTCGTCGACGCCTCGAGCGTGTTCATGCCGAACGCGCCGAACGGTGCATTGAGCTGCTTGTAGGTCAGGCCGAGCTTCTTGATCGTCCCCGGGTGCTTCTCGAGAGCGTGCGACAGCACGTTCTCGTCGAGCTGGCCGGTGAGGACGCGGCCATCGTGCACGTACGGGTCGTCCAGCCCGAGCAGCGCGAGCATCGTCGGTCGCGTGTCGGTGTGGTCGGCCCACGTCGTGTCGTCGCTGTTCTCGTGCCTGACACCCGGTCCGACCATGCCCAGCCAGGTCGTCGCGATCTCAGGCTGGATTCCGCCGTGGTTCCACGCGAAGGTGGACGTGGGCGGTGTTGTCGGCACCGTGATGCACGGCGTGTTGCAGTTCGGCGCACCGGTGAACAGGAAGTAGTCCGGCGCCGCGAACATCGTCAGCGTCGGCGTCCGCTGCTGGTCGACCGTGACCATGTGGAGCGTCTTCATCTCCACCGGGTCGGCCAGTGCCGCGGTCATGTTCTCGTTCGAGCCGGTGTACGGGTTCGTCGCCGTCAGGGCGCCGACTCCACGGCCGAACGACCGCGTGACCGGGTCGGTGCGGCCGGGGTTGCCGGTGAGGTAGATCGTCGGCGCCATGTCGGAGTGGACCGTGAACGGCGTCGTGATCCCCTGCTGAGTGGCCAGCAGGCCGGTCAGGTTCCCGTTCACCTCACCCGCGAGGCTGTACGTGCACGGCGTGTTGACGCCGTCGCAGCCGGTGGGTGACGGGAGCGAGCCGACGAAGTGGTCGCCCTCCTCGACGGTGAAGACGAACAGCGTGTTCTTCTTGGTGATCCCGTCCGCCTTGAGGCGGTCGAAGAACTGGCCGAACGCCGTGTCGTAGTTGTGCAGCTGCTGGACGTAGTCGGCCTCGCCCGGCCCGCGGGTCGCGTGGATCTCACCCGCGACGCCGTGCTGGTCGTGCGCGTCCGAGATGTAGCCGAACGTCACGGGGACGCCGGCCTCCTGCATCTGCGCGACGTACGAGAGCGTCGTCGAGGCGAAGAGCCCGTCGAAGCCCGGGAAGCCCGGCTGGCCGAACTGATCCGCGATCAGCGAGCCGTCGAGCTTCTTCAGGCCGACCTGCCCGTTGACGGTCGCGGTGGTGCAGTTCGACGTCGAGACCGTGCAGATCGCCGGGTTGACGTACTTCGCCCCGAACAGGCCCTGGAACCCGCTGTACCCGCCCGGTTCGTCGGGTAACGAGTCGGGCTTCGCGTTCGGGTTGTCGTTGCAGATGCTCTTCGTGCCCTTGGCGCAATGGACCGCTAGGCCGACGAAGTCGGTCTGCGCGAGGTTCCGCGCCGCCGTTCCGGCGGGAGCGGCGTTCGAGGCGAGAGCCTCGTTCCACTCGGGCGAGCCCTGGCCGAAGACCTTCGTCATGTCGCCTGCCGGACCTGTGCCCGTGTTCTCGAGAACGACGTTGGCAAGCGCCGTCGCGCCCCAGTCGCAGCCTGCCTTCGTGTACGGAACCCAGGGTGCTTGGGCGTTCTTTGGGCTGCCGCTGTCCCCGTTGACCATGTTGTAGTTCGGGTCGGTCGGGGGCGTGTTGACGTCGTCCGTCAGGTCGGTCCAGTACTTGAACGACGAGGACGAAGCCGTCGACCCGTCCGCCTTGAAGTAGCGGTAGGAGTTCGAGACCGCCTGTCCGTGCCGGTCGGAGTACATCCCGGTCAGATCGGTCAGGATCCCGTTCCCCGTGTGCGAGATCAGGACCGTGTGATCGTTCGTCATGAGCGTCCCGTTGTCCCGGATGAAGTTGAGCAGGTGCGGCATCTGCTCCAGATCCGAGGGGACGTTCGGGTTGTCCCGCAGGAAGTGGACGTTGTCGAAGATCGTGTACACGACGTGCTTGACGCCGTTGCCCAGCTTGCAGTTCGGCGGCTGGTTGTGACCGGCTGCCTTCTGGACGTTTCCGAGTCCGAGCACCGCGAACACCGCCATGCCTGCGACGATGAGGGCGGCGAGGACGGCCCCTCTCCCCTTCATGGCTGACCTCCTCATCCCGTAGTGCTGTTCTCGTCGATCGACCCTAAAGTGGCTCGTGTCGCGATTCAACCCGCGCGCGCAGATTCGTTACCGAACCGTCGCCGCTCTGAGATTCGGTGAGACGTGGGTCAGGCGTCGACCGGCGCGACGAAGCCCATGCGCTCGTACATCCGCGCGAGCGTCGGCGAGGAGACCTCGCTCGCCTTCTCGGCACCTCTTGCGAGCATGGCGCGGAGCTCGTTCTCGTCCGCGCGGAGCGCCTCGTAGCGCTCCTGGATCGGCACGAGCAGCGCGACGATCGCCTCGGCCACGTCCTCCTTGAACTGGCCGTAGCCGGCCCCGTCGTAGCGGGACTCCAGCTCGGGGACGGGGTCGCCGGTCGCGACGGAGAGGATCTCGAGCAGGTTCGAGATGCCCGGCTTCTCCTCGGGGTCGTGCCGGACCTCTGTACCCGAGTCGGTGACCGCGGTCTTGAACTTCTTGCGGACGACGTCGGGCGGGTCGACGAGGCGCACGACGCCCTGCGGTGCTCCGCGGGTAGTCGACATCAGGCGCTCGGGCTCCTGGAGATTGCGGATGCGGGCTCCCTCCTCGGGGATCGCCACCTCGGGCACGACGAACGTCTCACCGAAGCGCTGGTTGAAGCGCTCCGCGATGTCGCGGGTGAGCTCGACGTGCTGGCGCTGGTCGTCTCCGACCGGGACGATGTCGGCCTGGTAGAGCAGGATGTCGGCGGCCATCAGCACCGGGTAGGTGAAGAGCCCGGCCGAGACGAAGTCCTGCTCGGCCGCGCGGTCCTTGAACTGGGTCATCCGGCGCAGCTCGCCGAAGCTCGTGACCGCGCCGAGCAGCCAGGCGGCCTGAGGGTGGGCGGGCACATGGCTCTGCACGAAGACGGTCGAGCGCTCAGGGTCGAGCCCGGTCGCGAAGAGCATCGCGCCGAGGTCGAGCGTCGCCTCGCGCAGCTCCTCCGGCTCGAACGGCGTGGTGATCGAGTGGAGGTCGACGATGCAGAAGAAGGCCTCGCCTCGCTCCTGCGTGGCCGCGTACTGGCGGAAGCCCCCGCTGTAGTTGCCGAGGGTCTTCGCGCCCGAGGCTCGGATTCCGGAAAAGATGCGCATTCGGACGTCTCAGTATCGCAACTACATTTCCAGGAGCTTCATGGCCACCAACGGATCACCGGAACTGCTGATCGTGATGGGTGCGGGGGCGACCCCGGACCAGACCGAGCACGTCCTCGCGCGGCTCCAGGAGGCCGGAGTGCAGGCTCGCGTGACGCACGGGCGCGAGGCGACGGTGATCGGCGCGATCGGGGAGCGCGAGCTGCTGGCGACGCTGCCGCTCGAGGGCTATCCGGGGGTCGAGCAGGTGCTCCCGATCCTGAAGCCCTACAAGCTCGTCGCGCGCGAGGTCTCGCCGGACCCGACCGTGATCGAGGTCGACGGCCGCCGGATCGGCGACATGTGGTTCGGCCTGATCGCGGGCCCGTGCTCGGTCGAGTACCGCGAGCAGACCCTCGAGACGGCCCGGGCGGTCGCGGCGGCAGGCGCGACGATGCTGCGCGGCGGCGCCTTCAAGCCGCGCACCTCTCCGTACACGTTCCAGGGGCTCGGCGACGAGGGTCTCGCGATCCTGCGGGAAGCGGGCGATGAGACGGGGCTCCCCGTCGTGACGGAGCTGATGGACCCGCGGCACGTGGGGCCGGTCCTCGAGATGGCGGACGTGATCCAGATCGGCGCGCGGAACAGCCAGAACTTCCTGCTGCTCTCGGAGGTGGGGCGCGCGGACAAGCCGGTGCTGCTCAAGCGCGGGCTGTCGACGTCCGTCGAGGAGTTGCTGATGGCCGCTGAGTACGTGGCGAAGGAGGGGAACGAGCGGATCATCCTCTGCGAGCGCGGGATCAAGACGTTCGAGACCGCCACGCGGTTCACGCTCGACCTCGGCGCGGTCGCGGTGCTGAAGAACGAGACGCACCTGCCGGTGATCGTCGATCCCTCGCATGCCGCGGGGCGGCGCGACCTCGTGCTCCCGCTCGCCCGGGCGGCCGCCGCGGTGGGGGCGGATGGGATCATCGTCGAGACCCATCCGAGGCCCGAGGAGGCGCTCTCCGATGCCGCGCAGCAGATCCCGACCTCGGAGTTCGCCGGGTTCGCGGAGGAGGTCGGCAAGATCGTCGAGCTGCTCGGCAAGCGGATCGGCTGACGGGCCTCCAGACGTCGCCGCGCTGGCCTGTGGGTCGATCGGCACGCTCTCTCGACGATCCGGTTACACACGCGTCACACGTGTGCAGCTACCGTCGAGTTTCCCCGGGAGGGTGGGGGTTAGGGATGGGACCCGCGCTTTCGCTGCGCGCACGGCGATAGCCTGAGCCGGTGGAGCCGAAGCGCCTTGCGCTCATCGGGACGGGCCTGATCGGGGCTTCGGTCGCGCTCGCCGCGAAGCGCGCGGGCGCTGTCCAGGTCGCGGGCTTCGACCCCGACCCGGCCGCTCTGGAGGCGGCGAAGGCTCGCGGCGCCGTCGACGAGGGGGCCGAGTCGCTCGCCACGGCGGTCGCCGGGGCCGACCTCGCCGTCGTGGCGGCCCCGGTCGCGCAGCTCGCGACGCAAGCCCGCACGGCGCTCGAGTCGAGCGGTGAGGGCTGCACCGTCACGGACGTCGGCTCCACGAAGGTCGCCGTCTGCGAGGCCGCCCGCGGCTCGAGCCGTTTCGTCGGCGGCCACCCGGTCTGCGGCTCCGAGGCCCGCGGCGCCGAGCACGCAAGCGAGGAGCTGTTCGACGGCGCAACATGGTTCCTGACGCCGCTGGCCGAGACGGAGCCCGATCGGTACCGCCTCGTCCACGGCTTCGTTTCGAGTCTCGGCGCCACGCCGGTCGCCGTCGATCCACAGGCACACGACCGGCTCGCGGCGCTGACGAGCCACCTGCCGCACGCGCTCGCGAACCTGCTCGTCAACCAGGCCGGCTCTGGCCGAGTCGACGGGCACGAGCCCCTCGCGGCAGCCGGCGGCTCCCTCCGCGACATGACGCGTGTAGCGGGTGCAAACCCGCGGATCTGGGTCGACATCTTCCTCGACAACGCCGCTCCACTCCGGGAGTCGCTCGCCGAGCACCGGCGGCGCGTGGAGCAGCTCGAAGCCGCGCTCGACTCCGGCGACGCAGGCTTCCTCGCCCGGTGGATCGGCGAGGCCGCGGGCAACCGCCACCGCATGCTCGCGGACGCCTACCCCGACCCGGGCGAGCTGCAGCAGCTCCGCGTGCACGTGCCCGACCGGCCGGGGGTGCTCGCGGGAATTACCCAGGCACTCGGCGCCGAGCGGATCAACATCGAGGATTTCGAGCTCCGTCACGTCTCGCCCGAGCGCGGCGGGACGCTCACGTTGCTCGTCGGCGGCGAAGGGGAAGCCCGCCGCGCGGCCGCCTTGCTCGAGGCGCAGGGGTACGGCGTCGTGGTCTCGCCCGTCCTCCCCGAACGATGAAGATCCGGCCGGCGACGGCCCTCGTCGGGCACATCGGTGTTCCGGGCGACAAGTCGATCTCGCACAGAGCCCTGATGCTCGGCGCGATCGGGGAGGGCCAGACGGTGATCCGCGGCTTCGGCCGCTCGGCAGACACCGAGGCGACGGCGTCCGCGCTCAGGGCGCTCGGCGTGACCGTGGTCGACGACGACGTGGACACGGTCCGCGTGGAAGGGGTAGGGCTGCGGGGGCTCGCCGGGCCAGTGGAGCCGATCGACTGTGGCAACTCCGGGACGACCTTGCGCCTGCTTGCAGGGATCCTCGCCGGCCAAAGCGGCCGCTTCGAGCTGACCGGCGACGACTCGTTGCGCGGTCGCCCGGTCGACCGGATCGCGGTGCCGCTCGCCGAGATGGGCGCGCGCGTCGAGACCGCCGAAGGCCTCCCGCCGCTCGTGGTCGAGGGCGGGTCGCTGCGCGGGATCCGCTACGAGCTCCCCGTCGCGAGCGCGCAGGTCAAGTCGTGCATCCTGCTCGCGGGGCTGTACGCGGAAGGCCGGACGATCGTCGTCGAGCCGCTTCCGACACGCGACCACACGGAGCTGATGCTCGCGGCCGCGGGCGTACGCGTGACGCGGCGCCAGTCACGCGTGTCGCTCGGGCCGGTCGAGAGCCTCCGACTCGTCGAGGTGGACGTCCCCGGCGACTTCTCCGCCGCGGCACCGTTCGTGGTTGCGGCCACGCTGCTGCCCGGCTCGAGCCTCACGATCCACGACCTCGGCCTGAACCCGCGCCGGACCGGGTTGCTGGACGTCCTCGAGCGGATGGGGGCGCGGATCACCGCCTTCAACCGGCGGCACAGCGGTGGCGAGCGGGTCGGTGACCTGGAGATCCAGTCCGCGGAGCTGACGGCGACATCGGTGCGGCCTGACGAGGTGCCGCGCATGATCGACGAGCTGCCGCTGTTCGCGCTCGCGGCGGCCTGCGCGCGCGGACAGAGCACGGTCGAAGGCGCACGAGACCTGCGCGTGAAAGAAACGGACCGCATCGAAACCGTGACGACTTCGCTCCGCGCTCTTGGCGTCCGCATCAATCCGAGCGACGATGGCTTCGGGGTGAGGGGTGTTCCCACCCGCCCTAAGGGTGGGGGAATGAGCTCCAACGGAGACCATCGAATTGCGATGCTCGGGGCCGTCGCCGGGCTCGTCTCGCGCGAGGGCGTCGAGGTTGGGGACGCGCAGGCGGTCGCTGTAAGCTTCCCCGGGTTTTTCGAGCTGCTCGACTCGGTCACACAACGATGATCGTCGCCATTGACGGGCCGGCAGGCGCCGGCAAGAGCACGGTCGCCCAGCGGCTCGCGGAGCGGCTCGGCTTCCGCTACCTGGACACCGGCGCGATGTACCGGGCCCTGACCTGCCTTGCGATGACGCGCAGCGTTCCGCTCGGCGACGGCGCGAAGCTCGGAGAGCTCGCCGACGAGTACCCCGTGGCGATCGACGCGGAGCGGCGCGTCTGGATCGCAGACACGGATGTCACCTCCTCCATCCGCAAGTCCGAGATCGACCGGATGGTGCCGGTGGTGGCGCGCCACCCGCAAGTGCGGAAGGTCATGCGCGCCCGCCAGCGGGAGCTCGCAGACGACGGCGACGTGGTGATCGAGGGCCGCGACATCGGCACCGTCGTCGCCCCGAACGCCGAGGTGAAGGTCTATCTCAACGCCGAGCGAGACGTGCGCGAGCAACGGCGCCTCTCGGAACGGCCGGAGATCGGAGCGGATGCGCTAGCGACCGACCTGCGCCTCCGCGACGAGAGCGACGCCGCCCGCATGCAGCCGGCGGCAGACGCCACCCTGATCGACACGACCAACCTCGATGTCGAGGACGTCGTCACCCAGATCGAAGAGCTCGTCCGATCCCGTCAGCCCGCCTGAGGAGGGGCCGCCGGCGATGGTCGACGAGGGCACCGCGAGCCTCGAGCTCGCCGGGACGGTCGCGATCGTCGGCTTCCCGAACGTGGGCAAGTCGACGCTCGTCAACCGGCTGACCGACACCCGCACCGCGGTCGTCCACGAGACACCCGGCGTGACCCGTGACCGCAAGGAGCTCGTGTGCGAGTGGAACGGCCGCCGCTTCCTGCTGATCGACACGGGCGGCGTCGACATCGCCGACCGCTCGGCACTGACGCGGTCGATCGCCGAGCAGGCGCGGGCCGCGATCGCCGAGGCCGACCTCGTGCTGTTCGTTGCCGATGCGCAGGCCGGCGTGATGCCGGGCGACGAGGAACTCGCAGCGATCTTGCGCAGCTCGCGGAAACCGGTGCTGCTGCTCGCGAACAAGATCGACGATCCCGCCCAGGACGCGCTCGCGCTCGAGTTCCACCGGCTCGGCCTCGGCGACCCAGTCCCCGTGTCTGCGCTCCACGGCCTCGGGACGGGCGACCTGCTGGACGCGATCGTGACCATGCTCCCTGGCACCGGCCGCCTGGAGGTAGGCGAGGAGGCGATCCGCGTCGCGATCCTCGGCCGCCCGAACGTCGGCAAGTCGAGCCTTCTCAACGCGCTGCTGGGCGAGGAGCGCGTAATCGTCTCCGAGCAGCCGGGCACGACGCGTGACGCGATCGACACTGTCCTGAAGCGAGGGGATGCCACGTTCGTGCTCGTGGACACTGCCGGGCTTCGCCGCAAGCGTCGCCAGCGGCAGGGGATCGAGTACTACTCGGAGCTGCGCGCCCTCGCAGCCGCAGAGCAGGCGGACATTGCGCTCGTGCTCGTGGATGCGAGCGAGGGCGTGGTCGATCAGGATCTCGCCGTGGCCGATGTCGCCCGCAAGGCCCAGTGCTCGACGATCGTCGTGCTCTCGAAGTGGGACGTCTCCGAGACGAAGATCGAGGAGGTGCGTCCGCGGCTGGAGGCTCGCCTGCGCCAACGGCCGGCCCTGGTCACCGTCTCGTCGAAGACCGGCCGCGGAATCGGCCGTCTCCTCGACCGGGTGGAGACGCTGTTCGAGAAGCACTCCGGCCGGATCCCGACTCCGGCGCTGAACAGGTTCATCAAGGAGCTGCGCGAGGCGCGCGAGCCCCCGTCGCGGAGAGGGCGCCGCCTGAACCTTCTCTACGGGACGCAGACGCAGACGCGGCCGCCGCGCTTCCGCTTCTTCGTCAACGACCCCGGCCTGATCACGCGGGACTACGGCTACTGGGTCGAGAACCAGCTGCGCGAGCGCTTCGAGCTGGAGGGGGTGCCGGTCTCGATCGACTTCGTGAGGCGCGCGTGAAGGCGGCGGTCGTGGGTGCGGGCGCGTGGGGCACGGCGTTCTCGTGCATCCTCGCCGCGAGGGGCCACGAGGTGACCCTCGCCTGCCGCGATCCGGAGCAGGCGCAGGAGATCGAGGCGACCGGGCGCAACCCGCGGTACCTCCCGAGCGCCGACCTCTCCGGGGTCTCGGCCACGACCGTCGGTGACCCCGATCTCGCGGCGGCCGACCTGTTCGCGGTCGCCGTCCCAAGCCAGGCGTTCCGCGCGGTGGTGGAGGCGCTGCCCGGCGACGCACCGGTCCTGAGCTTGACGAAGGGGCTCGACCCCCAGACCGGCGGGCGGCTTTCGGAGCTCGTCGCCGGGCGGCCGGTCGCCGCCCTCTCGGGGCCGAACTTCGCGGAGGAGATCGCGGATGGCCTGCCGGCTGCGACCGTGATTGCGAGCGAGGACGAGGCGTTTGCGCTCGAGCTCCAGAGGGCGCTCAGCTCGCTCGCCTTCCGGGTCTACGCCAGCGACGACCTGACCGGCGTCGAGCTGTGCGCGGCGGCGAAGAACGTGGTCGCCCTCGCGGCCGGGGGCGTCGACGGGCTCCGGCTCGGCGACAACGCGAAGGCGGCGCTGATCGCCCGCGGGCTGGCCGAGATGGCGCGCCTCGGGGAAGCGTGCGGGGCCCGGCCGGAGACGTTCGCCGGGCTGGCAGGGATGGGCGACCTGATCGTCACCTGCTGGAGCCGTCACGGCCGAAACCGGCATGCCGGCGAGCTGATCGCGCAGGGAGCGACCCCCGATGAGGCGATCGTCGAGCTCGGCACGGTGGAGGGTCTGACCACGGCTCCGCTCCTGCGCGACCTCTCGCATCGCGTCGGAATCGAGCTGCCGATCACCGAAGGCGTCTGCCAGGTGCTCGACGGGAGTGATCTCCACGCTTTAGCCGAAGGGTTGATGGGCCGACAACCGACGAGAGAATGACTGCCCGCTCATCCAGGACACTCGCGCTCGGGTTCTTGGCCGCCCTCGCGCTCATCGCCGCCGGCTGCGGCGGCGGCCCGGCCGCCTCGTCTGAGTCCGGTGCGACCTTCGTCCGCGCCGACGCGCTCGCCTACGTGTCGCTCGACACCGACCTCGGCTCGAGCCAGTGGCAGCAGGTCAACGCGCTCTCGAAGAAGTTTCCCGGCCGCGACCTCGCGCTCAGCAAGATCGAGGGCGCGCTCGCCAAGCAGGGCCTCGACTTCCAGCGGGACGTCAAGCCCGCGCTCGGCCCCGAGGTCGACCTGGCCGTGGCGGCGGGCGCGACGCCGAAGGACGTCTCGTACGCGTGGCTGACCCAGCCCGCCGATCCGGCCGTCTTCAAGTCGACCGTGGCGAAGCTCGGCGACAAGGGCTCGTCGGGCGAGCCGACCGCCTACCGCGAGGTCGGCGACGGCTGGTACGCGCTGAGCGGCAGCCAGAAAGAGATCGACCAGGTTCTCGCCGGCGACGGGAAGACGCTGGCCGACGACTCCACGTTCAACGACGCGCTCGGCAAGCTGCCCGACGACGCGCTCGTCAAGGCATACGCGAACGGCCACGAGGTCGGACGCCTGCTCGAGCACGTCGTCCAGCAGAGCGGCGCCGACTATGCAGGCGCCGCAGCCGGGCTCGACAAGCTCGACTGGCTCACCGCCGCGCTCACGGCCGAGGACGACGGCGTCCGCGTGAAGGGCGTCGTCCAGGGAGCGGGCTCGGAGACGCTCCTCGGCTCCGGCGACTACATCTCGACTGCGCTCGGCGAGGCACCGGCCGACGCCCTGGCGTTCCTGAGCTTCCAGGGCGGCAAGGGCCTCGCGTCGGCGCTCGGCAACGCGGGCGCGCCGCTGACGATGGTGCTCGGGATGCCGCTCGACGAGCTGCTCGGCCTGTTCGAGAACGAGACCGCCCTCTACGTCCGCCCCGGGATCGGGATCCCCGAGATCACGCTCGTCCTCGACCCGTCCGACACCTCGGCCGGCCTGGCGACGCTCGACAAGCTCGCCGCGAGGATCGCCGTGCTCACGGGCGGGCAGGTCGGAGGCGCCGCGGGCGAGAGGTCGATCACGATCGACGGCGTGACGATCCACTGGGGCTCGGCGAACGGCAAGATCGTGGTCACCAACGCGGCGAACGGCGTGTCGTCGTACGACGCGAGTGGCGAGAAGCTGTCCGACAGCGCCGACTTCAAGGAGGCCCGAGACGCGGCCGGGATGCCGGACTCGAACGGCGGCATGGCCTACATCGACCTCAAGGACGCGATCCCGATGATCCTCGGGCTCGCCGGCCTCTCGGGCTCCCAGCCGCCGCCGGTCTTGACCGAGAACCTGCGGCCGCTGCGCTCGTTTTTGGCCTGGAACGAGGGGTCGGGCGACACGCGCACCTTCAACCTCTTCCTCGAGATCAAGTAGCCTGAGCCGCCGAATGGCGGTTCGGGAGTTTCTCTTCACCTCCGAGTCGGTCACCGAGGGCCACCCCGACAAGGTCGCCGACCAGATCTCCGACACGGTGCTCGACGCCGTGCTCTCGGACGACGCCGACGGCCGCGTCGCCTGCGAGACGCTGATCACGACCGGGCTCGTCGTCGTCGGCGGCGAGATCACGACGGAGACCTACGTCGACATCCCGGCGATCGTGCGGGCGAAGATCGCAGAGATCGGCTACACGCACTCGGAGTGGGGCTTCGACGCGCACACCTGCGGGGTCGTGGTCGCGATCGACGAGCAGTCGCCGGACATCGCGCTCGGTGTCGACTCCTCCTACGAGGTGCAGCACGACCCGGCCGACGACGACCCACTCGACCGGGTCGGCGCCGGGGACCAGGGGATGATGTTCGGCTACGCCAGTCGGGAGACGCCCGAGCTGATGCCGCTTCCGATCATGCTCGCGCACCGGATCTGCAAGCGGCTCGCCGAGGTGCGCAAGGTGGGAGAGCTCCCGTACCTGCGGCCGGACGGCAAAGCGCAGGTCACGGTGCGGTACGAGGTAGACGAGGCTGGCCGGCAGACACCGGTCGAGCTCGAGCGAATCCTCGTCTCGACGCAGCACGCCGACGGGTGTGACGCCGAGACGCTGATCAAGCCCGACCTGATCGAGCGCGTCCTGAAACCGATCCTCCCGCCCGACCTCTACGACGAGAAGCGCTTCCAGGAGCGGGATTTCGTCTACGTCAACCCGACCGGCAAGTTCGTGATCGGCGGTCCGATGGGGGACACCGGTCTGACCGGGCGCAAGATCATCGTGGACACGTACGGCGGCGCGGCGCGGCACGGCGGCGGCGCGTTCTCGGGCAAGGACCCGACCAAGGTCGACCGCTCGGCCGCCTACGCGGCTCGCTACGTCGCGAAGAACGTGGTCGCAGCCGGGCTGGCCGACCGCTGTGAGGTGAATGTCGCCTACGCGATCGGTGTCGCGAGGCCCGTCTCGATCTCGGCGCGGACGTTCGGGACCGAGTACGTCGAGGTGTCGCGGATCGAAGAGCTGATCATGGAGCAATTCGACCTCCGGCCCGCGGCCATCCTCCGCGATCTCGACCTGCTGCGGCCGATCTATTCGAAGACCGCCGCGTACGGGCACTTCGGCCGCGACGACCACGACTTCACCTGGGAGCGCACGGACAAGGCCGAGGCGCTCCGCAAGGCAGCCGGCCTCGAGGTCGGCACGCCCGCCTAGCTCTCGCAAGTAACAGTCTGTTACTAAGTCTCGGTTCTGAGCTCAGACACCGTCACGAGCTCGTAGCCCTCCGCGCGAAGGCACGGGAGCAGGTGCTCGAGCGCCTCGACCGTGGGCGTGCAGTCGTCTCGCGCGCTCGTGGGCGGCGGCGGATAGCCGTCGTGGAGATCGACGATCGCGCCGGGCCGCAGCCCGTCCAGGACGAACCGGAAGATCGTGTGCGAGTCGACGCCGGGCCGCCAGTCCTCGGGGTCGAGGTCCGCGAAGACTGCTTCGAGCTCGAGCTCGGAGACGATCCCGAGCACGCGCGCGTCTGCGTGGAAGCCGGGCGCGCGGAACAGCGGGAGCCGCTCTCCGAGCACCTCCTGCGCGGCGTCGACTCCGCCCGAGATCTCGGCGCGGACCTCCTCGTCGCCGATGTCCGTCAGCCGCGGGTGGGTGAGCGTGTGGCTCCCGAGCTCGTGACCCTCTGCGGCGATCCGGCGCACGTCGTCCGGCCGCTCCCGCACGCGCTCGCCGATCACGAAGAAGGTCGCGCGGGCGTCGTGCTCGCGAAGCAGGTCGAGGACCACCGGCGTCCACTGCGAGGGGCCGTCGTCGAACGTCAGCGCGGCGCGCTTCAAGCCGTGGGCCGGACGAACAGGCCCGCGGCGGCCTTTTCGGCGATCGTCTTCTCGCCACCGTTCAGCCGCACGGTGAGCTGCTCCGCCGCGGGCTGGGCCTCCTTCACCTCGACCTCGGAGCCCGGCACGAAGCCCTGGTCGTAGAACCAGTGCAGGAGGTCGCCGTCGTGCTCCGCGAGGCGGACGATCTCGGCCCGAGAGCCGGGGCCGAGGTCGGAGAGCGGCGCCAGCTCGCGGTTCTCGGCCTGCTCGAAGTCGGTGTCGACCGGCCAGCCGTGCGGGCAGCGGTCAGGGTGGCCGAGCCGCTCGCTGATGCGGTCGATCATGTCGTCGCTGAAGCTCTCCCCGATCTCGTCGGCATGGACGTGCGATTCGGCCGGCGTGTAGCCCATGAAATCGGTGAGCAGCCGCTCGACGATCCGGTGCTTACGGACGACCTGCTCCGCGCGCTTGCGGCCCGTGGGCGTGAGGATCGCCTCTTTGTGCTCGCCGCGCTCGACGAGCCCTTCTGCTTCCAGCCGCTTCAGCATCTCGCCCGCGGACGCGCGCGAGACCCCGAGCATCTCGGCCACGCGCGAGGCGAGCGTCGGCGACCCGCCGGTCTGCGGCTTGTACTCCCCGATCGGAAAGGCGAGGAAGTAGATCGTCTCGAGGTACTCGTCGACGGAATGGCCCTGTGCCATCGTCTCCACTCTATTCGCATCCGACCCACGCCGTTTCACGTCACGCCCGGCGTCTAGCCTCAGCCGCGTGGCGAGGTTCGGGACCGTCGTTCCGCTGGTGACCGCGCGTGCGCTGAGCTCGCGTGAGTTCACCTACGAGTTGCCCGACGGCGTCGGCAAGGGAGCGGTGGTCTCCGTCCCGTTCGGGCGCTCACGGGCTCGTGGGGTCGTGGTCGAGGTCGTGGACGCTCCTCCGGCGGGCGTGGAGCCGCTGCCCGTGGACTCGGTCGTGCACGAGCTGCCGCCCGCGCTCGTCGACCTGGCGCTCTGGCTCGCGGAGTACTACGGCTCGACACCCGCCCGTGCGATGGAGCTGGTCGCGCCGGTCCGCCGCCGCCGGCGCAAGGAGCAGAAATCGCCGGTGGAGCGGCAGTCCCTCGGGGGCGAGGCTGCTCCCGAGCGCCTGAGTCCCGACCAGGAGGTGGCGCTGGCGCGGATCGCCGCCGCGCTCGGCGATGGCGGCGGCGGCCACTTCCTGCTCTACGGGCCGACCGGCAGCGGCAAGACGGAGGTCTACCTCCAGGCCGCGGCGGCTGCCCTCGAGCGGGGGCTCGGGACGATCGTGCTCGTTCCCGAGATCGCCCTCGCCCCGCAGACGGTCGGCCGCTTCCGCGCGCGCTTCGGCGACTCGGTCGCGCTGCTCCATTCGGGTCTGACCGACGCCGAGCGGCGGGACGAGCGGGAGCGCATCGCCCGCGGCGAGGCCAGGATCGTCGTCGGCGCCCGCTCGGCGATCTTCGCGCCCATGCACGGGCTCGGCCTCGTCTGCGTCGACGAGGAGCACGACCCCTCGTACAAGCAGGAGTCCGACCCGCGCTACGACGCGCGCACGGTCGCCGCGAAGCGGGCCGCCCTCGAGGGAGCGGTCGCCGTGTACGGGAGCGCGACGCCGCGCCCCGAGAGCTGGGAGTCGCTCGAGCGGCTGGAGCTGAGCGAGAGGCTCGGCGGCAGCCTGCCGCCGGTCCGGCTCGTCGATCTTCGCCGCGAGGCCGGCTATCCGCTCTCGGCGCCGCTCCTCGCGGAGCTCGGTGCGATCGCCGAGCAGGGCGGCAAGGCGATCTTGCTCCTGAACCGGCGAGGGGTCGCCCCTGCGCTCCACTGCCGCGCTTGCGGCACCACCTTCCGCTGCCCCGACTGCGACGTGGCCCTCGTGCTCCACCGGGACGAGACGCTTCGCTGCCATCACTGTGGCCACGCCGAGCCCGTGCCGCCGGAGTGCCCGGCCTGCCGTTCGGTCGAGCTCGCCCGGATCGGAGCCGGGACGCAGCGGCTCGAGCGCGAGCTCGCGGCGCGCCTGCCCGAGCTCGAGCTGATCCGGCTCGACGCGGACGCGGTCAGGCACCCGGAGGAACTCGCCGCCCTCCTGCGGCGCTTCCGCGAGGCCGATCGCGCGGTCCTGCTCGGCACGCAGATGGTCGCGAAGGGGCATCACTTCGCGGGGGTCGCACTCGCGGCAGTGGTCGACGCCGACACCGGCCTCGGTCTTCCCGACCTGCGCGCGGAGGAACGGACGTTCCAGCTCGTGACGCAGCTCGCCGGTCGCAGCGGGCGCGACGCACCCGGCCGCGTGCTCGTGCAGACGTTCCAGCCCGACGCGAGGCCCCTGGTCCTCGCCGCTCGACACGATGTGCCGCGCTTCCTCGCCGACGAGCTCGACCGCCGCCGCGAGCTCGGCTACCCGCCGTTCCGCCACCTCGTGCGCGTGCTCGCCTCGGCGCCTGCGGAGGGTGCGGCCACGAAGCTCCTCGCCGAGCTGCGCCCCGGGCTCGAGGGTCGCGGCGCCGACCTGCTCGGCCCCGCGCCGCTGTTCCGGTTGCGCGGCCGGCATCGCGCCCAGCTCACGGCGAAGACCGGCGAGCCGCGACGCCTCGCGGCCAGGGCGGCGCAGCTCCTCGCCGCCGCTGCGCCCGCCATGCGCCGCGCGGGGTTGACCGCGGTCGTCGACGTCGATCCGCAGAGCCTCTGAGCCCGTACGGCCGCACTAAGATGACGAAAGTGAGCGAGGCGGGCGAAGTCCGGGACGAGAAGCTCGACGCCGAGGCGGAAGCGCGGCGTCTGATCGCGCTTGCCCAGGTGCGCCAGTACCCCGATCCGGTGCTGCGGATGAAGGCGCACGACATCGAGACGCACGACGCCGAGCTCGCGCGGCTCGTCGAGCGACTCTCCCAACTGCTCGAGGACGCGAACGGCCTCGGGCTCGCCGCGACGCAGATCGGCGTCCTGCGCAGGGTCTTCGTCTTCCATCCCGACCCAGAGGAGGAGATCGTCGCGCTCGTCAACCCGCGGGTCGTCGACGCCTCCGAGGAGCGGATCGGCGACGACGAGGGCTGCCTCTCGCTGGACAGCGTCGTGATGCCCGTCGAACGGCACGAGCGCGTGACGGTCGAGGCGACCGACCCGGAGGGGAACGACCTGCGGCTCGAGCTCGATGGCCTGGCCGCGCGGATCGTGCAGCACGAGATCGACCATCTCGACGGCGTCCTGATCCTCGATCGGACGACGCCGGAGGCCCGCCGGGAGGCGCTCGCGGTCCTGCGCCCGCAGCCCGTCATCGCCAGGTAGCTCCTTGAGGCTCGCCGTCGCCGCGACGGCGCCGCTCGGCGCCGATGTGCTCGAGCGGCTGGCGTCGAAGCACGAGATCGCGTACCTGCTCACCCGACCCGACCGGCCTCGGGGCCGCGGCCGTCGAGTCGCGCCGCCGCCTGCGAAGGAGACAGCCGAGCGCCTCGGGATCGAGGTGCGCCAGCCGGAGACGATCGGCCCGGACTTCGACCCGGGCGAGGAGACGGTCGTCGTCGCGGCGTACGGAGTCCTGATCCCCGAGCCCGTGCTCGAGCGGGCGCTCTGGCTCAATGTGCATCCGTCGTTGCTCCCCCGCTGGCGCGGAGCCGCGCCCATCGAGCGGGCGCTGATGGCGGGCGACCGCGAGACGGGCGTGACGATCATCAGGCTCGAGCCGGAGCTCGACGCCGGGCCGATCGCTGCCCAGCGCGCGTTCCCGGTCGAGCAGGACGACGACTTCGGCAGCGTTGCCGCGAAGGCCGCCGAGGTCGCGGTCGAGCTGCTCGACGGCGTGCTTCCCGAGCCGAGCTTCGCGCGGCAGCCGGACGAGGGCGTGACCTACGCGGAGAAGATCGGGCCCGCCGACCGCGAGCTCGACCCGAGCCGGCCACCGGACGAGCTCCTCGCGCGCATCCGGGCCCTCTCGCCGCACATCGGAGCCCGCGCCGAGCTCCACGGGCGGCCGGTCACGATCTGGAAGGCCCGCGTCGAGGACGGCGCTCTCGTTCCGGTCGAGGTCCAGCCGGAGGGCCGGCGGCGGATGAGCTACGACGAGTTCCTCCGCGGGCTTCGGTAGTCGCATGATCGCTCCCGCCCGGCGCGCGGCGTTCGACACCGTGCTGCGCGTGTTCGAGGAGGGCGCGTACGCCAACCGCGCGTTTCCGTCGGCAGCTGCGGGGCTCGACCGCCGCGACCGGGCGCTCGCCCAGCGGCTTGCGTTCGGGACCGTCCAGCGGGTGCGCACGCTCGACCACGGGATCGAGGAGCTGGGGCGCCGACCGGTGGCGAAGCTGGACCCGCCCGTGCGGGCCGCGCTCCGTCTCGGCGCCTACCAGCTCGCGTTCAGCGAGGTGGCCGTCCACGCCGCGGTCAACGAGACGGTCGAGCTCGTGCGCGCCGCGGGCCTCGAGCGGGCGGTGTCGTTCACGAACGCCGTCACGCGGCGCCTCGCCCTCGGGCTGCGCGACCTGGTGGACGCCCTCCCGGCCGCGACTCCGGCACAGGCGGCGCTGAAGCATTCATACCCGAACTGGGTCGCCGAGCTGTGGTGGCGGGAGCTCGGCCCGGAGGACGCGCTCGAGCTGATGGCGGCGCAGAACGAGCCGCCGGAGACGGTCGTCCGCCGCAACCGGCGGAAGGAGGGGCACGTCGACGGGGTGCCGGATCCCGAGCTTCCGGACGCGATCCACGTGGATCGCGTCGACGAGCAGGCGTTCCGAGCGGGGCTGGTCTGGCCGCAGAGCCGCGGCTCGCAGCTCGCCGGTCTCTGCGTCGCGAGCAGCGACGGCGAGCGCGTGCTCGACCTGTGCGCGGCCCCGGGCGGGAAGGCGACGCAGCTCGCGGGCGAGGTGACGGCGGTCGAGAAGCATCCGGGGCGCGCACGGGAGCTCGAGGAGAACTGCGCGCGGCTCGGGGCTTCGAACGTCACCGTCGTGAACGCCGATGCCCTCGAGCTTCCCGACGAGCTGCGCGGCTTCGACCGTGCGCTCGTCGACGCGCCGTGCTCCGGGCTCGGCGTGCTCGCCTCGCGCCCCGATCTGCGTTGGCGGGCGCGGCCCCTTCCGGAGCTGCAACGTGCGCTGCTCGGCGTCGCGGCGGAGCGCGTCCGGCCGGGCGGGACGATCGTCTACGCGGTCTGCACGATCAGCGCCGAGGAGAACGAGGCAGTCGTCGACGCGAGCGGTCTCGAGATCGAGCCGCTGGGTCAGGAGTGGCCGCAGTTCGCGCACCCGCGGCGGCCGGAGTTCCTGCTCACCCTTCCTTCGCGTGACAGGACATCCGGGTTCTTCATCGCGCGGCTTAGGATCCGGTCATGAGCTGGTCGGACTGGGCCCGCGGCATCGAGGTCGAGCCCTCGCTGTACGCGGCAGATTTCTCCCGCCTGGGCGAGGAGGTCGAGGGGCTCATCGGCGCCGGAGCGCGCGTCTTCCACTTCGACGTCGGGGACGGGCACTTCATCCCCCCGATCACGATGGGACCGATCGTGCTCCAGCGGGTCACGCCGCTCGTGCATGCGGTGGGGGGCGCCCTGGATTGCCACCTGATGGTGGAGTCGCCGGAACGGCATATCGGCCAGTTCTCCGATGCGGGCGCCGACAGCGTGACGGTTCACGTCGAGACCTGCCCTGACCTTCAGGGCGTCGTCGCTCTCGCGCGGGACCGCGGGCTCAAGGTCGGCCTGGCCCTCAATCCGGACACGAGCGTCGAGCTGGCCGCGGCCGCGGCGGTGGAGGCGGAGGTCGACCTCGTGCTGTGCATGAGCGTGCACCCCGGCTACTCGGGCCAGAAGTTCATCCCTGACGCGTTCGAGCGCGTGCGCGCGTTACGGGAGCTGCTGCCCGAGTCGATGCGGATCCAGGTGGACGGCGGTGTCGGCCTGGAGAACATCGCAGAGCTTCGGGAGGCCGGGGCGACGCTCTTCATCGCGGGCGCGTCGATCTTCGGGCACAAGGACCGGGCTGCGGCGTATCGCGATCTCGTGGAGCGGGCGACGCCGGGGACATGAGCCTGGAGCGGGCACTGGAGCTGGCGGAACGAGGGCGCGGCCGCGTCGACCGCGACCATCCGGTCGTCGGCGCGGTGGTCGTTTGCGACGAGGAGGTGGTCGGGGAGGGGTGGTACGACGGCCCGGGCACGCCGCACGCGGAAGTGGCGGCGATCTCGGCAGCCGGGGAGTCGGCGCGCGGCGCGACGCTCTACGTGACGCTGGAGCCCTGCTCGCACCACGGGGCGACGCCGCCCTGCGCGGACGCGGTCGTCACCGCGGGGATCGCGCGGGTCGTCGCGGGGGTCGGCGATCCGAACCCGAAGGTCGACGGGCACGGGTTCGAGCGGCTGCGCGCGGCGGGAGTCGCGGTCGAGGTGCTCGACTCGTGGGAGGCCCGGGCGCAGAACGAGGCCTGGCGGGTGTGGGTCTCGGCGGGCCGGCCGTTCGTCATCTACAAGGTCGCGATGACACTCGACGGGCGCGTGACGGTTCCGGGCTCGCGGTGGGTCACGGGCGAGGAGAGCCACCGCCGGGTGCACGAGCTGCGGGCGGCTTCTGACGCGGTCGCGGTCGGGACCGGCACCGTCCTGGCCGACGATCCCGCCCTGACGGCCCGCGACGTGGGGGCGACGACGCAGCCGCGCAGGCTGGCCTTCGGCCGGAGGTCGCTGCCGGAGGGATCGGAGCTCGAGCTCCGCTCGGGGCCGTTGGAGGAGGAGCTCCGGGTGCTTGCCGGAGAAGGCGTGCGGACCCTCCTCCTCGAGGGCGGGCCTACGCTGGCCGCGTCCTTTCTCGCGGCCGGCCTCGTGGACAAGCTGCTCGTCTTCGTGGCACCCCGGCTCTCGGGCGAGGGCCCGGGCCCGGTGGCGTCGCTGCCCGAGCCGGCCGAGCTCCGTCATCTAGCCTGCGAGACGGTGGGCGAGGACGTCCTCCTGACCGCGTACCTCCGCGACCCCTGACGCTACTCGCGCCGCGGCACGCGCGCCGCCGTCGGCCCTTAGTACGGTTCGCCCGGCCTCCTCCCCGAGGCGAGCGTATCCGGGAAAGACGCGCGTGTCCGCAGCGGATTCGTGCCGAAAGCGTGACGACCGGCGCGCGCGTGCGAAGCGAGTTGCTGGGGGTAGCCTTGGCGCATGTTCACGGGGATCGTTCTCGAGCGCGGGCGCGTCGTGTCTGCGGAGCCCAACGGCGACGGCGGCGCGCTTCGGCTCCGGATCGCGGCTCCGCTCACAGCCGCCCGGACCGGCCTCGGCGACTCCGTCTCCGTCGCCGGCTGCTGCCTGACGGCGATCGCCGCCGACGACGGGGAGCTCGTGTTCGAAGCGGTGCCCGAATCGCTCGCGCGCACCACCATCGGTCAGCTCGCGGAGGGCGCACACGTCAACCTCGAGCCGGCTCTCAGGGCCGGCGAGCCGCTCGGCGGGCACTACGTCCAGGGCCACGTCGACGGCGTGGGCGAGGTGCTGTCCATGCACTCAGAAGGGGACGGATCGCGGATCAGGATCGACGTGTCCGACGAGCTCCTGCGCTACTGCGTCGAGAAGGGCTCGATCACCGTGGACGGCGTCTCGCTGACGATCGCCTCGCTGGATGACCAGGGCGTCGAGATCGCCCTCGTCCCGCACACGCTCAACGAGACGACTCTTGCCGCGCTCGGGCCTGGCGACCGGGTGAACATCGAGGTCGACGTGCTCGCCAAGTACGTGGAGCGGCTCATTGCGCGCTGAGGAGTACGATCCGTCGGGGATGGACACCGCCACGCGAGCAACGGCTTTCGCCTCCATCGAGGAGGCGATCGAGGACATTCGCCAGGGCAAGTTCGTGGTCGTCGTCGACGCGGCCGACCGCGAGAACGAGGGCGACCTGACGATCGCCGCGCAGTTCGCGACGCCGGAGGCGATCAACTTCATGGCCACGCACGGGCGCGGCCTAATCTGCCTCTGCCTCACCGAGGAGCGCTGCGAGGAGCTGCTGCTCCGGCCGATGACCGAGCGCAACGAGACGCCGTTCGGCACCGCGTTCACGATCTCGATCGAGGCGAGGGAAGGCGTGAGCACCGGGATCTCCGCCTCCGACCGCTCCAGGACGATCCAGGTCGCGATCGACCCCAGCAGGGGGCCGCAGGACCTCGTCCAACCCGGCCACGTGTTCCCGCTGCGAGCGCGCGCGGGCGGGGTGCTGCGCCGCGCCGGCCAGACCGAGGCGGCCGTCGATCTCGCCAGGCTCGCCGGCCTCAACCCGGCGGGGGTGGTCTGCGAGGTGATGAACGACGACGGGACGATGGCGCGTGTCCCCGACCTGATCCCGTACTGCGAGCGGCACGGGATCACGATGATCACGGTCGCCGACCTGATCGAGTACCGGCGCCGCACCGAGAAGCTCGTCGAGCGCACGACCTCCGTGCGGCTGCCGACGGCCTACGGCGAGTTCACCGCCGTCGCCTTCCGGGAGCGGCTGACCGGCAAGCATCACCTCGCCCTCGTGAAGGGCGACGTGGACGGCGTCCGGAACGTGCTCGTGCGGGTCCACTCCGAGTGCCTGACGGGCGACGTCTTCCACTCGCTGCGCTGCGATTGCGGCGAGCAGCTCGACCAGGCCCTGCAGCAGATCGCCGCCGAGGATCGCGGCGTGCTCCTGTACATGGCCCAGGAGGGGCGCGGAATCGGGCTGCTCAACAAGCTGCGAGCGTACGAGCTGCAGGAGGGCGGCCTCGACACCGTCGAGGCGAACCTCGAGCTCGGCTTTCCGGCCGACGCGCGCGAGTGGGGGATCGGAAACCAGATCCTCGCCGACCTCGGGCTCTCGACGATCCGGATTCTCACCAACAATCCGAAGAAGATCAGCGGGCTCGAAGGTTATGGTCTATCCGTGGTGGAACAGGTCCCGATCGAGACGCCGCCGCGCGCCGAGAACCGGCACTACCTCGCGACGAAGCGCGCGAAGCTCGGTCATCGCCTGCACCACCAGGACTTGCGGTTCGAGCCGGAGCCCGACGCGTGAGCGGAGGAGTGGAGGAGCCTCGCTTCCGCCTCGGCGCGGAGGCGGACGAGGCGCCGTCCCAGGAGCCGGTCGGGCTCGAGGCCGAGCCGGAGCGCCACGACGAGCTTCTTCCCTGGCCGGATCCCGACGCGCCGGCGGTGGAGGAGCCGGTGGCCCCGCACGAAGAAGAAGAGGAGGAGCCGCCCGCCGCGCAGGAGCTGCCCGCCCAAGCCGACGAGCTTCCGGCCGAGGAGGACGAGCTTCCGCGGATCCGGCCGCCCGACCACGCCGCGGGCGAGCTCAAGGTTCCCGAGGGCTACGGCGTCATCCAGGGCGAGCCGAGCGGCACCAGGCGGTCGGTGGGGATCGTGGTCGGCCGCTTCAACGGGGGGCTCACCGGGGAACTGCTGACTCGTGCGCTCGACGAGCTCGAGCGAGCCGGTGTCGGCCGTGAGGCGGTCACCGTCGTTCCCGTTCCGGGCGCGTTCGAGCTCCCGCTTGCTGCGATGGCGCTCGCGAAGACGCGGCGGTATTCGTGCATCGTCGCGCTCGGGGCGATCATCCGCGGCGAGACGCCGCACTTCGACTACATCGCGAGCGAGGCCGCCAGCGGCCTCCAGCTGGCGGGGCTGGAGACGGGGATCCCGGTCGCCTTTGGCGTCCTGACGTGTGACAACGAGCAGCAGGCGCGCGATCGGCTCGACAAAGGCGCCGAGGCAGTGCGCACCGCGCTCGAGATGGCGGACGTGTTCGGGCAGCTGCGCGCCGCCGCGGGCGCAGCGCCGGCGTAGGGGCCTCAGCAGTCAAACGGGCCTTCGGTCCGGCCGAGCTCCTCTCCTTCGGCGGTTCGGGCGACCAGCAAGGCCGGCCGGTGGCCGCGCTCGCAGCGCTCGCCGCCCTGGAGGTAGACGAACACCCCGTGGTGGAGCGGCAGAAGGAGCTTCTGGCCGTCCTCGAACGTGAGCGTCACCGAGGCGACGGGAGGCTCGGCGAGCCCGCTGATCTCGCTGACGCCAGGGAGCGTGTCGCGCGGCGTGCAACCGCTGCTCGAGAACGGCAGGAACTCGGGTGAGAGGCGGGTCGAGCATCCGGTGACCACCCGACCGCTGCCGGTCTCGTAGACGGTCGCCCAGCCCACCCCGGTCCTGGTGCGGGCCACGTAGACGGTGACTTGCCCCTGGGGAAGCGTGAAGCTCCCGGCGGGCTCGATCGTGTCGAGGTCGATCGTGCCGGTCGGCGAGCGCGGCTCGAGCGCGAAGGCCTCGCGGGCCGTCTCGGAGATCCGAGGCCCGTGCGAGCCGGAGAAGAGATGCAACCCGAACGGTTGCACGGTCGTCCAGGCGATCGCGAACACGCCGATGAGGACGGCGATGAGAAGCGCAAGACCCAGGGCCGCCCTGCGGCGCGGCACACGATGGCCTGCGCCTACCTTGGTGGCCATCAGCGCCTCGAGCCGCGCGTAGGCCCGGTCGCGCGCAGCCTCCGGTGCGCTCAGGGGCTCGTCGAGGCGAAGCTCGTTCCGCAGTTGACACAGGTAGTCGGTCATGAAAGAGCTCCCATCGAGGTCGAGGTCATGGCGGCGACGAGCGCGGGTCGCATGCGGTGGAGGCGGGCCGCAACCGTGCCCGCGGCGACTCCCAGGGCTTCGCCGACTTGTTCGTGGGTCAGGCCGCCGATCGCCGAGAGCAGCAGCGTCTCGCGGTCGGCTCTCCGGAGGGCAGCCAGCGCCTCGGCGAGCGAACGGCCGCGCTCTGCCGCGGCGAGGCGCCCGAGCAGGCTTTCCGTGTCGAGCTCGTCGGCCGGCAGAGCACCGAGCGCGGCGTAGGCCCTGAGGCGCCGGGTCTCCGAGCGGTGGTGGCGGGCCACGAGGTTCGCCGCGATGCCGTAGAGCCACGGGAGCGCGGATTCCCCCCGGGGCTCGTAACGGCGACGCGCCCTGAACGCGAGGACGAAGGTCTCGCTGGCGAGGTCGTCCGCCAGGTCGGCCCCGAGGCGTCGCCGGAGATAACGCCAAATCGGGTCGTAGTGGCGCTCGAAGACCGGGCGGAAGAGCTCGGCGTCCTCGCGTGACCTGCGTATCGCTTCGGCGTCGGTCATCTGTTCCTTATCGCCGATCCGCCTCCGGCCTTTGCGCCGGAGGGCGGTCGCAGGCGGCGCCGTAGTCGCCTCAGCTACACTCGACCGCCGTGTCAAAGGTCTGCGCAATCTGTGGAAAGAAGCCCTCGTTCGGGCACAACCGGAGCCATTCGATGGTGGCGACGAAGCGGCGCTTCGACCCGAACCTCCAGCGCGTCCGCCTCGTGCTCGACGGGAAGCCGACGCGTGCGTACGTCTGCACGCGCTGCCTGAAGAGCGGCCGCGTCGAGAAGGCCGTCTAGCGTCGCGGAGGCCGGGGCTCCCGCGCTCCCGGTTTCATCCCTGTTTACGGCGCACCCGGCCTCCTCCCCGCTGCGAGCGTATCGAGCAAGGGCGCACGCGTGTGTGAAGCGGCCGTGACGGAAACGTGACGATCGATCCACGGGAGGAACGCGCGCTCGCGGGCGCAACCCGGCCGCCGGGGAGAAGCGTCTAAGGGTCGTGGAGGAGACGGAGAGCGCTCTTGTCGTGCCGTCGCCGCTCGGGCGGATCGCGATCTCGCCCGACGCGGTGGCGCAGATCGTCGGCCGCACGGCGGCCGAGTGCTACGGGGTCGTCGGCATGTCGCTGCGGGCCCCGGGCGCCGCGCGCGAGCGGGTGACCCGGATGCTCCCGCGCGGGCGGGCGCGCCGCGGCATCGTCGTTCGCAACCAGGAGGGGGCGGCTGCGATCGACCTCTACGTCGTCGTCGAGTACGGGCTCAACCTCGCCGAGGTCGCCGCGACCGTCCGCTCTCGCGTCGCGTACGAGGTCGAGCGGCTGACGGGCCTCCCGGTCGTCTCGGTCGACGTCCACATCCAGGCCGTGAAGCGGTCCGCATGACGGAGCTGGACGACCTTCGAGATCTCGTCCGCGCCGCCCGCGCCTCGATCGAGCGCAGCCGGCAGCGGATCGACGACCTCAACGTCTACCCCGTGCCCGATGGCGACACCGGCACCAACCTGGCCCTCACGGTCCAGGGGATCATCGAGGCGCTCGACACTGCGACAACGACTGACCGTCAGCAGCTCGCCCACGAGGTCACGCGCGCCGCGTTGATGAGCGCGCGGGGCAACTCCGGGGTGATCCTGTCCCAGATCGTCCGCGGGGTCGCGGAGGAGCTCGGCCGGCCCGGTCGGGTCGACGCGCCCGCGATCGCGCGGTCGCTTCGGGGAGGAAGCGATGCGGCCTACCGCGCGGTTCGCAAGCCGGTCGAGGGGACGATGCTGACCGTTGTCCGCGCGCTGGCGGAGGAGGCCGAGACCCGCGCGACCGCCGAGCTCGACACGGCCGACCTGCTCGCGGCGCTCGTGCAGCACGGGGAGGCGGCCGTCGCCCGGACGGAGGAGCAGCTCGACGTCCTCCGTCAAGCAGGCGTCGTCGACGCGGGCGGCGCGGGCCTTCTCGAGCTCGTGCGTGGCCTCGCGGCCGCGGCAGCCGGCGAGGAGTTGCCCGAGGCCCGGCCCGCCGAGCGCCTGCCGGTCGAGGCGGTGCACCAGGAGCTGTCGGAGTTCCGCTACTGCACGACGTTCGTGATCGAGGGCACCGATCTCGACGCGAACGGGCTCGAGCGCGAGCTCGAGCGGCTCGGCGACTCGCTCCTCGTCGTGGGCGACCCGACCGCGCTTCGGGTGCACGTCCACACGGACGACCCGGGGTCCGCGCTCTCGCTCGGCACGGCGGCGGGCGTGATCGAGGCGGTCGAGATCGCCGACATGCACGCGCAGACCGAGGAGCGCGAGGAGCGGTTGCTCGAGGCGGTCGCCGACCAGGAGGCGCGGAGCGCGGTCGTGGCGGTCGTGGCGGGCGAAGGGAACCGGCGGCTGTTCGAAAGCCTCGGGGCGATCGGGCTCGTCGAGGGCGGTCAGACCATGAACCCGCCGACGGCAGACCTGCTCGCGGCGGTCGAGCGGACGGGCGCCGCCGAGGTCGTGCTGCTGCCGAACAACGCGAACGTGGTCATGGCAGCGGAGCAGGCGGCGCGTCTCGCGCGCAGGCCGGTCCAGGTCGTTCCCACGCGCTCCCTCCAGGCGGGGCTCGCTGCGCTCGTCGCGTTCAATGCCGAGCGCTCTGCAGAGGAGAACGCGGCCGAGATGCGCGACGCGCTGGACGGGCTGGCGACGGGCGAGGTCACCGTCGCCTCGCGGAGCGCCGCCGTCGACGGGGTCTCAGCCAGCGAAGGCGATTTCCTCGGCCTCCTGGACGAGCGGGCGGTCGCCGCCGGCCCCGCGTTCACCGACGTCGCAGGAGCAGTTGCCGAGGGTCTGCTCGCCGAGCCCCGCGACCTGCTCACGCTTCTGACCGGCGAGGATGCGCCCCCGCTGAACGGTCTCCTGGAGGAGCTCACCGCGCGCCATCCGGAGCTCGAGATCGACGTGCACGACGGCGGCCAACCGCATTACCCGCTGCTGCTCTCTGCCGAGTAGAGTCGCCGCGTGAGCACGCCGATCCGGGTCGTCCTCGTCGAGGACAACGAGGTCTTTCGCGACGCGCTCGAGCTGCTGCTAGGGCTGCAGACGGACATGCTGGTCGTCGCGTCGGTCGCGGACGGCACGGACGCGGCGGGGGTCGTCTCCGATCTTCGGCCCGATGTCGTGCTGATGGATTACCGGCTCCCCGGCCTCGACGGGGTGCAGGCAACGGCCGCCGTCCTCACCGCCTACCCGGAGACGGCCGTCGTCTGCCTGACCGCCTCGGCGAGCCTGCGCGAGCGCGATGCGCTGCTCGAGGCCGGCGCGGTCGGCTTCCTGCGCAAGGACGACGGGCTCGACGCGATCGTCGCGGCGATCCGCGACGCCTCGCGCCCGGCGGCCGCCTAGTGGAGCTGACGGTCGAGAACACGGCGATCGTCGTCGACTCGACAGCCGACTTCCCCGAAGCGCCGCGGCGCTTCGCGAACTGGCGGATCGTCCCGCTCTACGTCCGCTTCGGCGACGAGAGCTTCCGCGACTACGTCGAGCTCGCCCCCGACGCGTTCTATGCGCGGCTGCGGACGGCCGAGCAGACGCCGACGACCTCCCAGCCCACCCCGGGCGACTTCCTGGCCGTCTACGAGGAGCTCTCCGGGTACGAGCGAATTCTCTCGCTGCACATCGCGGGGAAGCTCTCGGGCACGATCGAGAGCGCCCGCACGGCGGCCGGGCTGCTCGGGGACGACCGCGTCCGCACGATCGACACCGAGAGCGCCTCCGCGGCCACCGCGATGCTCGGTTTCGCGGTCCAGCGCCGCCTCGAGCGCGGTACGACCGACGAGGAGGTCGACGCGCTCGTCGATCGCTTTCGCGCGGAAGCCGGCCTGCTCTTCACCGTCGACACGTTCGAGTACCTGGCCCGCGGCGGCCGGATCGGACGCGCCCGCGCCTGGGCGGGCGAGCTGCTCCACATCAAGCCGATCCTCACGATCAAGGAGGGTGAGGTCGTCCCGCTCAAGCGAGTGCGCGGGAACAAGAAGGCCTTTTTCGAGTTCGCCTCCGCCTTCGAGGAGGACACGGCCGATTCCGAGACGCTGCGGGTCGGCATCGCGCACGCTGAAGCGCCCGAGAAGGCCGCCGCACTCGCAGAGATGGTGCGCCGGACGCGACCTGCGGCCGACCTCGAGCTGGTCACGACGCTGGGTCCGGTCGTCGGCGCCCACGCCGGCCCGGGGACGGTCGGCTTCTTCTGGTTCGACGACGGCTAGGCAGCGAGCCGGGACGTCTCCGCGAGCGCGGCTGTGAGCTCCGTGCGCAGCCGGCCGACTTCTGCGGGGCGGTTGACCGCGAGCGCGGCGACCGTCGTGCCGGCGCCGTCGAGGTAGCGCGCGACGAGCGAGCCGGGCTCACCCTCGATCTCGACTGCTGCCCAGGTCTCGGCGTGGCCCACGTACTGGAGCCGCAGGCCGAACTGGTCCGACCAGAAGTAGGGCAGGGCGGTGTGCGGCATCTCCTCGCCGAGGATCGCGTGTGCGACAGCGGCACCCTGTCCTGCGGCGCTCGTCCAGTGCTCCACGCGCAGGCTCCGCCCGAGCAGCGGGTGCCACGCCTCCGAGACGTCGCCTGCGGCGAACACGTCCGGGACGCCGGTTCGTCCGCAGGCGTCCGTGGGGATCCCGTTCTCGCCGGCGACGGGGATGCCATCGACCTCCGGACGAACCCCGATTGCCAGGACGACTGCGTCTGCGGGCACCGACGCGCCATTCGACAGCACGAGCGCTTTCGGCCGGCCGGTCGGCCCTCGTTCGAGGCGTTCGACCCCCGAGCCAAAGCAAAGCTCGACGCCTGCTTCCGCGTACCGGCCCGCGAGCGCGGCACCGATCTCGGCTCCTAGCACCCGCTCGAGCGGGGTGGCGGTCACGTCGACGAGGGTCACCGGCACGCCCAGCGACGCAGCCGTCGACGCAACCTCCGTGCCGACGAACCCGGCGCCGACGATCGCGACCCGGGCTCCCGAGCCGAGCTCGCCTCGCAGTGACTCGGCGTCGGCGAGCGTCCGCAGCGTGTGGACGCCGGGGCCGGCCCAGTCCGGAAGGAGACGTGGGCTCGCGCCGGTGGCGAGCACGAGCGCGTCCCAGCCGAGCTCGTCGCCCGCCTCGGTGTGAACGACTCGCGCGGCGACGTCGACCGCCGTCACCCGACGACCGAGACGCAGCTCGATGCCGTTCTCCTCCCAGAACCCGGGCGGTCGGAGCGCGAGCGAGCGAGCATCGCGATCGCCGGCCAAATGCTCCTTCGACAGGGCCGGCCGCTCGTAGGGCGGGACAGGCTCGGCACCGACGAGCCCGAGCTCGCCCTCGAAGCCGCCTGCGCGCAACGTCTCTGCGCAGCGTGCCCCGGCCAGGCCGGCGCCGACGATCAGCACGCGGTCGGGTGCGCTCATGCCGCCTCCTCCACCGCCTCGACGGTGATCGCCCCCATGGGACACGTGCCCGCCGCCTCGACGACCTCGGGGTCGTCGGTCTCTGCGACGAGAACGGTCGCGATGCCGTCGGCGCCGACCTCGAAGGCCTGCGGAGCCAACTCCGCGCAGGAGCCGAACCCGCTGCACAGCGAGCGGTCGATGTGAATGCGATAGGTGCTCATTTCGATGTACCTCCAGTGGATGTCTCGGTTGCAGGAATCGGCGAAAGGCTGGGAGCGCCGGCCCGGGCTCGCGCCGGGGCCGTGCCGAGCACGCGCCACGCGGTGGCGGCGGCGACGGCGCCGACCGCACCGGTGTAGAGCCAGATCGCCCACGGCCGGGTCGAGTCGGTCCCGGCGGCGAGGCCATGGAGCGTCGCCATGGCGAAGATCGCGTACGTGGCCCAGTGCAGCCGCCGCCAGTTGCGTGCTCCGATGCGTCTGCGCAGCGCGAACGAGACGTAGACCAGCCCCATCAGCTCCGCCGCAAGGACGCCGAGCGCGGTCCAGAGCGGCCGGTAGGGCGAGAGGCCCGGCACGAGCAGGGCCGCAGGTGTGATCCTCACCGTCGAGTCGAGAACGAGGGCGACGCCGTGCACCGCGATCGCCCCGAGGCCGAGCAGCGCGAGGAACCGGTGGAGATCGACGACGGTCGGTTGGCGCACCGCGTTCCCGAGCGGCTTCGACTTGACCACGAGGCCCGCGAGCACGGAGCACGTCAAGAGCGCGTAGGCGGTGAGCCCGGACGCGCGCGCGAGGATCCAGAACGTCGGGTCCTTCATACGATTCCTCCCGCGAGCGTCGTGCGGCCGTCGTCCGTGACGAGAACGCTCGCGACGCCCAGCGCCTCGGCCTCGGCCGTGGCGGCCTGCTCTCCCGCGATGAGGAGGGCCTTTGCGAGCACCTCCGCCTCGACGGCGGTCTCGCAGACCACGGTCACGCGCAGAAGGTCCGTCTCGGCGGGCCGGCCGGTCACCGGATCGATCACGTGGTGACGCTCCTCGCCGTCGCGACGCCAGCGGCGCCGGTCGCGCCCCGAGGTGGCGAGCGCGCAGTCCTCGAGCCCCAGCGTGATCGTGCCCTCGCCCGTCTCGACGCCGACGCGCCAGCCGAGCGCGTCTGGGCGTCCGATCGCGGCGATGTCGCCTCCCGCGTCCACGAGCGCCGGGCCGGCCTCGGCGAGGATCGCCGCGGCGCGGTCGACCGCGTAGCCCTTTCCGATTCCGCCCAGATCCAGGTGGACGCCGGGCTCGAGCTCGATCATCCCTGCGGACCGGTCGAGGGTGACAGTCCCGCCGCACGGGCCGGCCGGCAACGCCGCGGAGCGGCCGTCCTGGGTGACCTCCTCGAACGTGCGGTCGTAGCCGGCGGCGACCAGCGCGTCGTAGACGGTCGGGTCGAACCGGCCAGAGGTTCGGGTCCGTGCATCGAGCGCGAGCTCGACGACCTCTAGGAGGTCGGGGCTCGCATGGATGCGGCCGTTCTCGTTCAGGCTCGAGAGCTCGGAATCTGGGCGAAAGCGGGAGAGCAGCGCCTCGAGCCGCTCGAACTCCCGCTCCGCGCCGTCGAGGAGCGCATTCGAAAGCGGGTCGGGCTCCGTCGCGAGGAAGAGCTGGACGTCCGTCCCCATGGCCCGGAAGCTGCGTCGGAGGATCACGACGTCCTCGTGATCGTGAGCGGAGGAAGGGTCACGACCCGCACCGAGGGTGCGGCCGCGGTCGACCCGGAATAGGAGGGCGCCGGCGCGGTCGCGCTCACCGCGACCGCGGCCGCGCGGGCCGCGGCGAGTGCCTGCTGGTGCCGCCGCACGGCTGCCGAGATCGCTCGCCTGCGCGCGCCGAGACGAACGCGATAGACCCGCCAGCGCCTGTCGACGACTCGTCGGACGGCGATCGCCTCGTGCTGGAGCCGGTGCTCTCGGCTCGCCAGCGCGGCCCACCGCGGGTCCGCCTTGGCGCTCGAGTGGCTCGCCCAGGGGCGCGCGGCGATCGCCGCCCACGTCAGGAAGAAGACGAGCAGGGCCGCTGCGAGCGCATAGAGCCGAAGGACGTGGTTAGTCATCGCCGCCGCCCTCGTCGTCGCTCTCGTGCTCGCCGTCGTCGCCGTGGGAGCGGTGCTTCACGACGACGACAGGCGCGGGCCGCACGTAGCGGACACGCGGCGCGGCCGCAGGCGCCGCGGCAGCGACCGAGACCGGAGCCGCCGGGGTCGGCGGGGGCGGCGGGGCGACGACCGGCGCGAACCTCGGAACCTTCGGGAGCTTCGGCGGGTGCTTCGCCAACGCGCGCGTGAGCGCGGCCTGTTGTCGGTCGAGCGCCCTCGTTCGCACCTGGAGGGCGCGAGTCTGGGCCGTCGAGGCACCGGCTGCCGCCGACGACTGCCCGAGGTGGGCGGTCTGAACGACCGCGAGCGCTCCGGCTCCTGCGGCAAAGCCGAGGAAAAGGGAGAGGATCACTGCGTGTGTGCGGGCCATGGGTCCTCCTTCGATCGCTTTCACCGTACGAGCCGCCGGGTTAAGCGCGGGACAGCCGCGCACCAAGGTTCGACAAGACGGGGTTCGGATCGGGCGCGGTCGAGTGGGGGGTCTGAACCGCAGGAGACCGGACCGGCCAGGAAACTTGCGCCGCGCTGCTCGGGTTCCCCCGAAAAGGGGACGGATGCAGCGTCGGCGGTGGCTCCTATACTCGACGCTCTGGCAGCACCACGACCACCGAGCCTTCCGGCAGGCTTCGCCGGCCTGGACCGGCCGGGCACGTGGCCACCGTCTCGCTCGTCTCCTCATCCGGAGACGCTTGATCGTTCGTTGGACAGCCTGACCGGCGTCGGCCCCGCGCTGATGAAGAAGCTGGCCAAGCTCGGCCTGCGCACGCTGCGGGACCTGCTGCTCTACGCGCCGCACCGCTACGAGAGCGCCGTGCCAGAGCGCCCGATCTCCGACCTGCTGGCGGGCGAGGAGGCGACGATCTCCGGCGAGGTCCAGCGCGTGTCCGTGCGCCGGCCGCGGCGGAACCTCGCGATCGTCCAGGCGCGCGTCGCCGACGGGAGCGACGAGATCACCGCGGTCTGGTTCAACCAGGCCTGGCTTGCGGAGCGGCTCCAGCCGGGGACGCGCGTTCGCCTGCGTGGCCGGCTCGAGCGCAACGGCTTTCAGGTGCGCTCCTACGACCTGAACGGCGTCTCGGCGACGGCCGACTTCGCGCCGGTCTACCCGGCGAGCGAGGACGTGACGCCGAAGCGCCTGCGCGGGCTCGTCGAGCGGGTCCTGCCGCACGCGCGAGACGTGCCCGACCCGCTGCCCGCAGAGCTGAGGGCGCGCGAGCGGCTGCCGCTCAAGGCCGACGCGCTCGTGGCGCTGCACAAGCCGCGCTCTCTGGAAGAGGGCGAGACGGGGCGCAGGCGGCTCGCGTTCGACGAGCTGCTCGTGCTGCAGGTCGGCCTCGCGCGGGCACGAGCGGGGCGCGAGGCCGAGGTGGCGCCGGCGCTCGGCGCTCCCGGCGAGCTCGTCGAGCGCTACCGCGGCCTGCTCCCGTTCGAGCTGACGCCCGACCAGGAGCACGCCATCGCCGAGATCGACCGCGACCTCGCGCGCGAGGCGCCGATGCAGCGCCTCCTGCAGGGCGACGTCGGGGCCGGCAAGACCGTGGTCGCGCTCTACGCGCTGGTTCGAGCCGTCGAGGCCGGCTACCGCGGCGCGCTGATGGCGCCGACGGAGACGCTGGCAGAGCAGCATTTCCTCACGATCGAGCCGCTCTGCGCGCAGCTCGGCGTGCCGGTCGCCCTCCTCACGCGCTCGGTCAAGTCGGACGTCGAGGCGGCGAGGATCGTCGTCGGAACGCACGCCCTGATCCAGGAGGGCGTCGAGCTCGGCGACCTCGCCGTGGCCGTCGTCGACGAGCAGCACCGCTTCGGAGTGGAGCAGCGCCGGGCGCTCGTCGAAGGGCGCTGCCCCCACGTGCTCCACATGACGGCGACGCCGATCCCGCGCACGCTCGCGCTGACGCTCTACGGCGATCTGCAGGTGACCGAGATCGCGAGGCCGCCCGCCGAGCGGAAGCCGATCGTCACCTCGTGGGTGACCGCCGAGCGCTCGTCCGCCGCGTACACGCGGCTGCGCAAGCACCTCGACGCGGGGCGCCAGGCGTACGTCGTCTGTCCGCTGATCGAGGAGTCCGAGACCTCACAGGCCCGCGCCGCGGAGGCCGAGGTCGAGCGCCTGCAGCGGGCCGAGCTCAGCCGCTACCGCGTCGGGCTGCTGCACGGGCGGCTGCGGCCGGCCGAGCGGCGCGAGCTCATGGCCCGCTTCAAGGCCCGCGACCTCGACGTGCTCGTCGCGACGACGGTGATCGAGGTCGGCGTCGACGTGCCCAACGCGACGATCATGATCGTCCAGGAGGCCGACCGCTTCGGGCTGGCCCAGCTGCACCAGCTCCGAGGCCGCGTCGGCCGGGGAGGCGAGCAGTCGTACTGCCTGCTCATCTCGCGCCAGCGCGAGGAGCTGACCGACAACGCACAGGAGCGTCTGCAGGCGCTCGTCGACTCGACGGACGGGTTCGAGCTCGCCGAGCGCGACCTGGAGCTGCGCGGCGAGGGCCAGCTGCTCGGCACACGCCAGTCGGGGCTCTCAGATCTCCGCTTCGTCCACTGGCGAGATGACCGACCCCTGCTCGAGCGCGCGCGGGCGGCCGCCGCGGGCCTGGTGGACTACGAGGGCCCGCTGGCCGAGGAGGTCGAGCGCGTCTTCGGCGAGCGTGAGCTGGCGGCGTGAGGATCATCGCCGGCTCGCGCAAGGGGGCCCGCATCTTCGCGCCCAGGGGAGCGGGCACCCGGCCGACCGGCGACCGCGTGCGCGAGGCCGCGTTCAACCTGATCGGCCCCGGCCGCATCGAGGAGGCGACCGTGCTCGACCTCTTCGCCGGCTCGGGCGCCATGGGGCTCGAGGCGCTCTCGCGCGGGGCGGCGAGAGCCACGTTCGTCGAGGCCGACCTCGCGGCGTGCCAGACGATCAACCGCAACCTCGACAAGCTCGGGCTGGAGGGCGCGACCGTCCTCCGCCAGGACGCCCTCGCGGCTCTGCGCAGCGATGCCCGCGGAGGTACCAGCTACGATCTCGTGCTGGTCGACCCCCCGTACCGGAGGTTTTCTTCCCTGCAAAACGACCTGATTCAGCTGCTGCCCGTGGTCCTCGCGCCGAGCGGGCTGCTCGTCGTCGAGACCGCCACCGCCGAAGAGCCGGACCTGCCGCCGCTCGCCAAGCGGACGAGCCGCCGCTACGGCTCAGCGCGCCTCACGCTCTTCGAGCACGCCGATGAATGACCAGCTGCTGACCGCGATCTGCCCGGGCTCCTACGACCCGGTCACGTTCGGCCATCTCGACATCATCAGCCGCGCCGCGGCGATCTTCGACCGCGTCGTCGTCGGCGTCGTCCGCGACCCGCACCACAAGGGGACGATGTTCACGGTCGAGGAGCGCGTCGCGTTCCTCGAGGACGCCCTCAGCGGCCACGACAACGTCGAGGTGGAGGTCTTCGCGGAGCTCGTGGTCGACTTCGCGCAGCGCTGGGGCGCGAAGACCATGGTCAAGGGCCTGCGGGTGATCTCGGACTTCGAGTGGGAGTTCCAGATGAACCACCTCAACCGGACGCTCGCGCCGGAGATCGAGACGCTCTACGTGATGGCCCGCCCGCAGTACAGCTTCGTCTCGTCTAGCGGGGTGAAGGAGATCGCGTCGTTCGGCGGAAAGGTTGACGAGCTCGTGCCCGAGGCCGTCGCCCGCAGATTCAAGGAGATGTTCCCGGACGGTCGGCCCGGAACTCCGGAGAACCCGCAGGTATGACCGAGACCGAGAAGCTCGAGACGCTGCTCGCCTCGGGCGGCGACGTGCGGCTGGCGAGGCACGACGCGCAGGAGGTGCTGCAGAAGCTGCGGGTGCGCGGCGGCGGGGGCGAGAGCGCCGACCGCCTGGAATCGCAGCTGGCGGACAACGACGAGGTGGTGCTGCCGCGCGACGAGGCCCGGGAGCTGCTCGAGGAGCTGCGTGCGAGCGGGCGCCGCTGGGTCTTCGGTAGCGAGGCGCCGCGCGAGCCGCTGGTACCCACGGCCGAACACGAGCCCGAGCCGGCACCCGAGCCCGAGCCCGAGCTCGAGCCGGCACCCGAGCCCGAGAGCCGGTGGCGTCGGTTCTGGCTGGGACGCTAGGACCCTCTGTAGACTCAGCGGATCCATGGATGTACTTGTCTTGATCGACAAGCTCGACGACCTCGTGCACAACGCGAAGGCCGTCCCGCTGACAGACCAGGTCCGGATCGATCGCGAGGAGATCTACGACATCCTCGATCAGATGCGGGCGACGATCCCCGAGGAGATCAAGCAGGCACGCTGGATCGTGAAGGAACGCCAGGAGATGCTCGCCGAGGCGAAGCGCGAGTGCGACCGGATCCTGGGCGAGGCCCGCGAGCAGGCCGTGCGCGAGGCGTCGCAGACCGAGATCGTCAAGCTCGCCGAGCGCCAGGCCGGCGAGATCGTCGACGACGCGCGCCGCCAGGCGCGTGAGACCCGCCTCGAGATGGAGGACTGGGCCGACTCGATCCTCTCGACGCTCGAGGTCAACCTCGACAAGTTCCTGAACGCGGTCAAGAGGGGTCGCGAGCGGCTGCACGAGCGCTCGCAGGAGACCGTCGTCGCCGGCGTCGGCGCCAGCGCCGACGGCTCCGAAGACGAACAGCCCTACTAGCTCGGAGATCCGGCCATCGAGTCGACCGGTCGTTTCAGACGGACACGCAGGCAAAGCCCGCGTGTCCTAAAGTCGGCATCGCGAGCGACGCCTTAGAGGGGGCTGGCCGTTGGATGCGTACCTGGCCATCGCGAGCAAGCGCGACTGGCGCAGCTATGCCGACCGTCCGGTTCCCGACGACGTCCAGCGGCGGATCCTCGATGCGGGCCGGCTGAGCGGCAGCTCCGTCAACAAGCAGCCGTGGACGTTCGTCGTTGTCGGTAGCGACGGGGCCAAGGAGGAGCTTGCGGGGCTCGTCTATGCGGGTGACAACATCGCGACGTGCGCCTTCGCCGTGGCGATCGCGACCGCGGAGGGCAACTATCCGCTCGACGTCGGCCGTGCGATGCAGAACATGATGCTCGTCGCCTGGAACGAGGGCGTGGCGTCGTGCCCGAACGGCATGCCCGACCGCGAGGCTGCGGCCCGTGCGCTCGGCCTCGACGAGGGCTGGCTGCCGGTCAACATCCCCAGCTTCGGCTACCCGAAGCGGCCGCGCGACCCGGAGTCGCGGACCGCCGAGGAATGGAGCGCGGAGGCAAACCGCAGGCCGCTCGAGGACGTCATTCGACGCGTTTGACCATTGCTACCGTGGTCGAGATGACCACGTTCAACCTGCGCACGCTCAAGCTTCGCTCCGGCGAGCAGTTCTCCGAGGAGCGCGAGATCCGGCTCGAGCCGCTGGAGCTCGGCGGTCAGCGGTACCTGCCGGTGCCCGAGACCGTGCCCGCACAGCTCACGATCACGCGGGCGTCGACGGGGACCGTCTTCGAGCTCGCGTTCCACGTCCGCCTGCACGGGCCGTGCATGCGCTGCCTGGACGACGCCGCGCTCGACCTGCCGATCTCCGTCCGCGAGTACGAGGCCGTCTCTCCCGAGAGTGACGAGGAGCTGCGCACGCCCTACCTGGAGAACGACAGGCTCGACCTCTCCGCCTGGGCGCACGACGCGCTGGCGCTCGCCCTGCCCGACAAGATCCTCTGCCGGCCAGACTGCGCCGGGCTGTGCCCGGTCTGCGGCAAGAACCTCAACCAGGAGCCGCACGACCACGGCGAGCCGGAGACCGACTCGCGCTGGGCCGCGCTCGCGGACCTGAAGAACCGCCTCGCAAGCGACGCCTAGTCGTCGTCGCCGTGCCCGCGGCTGCGATTGCTGCCACCGCCACGGTCGTCGGAGCCGCCAGGGACGGTGACCGTGGTCGTCGGTCTCGGCGTGGTCGTCGGGACCACGGGGCCGGGGTGCAGGCTGGCCGGGGCGAGGCCCTTCGGCTGGAGCTTCGTCACCGGCAAGCCGACCGAGTCGCGGGAAACGTAGTAGGCCGCCGCGCCGATCCCCGCTGCGCAGAGGAGGCCGGCGAGGGCAAGAACCAGGTTGGCGAGCGCTCGAGGCATCACTCGTGCTCCAGTCTAGGCGCCGCCGGGAAGCGAACCTCCGCGCGGGTCCCGCCCCCGGGCCGGTTCGTGAGCGCGGCCGTCCCGCGCCAACGGTGCGCCAGCGTCTCGACGATCGCCAGCCCCAGCCCGGTGCCGCCGCCGTCGCTCCCGCCGCGCGCGAACCGCTCGAAGAGGCGATCCTCCTCGCCGGGCGCGAGCCCCGGTCCCTCGTCCAGAACCGCGAGCCACGCCTCCCCGTCGTCGTGCCCCCAGTCGACCGTCACCCGCGACGGCGAGTAGCGGAGCGCGTTCTCGATCAGGTTGTCGAGCACGATCGCGACGTCCTCTTCCGAGGCCTCGATGATTGCGTCGTCGTTACCCGCGAGGTCGAGCTCGCGCCCTTCGCTCGCAGCCGCGGCGGCCCAGCGGTCGTGCGCCCGCCTGGCGGCCCGCGAGAGCGACACGCGCACGCTCCGGCCCGGCTTCTCGCCCTCGCGTGCGAGAGTGAGGAGCGAGGTCAGCAGCCGCGCAAGGCGCTCGACCTCCTGCTCGGCCGCCTCGAGCTCGGCCTCCG
>Ga0335083_10000891_pt1 | contig 42731 bp, 44 predicted proteins | sample Lox_Sample_42_FD_206716 | JGI IMG/M metagenome (GOLD analysis project Ga0335083, IMG submission 206716) | Soil microbial communities from Loxahatchee National Wildlife Refuge, Florida, United States - Lox_Sample_4.2 | ecosystem: Environmental > Terrestrial > Soil > Wetlands | place: USA...
CCGCGACGATCGGGCTGCGCATCGGGGTCGTCGCGGAGCGAGGCAGGGGCAGGGGGCGCGAAGCGCTGGCGCTGGCCGTCGACTATTGCTGGCGCCAGCTCAACCTCACGCGTCTGGCGCTATCGGTCTTTTCGGACAATGCGGCGGCGCTCGCGCTCTATCGGACCGAGGGATTTCGGGAGGAAGGTGTCATGGAGCGGGCGCTGTTCATCGACGGCCGCTGGATCGATCTCGTCCTCATGGCGCGCCTTCACGACAGCCGGCACTAGCCTCTCAAACAGAATGATTGTGGCGCTGCGTGCATGCGGCTAGTTTGCCTGCATGACTTCCGCATTCGGCCGCCGTTACCTGGACGTGCTCGCGTCCATCTACATCTATAACGAGCATCGCGGCTATACGAGCCTCGATCGGGTGCTTGAGGCCGTGCGCGCGCGCTGCCCCGACGACCGGCAATTCATCGCAGCCGTCGAGAAGCACCGGGCCGACGAACACAAGCATTACCAGATGTTCAAGCGCTATTTCGAGCTGGAAGGACGCATGCCCATCGCGGTCGATCGGACCTTCGGGCATATCGACCATTTCATTTCGATCATGTTCGGTCGACCGATCGACGAGCTCGACACCGACGAGATCGTCGCCAACGAGGCGCTGTTCGAGAAGCTTTGCCGGGTCATCATGCTGACCGAGCAGCGTGGCATGGCGCAAGTCGAGATCCTGCTGCGCAACAAGCATGTGATTGGCGACTCCAAGCTCAAGAAGATCTTCCAGATCATCGAGCGTGACGAGCCGAGCCACTTCATGCCCTATGAGGACTGGCTGGAGCGTAACGGCCGCCGCCAGCCGCGCTGGTGGGAGAGGCTCATCGACCTGCGCATTCATGGCGAGCTGATGATCGTGCGCATTCCCGCCGTCTTCCTCAACTGGCGCGCCAAGCGGCGGCAGACCTGGCCGGATATCGCGGATCGGGCACCCGCCTGATCCGGCTTGCCAGCGCGCTGGCGCTGGGCAACAAGACGCTCAAGCAAAAAGAAACAAGGGAGGGGGCATGCTGAGCCCGAAGGAGCGTCCGCGCCTGGCGCTCATCCTGCTGACGGCCATCGCCACCGTGGGCTTCATCGACCGGATCGTGATGAACGTGCTCGTTGTGCCCATCAGGGCGGAGTTCCATCTCAGCGACACGCAGATCGGGCTGCTCGGCGGGCTTGCTTTCGCGGTCCTCAACGTGCTGCTCGGCCTGGTCTTCGCCCGCATGGCGGAGCGGCGCCATCGCATTTCGCTAATCGCCGTCGGCACGCTGCTCTGGTCGCTGGCCACGGCGAGCTGCGGCCTGGTCGGTGGCGTGGCACAGCTGCTCGCGGCGCGGATCGGCGTCGGCGTGGGTGAGGCGGTCGGCCTGCCGGCGACCCAGTCGGTGCTGTCCGACTATTTCCCGCGCGAAAAGCGCGTAACGGCGATCTCGGGCCTCAATCTGGCCCCACCGATCGGCGCTTTCATCGCCGGGACGGCGGGCGGCTGGATCGCGCAGTCCTATGGCTGGCGCCACGCCTTCCTCATCGCGGCCGTGCCCGGCTTTCTGCTCGCCTTGCTTCTGGCGCTGCTCGTCGCCGAGCCACGGCGCGGCGCGCATGACCGGGGCGGCACGGCGGAGACCCCGCCTATGACGCTGGTGATTGCGCGCTTCTGGCGCTGGCCGACCATGCGCCATCTGCTGATCGGCTCAACCATCGCCAGCATGGTTGGCTTCGGCCTCAACGGCTTCCTGACGGTTTTCCTCTCGCGCCGCTTCGGTTTCTCACTCGTTGCAGCGGGGACGGTGAACGGTCTGGTGGCGAGCTTGCCGGCGGTGATCAGCATCCTGGGTTCGGGCTGGGTCTCTGATCGCCTTGCGCTGCGCGGTAACCGCCGGGGCTATGCGCTCATTCCGGCGGTCACATTGCTGGTCAGCGCGCCACTCTATGCCTTCGCGATCACGCGTGACGACCCGGACCTTCTCGTCGGACTGGTCGCGGTCTGTGCGCTCATCCAGTTCACCTATCTCGGCCTCACCGCAGGCACGATCCAGAACATGCTCGGACCGCGCATGCGGGCGACCGGCTTCGCCTTCACCGGCATGATCTATTCGCTCCTCGGTGGCGGTTTCGGGCCGCTCCTGCTCGGCATGGTGAGCGATCGTTTTGCAGGCCATGGCATCGAACCGGGCCATGCGCTCGCCTATGCGATGGCGGTCGCCGCGCTGTTCTATGCCTGGGCCGGGGTGCATTATCTGATCGCCGCCCGCACCATCGAGGCCGATCTGGCGCGGCCGGTCGAAGGCTGACGACCCTTTCCGCCGCCCGGTTTCCGGGCGGTGAGCTGCGTCCTCTGCCCGATTAAGGCTTGCGAAGCGGCATAATTGGCCTATTTCCGCGCTGCCATGACCGCTGCACCGAAAACCCTCTACGAGAAGATCTGGGACGCCCACGTGATCGAGACGCGCCCGGATGGAACGAGCCTCGTCTACATCGACCGTCACATCATCCATGAGGTGACGAGTCCGCAGGCGTTCGAGGGGCTTCGGCTCGCCGGGCGCCCGGTGCATCGCCCTGACCTGACGCTGGCCGTGCCCGATCACAACCTGCCGACGACCGCGCGCCTCGATGCGCGGGGCCGCCGCATCCCGATCGCCGATCCGGAAAGCGCGCAGCAGCTTGCCGCGCTGGAGGTGAACGCCCCGGCATATGGCATCAAATATTTCGACGCTGTCGCGCCGGAGCAGGGCATCGTTCATGTCGTCGGCCCCGAGCAGGGCTTCACGCTGCCGGGGACCACCCTGGTTTGCGGCGACAGCCATACCGCTGCCCATGGCGCGCTCGGCGCGCTGGCTTTCGGCATTGGCACCAGCGAAGTCGAACATGTCCTCGCCACGCAGACGCTGCTGCTCAAGAAATCGAAGACGCTGGCGATCGAGGTCGAGGGCGAGCTGGGCTTCGGCGTCACGCCCAAGGACGTGATCCTCGCCGTCATCGGCCGCATCGGCACCGCCGGCGGCACCGGCCATGTCATGGAATTTCGCGGTTCGACCTTCCGCGACATGAGCATCGAGGGTCGCCTGACCGTCGCGAACATGGCGATCGAGGGCGGCGCGCGCTCGGGCCTGTTCGCGCCCGACGAGAAGACCTTCGCCTATCTGAAGGGACGGCCGATGGCGCCGAGCGGCGCTGCCTGGGATGCCGCGATCGAATGGTGGAAAACACTGGTCACGGACGAAGGGGCGGTCTTCGACAAGTCCGTTCGTCTCGATGCGAGCGATATCGCTCCCAATGTCACCTGGGGCACCAGCCCCGAGGATGTTGTGTCGATCACCGGCACGGTCCCCGATCCGGAGAGCTTCGCTGACCCGGCAAAGCGTATCGCGGCTGCGAAATCGCTCGACTATATGGGCCTCCATGCCGGGCAGCGGATGGAGGATGTCTCGGTCGAGCATATCTTCATCGGCAGCTGCACCAATAGCCGCATCGAGGATCTGCGCGCCGCCGCCGCAGTGCTGAAAGGCCGCAGGAAGGCGGACGGGATCAAGCAGGCGCTGGTCGTCCCGGGCTCGGGCCTCGTCAAGCGACAGGCGGAATCGGAAGGACTTGACCGGATTTTCATCGAGGCCGGCTTCGAATGGCGCGAGCCGGGCTGCTCGGCCTGTCTGGGCATGAACCCGGACAAGATCCCGAGTGGCGAGCGCTCCGCTTCCACGAGCAACCGCAACTTCATGGGGCGCCAGGGACCGGGCGCCAGGACGCATCTTGTCTCGCCGGCCATGGCAGCAGCTGCAGCAATTAAGGGTCGACTTGCCGACGTCCGCGACCTAATGGTGCGGGATGAAGAGGTGAGCGCATGAAGAAGATTTTCTGGATCCTTGCCCTGGGCGCCCTGGCGAGCGGAAGTGTTGCTTTCGCACTGGGCCGGACGACGCCGCACGCCCTCAAAGAGACGCGCTAAGCCGCCATGGAGCCGGTCAATCATGTCGAAGGGCGCGCCTATCCGCTCGGCATGAAGAATGTCGACACCGACATCATCATCCCGGCCGCCTGGCTCAAGACGATCAGCCGCGCCGGGCTGGGCAAGGGCGCCTTCGAGGCGCTGCGCAAGGAACCGGGCAATGTGTTCGACGACGCGCGTTACGCCGGCGCGTCGATCATCGTCGCGGGCGACAATTTCGGCTGCGGGTCGAGCCGCGAGCATGCTGCCTGGGCGCTGATCGACATGGGCGTCAAGGCTGTGATCGCGCCCAGCTTTTCGGATATCTTCTCGGGCAATGCGTTCAAGAACGGCATCCTGACTGTCGTGCTGCCGCAGGAGGCGGTCGATCGCCTCGTCGAGGTGGCCAGAACCGACCCGATCAGCATCGACCTCGAGCATCAGACCGTGACGACGCCGTTTCAGGACCGCTTCATCTTTGACATCGATCCGTTCCGCAAGGCCTGCCTGATGGGCGGGCTCGACGAGATTGGCCTCACCATGGGGCGGCGCGACGCCATCACCGCCTTCGAGGCGAAGGATGCGGTTCGCCGGCCATGGCTCGTTCCGACGGTGTCCTGAATCGAGAAGAAAAGGTCGGCGCGTTGTCTTGCGTCGGGAAGCTTCCTAAGTATCATTGTGACTGGACGGATTTGCGAGGGTTCCGGCTATGACGATGTTCGACGATCGTGAGCGTGCGTTCGAGGCCCAATTCGCGCGGGAGCAGGAAATGGCCTTCCGCATCGCGGCGCGGCGCAATCGCCTCGTCGGCGAATGGGCGGCCTCGCTCATGGGCCTCACCAAGGAAGAGACCGACGCCTATGCCAAGGCCGTCGTGCAGGCCGATTTCGAGGAAGCGGGCGATGAGGACGTGATCCGCAAGCTGCTCGGCGATCTGATCCTGGCCGGCGTCGAGGTGGACGAGAGCCAGATCCGCATGGCGCTGGGCGACAAGGCCGCCGAAGCGCGCCGCCAATATATGCAGCAGGGCTGACGCGGCGCCCGCCATGGCCATGCAAGCCCATGAAATCGAGGCGCTTATTCGCGCCGCCATTCCCGATGCGACCGTGGAAATCACTGATCTCGCCGGCGACGGCGATCATTATGCCGCGCGGGTCCAGGCCGAGAGCTTCCGGGGTATGAACCGGCTCGCCCAGCAGCGCGCGGTCTATGCCGCGCTCGGCGAACGCATGGGCGGCGCGCTTCACGCCTTGCAACTGACCACCGCTGTCCCCAATTGATGGACATTGAGGGGCGGCCCAAAGGCGCGCCATCCACGCTGCCAGGAGCCGATTGACATGACCGATCCCGTTCACGCCCGCATCGACGATATCGTCAAAGGCGCCGACGTCGTCCTCTTCATGAAGGGTACGCCGCTGTTCCCGCAATGCGGCTTTTCGAGCCGCGCCTGCGCGATTCTCGACCGACTCGGCGTCGCATTCGACAGCGTCGACGTGCTGCAGGACCAGGACATAAGGCAGGGCATCAAGAGCTATTCCGACTGGCCGACGATTCCGCAGCTCTATGTGAAGGGCGAGTTCGTCGGCGGATCGGACATCATGATGGAGATGTACGAGGCGGGCGAGCTGCAGCAACTCATGACCGAGCAGGGCGTCGCCAGCGCCTGAGCGGCGTCATCGAAAAGTGACGTCATGACGGCGTGAGTTCGCCGTCATCGGCTCTTCGTTGGTCTGTACGGGGAACCGATTTGGGGGATGGGCTTGGAGACCGGGAGCCACATCCCCCTGGGCATCGGGTGTACCTTCATCTTCGCAATCGCCATGCCAGTTTCGGCCAGCGACGGATTTCCGCCCTTCACGCTGCTGAAAGCGAAGTTAACGCTGACCGGGTTGTAAAATTATCCGACACCAGCGCATCAATTGGCGGCTCGGAACAGGGCGTTCAGCGGGTGGATCGCACGCGGCGATGGCGCGAAGCCGGTCAGGCGACGGCTGACCAGCGACCAGCGAATCGGCAGGCCGAGCGGGATAAATGCCGCGTTGACGACGATGCGCCGCTCCGCCTCGCTGAGCGCCGTCGCCTGCGCAATGGGGTTTTCCGCCTTCCGGGCCTGCTCAAGAAAGCCCGAAGCATCCTGGTCGCAGATCAGCCCGGCGGCGCAGTCCAGCCGTGAGAGGTACCAGAGCGCACTGTCGAAGCCCGCGACCTCGTCGATCAGCCGCAAATCGGCGTCATCGTCCGGACCGACGCGCTCCATCCCGAGACCGAGCTGCCGATAGTCTGCAACAAGACGATTGAACAGCAAGGTGGCGCCGGCGCCCACGGGTAAAGCGATGCGAAGGACCGGCGGCGCGCCATGCGCCGACTTCCAGCGCGCGATCACGGCCTCAGCATGTGCGATGCGGTCGCTGGCGGGAGACGAAGCCCAGTCGGGCATGGTCGGCGTGCGCGGCAGGTCAAGCTGAGCCGGAAGCGGCGCGGTCGCCATCGTCCAGCCTTGCAGGTTGAGCGCCGCCGCGAGCTGATCCCGATCGACCGCGCGAGAGAGCGCATCGCGTACGCCGCGGTCGGCCAGAAAGGCGCTCTTCCCGATGATGGCCAGCCCGAACAGGCCCGGTGTGGGATCGACGCGCACATCTGTCGATCCCAGACGCACATGAGGGATGAGCAGGAGATCCTGGAACCGGCCGCCGAGTACGAGATCGGACTGGCCGTCCTGGAAGTGCACCAGGGCGAGAGCAGGCCTTGCCGCTTCGAGCGTGCGCCGGTCGATCGGCCGGACGGCATGATCGCCGTCATCGCTCTCGTCGTCCAGGTCATCGGCGACCGGGCTAAGATAGAGGCGATGCTGCTTCATCTTGCCGAGATAGGGGCCGGTGCCGCCATCTTTGCCAAATATGGCGAGACGCGGCTGGGCGAGCAGCTGAATGAAGGCCGGTATGGCCGTCTCCAGCCGGATCTCGATGATGCGATCGGTCATGGCCCGGATTTGTGGCTCAAGTCCGGCGAGCAGGTCCGGGCTGGCGCGCATGCGCTGCTGGAGCAGCCGCGCGACCATGTCCGCCTTGACCGGCTGGCCATTGGCCCATTTGGTATGGCGCAAGCGGAAGATGTAGGTTTGGCCGCCGTCGATCACGATCCAGCTTTCGGCCAGGCCGGCGACGATTTCACCCTGGGCATCGAAAGCGACAAGGCCCTGAGCCGTTGCACCCAGCACAGTCTGGCCGGCGGCTTCCAGATCGTGATGCAACGGGTCGGCCAGCTCGGCCTGCTGGCCGAAGATGTCCGCGATGACGGGGCGTTCGGCGTCGTGGCCATGGCAGGCAGCAAGCAGGAGCGGAAGCTGAAGAAGCCAGGGCCGCAGGCGGCTCACGCTTCCCTTGCCTGCCGCGCCTCTGGTCACCTGCGCTCAACCTTCCTTGTCGGGATCCACGAACCGCCCACAAGCTCTAGCCCGGCCGGCGTCCTTTGGCCAACTGTCGATGCTACATATTGCGAGTGTCAGCGCCGGCACGAACCCGTCAGGGTTCGCAAGGCCGAACGGCCGCCCGAGCTTATGCGAGGAAAGCCAAGGCGACGGATGTCGCCGCCGACGATTGAGGCGGAAAAATTGGTGCGGACGGCGGGACTTGAACCCACACTCTCAGATGAGAAGCAGATTTTAAGTCTGCTGCGTCTACCGGTTTCGCCACGTCCGCATGGATCAGCTGGCTGTGCGTGCATGCCATGGCACGCGTGAAGCCGCCAGCCCAGCCCGGCGGCGACGATGAACGGACGTGAGGAGCGTTCCGGCCTCGATCAGTCGTTGAGGCGGACGCGCATTTCCTTGCCGGGCTTGAAATGCGGCACGCGCTTGGCCGGTACCGTGACGGCGACGCCCGTACGCGGGTTGCGCCCCGTCCGACCGTCGCGGGCGCGGGTGGTGAAGGCGCCGAAGCCGCGCAGTTCGACGCGACCGCCGGTCGCGAGCCGATCGCCGATGGAATCGAAGATCAGGCTGACGATCTTGTCGACCTCGACAAGATTGAGCTCGGGATTGCGCGTGGCGAGTTTCTGAACGAGCTGCGAACGAATCATGGTGCCATCCCTTTTCCGGCCCGAAGCGGCCTTTTAGCGTCATGCATGTTGCGCAGCCATGTCCGTCCTCATGACTACTTTGTTACAGATGGCAGATTTGCCACGGTTTTCAGCCAAATCAAGCGAGATTGTCGGGATTAGCCCCGAGTTGGATGAGACAGTGAAAAGCCGGCCGATTCCGCATCGGCCGGCTTTCGCCCGGGCAGACGGCGCTGCCCGAATTTTCGGCTCTTAAATCAGTTCTTTGCCTTGAGCGCCTCGCCAAGGATGTCGCCGAGCGACGCGCCGCTGTCCGACGAGCCATATTGCGCGACGGCCTGCTTCTCTTCGGCGATCTGCAGCGCCTTGACCGAGAAGTTCGGCTTCTTGGAGCGATCGAAGCCGATCACCATCGCGTCGAACTTCTGGCCGACCTGGAATCGGTCGGGGCGCTGCTCGTCACGGTCGCGGCCGAGATCGCTGCGCTTGATGAAGCCGGCCGGGCCATCCTCGCCGACCTGGACTTCGAGGCCGCCGTCGCGGACCTCGAGTACGGTGACGGTGACGGTCTGGTTCTTCGAAAGGCCATGGGCCGACGAACCGCCGCCGGCCGGGGCGCCCTTTTCGAGCTGCTTCATGCCGAGGCTGATGCGCTCCTTTTCGACATCGACGTCGAGCACGATCGCTTTGACGACCTCGCCCTTGCGATGCAGGTTGAGCGCGTCCTCGCCGGACAGGCCCCAGGCGATGTCGGACATGTGGACCATGCCGTCCACGTCGCCGTCGAGGCCGATGAACAGACCGAACTCGGTGGCGTTCTTGACTTCACCCTCGACAGTCGAGCCGACCGGGTGACGCTCGGCGAAGCTCTCCCAGGGATTGGCCTGCGCCTGTTTGAGGCCAAGGCTGATACGACGCTTGTCGACATCGACCTCGAGCACGATGACGTCGACTTCCTGGCTGGTCGAGACGATCTTGCCGGGGTGGACGTTCTTCTTGGTCCAGCTCATTTCCGAGACATGGACCAGACCCTCGATACCGGGCTCCAGCTCGACGAATGCGCCATATTCGGTGATGTTGGTGACGCGGCCCGAGAGCTTCGCACCGACCGGATATTTCGCCGCTGCGCCTTCCCACGGATCGCTCTCGAGCTGCTTCATGCCGAGGCTGATGCGCTGCGTATCGCGATTGATGCGGATGATCTGGACGCGGACGACGTCGCCGATGTTGATCATCTCGCTCGGGTGGTTGATCCGCTTGTAGCTGAGATCGGTGACATGCAGCAGGCCGTCGATGCCGCCCAGGTCGACGAACGCACCATAGTCGGTGATGTTCTTGACCGTGCCCTCGATGATCTGGCCTTCGGCGAGCGTCTGGATGAGGCCGCTGCGCTGTTCGGCGCGGGTCTCTTCCAGGATGGCGCGGCGCGACACGACGATATTGCCGCGGCGGCGATCCATCTTGAGGATCTGGAAGGGCTGGGGGATATCCATGAGCGGCGTGACGTCGCGGACGGGGCGGATGTCGACCTGGCTGCCGGGCAGGAAGGCCACGGCGCCGTCGAGATCGACGGTGAAGCCGCCCTTGACGCGGCCGAAGATGACGCCCTCGACACGAGCATTCTCGGAGAACTCGCTCTCGAGCTTGTCCCAGGCGGCCTCGCGGCGGGCGCGGTCGCGCGACAGCATGGCCTCGCCATTGCTGTTCTCGACGCGGTCGACATAGACCTCGACCTCGTCGCCGGGCTTGAGGTCAGCCTTCTGGCCGGGCGCGGCGAACTCGCGCAGCGGCACGCGGCCTTCGCTCTTGAGGCCGACGTCGATGACGGCCATGTCGTTTTCGATGGCGGTGATGGTGCCCTTGACCACGCGGCCTTCGAAGCCGCCGTCTGCGCCACCAAGAGAATCGTTGAGAAGCGCGGCAAAATCATCGCGCGTGGGGAATGCCGTAGAGGCCATATGAATCAGTTCCTTACACGTCGTTGCTGGCCAGCCGGTTGTCTCCGGCGGTCTTTGGCCAAACCGCCCGCACGGCCGCATGCCGGTGCGAGCATCCATGCCCGATGAACTCGTGAAACGCCGCCCAAGCTGAAAAGCGAAAAGGGCGCCCCGCGGAGCGAAGCGCCTCTGAAGACCGTCTAGGTGCGATCTTTCAAGCGAGCGTCCACAAGCGCGATCGCGCGCTGGACGGCCGCGCCTATACTCAAATCGCTCGTGTCGAGCAAGTCCGCATCTACGGCCTGTTTGAGCGGCGCTTCGGCGCGATGGGTATCGCGTTCGTCGCGGGCCTTGAGGTCCGCCTCGATGACGGCAAGGCTGACATCCTCGCCCTTGGCCAGCAGCTCGTCATGACGCCGCCGGGCGCGGACCGGCACGCTCGCCGTCACGAACAGCTTGGCGTCGGCATCGGGTGCGATCACCGTGCCGATATCGCGCCCGTCGAGGACGGCGCCGGAAGCCTGGGTCGCGAAGGCGCGCTGGCGCTGAAAAAGCGCGGCGCGCACGTCATGATGGCGCGACACGCGGCTCGCCAGTGGCCCGGCTTCCTCAGACCGCAGCGCCGGATCGGCAAGCAGCGCGTCCTCGAAGGCGCAGGCAGCCAGCGCATCGACCTCGCTGTCCGGATCGCCGCCCGCCCGCGCGACGGCGATCCCCACTGCGCGATAGAGCAGGCCGGTGTCGAGATGCGGCAGGCCATAATGCGCGGCGAGGGCGCGGGCGATGGTGCCCTTGCCTGAGGCGGCGGGTCCGTCGACGGCGATAATCATGCCTCGCCCTTGAGAGTCCGCAGCAAATCCACGAACCCCGGGAAGCTGGTCGCGACGGGACTCATATCGTCGATGACAAGCCCGCCCTTGGTGACCTGCCCCGCGACGGCGAAGCTCATGGCGATGCGGTGATCGAGTTCGGCGCCGATGGTCGGGACCGCATTGCCGCCATCCAATGGCGCGCCGTCGGTGCCGTCGATGACGAGCCCGTCCGCCTGTTCCTCGACGCGCGCGCCGATGCGGGCGAGATTCTTCGCCATGAGCGCAAGGCGGTCGGATTCCTTGACGCGCAGCTCGTCGAGGCCGCTGGTCGTGGTGCGCCCCCTGGCGAAGCTGGCGGCGACGAAGAAGACCGGGAACTCGTCGATCATGCTTGGCGCAATGTCCGGCGGCACCTCGATGCCGGTGAGCGGACCGTGGCGCGCCACGAGATCCGCGACCGGCTCGCCGCCGACTTCGCGCTCGTTGGTGATGCTCAAGTTCGCGCCCATTGCCTGCAGCATCCGGAAAATGCCCGTGCGCGTCGGGTTCATGCCGACATTGGTGACGGTCACTTCGGAGCCCGGCGTGATGAGCGCCGCGACGACGGGGAAGGCGGCGGAGGAGGGATCGCCGGGCACGACCAGGGTCTGCGGGTTCAGCTCCGCTTCGCCATGGATCGCGATATGCCGCACCCCGTCCGCATCGACCTCGACGGTCAATTCCGCGCCGAAGCCGCGCAGCATGCGCTCGCTATGATCGCGGGTCGGCACCGGCTCGATGACGCGGGTGATCCCCGGCGCATTGAGTCCGGCGAGCAGCACGGCGCTCTTCACCTGGGCCGAGGCGACCGGCAGGCGATAGGTGATCGGCACGGCCGGCACGATACCCGTCATCGTCAGCGGCAGGCGGCCGCCGGGCGAGGTCGTGAAGCGCGCGCCCATCAAGCCGAGCGGATCGGTCACGCGGCCCATCGGGCGCTTGCTCAAGGATGCGTCGCCGATGAAGGTCGCCGTCACCTTGTGGCTCGCCAGCAGGCCCATCAGCAGCCGCGTCGAGGTGCCGCTATTGCCCATGTCGAGCGCTTGCGTGGGCTGGACGAGACTGCCCACGCCATATATGCGCCAGACGCCGTCCGCGCCGCGCTCGATCTGCGCGCCCAGCGCCCGCATCGCCGCCGCAGTCGAGAGCACATCCTCGCCCTCAAGCAGGCCCGAGACGCGACTCTCGCCGACCGCCAGCGCCGACAGCATCAGCGATCGGTGCGAGATGCTCTTGTCGCCGGGGACGGTCACGGTACCGCGCAGCGGGCCGCCCGGCTCGAAAACCATGGGTTGGGCGTCATGCGCCATGTCTGCAAATCGTCCGGTTTTACGCCGCGCTGGAGCCCCCGAGCCGCGGCCATGTTGAAAAAATGTCCGGCGGCTTTTGACAGCGCGGATCGGCTATGGCAAGGCGCGCGGCACTTCGCGGCAGGAGCATCCTCGCCGCGCCTGTTTTCATTTCGTCGAGAAGGACAAGGCATCCCATGGTGAAGCCTGAATGGGGAACGAAGCGGACCTGCCCCAAATGCGCCACGCGCTTTTACGATCTGGGCAAGGACGAGCCCGTGACCTGCATCGAGTGCGGCAATGTCTGGACGCCCGAGCCGGTCCTGAAGTCCAAGCAACCGCTTCCCTATGAGGAAGTGCAGCAGAAGATTGTGGCCAAGGTCGACACCGACGCGACACCGGATGACGATCTGGACATCGACATCGATGTCGATGACGGCGAGGGCTCGCCCGACAATGATGTCGATCTCGGCGGCGACGACGATCTCGGCGTCGATGCCGGCGACGATGGCGACGAGGAAAATTAAGGCTCTCGTTAACCACGACTCGCTAGAGAATGATCCGTTTCATGGCTCATTCTCGTCGATTTGGTTTCCGCATTTTCCGAGTCATCAGGTGGTTCACCTGACTTGAAAATGCTCTGTTGAAATTGGACTTGCAGCGGGGCTGTTGCTGACCTAAAGGCAGCGCCTCGCCGCGTCGGGACCCATCCCGATCGCGCACTTCGGGGCCGTAGCTCAGCTGGGAGAGCGCTACACTGGCAGTGTAGAGGTCAGGGGTTCGATCCCCCTCGGCTCCACCAATTTTCCAACAAAATCAATGCACAAATATACATTCGCCAATCGTATAGCGAGGGCGAAGCGGCAAAATCCTGTCATGTCGATCAGCTTGATGCTGACATTCCGCCAGGCGATTTGGCCCGCTGCGGCGTTGAACGGAGGCTCCGTCGCGGAGTGACGGATCATGTTTGCGAACCGATGTGCTCGCAGCTTATGGATATCCGACGTGTCGAGATGCGGCGCATAGAGGTGGAGCAGTGCGATAATGGAGAGCTCCTATTTCGACCTGGATAGCAACCGGGATGGGGTGGCCGCGGGTCAACATCGGAACCTTGTGGGGGGCCTTTGGGAGGAGCTTGGAACGCTTCAGTTCGAACACCTCAAGCAGGAGGGCCTTCGTCCGGAACATTTGCTTCTCGATGTCGGGTGCGGCTCACTGCGGGGAGGCGTTCATTTTATAAGCTATCTGAATCCCGGCCACTATTTCGGCATAGATATCAATCAGTCCTTTCTCGACGCCGGCTATGACATCGAACTCGCCCAGGCCGGTTTGCAGGGGCGGATGCCCCGGGAAAATCTGGCGTGCACAGCCGAGTTTCAACCGCCATGGGCCGGCGTCCTGTTCGACTTTGCGATCGCTCAATCGGTGTTCACGCATCTGATGCTTAACCGGATTCGGCAATGTCTCACGAGAATCGCGCCCCACATGAAACCCGACGGCGTCTTCTACGCGACTTTCTTCGAGCGCCCGGAGGATGTCGCGGCGGACAAGCCGATCCATCATCAGCCGGGCGGCGTAACGACCTATGACGTCCAGGATCCCTATCATTACGCCCTGGAGGATCTCGCATTCGCGATACGCGGGCTGCCATGGCGCATGCGCTACATCGGGTCGTGGGATCATCCTCGCGGTCAGAAGCTGATCGCATTCGAACGTCAGGCGTCCGGTGTGCCTTCCGTCGTCGAGAAGGACCAGCGATCACTGTCGGTGGAAGAGGCTGGCCGGCTTGGTCCCGGGGCGAACCATTATCGCGCCTATGTCGGCCCTCCCGACCGGTTCGACTTCATGAGCGCCACTCAATTCAGCCTCCTCTTCCAATGTGGCTTGCGTGACCATCATCGTGTCTTGGACTTCGGGGCGGGATCATTGCGATTGGGACGCTTGCTCATTCCCTATCTTCAGCCCGGACTCTATTTCGCGATAGACCCCAATACATGGCTGATCGACGACGCGATCGAGCAAGAGTTGGGAGAGAGCGCGGTATCACTGAAGCGTCCCGTATTTTCCTCATCCGACAAGTTCGATTGCGCCGTCTTCGGGCGCGATTTCGATTTTGTGATGGCGCAATCGATCGTGACCCATTGCGGCCCGGCATTGTTCCGGCAGCTCATGCACAGTGTTGCATCCGTGCTGGAACCGGACGGTCTTTTCCTGTTCTCTTATGTGAACACAGCGGAGTGCGTGCCGCATACCGAGAATGACGGATGGGTCTATCCGAGTTGCGTGGGATATACCGAGGATGAAGTGTACGGCTTTGCACAGGATGCGGGGCTCCACGCAATGGCCATCCCCTGGTATCATCCCGGTGCGAGCTGGATGCTGGCAGCGCGTTCCGCATCACGCCTCCCGTCCGACACCGAAAGGCGTCTGCTCAATGGCGCGGTTCTGTTTGATCCGCAGTTTGCCGGGAGCCGAATGCCGCAGGTGTAACTAGCCCCACCTATTGATGCGAGGCGACCTCGGCTCCGTCGGCTATCGGAAATTGGCCTCTCAGGCTCCCGTCACGCCCTTCGCCCCGCTCACGCGGCCGTGCTGCCGATCAGCCACATCGCGCCGGGCAGGCGCACGCTCATGCCGTCGGCATAGGGCTCCAGAGTCTCGTGGAGCGACGCGACGGCGGCAGCGATGATCTCTTCGGGCTGATTGCGCAGCCAGCTGTTGATGGCGCCGATCTCGGTCGACTGGATCACGGCCTCGCCCAGCCCGCGCCCAGCGGCGATATCGAGGTCGACATCGAGTTTCTCGAAACGCGGCGGCGCCCAGCCGCTTGTGGTGAGGACCTGCGTGACATGGTCCGGATCGGCGAAGGCGAACATGCCGGGCGCGTTCGGGGTCGCCGGTGGTCGCGGCGGGAGATGCTGCGCGACCGCCGCCATCGGCACGCTCATCCAGGGATTTTCGGCCAGCGGGCGCCAGCATATGAGCGCCATGCGCGCGCCCGGCGCGGCGCTGCGGCGCATATTGGCGAAGGCCGCGACCCTGTCGCCGAAGAACATGACGCCGAAGGCCGAGACCAGCAGGTCATAATCGCCGAGCGCCGCCGTCGCCGGGTCGGCCTGATGCCAATCGACATTGCCGATACCGGCGGCGCCCGCTCGCCTCTCGCCCTCGGCCAGCATCGGGCCGGAGATGTCGAAGCCGGCGACGCGGCCCGATGGACCGACGGCGCGGGCAAATTCCAGTGTCGGCGCGCCGCAGCCGCAGCCGATATCCACCACCTGTTCGCCGATCCGCGGCCCGGCGAAGGCCAGCAAGGCATCCGTCGCCGGCGCCAGCGTGATGTCGGTATGTTCCTGCCGCGCGACCCATGTCTGGCCGCCCTTGCCGTTCCAGAAGGACAGCATGTCGGCGTTGATCTCTTCGGTGGCGGACATGCGGCCCCTCCTGATCCTGTGCGCACAATGCCGCATAGCGCAGGCGACTGCAATCGGTGCCGTAGCGTCAACCCGTGGCGTCAGGCGCCCGCCACGCCCTCGGCCTCGATCAGCCGCTCGTCGATGAGTGTGCCGACGACGCGCACACGCTTCTCGACATGATCGACCGGCACGCGGTGCAGCTGCAGATGGTAGAGCATGCCGCGCTCGGCGCGCAGCGCGAAGCCCGCGCCGTCGCGCACGAGTGTGCCTTCCAGTTCGATGGGATCGCCGATCTGCGCCATGGCTGCCGTTTGAGCGCCAGGTCTTGGCGCATGTCAATGAAAGGCCGTCCGTCCCCTTGCATCTTGCCCCCAACGCGCTTCAAAGAGACCCGTAGGCAAGTAGGAGAGGGCGATTGGCGAGCCCGCACGAACTGATCGACGACCGGCGCGAGGAGGGCGTGTTCCGTATCCATCGCGGCATGTTCGACGATCCGCATATTTTCGAACTGGAAATGCGCCATATTTTCGAGGGCGGCTGGGTGTTCCTCGGCCTCGAATGTCAGGCCGCGAACGCTCACGACTATTTCACCGTCAATATCGGCCGCGTGCCCGCGCTCATCCAGCGCGGCGGCGACGGCGTGCTGCGCGGTTTCGTCAATTCATGCCCACACAAGGGCGCGCGCATCGCCCATGCTGCCTGCGGCCATGCCCGCCAGTTCGTCTGCCCCTATCACAGCTGGACCTTCGACAGCGCGGGACGGAACAAGGGCATCAAGTGGAAGCAAGGCGGCTGCTATACGCCGGGTTTCGACAATGACAGTCATGATCTTGCGCCGCTGCCGGCCTTCGGCAGCTATCGCGGCTTCGTCTTCGGCAGCGTCAGCGCCGACGTGCCCCCGCTCGCCGAGTGGCTGGGCGAGGCGGCGAAGCTGCTGGATCTTGTCGCGGACCAGAGCGACGAGGGCGTCGAGCTGGTGCCGGGATCGGTCACCTTCACCTATGAAGGCAACTGGAAGCTCCAGCTCGAGAACTGCTCCGACAATTATCATTTCACCTCGGCGCACCCCAGCTACATCCGGCTGCTCGAGCGCCGCAAGGCGGCCGAGGATGCGGCTTCGAACAACTTCACCTCGGCCATGCAGTCGCAGCGGCATTGGTCCGGCGAGGATGACGAGATTGTCGGCGGCACGTTCAGCTTCCCGCATGGCCATGTCCTCAATTTCGGGGTCGGATCGCCGACGCCGGTTTCGCCGATTTACGAGCGGCTCGACTGGCTGACGGAGAAAGTAGGGGAGGCGCATCGCGACTGGATGTTCAACATGCGCAACCTGACGATCTTCCCCAATCTCCAGGTCGCCGAAAATGCCGCGAGCCAGCTGCGCGTGATCGAGCCGCTTGGCGTCAACCGCACCCGCATGCGGACCTGGTGCATTGGGCCGAAAGGCGAGAGCGCGGCCGCGCGGCGCCAGCGCATCCGCCAATATGAGGATTTCTACAATCCCTCCGGCATGGCGACGCCTGACGACACGGTCGCCTATGAGGACTGCCAGCGCGGCTTTGCCGGCAAGGTCATGCCCTGGCTGCAGGGCTATCAGCGCGGCATGGCGACACGGGGCGAGGGTGCCAGTCCGCTTGCCGACAGGATCGGCCTCAAGCCCGCATGGTCGATCGAGGGCAATTCGCGCCTGTGCGACGAGACCGTCTATCAGAGCTATTATCGCGAATGGGCGAGGCGCATGGCGGGGGCCTGGTCGGCATGAGCCTGTTCATGACCCGCAGCGAGGCGGAGGACCTGCTCTTTTCCGAGGCGCGCGCGCTCGACGAGCGGCGCTTCGATGACTGGCTCGCCATGTTCGCCGACGATGCCGAATATTGGGTGCCGGCCTGGAAGGACGAGACGACGCCGACCAGCGATCCCGGCAGCGAGCTCAGCCTCATCTATTATGAAGGCAAGCAGAACCTCGCCGACCGCATCTGGCGGCTCAATTCGGGGCTGTCCAATGCCTCAGAGATCCCGGCGCGCGTGGTGCACATGATCGGCAATGTCATCGTCGAGAGCGCGCAGGCCGGCGGCGCGGTCATCCTCTCGGCCTTCAATGTGCATCGCTACGACCCGCGCACGGACCGCAGCCATGTGTTTTTCGGCCATTACCGCCATGTGTTCCGGCAGGAAGAGGAGCAATGGCTGATCGCCGCCAAGACGATCACGCTGCTGAACGACTGCATCCCGACGGTGGCGGACGTCTATATGCTTTAGATATAACAGACGCTGGGCAGGGTGATCGCCTGGCTCATCAGATGATCGTCGAGCGGGCGGTGCCGCCCGAGATCGTGCATCAGCTCGATAAGGTCGGCGCCCGATAGGATGACGCGGCCCTTGTCGAAGCAGGCTGTCGCGCCGCGATCGAACGCTTCGGCGCAGATATCCGAACCCTGCTTGGCGTCGCCGGAGATGACGACGACCTGCATGGCATGCTGAACCTCGGACAGCTCCTCGAGGAAATCGAGGCCGTGCGTGCCGGGCATGTTGAGATCGAGCAGGACGATGTCGGGCAGGCGCCACATGATGTCCTCGCGGGCCTGTTCGGCGCTCGAGGCGATGCCGCAAATGTCGAACGCCGGATCGTCGCTGATCATCGTCTCAAGCATGGCCCGGAAGATCACCGAATCGTCGATGATATAGACCTTGGCCTTGCGCATCAGGGTGCGGGATTTGGGTCTGGCCTGTCTCATACCCTCCAGAACGGCGGGCCGGGCGTCGACCTTAGTCTTAGCGACGCTTAACCACGAAAAATTCTGTCCGCGGCGACCAAGCGCCTGAAAAACACCTCGAAAACCATTATTCGCCGCTTTCCGGCGCGGACTCGGATGCCTCGTCGCCGGATTCGTCCTGCGATGAATCCTCGATGCGCGCGACGCTGACGACATGTTCCTCGTCGGCGACGTCGAACAGCCGCACGCCCGCCGAGCCGCGGCCGATGACGCGCAGGCTGTCGAGGCCGATGCGGATCAGCTTGGCCTGGTCGGTGACCAGCATGAGCTGGTCGGCCTGGACCGCCGGAAAGCTCGCCACGACAAGGCCGTTGCGCTCGATATTATCGATATTGGTGATGCCCTGGCCGCCTCGGTTGGTTCGCCGATATTCGAAGGCGGAGGAGAGCTTGCCATAGCCGTTGGCGCAGACGGTGAGGATGAACTGCTCGCGCTCGCGCAATTCCTCGAAGCGCTCGGCGCTCATCGCCGGCGCGCCTTCCTTCTCGGCCTTCCAGGGCGCGAAGCGGAGATAATCCTCGCGCTCCTCCATGTCCCGGATGCCGGCGCGGTGCAGGATCGAGAGCGAGATGACCTCGTCGCCGTCCTTCAGCGTCATGCCGCGCACGCCCGTCGAGGCCCGGCTCTGGAACTCGCGAACATCGTCCGCGCGGAAGCGGATTGCCTTGCCCTGTCGCGAGGCGAGCAGCACATCGTCCTCCTCGGTCAGCAGCGCCACGCCGATCATGCGATCATCGGCATCCTCGCCCTCGAACTTCATGGCGATCTTGCCGTTCGAAGGGATGTTCGAGAAGGCGTCCATGCTGTTGCGCCGGACATAGCCATTGGCCGTCGCGAACATGACGTGGAGCTTCGCCCATTCCGCCTCGTCTTCGGGCAGCGGCAATACGGTCCGGATCGTTTCGCCCTCGGCCAGCGGCAGCAGGTTGACCATCGGCCGCCCGCGCGTCGCCGGGCCGCCTTCGGGCAGGCGCCAGACCTTCATGCGATAGACCTTGCCCGTGGTCGAGAAGAACAGCACCGGCGTGTGCGTCGAGGTGACGAACAGCTCGGTGACGATATCCTCGTCCTTGGTCGCCATGCCGGCGCGGCCCTTGCCGCCCCGATTCTGGGCGCGGAATGTGTCGAGCGTGGTGCGCTTGATATAGCCCTGCATGGTCACGGTCACGACCATGTCCTCGCGCTCGATCAGGTCCTCGTCCTCGATGCCGTCGGCGGCCGGGGCGATGGTCGATCGGCGCGGCGTCGCGAATTCGGCCTCAATGGCGTCGAATTCCTCGCGCATCACCTCGAACAGCCGCGCGCGCGAACCCAGGATCTCGAGATAGCCCTGAATGGCTGTCGCAAGTCCTTGTAACTCCGAACCAACTTCGTCGCGGCCGAGGGCGGTCAGGCGATGCAGCCGCAGGTCGAGGATGGCGCGAACCTGCGCATCGGAAAGCCGATATACTTGTAAAGAATCGTCAACTTCGGCCGCCTCGACCAGCCGCAGATAGGGCGCCACATCGGCAATCGGCCACTCGCGCGCGAGCAGCGCCTCGCGCGCGGCAACGGGACTGGCTGAGGCGCGGATCGTGCGCACCACCTCGTCGAGATTGGCCACGGCAATGACCAGGCCGAGCAGGATGTGGGCGCGCTCCCGCGCCTTGGCCAGCTCATATTTGGTGCGCCGGGTGATGACCTGCTCGCGGAAGCGGATGAACGCCTCGATGATGTCGCGCAGGTTGAGCAGTTCCGGCCGGCCGCCACGGATCGCCAGCATGTTGGCTGGAAAGCTCGATTGGGCGGGGGTGTGGCGCCAGAGCTGGTTCAGCACGACATCGGCCGTTGCGTCGCGCTTCAGTTCGATGACGACCCGCACACCGTGCCGGTTCGACTCGTCGCGGATGTCGCTGATGCCCTCGATCCGCTTGTCCTTGGCCGCCTCGGCGATCTTCTCGACGAGCCCCGCCTTGCCGACCTGATAGGGGATCTCGGTCAAGACGATCTGGGTGCGGTCGCCGCGGATGGTCTCGATCTCGTGGCGCGAGCGCATGACGATCGAACCGCGCCCGGTCGCGTAGGTCGCGCGTGCGCCCGACTGGCCGAGGATCAGCGCGCCGGTCGGGAAATCCGGACCGGGGATGATCTCCATCAGCTCCTCGAGGCCGATCGCGCCATTGTCCATATAGGCCTTGCAGGCGCGCAGCACCTCGCCGAGGTTGTGCGGCGGGATGTTGGTCGCCATGCCGACCGCGATGCCGCCCGCGCCATTGACCAGCAGGTTCGGGAAGCGGGCCGGCAGCACGCTCGGCTCTTCGCGCGAACCGTCATAGTTGGGCACCCAGTCGACGGTGTCTTTTTCGATGTCATCGAGCAGCGCATTGGCGACCTTGGCGAGCCGCGCTTCGGTATAGCGCTCGGCGGCCGGCGGATCTGGATCCATCGAGCCGAAATTGCCCTGGCCGTCGATGAGCGGCACCCGCATCGACCAGTCCTGGGTCATGCGGGCGAGCGCGTCGTAGATCGCCTGGTTGCCGTGCGGATGATAGTTGCCCATCGTGTCGCCGGTGATCTTGGCGGACTTGCGATACGCCTTGCCGGCGACGAAGCCGCCTTCGTGACACGCCCAGAGGATACGGCGATGCACCGGTTTGAGGCCGTCGCGCACGTCCGGAAGGGCGCGCGAAACGATGACCGACATGGCATAGTCGAGGTAACTCGACTTCATCTCGTCGACGATGTTGACGGGGCTGATATCCGAAGGTTCGGCGAGGACTGTCTCGTCGCTGCTCAAGCTTTTTCTCTTATGTCTGTGATAGGCGCAGTGGGTCGGACAGGACTAGCGGCGGCAGCATCCGAATGCCAGCAAAAAGGGGTGATAAATCGTCCCGGACGGCTGTTCGGCCCTCCTGCGGCGGCCCGTTTTACCGAAGCGGCATGACGTTGTCTCGAGCCGGACGCAAGGCGATGACAAGCGCGACAGGCATGGCTATAGCGCCGTTCAATCATGGTTCACATGCCGGCGCACAGGGAGCATCGTTTCGGTCCGGAGCGGTCTTTTCCCCATGCGCCGGCTAAACTCGTCTTAGTTTGGAAGGATTGACGATGCGCCTGTTTTCCACCGCCGCCCTGTCGCTTGCCCTGGCGGCGTCGGCCGGCCTGATCGCGCCGGCCGTTGCCGTGGCGAAGGATCCGCCGGCCGCGGCGCCTGCCTCGGCGGCCGCAGGTCCCAAGGTGATGGCCAGCGCGAATTTCGCCAAGGCCGCTAAGCCCGTTCAGGGCCTGCTCGATGCCAGTGATTTCGACGGCGCCCTGGCGCAGATGCCGGCGCTTGAGGGCTTGGCGACGACACCGGACGATCATTATTTCATCGGCAATTTCTACCTGAGAGCCGGCATCGGCAAGAAGGACGACGCCATGCAGCGCAAGGGCATCGAGGCGATGCTCGCCTCGGGCAAGGTGCCCCAGACCGATCAGGCGCGCTTCGAACTCGCTGCCGGTAGCCTCGCTGTCGCACTCCACGACAGCGAAGGCGCACGCGCCCACTTCACGGAAGCACTGAAGGCCGGCGCCGAACCGAGCGAAACCGAGGCACTGATCGCCGAAAGCTATTTCGGTCCGGCCTATGCCGACATCAAGGGAAATGACTTTTCGCCGGCGGCGAAGCAACTGGCCATCGAGGGCCTGCCGCATCTGCGCCGGGCCATCGATGCGCAGGTCGCCAAGGGTACGCCGCCGCCGCTCAACTGGTATGAGCGCGGCCTGCAGACTGCGGCGATCGCCATGTCGCCCGATGCAGTGGACTGGGCGAAGCTGACCCTGGCCCAGACCGACAAGGCCAACGACTGGCGGATCGCGCTGCGTCTGCTCCAGGAAAATTACAAGGACATGCCGCGCGGCACCAACATCGATCTGATGCGCCTGATGTTCGATGCCAAGGTGCTGCAGAACGACTATAGCTACAGCGAGTTCCTCGATGCCCTGACCAAGTCCGGCCTGCCCGGCGAAGTCAAGACCGTGATCGACTCGGGACGCGCGTCGGGCGACATTACGGGCGATCGCTTCGCCGACTTTTACAAGGTTGCGACCGAAGCGATCCCGAAGGACAAGGCCGGGCTTGCCCAGTCCGCGACGAGCGCGGAGGCCGCGGCGGACGGCAAGCCGGCCAGCCGCACGGCAGACGCCTATCTCTCCTATGGCGACAATGCCAAGGCGGCCGAGCTCTACAAGCTGGCCCTGCAGAAGGGCGGCGTCGACACCAATGAAGTGAACACGCGGCTCGGCATCGCCCTGCTCCGGTCCGGCGACACGGCCGGCGCCAAGGCGGCATTTGGTGCTGTTGCGCACACCGGGGCGCGGGGCGACATCGCCGAGCTCTGGGCAGTCTGGCTGGACAAGAAGGGCAAGCCGGCCAGCGCGGCCTGATGAGGGGCCGGCCCGCCGCATTCCGGTGGGCCACTTCTGTCGCGTTTCAGGCTTCGATCGGGACGCCGGGCAGGTTTTTCGACGTGCGGATCGTGAGCGAGGTCTTCACGCTGGCCACATTCGGCGCCTGCGTCAGCTTGGTCGTCAGGAATTGCTGGAAGCTGCGAAGATCGGGTGCCACGACCTTGAGAACGAAGTCGATTTCACCGTTCAGCATGTGGCATTCACGGACCTGGGGCAGATCGGCGACATAGGATTCGAACGCGCGAAGATCGGCCTCGGCCTGGCTTTTCAGGCTGACCATGGCGAAGACCATGATCGTGTAGCCGAGCGCGACCGGATCGACCTGCGCATGATAGGAGGTGATGAGGCCGCGTTCCTCCAGCGTCCGGACTCGGCGCAGGCAGGGCGGGGCGGTCAGGCCCACTTTCGCGGCCAGATCGACATTGGTCATCCTGCCGTCATCCTGCAGCGCGGCGAGGATCTGGAGGTCAATTTTGTCGATTGCGGCGCCCGGCATCGCGTCGATATTTCCTTTCGCGCTGGACAATGTCGAGTATAAGATAATTTCACGCGATTGCAATTGTCCCACAATGTAACGTCCCAATTTTTGCAGCTAGCGGCGGACTCGAGACGCGATTAATCGCTTTCGCCGTGGGGGCTTGCCGAAGAGTCATGCGTTTCAACGATCTCTTGCGCACCGTTCTTGCCCATGGCGGCGAGGGCCATGCTGCTGCTGTGACACGCTGGCGCCAATGCATTGACCTGGTTGCACAATATGACGTCTCTGGCGCGAACAGCGCGCATGGCCTGAGCGACGAAGATGCGCAATCCGTCTTCAGCGTTCTCGCCGACCTGTGCAGGCGACTGGGGCCGGAGCAGCGCGTCGCGTCGATCGTCGAGCTGGGCAGCCGCCTGCGCTCGGCCCGACTCTGCCGCTTCCTGGCGCAGGATCACCCCGCCGTCGTTGCCGCGATCATGACCCGCTCGCGCCTGACGGACGAGGACTGGGCAGCCGTCATCCCCGCGCTTGGACCTCTCGCGCGCAGCATCCTGCGGCGGCGCACCGACCTGGGCCCGGCCGCGCAGGCGGCGCTAGCGCGGTTCGGGCCGACCGATTTCGCGCTGCCGGCGGTGCCGGGCTCGATGAATCGGCATGCGGCCAACGACATTCCTCCTGGACCCATGCTGAGCGGCCAGCGGACGGCATTGCCCGACGAGCGGCATGGCGAACCGAGCGACATCCGCAAGATCGTGGAACGGATCGAGCGGTTCACCGCCACGCGCGCTCATGGCGACGCGCACGGATCGGCGGGACCGCTCGATCTCGGCCCCGACCAGGTGATTGCCAGCCCGGAAGGCGCGATCAATGCCTTCAGCTTCGAAACGGACGAAAAAGGCCGCTTCGCCTTCGTCCATGGCGCGCCGCGAGCCGCGATTGTCGGTCTCACCATCGGCGCGGCGGGACTCGACAGCCTCAGCGGGGCCGACGGCCAGGCGCTGGGCGCCTATCGCCGCCGCGCTGCCTTCCGTGATGCCCGTTTCGCCATCGTGACCGGCGTGCTCGCCGGCGAATGGCGGATCAGCGGCGAGCCGCAGTTCGAGAGGGCGAGCGGGCTGTTCCGCGGCTATCGCGGCACGGCGAGGCGCGAAATGGGCCATGAGCAGCTTGTGCGGTCGAACGGCGATGACCCCGGTCATGGCGACGGGGGTACAGTGGAGCGCCGGAGCGGGGGCATCGACTGGTCCGGCCTGTCCCCGGCGGGCGCACGCCAGCTCATTCACGAGCTGCGCACCCCGCTTTCGGCCATTCATGCCTATGCGGAGATGATCGAAGGGCAGCTGGTCGGGCCGGTGTCCAGCGAATATCGCCTGATCGCCTCGCAGATCATTGCCGATGCGCGCGAACTGGTCGCGACATTCGACGATCTCGACCTGGCCGGCCGGATCGCGCGCAACGAGGATCGCGGCCAGCCCGCGCCGATCGATCTCACCATGCAGCTTCGCTCCATCGTCCAGCGCTTCGCCCGCGCTGGTAGCCGCCGCATCGCGCTCGAAACCAGCAGCGACCTGCCGCCGGTCTCGGGTGACCGCGAGCAGGTCGAACGCATGCTGACACATCTGGTCCGGGCCGGCTATTCCGCGCTCGCCGATGACGAGCCGCTGACCGTCAGCCTGCGCTACTTGCCCGTGACCGGCACGCTTTCGGTCGCCATTCAGCGGCCGGCGGCCTTGCGCGAGCATAGCGAAGCGGTGCTGCTCGATCATGGCTCGCCGATCGACCAGATGCTCTCCGATGCGCCGCCGCTGGGCCTTGCCTTCACGCTTCGGCTGGTGCGCGGGATCGCCGCCCGGATGGGCGGGCAATTGCTGTTGTCGCCCGATGCCTTCGAGCTCATGCTGCCGGTCGCGAGCCGCGGCCAGAACGGGCGCGAACGCGGATCCTGACCGGCGCGTCGCTGTACCGCGCTTGCCAATGTCCGGCATGGCAGCTAACCGGGCGGCACCCGGGATCGTCTTGGGAAAGATGGGCTGGGGCCTGTAGCTCAACGGTTAGAGCTGGCCGCTCATAACGGCTAGGTTGCGGGTTCGAGTCCTGCCGGGCCCACCATCGCTGGAATGTACATCACAAAATCGACCACTTAGGATTGGGGTAGACCAGGAGGTCGAAATATGCCTGCCGATAGTCACCGCTACAAAAAGGGTGACCGATACCAAGTGACCGAAGGTTTCACCGGTCACGTGCTCACGATGTGGAAGGCACCTTTCACCGGAGGGTACGAGAAGGTCATTCCTGCTGGTCTGAAATTCGCTATTGCTTTTGATCCTCCCGCCTCCGCTTCGGCGGTCGCTGCGGACCCAGAACCAATGTCCGAATGGGAGGAACATCTGGTACCGGCCGATGACCGGGCGGCCCCAAAGTACAATGGGTACTATCTTTCGATCCCGTTCGAACACGTAGAGAAGCACTGCGTCCGACTACTTGAGGGATAGGAAGCGAAATCGTTAAAACCCAGTGCCCAGTTTGACCTTGGTTGGTCCACCATCCTGGTGGCGACGCCTTGAAAAAGCGCTGCGATCCTGCACATGGGGGCATGGCCTCGTCCCATCCCGTTCTTTCGGCCGATACCGGCCGGGCGATGATGATCTCGCCGCTTGTGACGCGTATTCTCGCGCCCAATCCCTCGCCGTTCACCTATGAGGGCACGCAGACCTATCTGGTGGGCCGATCCGACCTTGCCGTGATCGATCCCGGTCCGGCCGAAGAGGCGCATCTTGCCGCGCTCCTTGCCGTCATATCCGGACGGGCGGTCCGCGCGATCCTCTGCACCCATACCCATCGCGACCATAGCCCGGCGGCGAAGCCTCTCGCCGAGCGGACGGGCGCGCCGATCGTCGGCTGCGCTCCGCTGACCATGGACGACGATGGCCCGCGCGCCGATGCGGCATTCGATCCCGACTATACGCCCGATCGGGTGCTGGGCGATGGCGAAGCGCTGGCGGGCGAGGGCTGGTCGCTGACCGCCGTCGCGACGCCGGGCCACACCTCGAACCATCTCTGCTATGCGCTGGAAGAGGAGCGGGCGCTCTTCACCGGCGATCATATCATGGGCTGGTCGACCACCGTCGTCTCGCCGCCGGACGGCGACATGACCGCCTATCTCGCCAGCCTCGAGAAGCTGATGGCCCGCGACGATGCCATCTATTATCCGGCTCATGGCGAACCCGTCGCAGAGCCGCAGCGCTTCGTGCGCGGCATGTTCGGCCACCGCAAGATGCGCGAGGGGCAGATATTGCGACTGCTCGAGCGGGAAGGGCCGTCCGCCGTCCCGGATATGGTCGCGGCGATGTATGGCGGCATTGATCCGCGCCTCCATGGCGCCGCCGGCCGGTCTGTGCTGGCCCATCTCATTGATCTCGAACAGCGAAATCTGGTGCTGCCGGAGGGCGAGAACTGGCGATTGGCATAGCCATTCCCTTATCGGGGGCCGGCCATTCCATTGCTTGACGACGCACCGATTCGCGCGCATCCATCGCCATCCGCATTGGTCCACGGGGGAGGAACCATGGCTACTCTGGCAAGCAATCCGGAATCGGCCGAAACGCGCGAGCGTCGCTTTTTTCTGATCATGACGATCGTGATCTCGGTGCTCACGGTCGCGGGTTTCACGATGAATATCGCGCTCGGCAGGGCAGTCCATAACCCGCCGCTCATCTTCCACATTCACGCCGCCGCCTATCTGGGCTGGCTCGTCATCGCCATCACGCAAGGTTGGTTGGCCCTGAAGAACGACCTGAGGCTCCATCGCGTGGTCGGCACGATCGCGCTGGCCTGGTTGCCGGTCATGGTCGTTCTCGCGCTCGCGATGAGCATTGCCAGCCTTCGCCTCCACGGCGGTGTGCCGGTCCTCGGCGTCGCTGAATTCCTGTTCGTGAACGCCATGCATGTCGTCAGCTTTGCGGCGCTGACCGGCGTCGCGGTTGCCCTGTGGCGCAAGACCGACTGGCACCGTCGGCTGATGCTGTGCGGCCTGGCCTCGATCGGCGCGCCGGGCATTGCGCGACTGCTGCCGCTGCCGCTGTTCGTGCCTTATGTGTTTCCGGTGCTGATCGTCGTCGCCATGCTGTTCCCGGCCTTTGCGATGGTCGTCGACATGCGCCGCACAGGGCGGCTCCATCCGGCATGGCTGTGGGGCATCGGTTCGGTCTTCGCCATGTTGCTCGTCGGCGAAGCCATGGCGATGAGCCATTGGGGCCAGGGCGTCGCGACGGGGCTGGTCGCCGGCACGCCGGGCGCCGACCGCCCGCAATGGGGTTACGTCCCCGGTTGATTGCGACGCCGATCATCGCCATGTCGAAAGCATGGCTCTAGAAACGCGAATCCCGTCCGGCATCGACCTGCTCTCGGAGATCGATCGGCTGCGCAAGGAGCGCAATGCGGTCATCCTCGCGCATTACTATCAGAAGCCGCAGATTCAGGATCTTGCGGACTTCGTCGGGGACAGCCTCGAACTGTCGCGCAAGGCCGCGGAGACCGATGCCGACGTGATCGCATTCTGCGGGGTGCGCTTCATGGCCGAGGTCGCCAAGATCCTCTCGCCGCAGAAGACTGTGATCCTGCCGGACATGGATGCCGGCTGCTCTTTGGAAGACAGCTGCCCGCCGGCCCAGTTCAAGGCGTTTCGCGAGGCGCATCCCGATCATATCGCGCTCAGCTACATCAACTGCTCGGCACAGGTGAAAGCGCTCTCCGACATCATCGTGACCAGCTCATCCGCCGAGAAGATCATCAGCCAGTTGCCCGCCGACCAGAAAATCATCTTCGGGCCGGACAAGCATCTCGGCGGTTATTTGAAGCGCAAGCTCGGCCGCGACATGCTGCTCTGGCCGGGCGTCTGCATCGTCCATGAGAGCTTCTCGGAGACCGAGCTCCTGAAGCTCAAGGCGCAATATCCCGACGCCCCGGTCGCCGCGCATCCGGAATGCCCGGCCTATATCCTCGATCATGCCGACTATGTCGGGTCGACCAGCGGCATCCTGACCTATGCCAAGACCATGCCCGGCGACCGGCTGATCGTCGCGACCGAGCCGCATATCATCCACCAGATGCAGCTTGCCCTGCCGGAGAAGCAGTTCATCGGCGCGCCGGGCGCGGACGGCAACTGCAACTGCAATGTCTGCCCCTATATGGCGATGAACACGCTGGAGAAGCTGTACGTCGCGCTCCGCGATCTCCAGCCGCGCATCGAGATGGAAGAAACACTACGCCTTGCGGCCAAGGAGCCTCTCGACCGCATGCTGAAAATGGCGAGCGGCACGGTGGGACAGGGCGATGTGGGAGCGCGGACATGAGCAGCGGAATGGTCGGCGCGGTCCTTATCCTCGGCGTACTGGCACTCGCGCTCGTCATTTCCGTGATGCGGCGCACGGTATTGCTGAAGAACCTCGCCCAGCACGGCGTCCGCGTGACCGGCACGGTCATAGCCAAATATGCGACGGCCAATGGCGGCTCGGCCGTGCGTGGCCGGCGGGTTCGCTATGCCTATAAAGGACCCGATGGCGCCGATTATCGCGGCGTGGCGAGCGTCACGCATGAGCGCCTGGTCGACTGCGAAGAGGGCGGGCCGATCGACCTCTACGTCCTCCCCGATCAGCCCGGAACCAGCGCCCCGGCCTGGCTGGTCGACGAGGCACGGCGAGCGGGCGGCTGACCCGCCCGCCTTTCTCCGCCTAAGCCTCCCCCGTCCTGCGCGGGGCCGTTTCCTTCAGGAACAAAGCAATCACGAAGCCGAGGACCAGGCCGGCCATCGAGAAGGTGAAGACGTGCTGGATGCCGCTCGCTCCGGCAATGCGGCCCGCGATAGCCGGTGCCACGCCCCCGCCGAAGACCTCACCTGCGCCGATGACGAGGCCGGCGACCGACGCGACCATGCCGAGCGGCGCCGCTTCCGCCGCCACCGGCCCAGCCAACGTGGCGAGCGCGGAGAAGTTGAACAGCGCGGCGAAGAACAGGAGCCAGAATAATTTGCTCAGATCCTGAGCGCCGGTCTGGGTGAAGAGATAGGTGAACACCACCGCCAGGACATAGGACAGCAGGGTCGTCAACTTGCGGCCGATGAAATCGGAGATGGTCGGCATAGCGAACTGGCCGACGCAGCCGCCGAAGCCGATCGCGGAGGTGACGAAGCCCATGTCCTGGATCGAGAGGTGCAGATAGTCGGTGAGGTAGTTGGGCATCATCGCACCCATGACGAAGATGCCGCCCATGGCGCACATCAGGGTGAGCATGGCCAGCGGCACATTGCGGTGCCTGAACAGGTCGGCGAAGCTCGGGCGCGCGATTGTCTGGCCTGACACGTGATGCGCGGGTTCTCGAACCACGAAGAACATCACTGCCGCCATGATGAGGCCGGGGATGCCGACAAGCATGAAGACCGAGCGCCAGCTCGTGACGAGCAGCAGCTGGGTCGCGACGATCGGCCCGATGGCGTTGCCGCACAGCGAGATCATGCACTGGAAGATGCCGTTGTTCATGCCGCGCCGCTTGGGATGCGAGGCTTCGACGGCGACCGCGACTCCGGTTGACGCAACCGGTCCCTCGGCGAGGCCCATGACGGCGCGGATCGCGAGCAGGCTGACCAGCCCGCCGGCCATCCCGGAAAAGGCGGACATGAGCGAGAAGACGACGACCGCGGGGATCAGGACCTTGCGGCGTCCGACGCGATCGGACAGGAAGCCCATCGCGAAGGCCGAGAGCCCCCAGAACACCGCGAGGATGCCGACCAGATTGCCGAGATCGGCATAGCTGAGGCCCAGTTCCTTCATGAAGGCGGGGAACAGCACCGGCAGGATGAAGCGGTCCAGGCCGACCAGGCCGAAGGTCAGACTCAGGATCAGGATGATCTTCCACTCATAGCTGGTGTCCCAGCCCGTGGGCTTGTCGTTTTGCGGCATGGTCCTCCCCCCAGATATTTTCGGCCGTTCTAACAGCGGGCGCACGCTCCGTCGATTCCCTCGACGGACCGGTCCGATCCGCGTTTGACTGCCACGATGCTGTGCCTAAGGAAGCAGGACAGTCCGACTCCGCTCATTTCGTGAAGGACCAGCGCCTTGCCTCTCCCCGGCTTCGATATCGACGCTTTTGTCGCTTCCACGCTTGCGGAGGATCTGGGCGGCGCGCCGGGTGACGGTGGCCATGATGTCACCGCGGAAAACGTCATTCCCGAAGACGCGATGTTCGCCGGGATCATGGACAGCCGCGACGCCGTCACGGTGGCGGGGCTGCCCATCGCCGAGGCTTTTTTCCGCACGCTCGATCCCGGCGTCGAGATCGAGACACTGGTCGGCGAGGGCGATATCGTGGCGCCGGGTGCGGCGCTGATGCGGCTGCATGGCAAGGCCCGGGCCATGCTGACCGCCGAGCGCTCGGCGCTGAACACCGTGCAGCATCTGACCGGCATCGCGACCCTGACGCGAAGCTATGTCGACCGCATTGCCGGGACCGGCGCTATCCTGCTCGACACCCGCAAGACGATTCCGGGCCTGCGCGTGCTGGAGAAATATGCGACACGCATGGGCGGCGCTCAGAATCACCGCATGGGCCTCTATGACGCGGCGATGATCAAGGACAACCATGTGGCGGTCGCCGGTTCGGTCGAGGAGGCGGTCCGGCGCGCGGTTTCCGGCGGGATCGCGCGCGTCATCGTCGAGGTCGACCGCATCGACCAGATCGAACCCGCCATTGCGGCCGGTGCGACGCATCTGCTGCTCGACAATATGACGCCCGAGGTGCTGCGCGGCGCCGTCACTTTGGTCGGCAAGCGGGTGCCGACCGAGGCCTCGGGCGGCATCCGCCTCGACAATATCCGCGAGATCGCCGAGACCGGCGTCGACTATATCAGCGTCGGGCGCCTGACCCAGTCTGCGCCGGCGGCGGACATCGGCCTCGATTTCAAAGCAGGCTAGGCCTCGCCAACCAGCATCCCCTCGAGCAGCGCCTCGAAATCGCGCGTATAGCGCTCGGTATCGTAGAGCGGCGTGGTCAGGCGGTTCGCCGCCAGCTTGGCGCGGACCGCGGCAAGCTTCGCCGGATCGGTCGCCAGCTCAAGGGCAAGCGCCTCATAGTCTTCGTTCGTTTGCGTCACCAGTTCCGGCAGCCCGACGGCCTGGAGCAGGCTGCCGGCGACGCGGGAGACGAAGCTGTTGCCGAGCTTGGTGACGATCGGCAGGCCGACCCAGAGCGCATCGCTGGCGGTGGTGTGAGCATTCACCTTGAACGTGTCGAGGAACAGGTCGGCGTTGCGCTGGCGCGACAGATGTTCGTCGCTTGCAGCGCGCTCGGCGAAGATGAGGCGGGCCGGATCGATACCGCGCGCCTCCGCTTCCCGGCGCAGATTGGCGGCCGCCCATTCATTGTCCTGCAGCAGCCAGAGCACGCCGCCTTCGACCTTGTGAAGGAGCCGCATCCAGATGTCGAACTCGGCGGGCGTGATCTTGTAATTGTTGTTGAAGCTGCAGAAGACGAAAGCATCCTCCGGCAAGCCCAGTTCGGCGCGTGTGAACGCCTTCTCCGACACCGTCCGCTCGCTGTCGTTCACCTGATAGCTGTTGGGGAGCCAGGCCAGCTTCTCGGCGAAGTGGTGCTGCTCCGCCTCCGGGACGATGACCCGGTCCGCAACGATATAGTCGATGAACGCTGCGCCCATCGTGCCCGGAAAGCCGAGATAGTTCACGGCGACCGGCGCCGGCCGATGGGCAAAGATGCCCGAGCGTGAGGTCTCGGTATGGCCCTTGAGGTCGATCGCGATGTCGATGCCCCGCGCGCGCGACAGTTCGGCGACCTGATGATCGCTCAGCGTCGCGACCTCATGGAAGCCATCGGCACAGGCGAGGAGGCGCTTGCGCATGGAATCGTCGGAATCGCGGCCATAGGAAAAGGCATGGATCTCGAACCGGCTTTTGTCGTGTAGTTCGAGCATCTTGACCATGAGGCACATGGTCGCGTGATTGTGGAAGTCGGCCGAGAAATAGCCGATTTTGATCTTCCCGCCGGGCGTGCGCGGCTTGAAGCTGGTGGTGCGGCCGGCGCCATGGCGCTCCTTCGACCATTGCCGGGCATAGTGGAGCTGCCGCGCCGGGTCGTCGTCGATGGGCAGCATGTAGAAAGGCGGCACGACCTGCCCGGCGAGCGCAAGCTGGGCCAGCTCCTCGCCACGCGCAATGCCGCTCCAGTCGCACATATGCGCCTTCATGTAGAGCAGCTCGGCCAGCGCCATGGCAAAATCGGGCTTGATCTCAAGTGCCTTCTCGAAGCTGTCCGCCGCTTCTTCCGGGCGCTTGAGGAATTTGAGCACCACCCCGCGATTGTTCCAGGCTTCGGCTGAATTTGGCTGCAGCGCGAGTGCCGCGTCATAGCTGGTGACCGCGTCGTCCAGTTGGTCGAGGGCCTTCAGCGTGTTGCCGCGATTGACATGCGCGTCGGGAAGGCCGGGATTGAGCGCGATCGCCTTGTCATAGTCAGCCAGGGCATCCTGCGGACGGTTGAGCGCCTGCAGCGTATTGCCGCGATTATTGTAGAGTTCCGCGCGGTCCAGCTTGAGCTGGACGGCCTTGCCATAGCTCGCCAGCGCTTCCTCGTGCCGGCGCAGCAGGTCGAGCGCGATGCCGCGGTTCATATGGGCTTCGGCATAGGCGGGGTTGAGCCGGATCGCTTCGTCGAAGCTGGCGACGGCGTCCGCCGCACGGCCGGCATCGCGCAGGGCGTTGCCGCGATTGTTCCATGCCTCGAAATAGTCGGGCGCGAGCGCGACGGCGACATCGTAGAGCGCGATGGCCCGCTCGAAGCGCATCATGCGCGCGCTGAAGGCACCGGCGATATTGTGAAGCACCTCGCCATGCGGGAATTTCTGCACCAGCGTCTCGGCCCAGTCCGCACCCTGGCGCCAGCGGCCCTGACTGTAGAGCGCCACGAGGCTATCCATCGTCTCCTGCGGCGGATTCTCCAGCTTCGGCTTCAGCAAAGCCTCGAGCTCGGTCTGGGCCTTCTTGTTGCCCGGAAAACGCTCGATCACGTCGCGCAGCAGGCGCTCGGCTTCGCCGAGCTCGCCCTGGGCGGACAACGCACGGGCCTTGCGAAAGGCCTGGTCGACGGACATTTTCATCAGGCGGCCTGGCGGAGCTTCGACTTTGTGAGCAGCGCGAGCAGCGAGATGCCGTTGAAGAACCACATCTGCTCGATGTGGAAACCGCTATATTTCCGGATCGTGTTCGCGAAAGTATAGGGCGTGTACCAGACATTATGGTCGGGGTGGACGACCTCGACGAAGGTCTGTGCGTCGGTCAGATAATCGAAATGCCGGCCGCGGCACTGGAAGGCGTCGGGCACCGAGATCAGGAAGGTCGAGGCGTCGATCGCTTCAAGATCGCGCAGGAAACTCTCGACATCCGCGACATGCTCCATGACTTCGGGGACGAGCACGACGTCATAGCTGTTGCCGGCGGCATCGGCGACTTCCGAGAAGAGACTGCCCTTGGAGATGAAGGGCGCGAGCTGCTCCAGCGCCTCGACATGCGGGTCGACGCCGTCGAGCGTCTTGCACACCGGTTCGAGCAGCAGATGGAGCGACGTCTTGGGGTCGGTGATCGGCCAGTCGGCACAGCCGACATGGAGCACGCGCTTGCCCTCGCAGAGCGAGCGCAACACCTGCACGCGGCCGATCGTGGCGATCTCGCTGCTGATCGGCACGCGCTGCACGAAATAGGGCGCATGCTGGCTCTCGAGCTCGGAGACGATCTTGGCGCGGCTCGGGGCGGCGGGGGCTGCCGGCACCGGCATGGCCACCGGCTGCGGCGCGGGCGCTACAGGCGCTGCGGGCTGCGCCTTCGCCTCGAAATCATGCTTGTGGATGTCGTCGTAGATCTTGCGCGTCGAGCCCCAGAGCTGGTCGGCATAGATGACGTCCTTGCCCTCATAGGTCTGGCCGCTGAAATGGCGGGGGATGAAATAGTGGCTGGGATAGATGCGCAGCGGCGAATAGCCATATTTGCGATAGCTCTCGGTGAGGCGCAGCGGACCCACCGTCTTCCAGGCCATGTCATGCGTGACCGAGGTTTCGGCGTGGATATCCTTGACGATCTGTTTGACGAAGGGATTGCCGGCCTCGGCGCCGAAATAGCCGGCGGCGATGAGGCCGGGGCGGACGATCTCATTCTCCCAGCAGGCGAAGGCCTCGCAATCGAGCAGATGGTCGTCAAGCGGGCGCACCGAAATGCTGTCCGCGTCGAGCACGATGCCGCCGTTGGAATAGAGGATTTCCCAGCGCATCATGTCGGCGACGCCATTCAGCTCGCGCTCGTACATGGCCATCATGTGGTCCTTGTTGTGCCACTTGACCTCGTTGAGTTCGGCATTGCCCCAGATGAGGAAGGTCCAGTCCGGGTGATGCTTGCGCCAGGTGTCGATGCAATTGTCGGGGCGCTTGCTTTCGTCGCCGACCCAGATGAAGTGCATGATCTTCGGAATCATTGTCTTTTGGTCCCCGTGAAGACCGGGTGCGGGGGCGCCCGATCGCGTCGTTGCGGCGACGGTAAAAGGGCAGGGTTAATTAGCCGTTAGCTATCATGCATTCGCCGACCTATTCGAGACGGCGCATGACCAGGACGATCGACACGGATTCAGATCAGAACATCGCGCATTTTCGCGCGCATGGCTGGATGCGCGTGCCGCAGGCGTTCGGTGCCGAGGCTGCGGCCGCGATGCGCGATGCTGTCTGGCGCGTGCTGGCCGAGGCCGGCATCGATCGCGACCGGCGCGCGACATGGACGGTCGAGCGTCCGCCGCATCTGCAGAAGCTGAAGAATGATCCGGTGTTTCGGGCCGTCGGCAGCGACAGGCTGCTCGCCGCGATCGACGCCGTCTTCGAGGGCCGGCTCCATGATATCCCGAAGGACTGGGGTGCCCATTTCGTGGCTTTTCCGGGCGATATGGAATGGAACATCCCGACTGGCGGCTGGCATATCGACGCTAGGCCGACCGGTGCGCTCTGGCCGGTCACGGGTGTCAAGACATTCGCCTTGCTCGGCGATGTCGAGCCACATGGCGGGGGGACGCTGATGGTGAGTGGCTCGCATCGGCTGGTGCATCGCTGGTTTCAGGACAATCCGCCGCCGCCGAGCGCGCGCAATGCCGAGCTGCGCAAGCTGCTGATGGCGCATCCCTATGTCCGCGATCTGCACGCGCCGGGCGACCGGGACGAACGCATCGCACGCTTCATGGATCGCGCCGAGGAGGTGGACGGTATCCCGCTTCGGGTCGTCGAGACGATTGGCGCGGCGGGTGACGTGTTCCTCGTACATCCACTGGTGATGCACGTCGCCTCGACCAACAAGGCCGCCGCGCCGCGCTTCCTGCTCAGCGGCGGGATCACCACGGATATGTGGGGCTGGGGACCGGGATAGCATGGCGCGCCCGGCAGGATTCGAACCTGCGACCGCTCGCTTAGAAGGCGAGTGCTCTATCCAGCTGAGCTACGGGCGCGCGCTGCGGTCCCCTTAACCGATTTGCGCCGCGACGCGAACATATCTTGGCAGAGGTTACCGCTTGCTTGGCGGCGGCCCGCCGATAGAAGAGACGCCATGACGGGGACCCAGCTCAAACATGTCGACGCCAGCGCGCTTCAGGGCCGCTCGCTGCGCTATTATGACTTCATCATGGCGGCCTTCGTCGCCATCCTGCTGCTCTCCAACATCATCGGCGCCTCGAAGCCCAGCCATGTCATGCTGCCTGTCGTCGGCGACTGGACGTTCGGCGCGGGCGTGCTGTTCTTCCCGTTCAGCTATCTCATCGGCGACATCCTGACCGAGGTCTATGGCTATGCGCGGGCGCGACGCGTGATCTGGACCGGCTTTGCAGCACTGATCTTCATGGCATTCATGGCGGCAGTGGTGGTCGCCATGCCGCCCGCCAATAACTGGCCCGGCCAATCGGCCTATGAGTTCGTGTTCGGCAACAGCTGGCGGATCGTGCTCGCCTCGATGACTGCTTTCTGGGCGGGCGAGTTCGCCAACAGCTTCGTGCTCGCCAAGCTCAAGATCTTGACCAGCGGCCGGTGGCTCTGGACCCGTACCATCGGCTCGACCATCGTCGGCCAGGGGCTCGACAGCATCATCTTCTATCCACTCGCCTTCTATGGCCTCGCCGGATGGCCGATCGACCAGCTCGGGCAGGTCGTGATCTCGCAATTCCTGCTCAAGACCGGCTGGGAAGTGCTGCTGACCCCCTTCACCTATCTTGTCGTCAATTCGCTCAAGCGCGCCGAGGGCCTGGACGTTTACGACGAGCAGACCAACTTCACGCCCTTCAAGGCGGCGGTCTGACGCAACCATTCATCGTCTCATGCGTCTGAGCCTTTGGTGCCAGACGTAAATGAGGACGGAACGATGATCAGAAGCATTCAGGACATTTCCGAGGCGATGAAAGACATCGACTTCTGCACGCTGTCCACGCGGACGGCGGATGGGTCGATCGGTGCGCGGCCGATGAGCAACAACCGCAGTGTCGACTATGTGGGGGACAGCTGGTTCTTCACCTATGAGAACCGGCAGATGGTTCGCGACATCGAGCAAAATGCCAATATCGGCGTCACCTATATGAGCAACCCGGGCATGCTCGGCCTGCTCGCCAAGCCGGGTATCTTCATCCATGTCGAGGCGCGCGCGACGCTGGTCAAGGACCAGCGGGTGTTCGAGGCGCATTGGGATCGCGGGCTCAACCGCTGGTTCAAGCAGGGCATCGACACGCCCGGCGTCGTCATGATCCAGGCGACGGCGCGCCGCATCCACTATTGGGACGGGACCGACGAGGGCGAAGTGGAACTGGCGGGCGCGTTCGCCTGACGGCTAGGCGTTTTTCGAATCTGCGTTGCCGCGCAGGGCGAGACCGAAGTCCGGCCTCGGCCTCCATTCCAGCAATGCCCAGATCTTTGCCCGATAGGGCCAGAGCATCGCCAGATTGAAGACGAGCGTTGCTATGCCGAAGGCATATTCGACGACGCCGGGATCGAGCACGAGGTTCCAGTAGACGATCACGATGGTGAGCGGCAGCACGGCAAGATTAGCGGGCAGCATCGCGCGGTTGGCGAGCACCAGCAGGCCGACAATGACCTCGATCGCCTTGATCCAGACGAAGAGACCGCTGTGAATGAGCGCCTCGGTGAATTCGATGGCAAGCGGTGTCTTGCCCAGCGGCTGGAGTCCAAGCTGAGGGAAGAAATATTCGCCGCCCGAAAACACAAACCATGCCCCGAAGACGATACGGCTGAAATGATAGAAGAATTTCATGGTCTGACTTCCCGCGCCATATTGCACCGCTTTCATTCAAAAGCGCTCTCCAGGCCGGCGAGGTCCGCGCGGCTGTGACCCGTGGCGGCGATCGCGGCCGTGGCATTGACGGCATGATAATAAGCGATGAGCGCCGTCCCGACCAGGGAACCGACCACCCAGAAGATGATGAGCCCGACAGACGGGGTGGTCAGCGTCGCCATCATGCGTTGCTGGGCCTCGATGGCCTGGTCGGGGCTTCTTGCGCCGACGAGGCTGCTGAACAGGAACGGGCTCATGACCGCCACGGCAATACCCTCGACGATCATGTATCCGATGAACATCACGACATAAGTGCCGAACAGGGTCCAGAAATGGCCTTTCGTCGCGCGCCAGCCCTTCCGGATCGCGAATTCATGGTCGAGGACTGTGATCGCCGCGATGAGCGAGATGCGCACAGATGCCCAGATCGCCGCGCAAATGCCCAGGATGATAAGGACGACTGCGAGGATGCCGCCGGCGGCAGCACTTCCGGCCGTGACCAGGCCGACGACCACGCCGCCGAGCAGAACGGCGACGATCTCGACGACGATCATGGCGATGATGAGGAGAAGGCCAAGGCCGATCAGCCTGATCTCGTCCATCCCGAAGCGGAGCCAGGCCCATCTGTCATTGCCGTCGCTGGCAGTCATGCGGACGACCGCCGCGAACAGCATCAGGAACCAGAGCATCAGCAACAGCTCGAACAGGAAGATCATGCCGAGACCGGACGGGAGGGCGGGCGCGGTGCCTGCCGCCGCGGCGCGTTGGGCTGCCATGATCGACGCGAAAAAGGGCATCATGATCGCAAACACGGCGCCACCGAATACCAGCTGGATGATCGACCAGATGATCAACTCTTTCGGCCGCTTCGCCAAAACGCGAAAACCGCCGCCCAACAGTTCACCGATATTCATGCTGTCCTCTCCCCCTGCTTCGACCGGCGGCAGCGCCGATCCCGTCTCGTCTCCTGCACGTTGCGCCGCCAAATGTGGTGGCGACGCGTCTTTTAATGTCCCAGCGACTTGACGATATCCTCGACCATCTTCTTGGCGTCGGCGAGGAGCATCATCGTATTGTCCTGATAGAAGACGTCATTGTCGACGCCCGCATAGCCGACACCGCCCATCGAGCGCTTCACGAACAGCACTGTCTTGGCGTTGCCCACCTCGAGGATCGGCATGCCGTAAATGGGTGACGTCTTGTCGGTCTTGGCGGCGGGATTGGTGACGTCATTGGCGCCGATGACGAAAGCAACATCGGTCTGCGCGAACTCGCTGTTGATGTCCTCGAGCTCGAACACCTCGTCATAGGGGACGTTCGCTTCGGCAAGCAGAACATTCATATGGCCGGGCATGCGGCCCGCGACCGGATGGATCGCATATTTGACGCTGACGCCCTCGGCCTTGAGCAGATCGGCCATTTCGCGCAGCGCATGCTGGGCCTGGCTCACCGCCATGCCATAGCCGGGCACGATGATGACACTGTCGGCCTGCTTCATGAGGAAGGCGGCGTCCTCGGCCGAGCCGCGCTTCCACGGCCGCTGCTCCTTGGCCTCGCCGCCGCTCACTGCTGCTTCCGCGCCGAAGCCACCGGCGATCACGGAAATGAAGCTGCGGTTCATCGCGCGGCACATGATGTAGCTGAGGATCGCGCCCGACGAGCCGACCAGCGCGCCGGTGATGATCATCGCCGTGTTTTGCAGCGTGAAGCCCATCGCGGCCGCCGCCCAGCCCGAATAGCTGTTCAGCATCGAGACCACGACCGGCATGTCCGCGCCGCCGATGGGAATGATCAGCAGGAAGCCGATCAGGAAGGAAAGGACGACGACGGCCCAGAACAGCCATGGCACTTCCGTCGGCGCGGACACGGCATAGAACCAGCCGATCAGGATCAGGATGCCGGCCAGCGTGCCGAGATTGATGGCATGGCGCGCCGGCAGCAGGATCGGCTTGCCGGACATGTTGCCGTTCAGCTTGAGGAAGGCGATGACCGAGCCCGAAAAGGTGATGGCGCCGATGGCGACGCCAAGACCCATTTCGATGCGGCTGCCTTCATGGATCTGGCTGGTGATCGGATCGAGAATGCCGAAGGCGCCGGGATTGAGATAGGCCGCCGCGCCGACCACCACCGCGGCGAGGCCGACGAGGCTGTGAAAGGCGGCGACCAGCTGCGGCATGGCGGTCATGGCAATCCGGCGCGCCACGAAGAAGCCGATCGCGCCGCCGATGGCGATGGCGATGACGAGCTCCGGGATCGCGACCGCATCGTGCGTCGCCATCGTCGTGCCGACCGCGATCAGCATACCGAGCATGCCCAGGCGATTGCCGCGCCGGCTGCTGACCGGGCTGGAAAGCCCACGCAGCGCCAGGATGAACAGCACGCCCGCGACCAGATAGGCGAGAGCGGCGAGCGCCGGCGGGATGGTCGGCATTGCCATCACTTGCGCTCTTTCTTCTTGTACATGGCGAGCATGCGCTCGGTGACCGCGAAGCCGCCGAAGATGTTGATCGAGGCGAGCACCACCCCGACCAACCCGAGCCAGTGCGCGATGGGGTTCTCGGCCTCCGCAGCGGCGATCAGCGCGCCGACGATGATGACCGAGCTGATCGCGTTGGTGACGGCCATGAGCGGCGTGTGCAGCGCGGGCGTCACCGACCAGACGACATAATAGCCCACGAAACAGGCCAGGACGAAGATGGAGAGGATAGCGATGAAGTCCATTGCAGTCCCTTTGTTCGCCGTTGGATCAGCCGCTCACCCGCTGGATGATCTCGACGGCATTGCCTTCCGGGTCGGTGATGTAGATGGCCTTGATGCCGAGGTCTTTCACCTCGGTCACATCGACGGCGAGCGCCACGCCTTTGGCGATCAGCGCCTTCTTGGTCGCTTCCAGATCGGTCGTTTCCAGTGCGACATGGGCCAGGCCATGGAGCGCGACATGCCCCAGCGGCTTGGCCCGCACCGGCGCCGTGTCTGCCGCGGTGGCTGAATAAACGAGCTCAATCCTTTCATTGCCCTGGGTCAGCCAACGGAAAATGACGCGGCCATTGGCCACGCTCATTTCTTTTGTCAGCTTGAAACCGAGCTTGTCGACATACCAGTCAGTCTCGGCCTTGAGATCCTTGACCGAAATGCCGACGAGGAAGTGATTGAGCGACGGCGCATCGGCGGCGCAAGCGGACGCGGCGACCAGGCTCAGGCCAAGCAACGCGATCCGCGCGCGCCCGCGCATCGTCAGCTGCCGACCTGTTGGCCGATCTCGATGGCATTGCCCTCGGGGTCGGCGAGATAGAGCACTCTGACTCCGAGCGGCGTCACGTCGGTCACGTCGAGCGCCAGCGTCGCGCCCTTGGCGACCAGCGCCGCCTTGGTCGCGGCGATGTCGGGCGTCGCCAGCGTCACATGGGTGAAGCCGTGCAGCCCGGCATGGCCCGGCGGCTTTGGCCGCGCGGGATTGCTGTCCTTGGCGGTCGGCGAATAGACCAGCTCGAGCCGCTGTGTGCCGATCATGAGCCAGCGGAAATGCGTGCCGGCGCCGCCGAAATCGGCGTCCTTGACGACCTTGGCGCCGAGCATCTTCACATACCAGTCGGTCTCCTTCTGGAGATCGGCGACCGAGATCGCGACCATGAAGGGCGAGAGCGGCGGATCGGCGGCGAGGGCAGGACCGGCGGCGAGACCCGCCCCCAACATGCCGAGCATCAAATTACGGGCGAAGGCTTTCATGGCGTTCTCTCCGTTCAATTCTTGAGCTTCTGGACAAGCTCGACGATATTCCCTTCGGGATCGCGCATGAACAGGATGCGGATGCCGAGCGGCTGGATCGGTGTGATCGCGCCGGGCGACGCGCCCTTGGCGGCCAATGCGGCGCGGGCCGCGTCGAGATCGGGCACTTCCATGGTCAGCTGGACCCAGCCCTGAATCGTCGAATTGGGCGGCAGGGGGCGCTGCTCACCGGGCTTCGATCCGGGCGCTACGACCATTTCGATCCGCTCGTTGCCATTTGCGAGGAAGCGGAGCGTGTTGCCCAGGCTTTTCTCGACCTTGAAGCCAAGCATGTCATGATACCAGGCCGTCATCTTGTTGATGTCGGCAACGGACATGCCCATCATGAAATGCTGGACCGACGGCACGGCGGGCGCGTCGTCGGCGAGGGCCGGTGCGGCGATCAATGTCGCCGCGCAGGCGAGCGACAGAGGCAGTAATTTCATCCCAGAAGCCTTTCGTTGACCACCTTGCCATCCTTGGTGAGGCGGATGCCTTTCACGATCTCGTCATCATCGGGGAGGACCGGACCGCCGGCCTCCTTGTTCCAGTAAGCCGAGAGGAAATTGAACAGGTTGCGCGCGAACAAAGCCGACGCGTCGGCGGCAAGGCGGCTCGGCACATTCTTGTGCCCCACAATCCTGACGCCATGCTTTTCGACGATCTCACCGGCGACGGCGCCCTCGACATTGCCGCCCTGCTCGACGGCGAGGTCGACGATGACGCTGCCCGGCTTCATGCTGGCGACCTGCGCGTCCGAGATGAGGCGCGGCGCGGCGCGGCCGGGGATCAGCGCCGTCGTGATGACGATGTCCTGCTTGGCGATGTGGCTGGAGACCAGCTCCGCCTGCGCCTTTTGATATTCGGGCGACATTTCCGTCGCATAGCCGCCGGTGCCTTCGCCCTCGATGCCTTTGACCGCCTCGACGAAGACCGGCTTGGCGCCGAGCGATTCGATCTGTTCTTTCGTGGCCGCGCGCACGTCGGTCGCGCTCACCTGCGCGCCAAGGCGCCGGGCGGTGGCGATCGCCTGCAAGCCAGCGACGCCGACGCCCATGATGAAGACGCGTGCGGCCGAAACCGTGCCCGCCGCCGTCATCATCATCGGGAAAGCCTTGCCATATTCGGCAGCGGCATCGAGCACGGCCTTGTAGCCGGACAGGTTCGACTGCGAGGAGAGGATGTCCATCGACTGCGCGCGCGTGATGCGCGGCATGAATTCCATGGCCAGCGCCTCGAAGCCGGCGGCGGCATAGCCATCGACCCGGGCACGCTCGCCGAAGGGATTGAGCCCGCCGACGACCAGCGCGCCGGGCTTTGCGCCCTTGAGACTCGCGGGATCGGGTCCCTGCACGCACAGGACAATGCCTGCGTCCTTCAGGGCAACCGCGCGTGTGCCCACGCTCGCACCAGCCGCCTCATAGTCCGC
>Ga0335083_10000893_pt1 | contig 42703 bp, 49 predicted proteins | sample Lox_Sample_42_FD_206716 | JGI IMG/M metagenome (GOLD analysis project Ga0335083, IMG submission 206716) | Soil microbial communities from Loxahatchee National Wildlife Refuge, Florida, United States - Lox_Sample_4.2 | ecosystem: Environmental > Terrestrial > Soil > Wetlands | place: USA...
AGCACAGCCAAGCGGAGCTCAATCGGGTCGCACAGCGGCTCAACCAGAGACCTCGTGAGACCTTGGGTTTTCAAACCCCGGCAGCTACACTTCGCGCAAGTGTTGCGTCGATCCTTTGAGTCCGCACAGCATTCTGTTCACTGATAGCGATCGAGATTCGAGTCGCGCAAGCACTAAATCAGCGGGTCGCAAAGCGCGATATTCTGGCAAGGCTCGATCAATCCCGAGTTACGGGCGCTCAACGCATTCCAGAGACGCAACACTGGCAGACAATATTCGCCGGTGCAGCGTTGTCCTCGATATGCAACAAATCCTATAACTGAGCCGATCCATTTGGAGGTCGATATGGGTGAGGTGGAAGGCCAACTGTGCTCTCGATCGGTGTTTGAAGCCTACGACATTCGCTTCGATCAAGTGCCGGAAGCCAGAGGCCCGTGTGATGTGCCGGATGTAGCGAGAGCGTCTCTTAGATCGCAACTTGACCAATTTTTACGGGGCCTCTCAAAATCACAAGGAAGTTGCCCGGTGGGCTGCATTTGCGAAATCACACGCGAGTCTGGAAACGAACCGCCTTGGCTCGAGGACATGCCTATCGTGCTCGTGACCGAGGGTCGGCAGGCTAGCCCAAAGTCCGAGGGCGCAGTCTATCGGTGCTCGGCCAAAATTCACCATCGCGAGTATCGCGGCGTCTGCAAGAGGGTTGGCAGTTAACCGACAGCCGCGCACTCTATCCTATCGCCGGGGTTCACGCTTTATTCTAAGCGCCGGCGAGTAAACCGTCCGTCGCCAAACCAAAGTCATTGAGCACTTTGCTTTTCCAGAAAAGTTGGATACTGTAATCAAAAGTTGAATCATCTGGGGGAACATGTTCGCTATGGCTGGCACTATGATGCGAGCTGCCGGTCAAGTATTCGCGGCTCTCTCCGCCACCGGCATCGTATGAACCGGTTCGCCGTTGCGCTGGCTCTTGGCGTTGTCGGTGCAGTTGGCGCCGGCTTAGTCGTCACCAACTGGGTGCAATCGCATCACGGCGACCGCATTGGTGCAATTCTGCCATTGACCGGCGACCTAGCGAAATTCGGAGAATCGTTTCGGCGTGGAATGACTTTGGCGGTTGACGACAGCAAGACCAAAATATCGGTCATATACGATGACGATGCCGGGGACGCAGGCCGTGGCGCGACAGCTTTCGTTAGACTGGTCGACGCCGAAAATGTTCCAGCCGTGGTTGGAGCCGCGACGAGTCCAGTCGCAATGGCCGTCAGTCCGATTGCAGATCGTCGACAGGTAGTCGTGGTATCGCCGGCCGCAACAGCGCCGGCTTTATCTCGCTACCATTACTTCTTTCGCGTCATGCCATCGGATTCTTATGAAGGAACGGTCATGGCGCGCTTTGTGAGCCAATCCCTTCATCATCCGACGGTGGCTATAGTCTACGTCAACAATGACTGGGGCGACGGTCTTCGCAACGTATTTGCAGACGCATACCGAAAAAGCGGCGGAACAATTGTAGGCGAATACGCGTTTGAACGACAACAGACCGACTTTCGCGCGCTCATCAGCCTTCTGAAGGGAACAAATACACAGTACATTTATCTCTTGGGCTATCTGAAGGAGTTGGTTGCATTTCAAACGGAGGCTACTGAGCTTGCTCTGGGTCGGAAGTATCTCGGAGCATTCAGTATGGACGATCCGGACCTCATTGCACGCGTTCCCGCTGCATCGCTCAGAGGCTCCTTCGTGACCGTCCCGGCCTATGACCCCAACAACCCCAGAAGCGCCGTCACTCGCGATTTCATCCAGCGATACCTTCAGCGCTACGGCACGAAGCCGGACCAGTTCGCGGCCCACGGCTACGATAGCGCCATGGTGGTAGCTGCCGCCATCCGCAGCGGCGCCCGCACCGGGCCTGCCATCCGGGCCTTCCTGGACGGCCGCTCCTTCGACGGGGTTACAGGGCCATTTACCTTCAAGGGCGGTGATGTCAAAAAGGCGTACCGCATCATGGAATTCGCGAACGATAGCTTTGTGGAGAGGGGTTATGTTACGGAATAGGAAGTTCGCCCCTGCGGGCTTTGCAGCGGCTTATCTGCATGATCATTTCGATGTCGCAGAGCGACTGAGCAGCGTTGATGAGAGCCCACCCACACTCCAGTTGGAGCAGGTTCTCCAGCGGGCGCGGGCTTTAGAACCCTTGTCGCTGGACGACTGTGTTTTGTTGGTTCGCTCCAAGAATTCTCCGTTGCTTGCACAGACCGTAATGGAAGCTGCGAACGACGTGCGAGCTGCTGTGTTCGGCAACCAGGTGAAGTTCTATGTGCCTGTTTATATAACGAATGTCTGTGTCAACAATTGCTTGTATTGCGGATTCCGGAAAGACAACAAGGAGCTCGCCCGCATCGTATTGACGCCTAGCAGGTTCGCGAAGGAAGTCGAATACCTGCTGAACCTCGGTCACCGGCATATCGAGATTGTGCTTGGCTATCATCCGAAGGTGACGAATGGCAAGCGGCTGGCGCACTACGTGGAACCCGTTCGGGCTATGCTCTCGCAACGTGGTGGCGGCACGGTCATTCTAATGAGCGAGCCGATGCACCGAGAAGACTACGAGGCGGCGAAAGCTGCCGGCGTATCCGAAGTATACAGCTGGCAGGAGACCTATCACCCCGACACCTACCAAGCACTGCACCCGCCAGGAACGCATAAAGCCGACCAAGCATGGCGATATCAGCTGTTCGACCGGGCACTCGATGCCGGGATTTCGCGTGTGGGCCTCGGCGTTCTATCGGGACTGTATGACTGGGCATACGACGAACTATCGCTATTGCGCCACGGGTTGTGGATTCGCGATCGATCTGGAACCGATCCGTATGCCTTCGGCGTCCCCCGATTCAAACCGGGAGATGGCATCCCCATCGCCGCCGTAGAGCACGCGGTTGACGATTTCCATTACAAGCTCTCTATCGCCATTCGCCGCCTGATGTTCCCCCGTACACACACCTACATGAACAGCCGCGAGGACCTTTCGCTGCTCATTGAGCTCCTAAAATGCGGCGGTACGGAAATCAATGCGGAGGCCTCCACTGTGCCCGGCGGCTACACTAGCAATGCCGACGTCGGGCGCCAGTTCTTCCACTATTCCTTTGACAGCGCGCAGGTATTCGAACAGTTGAGGATCGAGGGCTTCGCCCCGACCTTTGAGGAGGTCTTGCCCAAGTTATAAGTCAGACTAGCGAACAACGGTCGGGGGGCCTAAATCGTTGCAAGAATTTGTCTGGGATCATGCGTACTGGGTGACCGCCATATTAATGGCCTGCTGCGCCATGGCGGTGGCGCTCTTGGTGGGGCTATTCGGAAGCGAGAGAACGAAATTTCGTTTCTATCGATTTGTAAGGAATTGGTGGGAAATCGCGTTTTTCAACGTCGCGACTTTTTTTGTGCTCAACTATTTTGCAATCCAAGTCGGGACGTACCTAATCGATGAACCATATGCGGACTATGCGGGACATGTTGTTGCGGTTGTGCTTACCGCAATAATCAATCTTTTTCAACTGCCTAAAGTGGGGACGATGTTCGTTCGTTGTCAGTCACCGATGACTCATATGACGTTTAAAGTCTATAGAGAAATTGCAAATCAAAAAGAATGGAAATATTTCCTCGTCGACCTTATTGGCGCAATCAAGATTTCGGGGGATGTCACTGCAACGCTTTGGCTTACGCCGCGAAGCTACATGCGGCTGCATACGGCGGCCGCATATCTTCTCGATGACAATTTTGCCAGTCTCTACACAGCGCCCGCTTTCGTATGGGACCTGTTTCGAAAAGAAACTGAGCACGAGAGATCGTACGGCGAAATTGTGAGACGGAAGAAGCTCGCACAAGGTGTCCGGTTCGTGCAAATTGTGGATGGATCTTCAGCACCGCACGCCGTAGGAAGGCTCCGAGCGGTATCGGATTTCAGAGACAACAACGACAAATCAAATTCGGTAAGCATCTATAGTCTTCCGGCCAAGCCCGTAGATGTGCCGGACTTTTCTGCCTTTGGGCACGGCAACGGAACAATCGTGATTCGCATTCGTTCTGACTATCGGGATGAGGTGCTCAACAAGCTGAAGAGCATCGAGAAAGCGAGCGAAGCCAGACAGCACGATGTCCTCGAGAAACTTTGGTTTCCCGTTGTAGTGACGTGGAATGACTCACAAGCTGGAAAGCCGTTTCCGCCTTTGGTTCAGGGCTATCTCGATAGGCTGAACGAGCTCCAGCCCCAACTCGTCGCCTAGCGATGACAGAGCTCCTGGCCGCGATTCTGTCGACAGGCGCGAAGTATCTAGTTCTTGGGTTGGCATTCTCGATGGTCTATTTCGCGACCAAGACATACAATCTCATCTTGGGAGCTAGTTTTGTGGTCGGTGCGCTGGCGGTCTTCGGGGTCAGCACATTCTTGAACGGCCCTTCACCTGCAAACCTTGTCGCGGCCATTCTGATTTCGGCTGCTGCTGGCGGGGCAATGCTGGCGCTGCCGGAAAGGTTCTTGCTGCGCTTCCTAACGATCCAGCGCGCGGACGGCCTCCTGACTCTGCTCGCAACCTTTGCCGTGTATCTGATCGTCGAAAACGCGGCGCAAATCGGCTTGCGCAGTCAGATAGTCTATTACGGTTGGCTGCCAGTTTCCGTCGCGCAACGATATATGGGGCTGGCCTTCACGCATGTGCAGCTGATTATGATTCTGTTCGCGGCGGCGAGCATCATCATGTGGGAGGCGTTTTGGCGCTCTGCGGCCGGTCTTCGCGCAAGGATGGTAGGCGACGACTACGTGCTTGCTGTGATCGTCGGGGTAAATGCCGACAAGACTATAAGCCAAGTCTCTCTTATCGCTGGCGCGTTGATGGGTGTCGCAGGCTTCGTCGCTGGCGCGACAAGCGGTGTTGACGCTACCATGGGGTTTCCTGCGCTTTTTCCCGCTATCGTCGTTGCGATTGTTGCAGCCCGACCGCGAGCATTCGCGCTGATCACCGCTGCCATTTCGCTTGCCGCGATCGAGACCGTTGTCGTGGCGACGGTGGGTCAACAATGGCAATCTACGTTCGCATACGCAATTCTTGCCCTGGCACTGATAGCAGACCGCCTTAGAAGGAAATCACAGCAAAATTAGGTGAAAAATGGAATATGTTCTCTTCGTAGCGATCCTGCTTGCCATAACAGCATCCATTGCCGGCAGCTTGAATCTCAGCATGGGGTTAGGGGGTATTCCACTTCTCGGTCATTTTGCGTTCCCGCTAGTTGGCGCCTATGTGATTGCCCTCTCAAGCGCCCGGTTGGGGCTGCCGTCTTTGCTCGGACTTTGTCTGGCCCCTTGGGTTGGTGCACTGGCAGCAATTCTATTTCTTTGGCCGTGCAGCAATCTCAATCCTGAGCGGGTCGCCTTGGCCACAATCGCCATCGCACTCTTGATGCAAAGTGTCTTAGACAACTGGACACAAGTCACCAATGGTCCTTACGGAATCGACAATGTGCCCTCTTTGGCGTTCGGCGGTTCCCCCCTGACAAACAACGCGATTGCGGCCTTTACATATGCGCTGCTAACCATCTTGGGACTGAATCGGATTCGGCATAGTCAGTTTGGCCGCTTGCTCACGGCGCACCGCGACAATCCGCTACTCCTAGCGTTCTGGGGCCGCCGTTCGTCAGTCCTCGTGTCGCGCGCTGTCCTCCTTTCCGCCGCTTGGGCCGCAATAGGCGGCGCGCTTTATGCGACCTTCATTGGGTACGTTTCGCCCAACAGCTACACCTTCAATTCCCTTCTCTTAGTTGTAGTCATGGTGTTTTTGGGCGGCCGTGGCACACTTTGGGGACCGGCACTGGGAGCGACGGTTGTAACCCTTCTATTTGAGATGATGCGCTTCTTGGGTCTGCCGAGTTCCATCTCAGCGCAAATTCAGCTGATTCTTTGTGGCATCATCCTTCTTGCACTTGTCGTCGTGCGGCCGCACGGAATTCTTGGTCGCCGACTACAGTCCTGATGCGTAGCTGTGATGCTGGAACTCGAAATTATCGACTTGATCATACGGCGCGGCGAATCGACGGTCGTTGGGAAGCTGAATCTCAAAGTCACAAAGGGCGAGCGCGTGGGCGTCTTCGGCGCCAATGGAAGTGGCAAGACCACGCTATTGGATGCTATTTGCCGTCAAGTCCATTTTTCCGCTGGAAAAATCTATTGGCAGGGGCGGCCACTTGCGAATATGTCGACCGTTCAGGTCGCGCGCCTTGGAGTGGCTCGTTCGTTTCAGTTTCCGCAAATATTACCGAATCTCACGGTATTGGAGAACTTGATATCGGCAAACACTCCAATATCGAAGGACGGCATTTTCAGGGCGTTATTCTTCCGATCGCCGCCGGAAGCGGAACCGCGCTCGCAAGCATACCTGGCGCGCTGCGGGCTCGGAATATATGCACGCGACCTCGCCGGTACACTCTCATTCGGCCAGCGTAGGCTGTTGGAAATCGGGTGCGTGCTTGCCCGACGGCCCCAGTTAGTGCTTCTCGATGAACCATCGGCAGGCTTGTCCGATGAAGCAAAAAGGCATGTTAGTTCTGCGATAGGCGAAATGACGATGAAGCGTGTTCCAATGATCATTGTCGAACACGATTTGAATTTCCTTGCCCAGCATTGCGACGTGATTTATCAGCTAGAGGACGGACAACTTGTCAAGCAGCAAGGGTACTAGCGCGACGCCCACAGACGCCCAGCGCGGCGATGGTTTGGCAATTGAATATCTTACAGTTTCGTATGGCCGTGCGGCCATCGTTTCCGATCTCACAGTCCATATCCGACGCGGTGAGATTGTCGGACTGATCGGTCTCAATGGCTCCGGGAAATCGACCTTGCTTCGGGCGGTGGCGGGGGTCATCGACCTATTCGGCGGTAGAATCGAGAGAGGAACAATCTTCTTCGACAGTGAGAGGGCAAGCGTGCGCGAAAATTCAGGAGCGACGACGATAGCTTTTAGCCCGGATGGAGGCCGCCTATTCCAAAGCCTTTCGGTCGAGGACAACGTGCTCGCTTCCCTACGTAGCGCGAGAACGCCCGCAACGCGAGAAGACGCACGAACGATTTTGAAGAAACTACTGCCGAGACCTCCCGACTTGCGCAAATCGGGAGGAGAGTTGTCAGGAGGTGAAAGATCATTGGTTTCAGTCGCGCGGACGCTCGTGAGCCGCGCGCCCTGCATTCTATTGGATGAGCCGGCTGCCGGTCTTGCACACAGTGCGAAAGCGAATCTCGCCTCGACTCTCAAGCAAGAGGCTAGTATCGCCGGTAGATGCATTTTCCTTTCGGCACACGACTTGGAATGGCTGGACACTTTTGCTGATCGAGTACTTGGCATCCGCGAAGGAAGCGTGAGCCTGGACGTGCGCGCCTCGGACGAAAGATTGAGCTTGCTCAAAGAGTTTGTCTCTTCGGGCAAATTGTCAGCTCACTAGACTATCGTACATGCCGAATTGCCAACTCCAATAGGCCCCGTCTTACGGACCATCAATAGATCCCCGGCGACCGGCGCTTGAATCTCAATGGATTCGCCATCCTGAAAGCATCGAATTGTGCCAACTACGTCCCCTCGTTTGACACGCAGACCGGGTGGAAGCTTTTGTTCAAAAATGCCCGAAGCCTCAACGGGCGCCATCGTATGCTTATACGCTACCTTGGGAGTCTTTCTGGAACCTTCTTTGTTCGGAATGGATTTGGTTGCGCCAAGAAATGCCATCAGAGCTTTGGTCAAAGTCTTACCCTTTCGGAGACTGAGTGATCCAGAAGTTCCGAATTCGAGTGCAAGCGCGCGTTTCCCGCTGCGAAACGCCTGGTCAATGAGCAAACCACTTGGCCACTTCTCGAACACGAGTGCTCGACTGACGCCCAGGGAGGTCGCCAATGAGTCGAACTCCTTTAGCATCCTCACGTGGTCGACACAGTCATCAACGCCACAACTGTGAACATCCAAGATGACATCGGCATCGGCAATTTCGCGCCATATCAATTTTGCGAGCGGATTGTGCTCTGACGGAGATGTAGCTTTGTCAAAGACGAAGCTACGGTTGAGGTCCAGAGGGCATGTCGGGTCAAGTCTGCTGTGCTCGGCTAGTGCCAAGGGATTTGCGGCCGGTATTACAATTACCGTTCCGGACAAATCTGAAGCTTTCAGCATTTTGATTAGTTTGTTTAATGACGCTGGCCCATACCATTCATCGCCATGGACGCCAGAAACAAGTGCGACGCAGGGGCCGTTCGATGAGCCAACAAATCTATGAGCAAAGAGCGACCCTGTTGCAGATTGTTTCAATATCTTGGTCGACAGCTTCGCGCTCGTTCCCATATCTCACCGGATAGATTGCGACTTTGAAAGCAGACTCGGTCAAGTGGAGTCCTAAGCAAGGGTACATGTGCGAACATTGAGAATGCAAGATCAGTTCAAGAAGCGAATAATGTGAATGCTAAAAGGCGTGCAGCAGCCCCGGAAACTAAATTAAAAGTCCAGCCGATGACGAGGTCGCGCTGCGTCAGTATTCGTCTGCCAACATCACTAAATCAGTTTACGAGGGTAAGCTGGGACTCATGGACTGCATGCAAATATCACCAGACCGTTTTTTGGCAAATAGAGTCGCCCAGCGGCGGGTCACCAATGGTCTTGCAACATGCCTTCCTTGGAACAAAATACAGCATTCTGTTCACGGCTACGCCGATGCCGCCGAGTCGTCCATCGATTTGGTCGCGGCTTTGCGCGTCAAAGGCTTAGGCCTCTATTGCCCCATTTTAAGAAATAAGCCCGCCATGTAATCCGGCCTGCGCATGCCGCGGCGAAGTCAGCCCATTGCTCCTCGCCCATCCCCAATAGCCGTTGCGGCATAAGCGCGGGCGCGAAGATTTCCGCCTGTGCGGAATCCGCGAGAGAGATCAGTTGTTGGGCCGCCGCTGCCCTTAGCGGCTCCGCGTGCGGCCTCCACGCGAAGCCGGCCCCTGTCGGTCGGGACCTTTGTCGTGCGGATGATCGGTAGACGGCGTTCGCTTCGCTGCGCCTCTCGTTTTCGCGGCCGGCTTCAGAAGGGCTTTCTCCGCTTTGTCCAGTTCCTTGCTCCGCCGCTCGTAGTCCTTTCGCGCCGCTTCGGCCTGGCTGACATAATCGTCGCCGCGCGCATAGGCGCGATCGATGGCAATCTGTTCGCCGCTTCTGCCACGGGTCGGATCGCGCTCTTCCTGCTGCCGCCGTGCTTCGGCGATGGAAGGCACGTTTTCGATTTGGATGTTCGCCATGAACTCGCGTAGCGGTGCAGCCTTCATCCCATCGATCCGGTGTGCAAGCGAGTGGATCCCGCCCGCGCGATCCACGATCACGAAGTCGCGCCGGTCGCCTCGCGCCAGGATATAGCCGTGATCCTCGAGCGCGGCCTTGAACGCTTCGGCATTGTCACTGGTCCGGAAGAGCGCCGTCACCTCGGCTTTCACGTCTTTACCTTTGATACCAGTCCGCTCTTCCTGCCGCAGCTCGGCCCGGGACGGCGTCCGGTCCGGTCGCTGCACCTTGGCTCCGTCCGGCCCGTCGCGTTCGTGATGTGCGCCCTGAACGCGGTCGTGCCCGAAGCGGCGTTCGAGGTCGCGGGCGACTTCTTCGTGCTTGCGGTAATTGTGGCTGTCCGAGACCGCGCGCATCCGTTCGAGATCGATCCGCGACCAGACGATATGGATGTGCTGGCGGCCGAGCTTCTCGTGCAGGACGACCACGCGGGAGTGCCCGACAAGACCCAATTTGACCTCAAGCGCATCGATGGCTTCGGCCCTTTGCTCGGGCGTCAGCCGGTGCGGCGGTTCGGGGCTGATCGCGGCGTGATAGAGCGACTTCTGGCAGCGCGTCCCGACGGCATAGGCGTCCATCTCGACCAGTGCGTCACGCAGGTCCCGCGCGACGGTGCCGCGCGTCTCAAGAAGCGTCACGCGCTCGTTCTTCTCGGCGTTGCCGAGATGCAGGGCCAATGCAGCCGGTCCGCCGCGGGAGGTGCCCTTGATGATCACGGCTCCCTCCCCAGCGCCCGGAGGATGGCGTCGCGCACCTGGCCAAGCCCACCCAGCGCCGCGTCGATCTCGTTGTCGTAGACGAGGATGCCGGTATTCATGGCCTTGGCGAGCTGGTTGAGGTTGCTTCCGATCTTGCCCAGCTCGCCGAGCAACCGCGCCAATTCGCGCCGCTCCGCCGTCGGTCGCCGGACCTGTCTCGGCGTCGGCGCACCAAGGAGAGTGGCGCGGGCATAGCTGCTGACGGTGAGGCCCGCGCGCTCGGCGGCGCTCTCGATGACCGCATATTCGTCGGCATCGAAGCGGGCCGAAAGCATGCGCCGGCGGATGCGTTTTTCGGAGCCGCTGGTCATGGTGCCATGATCTCCGAATGCCACAGAATGGGGATTACAAACCGGGGTACACGGGGCCGGACGGCCCCTGCCAAGCCGCCCTGCGTCGCTCGGAGAGCTATGCAGGGCGCGCGCGGCATACGCGCAGGACCGGCTGTGCCGGGACGGAGGCGCGTATGACCGCGCATGGCTTGCCCTCAAACCTATGTTCGAATTTTGCCCTGTTTCCGGTCTTCAATCGAGCCGGGATGCCCGAATAATTCGGGGGCGGTGCGAGAGGCAGGGCAGCTACCTCTCCATCCGGCCAACGCGCGGAATATGGGATTTATACCAGAGAGGAAATGCTTTCATTCCAGCTATTTCGCACACCCATAAAGAATCCTGAGAGCAACAGGTAGGTTCTTTCCCATACCGGGTAGCCGGCCATCGGAAATCGTAATTAGTAGATTACACACTTTATTTACTGTATATTTCCCCCAATGTCGGACAAGAGCACACGCCTGTATGTCAGTACGGAAAACGAGGTCGGCCAACTGATCAAGCGCGTCGAAGCGCTTGAGGGGGAAGTTGCCGCCCTGCATGTCCGATGCACCAAGATTGTCGATCACATATGCGACAAGACACATCCACGAATTGGCGAGCTCTATGGGATGTGCTCCGATATCTTCCAACGCCTCAAGCAGGTCGAGCTTCGGGTATTTCCTAATTTGGCCGCAGATATACGGCGGATTCATCAGATTGTGCCGCCGAACGACGAAATATTTAATGACGATCTCGACATCCGCCAACCCCCGTCTGGAAAGGAAGGCGAAAAAGAGATCAAATGAGCCCTAAGTAGCAGGGGGCGGGTGTGGGCGATCATCCCCGGAATGTCGAGGCGTTGCGCCGGAGCGAACGCGACGGCGAGGCTATCCGCAACGCGGAGCCGGTTCGCCCGCCCAATCCCTACCAGCCGATACTAGACACGCACAGGGAAGCCCAATCCCGCCAAGAAATTGCCCGCACCGAAGACGAGATATTCGAACGGGCGCTGCTGCGAGAAAATGTGAAGCGGCAGATGGGATGGGATGACAAGCGCATCGCTCCCGAAGATGTCGTGCGACTGGATCGAGAGCTTGCGGCGGAACCGCGCGACGCGAAGATTCGCCGTTACGACAATGAGATGAAAGACTGGAAAGCGCTTGAATCCGGAGAGGCTTATGCCAGGTCCAAGGGCAAGACGCTGAGCCTCGATCAGCAACGTCGGCTTGAAAAATACCGGGAGATCGACCGGCGTTTGGCCGAAGATGCAAATTCCCCTCGCGCCGCCCGCGAGCGCGATGGCGGCCGTGACCGGTAGAGGCGGAGATCCGGCCGTGAGCGAGGAAAGCCTTTGGTCCCGCGACGGCGGCGTCTATTTCGGCTTCGGGGTCGATCCGGTGGAGCCGGACAAGGACAAATCCATCCTCGAAGCCGAATGGCGTCCCGATCCCGAAAGCATGCAGCTTTACCCCAATCCGGCGCAGCCCAGGCGCGGCGACGGCCATCTGGTCACAATCGGCCCGAACGGCTCGGGCAAAACGCGCCGCGTTCTCGTTCCCAACCTCTTCCGGCTGGGGGACTGGTCGGCGGTCGTGATCGACCTCAAGGGCGAACTGGCCGCGTTGACGGCGGCACATCGAGCCTCGAAGCCTGGCCATCGCGTCAAGGTGATCGATCCGTTCGGCGTGATGCCGAAGAGCCACCCCGAGCTGTGCGAACGGTATCCTTTCCTGCGGGACAGCGGTTTCAATCCGCTCTCGCTGCTCGATCCCGAGTCCGACGACTTCCCGGATGACGCGATGGCGCTCACCGAAGCCATCATCCGCGTCGAGGGGAAAGAGCCGCATTGGAGCCAGTCGGCCCAGGACCTCGTTGCCGCGCTGATCATGTTCGTGCTGTCAAAATATAAGAAGGGCTCGCTCGGGATCGTGAGGACTCTGCTGGGTCAATCCACGGCTGGTTTCACCGCAACGATCGGGGCAATGATCAAAGCCGGAAGCGAGCCGCGCCGCGAGGAGCTGAGCACCAAGGCCGCGCGGTTTGCCGCTCTCGATTCCGACAATCGCGAACTGAACGGCATTATCTCGACAGCCCTGACTCAGACGCGCTGGCTCGACAGCAGGCCGATCAGGGCCGACCTTGATCATGGCCGGTTCGATTTCGGCGCGATGAAGCAAACACCGACGACCGTCTACCTGATCCTGCCGCCGCGCTATCTCGTGACGCATTCGACCTGGCTGCGCGTGATGATCACCTCGGCGCTGATGCCGCTCCTGCGCAGCGTCGACGATGCGAAGGTGCCGGTTCTCTTCATGCTGGACGAGTTCGCGCAGCTCGGGCGCATGCAGGTGATCGAGAACAATCTCGCGCTCATGCGCGGTTACGGGGTCAAGCTATGGCTGGTGCTGCAAGACCTCGCGCAGTTGAAATCGCTTTATAAGCAGCGCTGGGAAAGCTTCATCGGCAATGCGGGCGTGGTGCAATCCTTTGCGCCGCAGGACGTGACGACGCGGGATTATCTTTCGAAGCTCTCCGGCCAGCGCTTTTACTGGATCAGCACGGGCGGCACATCGGCCTCGGAAAGCTTCGGGCCGCAATTCTCGCAATCGAAGGGCCTCAGCGAAAACACGCAGCATGTTTCGGGGCCGAAATTCTGGCCGCAGGGTCTAGGAAGCATGGAAATGGGCCAGGCCGTGCTGTTCAGCCGGGGCAAGCTTGCGCGGACATGGCTGCCCGATCCCGAAGACAAGGATGATCTGCTCGGCTACCGGGATCAGATGATAAAGGCGAGCACGGCATGAGCGGTATGCAACACGAGGCCGAAGATGACGGCGCGCTGGTGCGCGCATTCGAGCTGCGGCATCCGGCGCTTGCGCTGGCATGGCGTCTCGTCAAACGGCGTCCGATTTCGGGCGCGATCACCGCGATAGGTTTTCTTGTGGTGTCGACCATCGTCATCGAAGGCTTCGGCGCGGGCGACAAGCTGTTCCAGCGCTGGGCGGAAACGAACTGGTATGCGCCATTCGAAGCCCATACGCGCATGGATGCCGTCCGAAAAAGCATCGCGACGGAAGACGCGCTCAAGCTCCATCTCGGCGATTATCAGAAGGCAGTCCGGCCCTTGCCGTTCTACGCTGTGGACGGTGGAACGAGTCCGCCGGACAGGATTATGTCTCTCGCGGATATCAGGGACGACATCGATCCTTTTGTCGTCGCACGCGCGCCGCAAATGCTTCGTCCCGGCCGGACATTCATGGCGATTTACCGGGCGAACGGCGACATCGCCGAAGCAGATGCCTACGTGCTGGTATGGGACGGTACGGTCTGGGGCCTCGTGCCCGAGCGGGACTACAAAGCCGCGTCACTCGCGATGGACGACGAGGCGGCGCGATGATCCGGCTCATGGCTTTGATTGCGGGAGCGGCCTCCGTCGCCCTCATCTATCTTGGCTTCGATGGCGCTTTGGACGGGCGAGAATATCTTTGGGCCGTTGCCGTCCTGCTTGCGCTCGTCAGCGCAGGGTGTCTGCTCGCGGCGGAAGAGAGGGGCATCGCGAAGGCAAGGGCGTCGCGGGAGGAAGCCGCGCGGCAACGCGTCGAGGCGTTACGGCGGCAGGACGTTCACGGCACCCCCTCGCGCGACGGCAGGATTTGAGAGTCCGAATGTCGAAAGGCTTATATCTTGCCTTGGTGTTCGGCGCGCTGGGGCTTTCGGTCGCCGATGCGCAGGCGGGAAGTTGTCACCCCGCTTACGATCTTGCGCTCGAAAAGGCAAAGCAAACCGGAAGCGCCTCGATCGTGAAGGAGGTCGGGCAGCTTCCGCATGTCAGGGTCGCGAACATTGCCGGCACGGTCGCCTGTGAGATTGTTCTTCCCGGCGACTTGCCGGGAGGTACGGCATTTTTCGAGGACAACCAGCTTGACCCGGTTGCGCTCGGACAACTGCAAAGGAACGAGGAAGCGCTGGCGGTCGCGCTCGACCCGAGAGAACGCGATGCTTTCGAAAGCATGCTCCGCAAAATCGATTTTGCCGGCGTGCATATCGGACAGACGATGCAGGACGCCTTCGAAACGCTGCATCGCCAGCGCTATGTGAGCACGGCGTCCGGCCATCAAATCTACAATGGGATTTACCGCTACGACATCGAATGCAACGACGACGATCTGCGCTATGGGAATGGTCACTATCCTTCCCCGCCGCTTCGGGCGAAAACCTGTGCCATCGGCGGCTTCTTCAGCGGGCCGGGACCGTTCGTCAAAACCGACGAAAGCGGCACACGCTATGAGATTGAGGTCTATTTCACGACGCTTTCGGACACGGACCGGGCGGGGGCGCTACGCAACGCGCGCGTCTGGAAGATCGACGCCAAATTGAAAATGAAAGAAGAGGTCGGGAAAGACTACTACGAAAAGCTTGCCACCGACCGTTACGGAGACGTGCGCGAAGGCCGCATGCCGCAAAGGCTGGAGGGTGCCCTCACCTATGCCGGTTATCGCTCGACCCTGGACGACGACACGCATTTCAGGATTGAACCCGGCTCCGCGGGACTTTCGGTCGAGGTGCAGGACAAGTGGCTCCACGATTCTGCTTATGAGGATGCCGTCGAGCAAAGCCTCGCGCGCGAGCGAAAATTCGCGCACGACGCGCCGAAGCCGAAATTCTGAAACCTGGGACTCCGTCTGGCCGGAGCGGTTTCCCGCTCCGGCGTCGGCTAGGCTCAAGCTTCATCTACAAGAATGCAATCGAGCGACGTTTCATTTATCGCAAACTGCTTTTCGCCTTTCGGAGCCGCACCACAGCTCCTCGGCGAGGTCTTCCGCTTCATCCTCGGACGCCGCCTCGACCGTGCCCCGATAGGACACGGTCGTGACCAGCGTGACGCGATAGCGCTTGCGCTGGAGGGCGCTCATTGAGCGCCCTCTTTTTTCGGCTTCGGCTCGCGAAGGACGATCTCGCCGTCGGGGAGCGGAAGCGCGTTGAACTGCAGGTTCAGGCCCTTGCCGTCCTTGTGCTTCCAGGCTGCGCCGATCTCCTGCCAGACCGGCTTTTCGCCGTTCTTCGTCACGCAGAAGATGCGATAGGCGGGTGCGAGCTTCGTCGAAGCGGTTTCGTTTTTCTTGCTCATGGTCTTTTCCTTTCGATTGTGAGGCCACGCCGTTCGCGGCCTCGATGCGGTTCGACCGGACGCGCGGAAAAGCGGCGCGGTCAAAACACGAAGTGCCTGCCGTAATGGAGGGGACCCGCTTCGCGGGGAGGAGGCCGTTCGGTTTTGATGGCGGTGCGCGCGCGTCCAGAACACGCATCAATTCGAAGGCCGTTTGCGTGGCCCTTGTGCGTCGAAAGAAAAGCGAGCAACACGAAACCCCAACGGAACGCAGGCACGACCAAGCGGGGCGCGACATGGACGAAAAGCGGGTGCGCGAGATCATCGCGGCAGTGAAGCCGTTGGCGGTCGAATACTACCGGCTGACGAAGAAGCCGCCCGGCGTGACGGGCGAGATCGCCGAGCTTGCCGCAGTGCCGGGTTTAACCGGAAATGGTCCGGAAAAAGTTACTTCAGGCCCGGAGCGGGAGTGATGCAGGACGGATCGCCGCAGGTTGTTTTGCCCTTTCGAAGATCGCGCGCTTTCCAAGAGGCGGCGAGCGAGAGGGCATGTTTACGCTCGTCGGCGCTCAGCAGGCTTGCGACGCGGTTGTAGCCGACGGTCAAGGTACGGCGCATGTCGGAATCCAGATCCTTGCGCGTCAGCGAAAGCGAACACCACATGAAAGCTTGGACGTAGTCCTTTTGAACGCCTCGGCCCAGATAGTACATTAGGCACATCGCGTTCTGACCGTTTGGGTTTCCCTGCGAGGCCGACAGCCGGTACCATCTCACGGCTTCGGACGCCGACTCGGGCAATCCGCGCCCGCGATCGTATGCGTCGCCGACAAAAAACTGGGCTCCGGAATCGCCCTGTTCGGCCGCCTTCAGGTACCACTTTGCGCTTTCGCGGTAGCTCTGCGGAACACCAAGGCCGAAAGCATACATGGACCCCAGACCGTTTTGGGCTCGCGCATCGCCTTGATCGGCAAGGGGGCGAAATATGCGAAGGGCTTCGGCATAGTCGTTGCGCTTATAGGCGCGGTCTCCTTTGAATACTTGCGCGTCGATATCTGATGCACTGGCACCTGCGAGCGCCGCATGGACGAAAAGTGCGGATGCCGACAGAAAAGCGGCAGTGACGAGACTTGACTTCGCCTTGTTGCGGATCGCGGATTTCATGATGCCCCCTGCGGTACGATCGAATTCAATGCCGGGTAGATCGATAGCGCCGGCCAATTGGGGCGTCAAACGAACCTTCGGGAGCCGCGCCGGACAAGGATTCGCGCGAGGGATCGTTACCCGCATGGGCCGAAACCCTGCGTCGCCAAGGCTATGCAGGGTTTCGGAGCGAAGCTTAGAGCCTGTTCTCGCCGTAGCGCGAAGCGCGCAGGCGGGCGCGCCCTAACCCGAACTGGACAGCGAAGAAAGTCCGTCCTTAATTCATCCCATGTGCGGACGTTTCACCAATCGCTACTCGTGGTCGGAGCTGGTCCGGCTTTACCGGATCACGGAGCCTTACATCCATGCGGCCCTCAACATCGGGCCGCGCTACAATTTTGCGCCGATGCAGAGGGGGCCTGTCGTGCGCCTCGACAGGGACGGAAACCGCGAGCCGGTGATGATGCGCTGGGGTCTCGTGCCGTCCTGGTCGAAGGACGAAACCAAAGCCTCTTCGATGATCAACGCCAAATGCGAGACGGTCGCCGAGAAACCCGCCTACCGCTCCGCCTTCAGGTCGCGTCCGTGCCTCGTCGTGGCCGACGGCTTCTATGAATGGAAGAAGGTGGGCGCGAAGGAAAAGCAGCCTTATTTCATTACGCTCAAGGACAATGAGCCTTTCGCCTTCGCAGGGCTTTGGGAATTCTGGCGCGCGAAGGACGCACCCAAGGAAGCGCCCGGCCTCGAAACCTTCACCATCCTGACGACCGGGCCGAACGCGCTTTGCGCGCCGATCCACGACCGCATGCCGGTGATCCTCGATCGATCGGAATGGGACCGCTGGCTCTCGACGCCGGAGGAACGCGCGAAGCTTCTGCGTCCCTATCCCGCCGAACGCATGGAATGCTGGCCCATCGGCAAGGCGGTCGGCAGCGTCCGCAACGACGATGCCTCGCTCATCAAGCGCGTTGTTCCCGCGCCGTGAAGGCGAAGGCGGCAATCAGCTGGTCGTCGGGATAGAAGCCCAGCTCGTGCAACTGCTTCAGGATCGCCTCGAATTCCCCAGTCGGGTCGGGCTTTCTCGAAGCGGCGAGCCGCTCCAGTTCGTCGGCAAGGCCGCCGATGGCCGCGATCCGCCTGTCCCGCTCGGCCGGCGAAAGCATCGCGGGACCTTCGACTGCGAAGAGGCTTCTCTCCGCGCGCACATGCGCGGCCATCGCCCGCAGCACGTCGGCGGGCGTCGCCACGATCGCGTAGCTTGTGCTGCGTCCGCCGCCCGGCTCCCTGACCAGAACGTTGTCGCGCAGAAGCCCTGCGATATCGCGGCCTGCCGTGTCCTGCGAGGTCTTGGCCATCTTCGCCCATTTGGATGAGGTCAGCTTGCCGTCGATCCCGTCGAGCATTTTGTCGATCATAAGCTTCTGCCGGTCGTTGAAGGATTGCCCGCCATGCCGTTCCCAGAATTTTGCCTTGCGGATCACGTCGGCCAGAATGGTTTCCGCGCCGTCGAAGGCGCGGTCGAGGCAGCCGAGAAACCAGTCGAGATACGCGGTGATGTCGAGATCGCCCTTCTGCGATTCCTCGAGATGATCGTAGTACTTGCCGCGCTCCGCCTTGATCTGGGCGGAGATGCTGTAGAAGCGCTGCGCGCTGCGTTCGGAGCGTGCGAGCAGCATGTCCGAAAGCGCGCGTCCGATGCGCCCGTTGCCGTCCTCGAAGGGATGGATGGTTTCGAACCAGATATGGGCGATGCCCGCCTTGAGCACGAGATCGAGGCCGGGCTCGTCGCGATTGAACCAGGCGATGAAGTCCTTCATCTCGCCGTCCACGCGCGCCGCCTCCGGCGCTTCATAGTGGACGTGTTCTTTTCCATAGGCGCCCGAGACAACCTGCATCGGCCCGGCCTCGGCCGGACGCCATGCGCCGACGGTGATTTTCCTGAGATCGCTGTAGCCGGTGGGAAACAGGGCGGCATGCCAGCCGAACAGGCGCTCCTTCGTGATCGGCTTGTCGTAGCCGCGTGTGGCGTCGAGGATGATCTGGACGATGCCTTCGACGTTCCTGTCCGCCGGCTTGAGCGCGCCGATATCCATTCCGAGCCTGCGCGCCAGCGACGAGCGGACCTGATCGCGATTGAGCTTCTGGCCTTCGATCTCGCTCGACGTGACGACTTCCTCGGTGAGCGTCGCAAGCAACGCCTCGTCGCGGAGCTTGATGCCGAAACCCTCGATCCGCCCGAGAAGTCGGCCCTGGCGGCGCGAGACCTCGGCAAGCCGGGGTGCAAGGCGATCCTTGTCCCATCGGAATGTCGGCCAGTCGGCGTGCTGGTAAATGTAGGTCGTCATAATCTCCGCACCTCTTGCGGTGATTATGACAGCTTATCTCCGCAGCCGCAATAAAATTCCATGCAGGAAGTGCGGAGATTAGACCGGCTATTCTCCGCGAACCCTGCTTTTCCGCCAAAAACCAGAATCCCATTGACCGGTATGTTCTGTTTTTGTTCTTCTCTCCGCCCTTGGGGGAAGCCAGACGACATGCGCAAGCCGGACACCATTGAAAAGCTCTATCTGGATTTCGATGGATTCTTTGCGTCCGTGATGCAGCAGGCGATGCCGCGCCTTCGCGGCAGGCCGGTCGGCGTCATTCCCTTCGAGACGAACGCGGCGGACCGCACCATCATCATTGCCTGTTCGAAGGAAGCCAAGGCGGCGGGCTGCAGGAACGTCATGCCGGTGAAGGATGCGCGCGCGATCTGCCCCGATCTCGTGCTGGTGACGCAGCGCCCGGACCTCTTCCGGCGCGCGCACAACACGCTTCTCAATGAAATCTCCTGCGAGATTCCAATCGAGACCGTGAAGTCCATCGACGAACTCTCCTGCAAGCTCGACCGCAACAATATCGCAGCACCGGAAGCGCTCGGGCGGCGCATCAAGGCGCGCATCAAAAAGAATGTCGGCGCGCATATCACCTGTTCGATCGGCTTCGCGCCCAACCGCATGCTGGCGAAGATCGCCTGCAAGGTGGACAAGCCCAACGGTCTCACCATCTGGAGGCCGGAGCAACTTCCGGGACCGCTGCTCGAACTTAAACTGGAAGACATTTCCGGAGTCGGCTTCCGCATGCAAAAGCGCCTTACAGCGGCACGCATCACCACCATGCGGGATCTGTGGGACAGCCAGCCGAAGCAGCTGCGCGCCTTATGGAAAAGCGTCAACGGCGAGCGCATGTGGTACGCGCTGCATGGCTATGACACTCAGGCCATGCCGACGGAACGCGGCATGTTCGGCCATGGCCGCGTCCTGCCGCCCGACTGGCGCGACATCGATCATGCCCTTTCCTGCTCGCGGCTTCTGCTGACGAAGGCCGCGCGCCGCATGCGAAGGGATGGCTACTATGCGGGCCGTCTCTGGCTCTGGCTCGAATGCAAGGGCGACATATGGTTCGGCCAGCGCGAGCTTCCCATCGTCCAGGACGATCAGGCCTGCCTCGCGGGCCTCGCGCTTCTCTGGGAGCAGGCCAGAAAGGAACTTCCGCCGAAGGCGCGCGTCATTCGCGTCCACGTCACGCTGCTCGATCTTTCGTCCGCCGACTGCCGCCAGCTCGATCTGCTCCTGAACGATGACACGGCGCGCCGCAAGTGTGAAGCCATCACCAACACCATCGACAATCTCAACCGCCGCTACGGCAAGCGCGTCGTGACGCTCGGCGAATGGACGCCGCCGCCGGGCGGCTATGCCGGCGGCAAGATCGCCTACAACCGCATTCCTTCGGCGGAGGATTTCTGGTGACGTGGCTGGAAGACACAAGCCTTCGCGATCTCGAAGACAATGTGGTGATCGAAGCGACGTGTATCAGGTGCCTGCACGTCTGGCTGCAAAGTCCATTGCAGCTTCTACTGAAAGTCTCCCATCGCGACGTTCGTCTCGATGAAGTCGCCAAAAACCTTGCGTGTCCACGCAGGGAATGCCGTCACGTCGGCGTCCGCCTGACGCTCATCAAGCGCGAGGATACGAGCGGGTTTGTGGGAGGGATGCCGTAAATCTCGCCTAGCGATAGACTTAGATTTCACTGGGGAGATACATGGTGATGCATCCTGAGTTGTCCGAATTCGCAGGCCACCTTTTTGTGCGGTTTTCACGCCTTGAGTTCGCCTTGAAGCAAAACGGATTTAACAAAGCTGATCGAAATGGTGGTGTCACAGCGGCGTACCCGAGACTTGCGCCGCCGTGACGGCGCAAGACTGATTCGCTGCCAGTCTTGCGCAATGTGCAGGGGCGCATACGGACGCCACCAAGCCAAACGGCTTTATCGGGCGCTCTGGCGTCGTTCACAAATAAATCTCAATAAAATCAAAGCAATAGGACAAGGGTGTTGAAAAGAGAAAAGACTCCGATTGAACAGCTTTTGACTCGGCGCATATTTGAGACGCAATGGATCAACTGTCGTTCATCCGCAAGGTCGGCGGGTCTCTTAGCCATTTCGGCTGGTTCTTGGGTGCTGGCACGTCCCAGAGTGCCGGGCTGCCGACGGCTGTCGATATCATTTGGGACTTGAAGACGCGATATTATTGTGCGCGGGAAAATCAGAGGCTTTCTATCCACGATGTCCAAAACCCGGCTGTCCGGGAGAAAATCAATTCATTCGCCGAGTCTCGCGGCCTTCCCGCGAACGGTAGTGCCGAAGAGTATTCCCGCTATTTCGAGATCAGCTTCGGCGACGATCTGGAGGCACAGAGGAAGTACATTCGCGATGCCCTAGCGGACGACAAAATATCGTTGTCGATAGGACACCGTATACTCGCGGCTCTGATGGCCTCGGGCCAAGCACGGGCCGTGTTCACGACAAATTTCGACAACGTTGTGGAGCATGCGATGGCGAGCGTTGCCGGAAAGGACTTGCATGCGTTCCATTTGGAAGGTTCGCATGCGGCTGTGGCGGCGCTTAACAACGAGGAGTTTCCGCTTTACTGCAAACTGCATGGCGACTTTCGCTATGAGAGTTTGAAGAACCTGCCCGCCGATCTGCAACAGCAAGACGCCGAACTCGGGAGGTGCCTGGACGCGGCAAGCACCCGATTCGGCCTTATCATTGCGGGGTATAGTGGCCGCGACAAAAGCGTCATGGATCTCCTCACAAACGCTTGCGCCAATACGAATGCGTTTCCGCACGGCGTGTATTGGCTCGTGCTCAAGAATTCGAAGCCGCTTCCTGCCGTCACTGCGTTTGTCGAAGCGGCACGCGTAAAGGGGGTCACGGCTGAACTGGTCGAGATCGAGACGTTCGATTCCATTCTGTCTCGCCTTTGGCGGCAGCTTGCCTCTCCCGATCCACAGTTGGACGCGAAGGTGCGCAAGGCCGCGAAGCAGGAGGTCGTCATTCCGCTTCCTGCGGTCGGGAACCGGAACCCAATTTTACGGACCAACGCGCTCCCGATTGTCGGCTTACCAAAGAAGTGCCTAGGCGTGAAATTCGGCAAGCCGAAAGAATGGGACGATTTGCGTCTTGCGGCAACGGACGCCGGGGACGCTATGGCGTTTACAAAAGAGGATGGCGTGTTTGCGTGGGGTCTAAGCGACACTATCAAAACCGCATTCGCAAAGGACTTGACGGAGATCGTTGAGATCGACGTTACCGACAAGCTTTCGAACCTCGGGGACAATCTCTTTTTCAAGTCGTTCTTCGAGCGCGCGATCTGTCTGGCGTTGAAGAGGGGAAAGCCGCTGATCTATCGCTCTACGAGAGGCCGTTCATATCTGATTGCCGATAGCCATGCGGCAGATCAATCGTCATTTTCCGCGCTGGCGGCTCAAGTCGGGAAAATCCATGGCAAGGCCGCGGGGCTCTTCACGACACCGACCGGCGAGCACCCGGAGAAGCAACAAATTGCTTGGGGTGAGGCAGTCGAAATCAGTGTGGAAGAGCGGAACGGACAATATTGGCTGCTGGTCCAGCCCAACGTTTGGATTTGGCCCAAGCATGGCCGAAGAGATGCGGCGCAACTTCTTGATAAATTGCGGGGCGGACGCTTCAATGCCAAAGCGGACCATATTCTCTCGGCATGGATCGCGATCCTGCTGCCGTCCGACAAACCAAATTCCGAGACTGTCCTCCGACCCTTCGAGGGCGGATCGGATGCGGAAAATCCGTCCATCGTTGTGAACAACCGGACTGGCTTTAGCCGGAGGCTCGCTTGATGGCTCAAAGCCTGTCCGAACTAACGGGATATTCCGTCGTCAGCGAGCCGAACCTCTTGTTTGCCGACGGCAAACAGGAAAGGCATCCGTTGCGCGGATTGGTCCGGTTCGGTCCCTACGCGCAAAATCTGGGCGTACCGCGAAGCGTTCGGCTCGCGTTCCTCTTCTCGCAGGGACTTGAAGGCAAGTTGAACCAGATTCTTGCGGAGTTGGGCCAGACGATCCCGCCGCGAGAAGCAAAAAACTATTATCCGGTGTATCCGGGCTTCGAGAAGCTGTTTCGCATTCCAGTGGAAGCGCCTGCCGAGCGCTGCCGGTTTGAATTGCCGCCAGAGCTGGATCGGCACGCCAAGGTCTTCAATCGGCCCGGGCTAGCGCAAGGGCTTTTCGATGCAATCGGGAGAACTACCGGACAACGTGCGTCGTTCGACGTGTTGCTGCTCTATCTCCCGGAAGCATGGGAGGCCTGTTTCGAGGCGCCCGGCTTCGATCTGCACGACTACCTGAAAGCCTTTTGCGCGCCATCGAACATTCCAATTCAGATTGTCACCGAAGGCGCGCTGAAGCGCACATGCCGCGCAAACGTGATGTGGGGTTTGAGCCTCGCTCTGTATTCCAAGGCGAATGGAATTCCTTGGAAGCTGGCGGGACTAAACAAGGACGAAGCTTTCATCGGCATAAGCTATGCCATGAAAACATCAACTGGCGGGACCGAGTACACGACGTGCTGTAGCCAGGTCTTTGACCCCGACGGCACGGGCTTCCAATTTGTCGCCTACGATGCGCGTGAGTTCGTCAGGGACAAGAAAAATAACCCCTATCTTTCCTACAACGAGATGCACGCTGTGATGTCCCGTAGTTTGGAAATCTATCAACGGGGGCATTTCGGCAGGTCTCCGAAAAAAGTCACCATCCACAAGAACACAACATTCCGCGAAGAGGAAATACTCGGCGCGATCGATGCATTCAACGAGCGCACCGAAGTGGAGTTGGCGCAGATCGTCCGCAACTCACACTGGTCGGCGATAAAATACGGCATGAAGAAACCCGAGCCGGATAGCTATCCGGTGGATCGCGGAACGTTGATCCCACTTACAAAAAGCGAGGCCTTATTCTGGACGCAAGGCAGCGTTCGCGGCGTCCACATCGATAATGACCAATTCAACGTCTACAAGGAGGGTGCGCTCAAACCCGTTCCCTCGCCTTTGCTCATCCGCCGTTTCACGGGTGAAGGCGGGTGGCATGACACGTGTTCCGGCATTCTCGGCTTGACGAAAATGGATTGGAACAACAACACGCTCTACAAAAAGCTTCCTGTGACGCTCGAATATTCGCAGCGGTTCGCCCACATTATCCAGCAAAATCCAGCGCTGGTGGACGACCTTTTTGATTTTCGGAATTTTATGTAATCCAAAACGCCGTACATGAGCCCCTGACCTCAACCCGTCGCTTCGCCTAATCCACCAAAGAGCGAAGGATTTAGGTGTCGTAGGTGAGATCGTCAGGCCCGTAATAATCGAGCCGGATATTCGGAAGGGCTGCAGTTACCATCAATAACCCCGTGCGTTTTGGATTGACCGGGTGCGCCAACCGTCCCACCTCGTGATAGGCAGCGTCGTAAAGAATTTCGCTGTCTTCAACGCCCATGCGAAGCTTTTGGCCTTCTAAAATATTATGTTCACCCGGCACCAACTTCGCCGTGTAAACTTGATGTCGCCATGATTTGGTGATCGAGCGTCTAAAGCTTTCGATGAAAACCTTCCACATTTCCGATGTTTCTGGCGTAGGCCAGTTTGGGTCGGTGCTCAGCGTCACCACTTCCGCAGACCGCAACCATCGTACCATGTCGGACGCCGTGTCGAAGTCTGCTCCTGTCTGTTTAATGACCCCGATCGCTGCAAGCCGAGAATTGAAACCGGCTTGCATAAGTATTGCGGCAGGGATGCTTAGCGTGCCCGTCTCCAGTGCGGGAGCCGCAAGCGAGAGGGAAAAGTCGGACAACGTGAAGCCATTTTCATTCTGATAATCGTTTACGGCGAGACCGCGCACTCGAACTGCTTCCATGCCCCACGGCAAGCGATATATCAGCACTTCTTCAACAAAGCGCAGAACCTGTGATTCATTGCCTGCCGCAACATCAGCTAGCGGTTGACCTTGCAGCCACGCCGTAAGTACACCCTTCCAATTGGCCGGCAGACTATCTGGCGTGAAGGGGCCAATGGGGAAGATCAACTCGGCGAATGCAATAAGTGCCTCAAGAGCTTGCTTTTCATCCCCAGTAAGTATCGCCCCGTTAGCCTGAATCAGAAGCTCCGCTGCTTGCTGCGCCACGGCGTCAAGGCGAAGCCCAGTGTCGAGCCCTACGCCAGCGAGAAAATAGCCTCGCCGACCGATTGCACTTGATCTGCTCCAGATGTATGTCGCCCGCTTGCGGAGCGTTGCCTTGAGTAAATCGCGAATCGCGTCATTTTCCATGCGCGCAAGCGAACGTGCCCAAAGCGATGAGGAAAGTACGGCGTCCAGACGTGCCGCCAAGTCAGCGATTGGAATTTCTTCTTCGCCTAACAAGCTCAATATAGCGGTGTCAAGGCTAGTCAGGTATTGAGCCCAGCGTTCACCTTCAATTTCGGTTGCCTGCGCAGTTTCATTCTGCACCTTGGGAAACTCCCAAACTGCTGCATTATTCGCGATATATTGAACGAGCGCATCGGCATTTTGCCCGAGCGCACGGTACATCCGTGCAATTAGCGTATAAACAAGCCTGAACAGACCACTTTGCATTGTCCGCCCACTGACGTTGTCACAAAGCTTTGTCCAATTGAACCGCTGCGTTGGCACATCATCAAACATCGGGAGAAGTATCAGCCCCTCGACATCGACGTAAGCTCTTCCGGCACGGCCAATGATATTTTTGAAATCTTCAATCGGGATGAGATCCTTGCCCCGTTTTATTCCAAAGAAGATTAGCGTTGATGCCGAAAGATTGAGTCCCTGCGCGAGTGTAGGCGAAGAAATCGTAATTTTGAGAATGCCTTCTCGGAGCAGCCGCTCGACCTCTTTCCGAAAGGGTGTGGGGAGTGCACCGTGATGAATCGCAACTCCTAGGCGAAGACATTCAAGGATCGGATTGTCTTTGCCAAGCCATTCCTGCCCGATGTGAAGGGCTGTTTTCAGCGCTTCAGCTTCGCCCGCAAGTACCGAAGTCAGGAGACCGTTTTTTTTGACGAGTTCTACAACCCTTTGGGCGAACGGCTCTACCGATCGCCGCTCCGGGCAAAAAATCAAAACAGATTGACCTTCGGACACGAGCTTCCATGCCGCCGCAAGGCATAGCTCGCGTTGGTCGCATGGAAATAGTTTTTTGCGTTTGCTTGGCTTCTTAGCCTTCTCGGGCTCGATAAAGGTTTTGATCCACGGTTTTTCCTCGCCGACCTGAAGGTTGAGCCTAAAGTTTTCACCTTCTTTGACAATCTCTCCGAACCGAAGTCGGGTCGGTCGCCAGTTGCTCTTGATCGCACCTTCTGGCCTGTCACTCGTCAGCCAATTGACGAAATCTTCTAGCTGCTCACCATCCGGAAGAATCGCAGACAGACAGACAATTCGCCGGTGGGCGGCATCGGCGCGCTTCAAGAGGCGTTGGATTTGAGCTTCGTAACGTACCTCGCGCTCGCCCAATCCGATCATGTGCCCTTCGTCTAAGACGATCAGGCCAACATCGTCCAATAGCGACGGATCGTTCCGAAGTGCGAAATCAAGCTTCTCCGGCGTTGCGACAACTATGTCCCTGTTGCGCAATGCGTCCTCGTCCATGCCGCTTGCACCTATGCTGCCGTACAGCGTCGAGATGGACTTGCCTAGTGGTAGAAACGTGCGCTGAAGGATAATCTCCGTTTGCGCCGAAAGCGCCCGTAACGGCGTGACGAAGACGACGCGCTTTCCAGATGAGAGACATCGCGTGATCGCAAGTTCTGCGATGCGTGTTTTACCTGCGCTTGTCGGTAGCGACACAACCAAGTCGTCGTCGAGATTTACCACGCGACTTGCGGCATCCAATTGCGAAGGCCACAGCTCGATTTCGGCCTTGCCTCGCCTTAACAGAAGGGCGATCAGCAACATTCGAAGACGCGCCCATTCATCGCCACCGGCTTGGCCTTCAGGTGCTAGGGGCAATCGAACGTGATAACTCGCTGCCCAAAGGTCGCCGAGCAAATAGCTACCGACGCGATGATCCCACCATAGCGGGACAAGGTTTGCTTCGCTACTTACGGACAAGCCCTCCCCAAGCAATCGCCGCGCCTCGTCTACGAGCTTGTTGTCTCCCCGTTCAATAGCAAGAAGAAATGTAGAGATCGCGCTTATGAAATTGTCAGAGATGGCGAGTCTTAAACTATCTAAGACCGCCGGTTCATCCCCTCCTTGTTCGTCGTCATCAGCTGCATCATCCGGTCCGTCGAATGCGGAAATCAAGGCATCGTCAGAACCAATACCGGACGAACGCCACGCCTCTATTTCGCTATTGAGCCCATCGAGATTGCGTACCATCAAGAGCGCAAGACAACGTTCCACTTGAGTAAGGTTGGCTTCTTGAAGCATAGGTGCGAGCAGCGAATAGGCTCGCGCCGAGAATCTACCTAAATGGTAAGCCCCTGCCGCCATGAGCATGTGAAATGCCCATGACGCATCTGTATGGTCGTTCTTGGCGACAGCGGATTCTATGGCACTGGCGGCTTGCTCGAAGCCCTTGCGGGCGAGGGTCGTGTCGCCTTCCCTTTCGAGAATCCCTACCGAGAGATTTAGCAACGTATACCCGTAAGACAGTAGATCGTACGTGAGTAGCGCGGTGAAGTTCGGCGCATCAATCGGCAACTCGCCGTCACGCCAGATCATCGCCCGCGCCTGACCACGCGCCAGCAGTTGTCCGTGAAAGCCGGAGCTCGTGCTTTCCCTGACTTGGCGCTCTATGTCTTCAAGGCTTCTTGCCATTTGCGATGACCTTTTCGAAAACGGCTCTAATGAACTTCTGGTGGCCGTCCACGTACAAACCGACGGTCATTTGCGCGACTTTGCCTGTGTATTTAGCTAGATTTTTTTTCAGGAGATTGAGAGGGTCGTTCTCGGAGAAAGTGAAAAGCATGTGCTCTATTTGCGGAAGCTTGATGCCGCTAAGTTGCGCTTCGGCTATTTCTGCCGCGACAGCATCCTGCCCCTGCTCCGACAGCCGTTCTGAAATGAAAGTCAGGGCATGTGGCGATGGCCTATTGTGATTATTCCGAAGAGCCGTTCGCGCCTTGTCGAGCACGGAGGAGCTTATCGCCGCTCGGCTTTTGACCTCCGCTTTCAGGAATTCAAGCGGCTTACCCCTACCAACACTTCGGACGGCGACCAAATCGTCACCGCGCATTGCCATTTCGCGATGATCTTTGAATCGTAGGCGCTTGATGAAGTGCGTGTACGTCGTATGCTCGGCGACGTAATGCGTGGCGAGAATTTCGCCTAGATCGCCTGAACGAAGCTTCTCACTTTTTGGCAGTTGAGCTTCAAGATGGCCGGCGGCTTTCGTCTTGCCCAGTTTCTTGAAGAGTTTTGCAGCGAACGCCGGGTTCCCGTAATGGCTAGGGACAGCAGCGGCGCAGTTATCGATCCCCATTTGGCGTTGCGCGGCAACACCGGAAAGCACCAATATCTCATGGTCGCCTTCGGTTTCTGTCTTGGATAAGCACCACTTCCCTAAGTTCAACATATGGGAATCCCACAACAAAAATTGTGCGGTATTACTTGCTGTTCACCGAAGGATTTATTGGCCCCGGCCACGCAGCACACTTGTAGTAATAGGCCAGGGATTGGTGCCCGAAGTCGGAATCGAACCGACACTTCCGAAGAAACACGATTTTGAGTCGTGCGCGTCTACCAGTTCCGCCATTCGGGCACGTGGCCAACAAGTAGCAAGATGGGGGGCGTTCGCCAAGTTCTATCGGCGGCGCGGCGGGTACCCGCCTTTGGGGGCCGCCGAAGGGCGTTTCGCGTTCGCTTTCGCCTTGGGGGGCGGGCCGTCCGGCCGCCTGACATTCACCGCCGCCGCGTCGATCGTGTTCTTGATGTGGGCGGCGTAGAATTTTTCGATCATCTCGACGCTGGTGCGGCAGTTCTTGGCGATTTGATAGATGTCGGCTCCTTCCATGAGCCGGAGGCATATGTAGGTGTGGCGTAGCGAGTACGCGCTCCGCCGCCGACCTTCCCGATCGAATTTCAACCCCATCTCGTCGAGGACGGCATTGAGGTGATGCGACCGCAATCCCGGAAACAGCAAATCGGTCGGTCCCGGCAGCACGAGGTCGGGATTGACCGCGACCTGGCTCTCGTTCTGCAGGACCGAGGCTCCGCCCTTCGACTGTCTGGACTTCGGGTCCTTGGCGCGCGGGCGTTTGCTCAACTGCTCGAAGGGATAGACGGCGCCGGGCATGCTCTTGCAATAGCCGACACCCCTCTTTCCGCGCACGCTGATCTCGAGGATGGTCTCGCCGGTGGCTTTGTCCGCGACGATCTCCACGTCGCGAAATTCCAATCGCGCCGCCTCGTCGGGACGAAGGCCGGTGTTGACCATGAAGACGACGAAATTGTTGAGCTGCTCGCACTCCCATTTCCAGCGCGGCTTGGGCGGGGCCTTCGCCCGCTCCCGCGTCACGCGGCATAGCTCGTTGTATTCTTCCAGCGAGAACCACGCGCGGTGGCTGACCTTGCCGGAGCCGCGATAGGGCGGCGAGAGGTCCGGCACGTATTTGATCCAGCCGAGCCGGTGCGCGGTCTTGAGCACGAGCCGTAGCGTGACGATCTCGTGCTTGAGGGTGACGTTGGCCGGGGGCGTCCATGGCTTCTTCGGCTTGTAGACTTGCCCCTTCTTCTTCGCCTCAAGGACCTTTTGCGCTTCGATGGCTTCGCGCGCCTCGGCCTCCTTGGGCTTCGTCCGCCGATGCACGCGATAATCCTGCGCCATCTGCGGGCCGATCAGGCTTACGGGGGTCTTGCCGAAAAAGGGGAGGAGATGGACGCGGAGCTTGTCCTTGAGGGTCTGGACGTATTTGGGGCTGCGCTCGCCCGCCGTGAGGGTCTCGTATTCGGGGAGGAATTTGGCTGCGGCCTGCGCGAAGGTGGGACCGCCGACCAGTTCGCCGGTCCGCTTCTTCACGCGCAGGCCGAAATACCATTCCTCGGCGACGTCCTTGGCGCGGTTGAGGTCGCGCTCTTTCGTCGAGACGCGATGGTTCTTGCCCGCCATGTAGGCCGAGCACTGCCAAACGTCGCTGTTCTCACGCTTGTAGAGATGGAGCTTGCCGCCCGCGAGATCGAGTGTCCCACTCATCACGCGTACGCATACGCGCTTTTGACGGATTTTTCAAGAGTGTGAAAGCTTTGTGTAAGCCTTTGATTTTACTAATATCTTGAAATTACATGGAAATTCGACGCGGATATAATTTTGAGTCTGCCGCGTCTACCGTTCCGCCACAGGGGCCACTGCTTGAGGATATAAGCGATAAAGTGCGGCGATCATAGTCGGCGCGACCGCGTGGTCAATCCGCGCGTTAGCACGGCCCCAGCCGAGGCGAACGCCGTCACGCCGCAAGGTTTCTATTCGCAGAATACCCGCACCTTGGCCTTGCGGCTCTTCTTGTCGATGTCGATCGTCAGGTCGTTCATGTTCTCGAGCAGTTCGTCGAGGTTTTCAGCCTTGAACTGGTTGACGTCGAAATCCACGCCCTTCTCGCGCAGCGCTTCGTTCAGCTGATCGCGCGCTTCGTCGGGCAGCAGGCTCTTGAGCCGGACGCCTGCCCGCAAGAGCTGAAGCGGCACGCGGATGTTGACCTTTGTCCGTTCGTCGCCGGCGCGTTCGGGCTCGCGCTCGACCAGGATGCGCAGATATTTCGAGGCGCCGAAGCTTCGCGCCGCCGGCGCGTCGATGGCCGGACCGTTGTCCAGCGCCGTAAGAAGACGCTCCGCCTCGTCGGCGGTGATGCGGCCATTCGCCAGCATCTCCAGAATCCGCCTGCGATTTTCGCTCATGGGCCCCTCCTAATAGACATGCACGTACACCGACGCACGCGGCTTGCGCATTTCGACATGGGTGCCGGAGATCCCGTTCAACAGGTTCCAATAGGCGGCAAACAGCCGCAACGGGTTTCGCCGCAAGACAAGCAGCACCAAAGCCACGACCGGCAGCGCCACCACCGCGATAGGCAAAGCGAGCAGCCAGAACAGAAACAGCGGCAGCCACAATCGCAGCACCCGGCGCGGCGGACGCTCGATGCGCAAAACCGCCAGCATCGGGATCATGGCTTGCGCCCTTCGAGTTCGGCGATGGCCTGTTCGGCGCTGATCTCGCCCCCGTCGAGGCGCGCGAGGACGTCCGACTGGCTCGGCCTTGGATTCGTGTCGACGAACTCGAGCCGTGCGGCGATGCGGTTGAGGCGCGACTTGATCGTCGGGTAGCTCACGCCGAAGACGCGCTCCATCTCCTTGATCGAGCCGTGACTGCGCACGAAGGCCGCGACGAAGACCTGATCGGCGAGGTCCAGCCGCGCGAGCGGGGGCAGCGTGAAGGACCCCTCGATGGCGACACCTTTCGAAGGCAGACCTACCCGCTCCACCACCAGGGGCTGGTCCCCGATCATCTCCTGAAGGTCTTGCCAATCTTGAGCCATACTTGTCTCATATATTGATTTTATCAATTTGTCAACGCTGAAATATCAATTTTCTTGATTTCGTTGCTGTTCCATGGAAGTCCTTGGATGTCTGCTCTTGTGCCGTGAGTCGGCCAGCGCCAAGCTCGGGCTGGCGAAGGAGGTCGGCGCCATGAAGAATCTCGCCATCGCGATGGTTGTCCTTGCTGCTTCGGCCTCTGCGGCGGCCGCCCTTCCGGCGGGGAGCAACAGCTCCAGTCCCTTTGCCACGGCGGCGGGTCCGGGATCTTCGCAGCACTTCCGCAAGGTCGAGGCCATCAAGGCGCTGCGCAAGGAAGCCTTGAAGATCCAGGCCGAGGACGGCGGCAAGCTGACCGACGCCCATCGCGCCCAGCTGCAGCTCAAGCTCGACCACATCCTGGCCGGTAACTATTAGCTAACCAGTCCTGTTCGTATTTCGTTGAGCCTTGGGGCGCACAATCCCGCGTTGGCGATTGCCCGAGGCGTTCATGGAAATCCCCGTCACCGACATCATCCATCTGCTGGAGCGCTACAACGGCATGGCGATGCCCAAGCTGGTGCAATCCGAAGCGGGACCGCCGATCGCCGGCGATCCCCTGGCATCGGGGGACCCCGAAATTCGCGCCGCGGCGGAAGCATTGGCGCGACACGCATGCGCGTCCGACGCGGCCTGATCGTTCTGGCCATCGTGGCCTTGGGCGCGCTCGCCTTGAGCCCCGCGATCGCCTGGCTCCAGATCGATCCGCTTCCCGGCGACATCAATCTCAATTGGCAGGAACACAGGCTGTTCCTGCCTTTCGCGCAATCGCTCGTCGCCAGCATCGCGCTCGGCCTTCTCTTTTTGTGGGCGAAGAAGTAAGACCCGGCGTAACCCTCTCACGCCCGAGTCGCCATGACGCCGATCCGACGCGCGCTGCTTTCCGTTTCAGACAAGACGGGCCTGATCGATTTCGCCAGGGCGCTTGCACGCCACAATGTGGCGCTGATCTCGACCGGCGGCACGGCCAAGACGCTGCGCGATGCGGGCCTGACCGTGCAAGACGTTTCCGAACTCACCGCGTGGCCAGAGATGCTGGATGGCCGCGTCAAGACACTGCACCCAAAGATCCATGGCGCCTTGCTCGCGCAGCGCGACTTGCATGCCGAAACCATGCGCGCCTACGGCATCGAAGGCATCGATCTCCTGGTGTGCAATCTCTATCCTTTCGAGGCCACGGTGGCGAAAGGCGCGGACTTCTCGACCTGCATCGAGAATATCGACATCGGCGGACCGGCGATGACGCGCTCGGCCGCCAAGAACCACGACTGGGTGACGGTCGTGGTCGACCCTGAAGACTACCCCGCCGTGGTCGCCGAGATGGATGCCAATGCCGGCGCCACCACGCTTACCCTGCGCCGCAAGCTGGCGCAGGCGGCATTCGCACGCACCGCAGCCTATGACAGTGCGGTCTCGAACTGGTTCGCCAATGAGCTCGAAGACCGGACAGCGCCGCCGCGCCGCCGCGCCTTCGGCGGCACCTTGCGTCAGGCTTTGCGCTACGGCGAGAATCCGCACCAGTCGGCTGCTTTCTATATCACCGGCGAGAAGCGTTTCGGCGTGGCGACGGCAATCCAGCTCCAAGGCAAGGAGCTCTCCTACAACAACATCAACGACACCGATGCGGCCTATGAGCTGGTCGCGGAATTTCCGGCCGGTACCGCCGCCTGCGCGATCATCAAGCACGCCAATCCCTGTGGCGTGGCGGTGGGCTCGGACCTCGTCGACGCCTACAAGAAGGCGCTCGCCTGCGATCCGGTCAGCGCCTTTGGCGGCATCCTCGCTTTCAACCGCAGGCTCGATCGCGCGACCGCGGAAGAGATCGCCAAACTCTTCACCGAAGTGATCATCGCGCCCGATGCCGACGAAGACGCGCGACGCGTGCTCTCGGCACGGCGCAATCTGCGCCTGTTGCTCGCGCATGGCCTGCCCGATCCGAAGGCCGAAGGTGTGACGTTCAAGTCCGTCGCCGGAGGCATGCTGGTGCAGACGCGCGACAACGGCCATATCGGCGCGGCCGATCTGAAGATCGTCACCAAGCGCCGGCCTACAGAACGTGAGCTGGCCGATATGCTGTTCGCTTTCACCGTGGCCAAGCACGTCAAGTCGAACACCATCGTCTATGCGAAGGACGGACAGACCGCCGGCATCGGCGCGGGGCAAATGTCGCGTATCGACTCCGCTCGCCTCGCCGCGATCAAGGCGCGCGAGGCGCAAGCCGCCGCCGGCTGGCCGGAACCGATGACCAAAGGCTCGGCTGCGGCCTCCGACGCATTCTTTCCGTTCGCCGACGGTTTGCTCGCCATCGCCGAAGCGGGGGCAACGGCGGTGATCCAGCCCGGCGGCTCGATCCGCGACGACGACGTGATCGCCGCGGCGGACGAGAAAGGCCTCGCCATGGCTTTCACCGGCATGCGGCATTTCCGGCATTGACTTGATTGCACGCGGAGGCGCGGAGAGCGCGAAGCTGCCGTCCGTCTCCGCGAACTTCGAGGCTCCGCGTGAAATCCTCAAATGCAAGTCTGCACATTTGAACCGAGGATCGAGTTCCAGTTCTGGAACTTTCGCCGTTAACCCCGCGTTTACCCCAGCGAGCGGGGGAGCACGTGCTCCCCTCTTTGGAGATCGGGGACGCACGAATGATCCGTGCGAGAATGGCGGCTATGCGTGCCGCCGCGGTCGCGCTTGTCGCGGCGGCTTCGTTTCTGTGGACCGGCATTGCCGCGGCCGACTTCACCGACGGCCTTGTCGCCCAGCACAAGATCAGTCTCGAAGCCGGCATCGAACAGTGGCGCAGATCGGCATGGACCGAGGACGATTTCCTTTCCGAGATCCAGCTCGGCGACATCTATGGCAAGGAGGACGGCGACAACCGCTTCTTCGATCCCGTCGAATCCTATGTCTGGTATTACCTCGCCACCCATAGCGGACGCATCCTGCCTTATCTCGACGAAGGCTTTGCCCGGCGGCTGATCGCCAACGATTACCACCGCGCGCTGTGGCATATGAACAAATTGATGGTGCTGCTCAGTCCGGAGCAACGCGAAGAAGCCCGCAACCGCATCGTCTATGTGCTTTCCTGCCGCGGCGCGGACGGTTTCCTCGCGCTCGGACGCATCCACGAAACCGGCATCAACGCCACCTTCGGCGCGGAGCTGCCGAGCGACGGACCGGCGGTGTTCTCCGGCCTGAGCGACACGGCGCATGCGTACAAGGAATTTCGCGAGCGCTCCGAACGCGAATTCCTGAGCGGCCCCGACGCCGAAGCCCGGCGCATGATGGGCGTGCAGTCGATGTCGGTGATCGTGCCCAACGACGGCGACGCACTCACGTACTTCCACATCGCCGATGCAATGGGCGATCCGCTGGCGCACGAATATCTGCGCGGGCTGGACGGCAATGTGCGCCACATGAAGCCTTTCGGGCCGCGCATCGCCGACGCCGCGATCGACAAGGCCCGCTCGTGGTCGCCGCCGTTCGAATTCTATCCGCCCGGCGACAGCCCGAGCGGCGTTCCGTACTCGGACGAATGCCCGCTCACCCTCGATCGCCAGCATGCGTTGGCCCTCGCCGAGCATGCTCTGCCGCCGGGTGCGGTGGAGACGGCGCTGCGTTTTCTGGGCTGGAAGGGCCCGCATGGCATCTCCAGCTTCCAGCGTTCGCTCGGCGACGAGCCCAACGCGCATCTCACCACGCTCCAGGCGGTGCGCGCGATCCAGACCGCGGCGATCCGCGGCGAAGCCGCGTCGCAGAACGCGCTCGGCGTGATGTATGCGCACGGCATCGGCGTGCCGCGCAACTATGTCCGCGCCGAGCATTGGTTCAGGAAGGCCGCCGACCAACGCTATGGCGCCGCGATCTATCACCTGGGCGTGCTCTACAAGGTGGGGCCGGAAGGCATCCACCAGGATCTGTCGAAGGCGAACGACTATTTCACCGCGTCCGCGCTCGCAGGCTTCCGTCCGACGATGAATCAGTTGGGCGACCTGCTCGCGCATGCGCCGGCGCATCGCTGAGACGGAGCCCGACATGAAAACCGCACTTGTTCTCCTTGCCGCGACGCTCGCCGCCGGACTCCTCCATGCCGGCGCGGCGCGTGCGGGGATTGCAGCCGACGATTCGATCTTGCTCGATCCCTTCGACAATTTCGATCCGGTGCCGCAGATCGGCTTCGGCTACTACGGCCACGGCTGTTACCGCGAATGCGGGCACCACTATTACTACCGTCGCTATCACCGCTACTGTCGCTATTGCCGTCACGACGATTGGCGCGACGAAGACGCGGGCCCTCCGCCGTGGCGTTACGCGCGCCATCGGGAGATCTATGACGATCCTCCGCCGCCGGACGGGTTCGCGCCCGGCGATCCCCCACCGCCGGACGGTTGGAGTCCCGACGATCCGCCGCCGCGAGAAACCTATCCGCCGCCGCCGCACTGAGCCGTTCGAGATCGGTAAATCGTTGATGCTCGCTGGTTCCTCCTCCGCGTCCCGGCGACATTCGTTTCACCCATTCTTCCAACGTCCACAGCCTAGAAGAAACGCCCACTGCCATGGCAGAGGTGGGGCAGGTCCTACTTTGCAAATTGCCGCTGGAGCAGCCAGATCGCGACCGCGACGAGCCATCCTGAAATCGAGAACCCCGTTAATATAGCTCCCATCCACCAGTAGAGGCTCATGCGACCATATTTCTTTTGCAGAGCGGTCCACCGAAATATCAAGACGTAGAAGCAATAGGCAATCCCAAGACCGCAAAAGACGTAGGGAATGAGATTGAGAGAAATCCCCCAGATCAAGATAACGCCTCCGCGCTCGCTGCCAGCAAGTTCCTAGTTTATTTTCAAGCCGCGCTTTGCTCCCCAGACGACCAGAAGTGCACCGAGCATCATCACAATAAACCAGCTGTGCAATGACAAGAATTCCCTGTTGTCAATTGCCCGAATTACCTCGATGCTGCCGAGAAGCATGACTGGGTTGCCTGCAACAAGCGGCCAGAATGCTCGTTTGATATCCAGCTTGATCTTGGGCCGTTCACCGTTTTCCGATCGCCGTCGCCAGTCGCGCCACGGCCGACAGAGAAACGACCAAAGAATCCAGGCGACGGCCAGGGCCATTGCTCCGGAAAGCGTGGAGACGACAATCAGAAGAGTCTGGTGCATGGTCGACGGACTGCCAATTACCCCGGCAGCCGCTCGAAAGTCGGCAGGCCTTCGGCGATCTGGTGGAACGGCTGCTTGTCGATCGTGTAGATCGCCATTTGCGGGCCGCCGAACAGCTTGGGATCGTCGAGCGTGCCGACTTTCAGCACGACGGCGGGCATGGAGAGCCGCGTGACGAGGTGCGTGCCGCAGTCGGGGCAGAACTCGCGCGTCACAGGGTTCGCGATATCGCTGCGGGTGAACTGTTTCGGCGCGCCTTTGGTGTAGCGAAAGCCGTCGAGCGGCATCAGCATGAACAGGTTGGGCGAGCCGCCGGCGATGTATTGGCATTCGCGGCAATGGCATTGCGCCTTCATCCTGGGCTCGCCCTCGGACACATAGCGCACCTTGCCGCAATAGCATCCGCCTTCGAGTTTCATTGCACGCTCCTCAAGGTCCGCTCGAATACCATTGCACGCCCTCGGCATCGGCGCTGCGCGCGATCTTGCCGCGCGCGCGCAGGCAGTTCAGATGCGCGATGCTTTCGCCGGTGGCCATGCCGTAATTGCCGCTCGTGATCTTGGCGCGGAACAGCGCGGGGAAGACATCCACCGCGCGCTTGGGCTCGGCGCAGAGGTTAAGCAGCTCGGCCATGTTCTCTTCGTGGCCGTCGATCAATTCGGTCAGGCGCGCATGCGCACCGCGGAAGGGTTCGTTGTGCGACGGCAGCACCAGAACGTCGTCGGGCAGGGCCGCCCTCAGCTTGGCACAGGAATCCAGCCAGTCCTGCAACGGATTGGCTTCGGGTTCGGTCGGATGCACCGAAACGTTCGACGAGATGCGCGGCAGGAGCTGATCGCCGGAGATGATCAGGTTCGCCTCCGGGCACCACAAACATGCGTGTTCGGGCGAATGCCCCTGCCCCACGATGACGCGCCAGGTGCGGCCGCCAACCCTTATCTCGCTGCCTTCGCGGATGCGGCGATAGGAATTGGGGAGCTTGTAGACGCCGTGGCCGAAGCCGCCGAAGCGCGCCTTATAGTTCTCGATCAGATCCTCGCTCCAGCCCGCGGCCCGATAGAAGCGCACGCCTTCGCGCGGGGCTTCTTGCCCCGTATCGGCGACAAGGTTGCGGCACATGAGGAATTCGGTGCGCGTGATCCACAGCTCGACGTCGAACTTGCGCGCCAGCCAACCGGCCAGCCCGATATGGTCGGGATGCATATGGGTGACGACGACTCGCTTGAGCGGCTTGCCGCCCATGGGTCCCGTAAACAGAGCCTCCCAGGCTTCCGCGGTCTCGGTGTTGCGGATGCCGGTGTCGACCGCGGTCCATCCGCCTTCGTCCTCCAAAAGCCACAGATTGATGTGGTTGAGCTGCATGGGCAGGCGCATGCGCACCCAGAAGACGCCGGGCACGATCTCGATCGTCTGACCGAGCTCGGGACGTGTGGGAAAGGGATAGTCCAGATTACGGCCCGGCCGCGCCCGTTCGGCGTTGTCCACTCAGCACCCTGTAATATCGCTCGTAAGACTATGGTGAGGCGTGGCGACGGGCGTCAAGGCTGCCACAATTCGGCCAAGTGACGTGCGGTAATTTTTCGAATGGGGTAGGTTGGTTCAAGCCGCCTTTGGGAGGAAATCATGCGCAGCGTTATCGTCGCGTCCATCGCCCTGCTTGCGCTTGCGGGCCCGGCATTTGCGCAATCGAGCGATCCGAGGCAGGCCCCGACCGGCTCCTATGCGCTGGAGACGCGCCACAGCCAGGTGCTGTTCGCGATTCCGCATCTGGGCATCACCGATTACTACGGCCGCTTCGACAAACTGTCGGGCACTCTGAGCTACAACTCCACGGCGCCCGAGAAGAGCTCCGTCTCCATCATCATCGATATGTCGAGCGTCGACACGCCGAGCCACGAGCTGATCGGCGAGCTGATGGGGCCGAACGTGTTCGACAGCGCGAAATTTCCCACTGCGACCTTCAAATCGACCTCGGTCAAGCGCACCGGCCCCGCCACCGGCACCATCACCGGCGACCTCACCCTGCGCGGCGTGACCAAACCGGTGACGTTGGACGTGACCTTCGGCGGCGTCACGCCCGATCCGGTCTCCGGCGCGGACGATATCGGCTTTCACGCCACCGCGACGCTCAAGCGCACGGACTTCGGCATCACCGGGATGGTATGGGAGAGCTTCGTCGGCGACGACGTGAAACTCACCATCGAAGCCATGTTCCAGCACAAGAAGAACTGAAGCCCCATGCGTACCACCGCAGAGCACTACAGCAGCGTCGCGATGTTCTTCCATTGGCTGATCGCGGCGCTGTTGATCGGCAATATCTGTCTGGGTCTCTATTTCTCGGACCTGCCGCGATCCGATCCCTATCTCTTCACGCTGGCGCAGATCCACAAGTCGATCGGTCTGACCATATTGGTGCTGAGCGTGCTGCGCGTGCTGTGGCGGCTGATCAATCCGGTGCCGCCGCTTCCTTCCGACATGCCGGGCGCGCTGAAGATCGCCGCGCGCTCGACCCAGGTGCTGCTTTACGTTCTGATCGTGATCATTCCGCTGTCGGGCTGGCTGATGGTCTCGACCTCGCGGCATGTGACGCCGATCCCCTATTTCTTCCTGTTCGACTGGCCGGCGCTGCCCAATGTCGGCAACCACGAATTCTGGGAGGATGCGCACACCTTCCTGGCGTGGTCGGCAATCGTGCTGGTGCCGCTGCACGTGCTGGGCGCGCTCTATCACCAGTTCGTCCGCCGCGACCGGGTGTTCTCGACGATGTGGCCATGGGCTTCGCGCGCTTAAGTGCCCTGGGCCTCGCGGCGGTGGTGGCGAGCGCGCCGGCAGCGGCAGCGCCGCACTGGACCGTGAACGCAGCGAAGAGCCGGTTGGGCTTCAGCGTTCAGTGGGGCGCAAGCCCATTCACCGCGACGTTTCGGAGCTGGAAGGCGGACATCGCCTTCGATCCGAATGACCTCGCGCATTCCTCGGCCGACGTCGTCATCGACGTGGCGAGCGAAACCTCCGGCGATGACGAGGCCGATGCGGGCGTGCAGGGCGCGCAAGGCTTTCAGGCGTCGCAATTCGCCACCGCGCGCTTCGTCACCACCGGCATCGCGCACAAATCGGGCGATGCCTATGTGGCGAATGGCAAGCTCACCATCCGCGGCATCACCAAACAGGTCGCGCTGCCCTTTACCCTGGCGATCAGCGGCGACGGCGCGCATATGCTGGGCAGTGCCGAAGTGTCGCGCATGGATTTCGGCGTCGGACATGGCGGCGATTTCGGCAAGCCCACCCCAGTGGCCTATGCGGTGAAGATCACGGTCGACCTCGTGGCGACGAAGGGGCGGTGATTTCAACTCCAGTTGTCATCCCCGGCCGAGCGTAGCGAGCGAAAGGGGACCCAGGTGGTGAAAGCGGCAACGCTTTCCAATAAACTTCATGAAGCATGGCAACGGCCGAAACCTGTTCATGCACCTGGGTCCCCTTCCCTCGCGCTCGCGTGCTCGCGCTCGCCGGGGATGACAGCGAGTTTCAATGACACCTGTGGTAGCCAATATCAAAGCCGCCTCCCCCGCCGCCATCGCCGAAGCGGCGACGTTGCTGCGCGCGGGAAAGCTCGTCGCCTTCCCGACCGAAACGGTGTACGGGCTGGGCGCCGATGCGACGAACGGCGAAGCGGTCGCCGCCATCTTTGCGGTCAAGGGACGGCCGCGCTTCAATCCGCTGATCGTGCATGTGGAAGATTTGGAACAGGCGGAGCGGCTGACCGTGCTGCCCGAGGAGGCGCGCAAGCTGGCACGGCAATTCTGGCCCGGCGCTTTGACTCTCGTGGCGCAGCGTCGTCCGGACTGCCCCGTATCGCTTCTGGCAAGCGCCGGCCTCGACACGCTCGCCATCCGCGCGCCGTCGCACCGCATTGCGCGGGCGCTGTTGAAAGAGGCGGGTGCGCCGCTGGCCGCTCCGAGCGCCAATGCCTCCGGGCATGTCAGTCCCACCACGGCGGAGCACGTCGCCGAAGAACTCGGCGACAAGGTCGATCTCATTCTCGACGGAGGCGCCACGCCGCTGGGCATCGAATCCACGGTGGTCGGTTTCGCCGGCGGTAAACCGATGCTGCTGCGTCCCGGCGCCATCGCGCGCCAAGAGATCGAAGCGGTTACCGGACCGCTCGCCTCGCCGCCGCAAGCATTACTTTCGCCCGGTCAGCTCGAAAGCCATTACGCGCCGCGTGCAAAGCTACGCTTGAATGCGCCCAAAGCAGAGGGCGGCGAAACGTTGCTCGGCATCGGGCCCGATGCGCCGGCCGCCGCTGCCAATCTCAGCCGGCGCGGCGACCTCAAGGAAGCTGCGGCGAATCTATTTGCGATACTGCGGGCGCTCGATGCCTCGGGTGCGAAGACCATCGCGGTGATGCCGATTCCCGAAACCGGCCTGGGCGAAGCGATCAACGATCGCCTGCGCCGTGCCGCCGCGCCGAGGCCGGCATGACCGCGGATGCGCTCGCGCGCCTGAAACAGGTTTGTGCCTACAGCGACGATCCCAAAGAGATCGCGCCGCATGTCGAAGAGTGGCGCGGCGCCTGGCACGGGCACTCGCCGCTGCTGCTCAAGCCGGCGACGGCCGAAGAGGTCTCGCGCATCCTTTCCATCTGCAACGAAACCGGAACGCCGATCGTGCCGCAAGGCGGCAACACAGGCCTGGTGGGCGGACAGATACCGCTGCATGGCGAAGTGCTGCTCTCGACCGCGCGGCTCAGCCGCATCCGAAGCGTCGATGTGGCCGGCGCGGCACTCGCCGCCGAAGCCGGCGTCATTCTCGCCGAGGCGCAGCAGGCCGCGCGCGACGCCGGGCTGTTCTTTCCACTCAGTCTCGCGGCGGAAGGCTCGTGCACGATCGGCGGCAATCTTTCGACCAATGCCGGCGGCGTGAACGTGCTGCGCTACGGCATGGCGCGCGATCTCGCGCTCGGGCTCGAAATCGTGCTTGCGGACGGACGCGTGCTGGACCTGATGCGCGGCGTGCGCAAGGACAATACCGGCTACGACCTGAAACAGCTTTTCATCGGCGCGGAAGGAACCTTGGGCGTCATCACCGCGGCGGTACTGAAGCTGTTTCCACCGCCACGCGACAGTGTGACCGCGTTCGTCGCGCTCGCGAGTCCCGATGCGGCCGTCGCGCTGCTGGCGCGGCTGCAGGAGGCGACCGGCGGATTGCTCACCGCGTTCGAGCTGATCCCGCGGCTGGGACTCGAACTGGTGCTCAAGCACATTCCGAGCGCCGCAGATCCGCTTCGCGCGCCGTCGCCATGGTATGCGTTGATCGAAGGACCGCTGACGGGGGAGATGCTTGGCGATGCGGAGGGCGTTCTGGCCTCCAGCGAAGCGCAGCGCGCCGCGCTGTGGCGGCTGCGCGAGGGCGTGTCCGAAGCGCAGAAGAAGGAAGGCCCCTCGCTCAAGCACGACATCGCGGTTCCCATCGCTTCCGTGCCGGCCTTCATCGCGCAGGCGGTGGCGGCGGTGCAGGCGATTGAGCCGGCCGCGCGGCCGGTGAGCTTTGGCCATCTCGGCGACGGTAACCTGCATTTCAATTTCCAGGTGGCGGACCTGTCGAAGCGTGACGCCGTGGCGCGCGCCGTCCACGACATCGTGCAGCGCTATCGCGGCAGTTTCAGCGCCGAGCACGGCATCGGCGCACTCAAGCGCGAGGATCTTGTACGCTACAAATCGCCAGTCGAGATCGAAGTCATGCGCGCGCTCAAACGCACGCTCGATCCGAAGAACATCCTCAATCCGGGAAAGGTGGTGGCGGTGTGATGCCTCTCCTTCTCCTCCCCCGTAAATGGGGGAAGGATTGGAACGCCTAGGTGTGGAGCCTCAATAGGTTGTTTCCGGTCAGGCCGAGGCGGCTGATGGGCGGCTTGGAACCGATACTGCCATGAGGTCGATGCCAGTTGTAGCGGTGGATCCAATACGGCA